>Ga0181612_120432_pt1 | contig 12533 bp, 10 predicted proteins | sample HoacroProtozoa21_FD_119630 | JGI IMG/M metagenome (GOLD analysis project Ga0181612, IMG submission 119630) | Hoatzin crop microbial communities from Cojedes, Venezuel. Combined Assembly of Gp0051906, Gp0051904, Gp0051908 | reverse complement strand
TCCCAGTCCTCTATGTGGATAAGGAACGTGCCGTCGGTGATGATGCCCTCCGAGGCGGTGAAGTCCACGTCGAGGTCGATGATGAGATGGCGCGTGCCCTTGTTCTTCTCACGACGGATGGCGTCGGTGATGTCAATGGTGTGTGCTGTCGTGCCAAAGTCAAGCCAGAAGAGCATCACCAGCTTCTTTGGCTGGCAACCGCCCGTAACGTCGGTGTCGTAGATGTAGAAGTGCGACTTCAAAAGCGAGTCCTCGGTCATCGTCGCGTTGAAATAGACGTTGGTGGTGTCCTGCGCCGCCTTGCCAGTGCCGAGGCTGCAATGGCCTGCCACGCCCGTGAGTATCATGCGGCTCTCGCGCACATACGAGAGACCCTTCACGCCACGCACGGTGATGTCCACCTCGTAGCAGGCGGTGTCGGGCACCAGCGTGATGCTGTTGCTCGCGTTCGGGTTGATGCGCAGCGTGTCGCCATAGCTGCGGCAGAACCAGTCGGGATAGTCCGACAGGATGGCCGGTATGACCATCGCCGTGTCCTTCGCCGTGCGCGTTACGGGTATCTCGCCGTTGAGCAGTATCACGGGGGAGGTCATGTAGAGCGTCTGCTGCGTCTCCGTGCCGTCAACGATGTTGTGCTGCGTGTCCGTGTTGAACGACACCACGCTGTACTCGTCGGCTGGCAGCGTTACTGTGCCGCCATACGATGGGAAGTCCTGCACAATCGGGAAACCGCTCCTGGGGTAAAAGAGCACGCGCATCGACGATGGCGACTGGCTGACCTTCGACCAGTCGAAGTTTACCTGCACCTTGCGCAGCATATCGTCGTAAAAGTCCTTGTACTCGCATGAGCTGAGCGTCATCAGCATCACGCATATATATAATAAGGTGTAAGTCCGTTTCATCTTCTGTCCTCCATTCCGTCTAAGGGTTCATGCGCCATATCAAGGATGCCTCCAGCTTCGTGGGCACGAAAAGGTTGCTCACGTGCGTCTCCTGCAAATAGTAGTAGTCGCTTCTCGGCACATACTCGTAGTCGAGCATGTGGAGGAAGCCCACGCCGATGCCCACGTCAAGGCGCAGGCGCTCGCCGAGGACAAAGGCGTAGCCGTAGTCGATGCCTACGGCAAACGTGTCGAAATAGTCGGGACTCTGGTAGCCTGTGCCGCCAAACTCGAAGTCGTAGGTTACCACCTGTGTGTACAGGCCGAGGCGATGGCCGGAGTAGGTCTCGCCGCCCAGCCAGCGACGGAAGCCGAGCTCGCCGCCGTAGGTGGAGTAGTAGCGGTGCTTGCTGTCGTTGTTCCACCAAGCGTAATGCCAGTTGAAGTTGAAGGTGTAGCCGTTGCCCACGCCTACCTCCACGCCGATGTTGGGGATAAGGGCGAGGTCAAGGACTGCGTTAGTCTTGATGGCCCAGTCAAGGCCGTTGTAGTGGCGTGCCGTGTAGGAGCGCACCGATGGCTCGTTCCTCACGCGCCCCAACGATTGCGTCTGCACGGGGTGGGTCATCACCCTCTTGTAGTCCTTGCCCAGCGCATGGAGCGTCGCCGAGTCGAGGATGATGCGGTCGTTGCCTTGTGCCGACGCGCCTCCAACGCAGCAGGCCAGCAGCAACAGTGTCAGAAAAGTCTTTTGTAGCTTACGCATAACTCCTTAGCGTGCCAGCCCCCAGAGCACATCTTGACGTTAGCAGGACGAGTGGGGGCTGCAACGACGGCGCGAGAAAAAGGACTTATACGATACAGTACGAGTGAACCACAATCCCGAGACCATGCCATTGGCACTCTCCGCTTTTGTTACCATAGATGTTCACTCTAATAGCGGCCTACAAATACACTTCGGCCTCGAGATATACGCTGCAAAGATAGTGCGTTTCCAAAGAACGACCAAACTTTTTCGGCTCATAAATGTTTGGGATAACATTATTTAATCGAAAGTTGCCGAAAACGAGGCGTTTAACTAAAATTATCAAACGGAAAACAGTTGCAAAAAAGAAGTTGTTGTAAGTGTAGGCTACATCTTTACCGTTCCTAAAAACGACTCGGAATATAAAAAAAAGAACGTATTTGACTACCCCCGTTATTTTGTTTCGTATCATCTGTTTTGATTCATTATTTCAAAAAATGCTTCGATCCATTAGTCATTAACAATATTTTTCGTATATTTGATGTTGAAAAGCATAAAATCTTAGTTAAAATCCATATTTTTTTCGCCAAACTATAGTTAGTTGAAAAATTTTAATTATATTTGCACATTAGAAATAGTTATTTATACATATATGGGACAGGTAAATCGTATTATATATGTTCTTGCAAAAAAGCAGAAAACCAACAAATGGTATGTGGGGCAAGCGATAAAAGACAACACCACTATTCCCAAGTGGTGTACGAATTGTTCACGATCCTCTATAGTGATATTCTTGAATATTGCATATAATAGAAGATATTATTCAACGTGTTTTCACTGATATTGCAGAAGTGAATGTTTATGTATACGATTCAGAACGTGATAGGAATACAGTGTATAAGAATATTAAATATTAATTATGAAAGACAAGTATGACGTCATATTTATAGTTCCTGCATATAAACCCCGTATGAAGGAGGAGTCCTTAGGGACGCTAATACTAACCAAGAAGGCGATGCTAGCCGGATTTAAAGCAAAAATTCTAAGATATTGGGAAATGGACCATTCCCCACGCGAGGATTATGAGTTATTTGCAAAAGATATTATAAGAAAGGTCACTTCCTTAGATCCTACGCTAGTCAGTTTTTATTGCAGATGTGAAGAATATCATATCTGTATAGATTTAGCCAAGAGAATCAAGGCACAATGTCCACAAATAAAGGTAGCATTCGGTGGTCCTCAAGCAGAATTGGTCGCAAAAGAAACGCTTCTTCGATTTAAAATTATTGACTATGTGTGTTGCAGCGAAGGCGAAAATACTATCATCCCTTTTCTTAATTTTGTTAAAAATGGCTGCAAAGAAGAGGAGATTTGTTTTATAGAAGGGCTTACTTATCAAACATCAGATGGAGACGTTAAACAAAATAAATTCCCTGCTCTTTTAAACGATAATTTTGCACGAGATTTCTATTACTATGATTTGGTACCAGAAGAGGTTATGAAAAATAGTAATATCGTTCAAATAGATGTTGGAAGGGGGTGCCCTTTTTCTTGTACATTCTGTAGTACCAAGACCTTCTGGAAACAGAAATTCAGATTACGCCAAATCACTAATACTTTGGACGAAATAGAATATGTCGTAAAAAACTATGGAATTAGGCGCTTCGATTTTCAACACGATCTCTTTACCGCAAATAAGAAGCGCGTTTTCGAATTTTGCGACCAAATAAAGAAAAGAGGACTTGACATTGAATGGGATTGCGATTCGAGAATAGACACAATCGATAATGATATGATAAATCGTATGATAGAATGTGGACTTGTACAAATCTTTTTTGGTATTGAGACAGGTTCATCTCGGATGCAAGCGCTTATCAACAAGCGTCTTAACCTTAATAAATGTGATGATATGGTTGAATATTGTCTATCAAAAGGGCTTAAAGTAACGACTTCATTTATCTATGGCTTTCCTGAAGAATTAGAAGAAGACATTGACGCGACATTAAAGATGATTGTAAAATATCAAAATTATGGTTGTCTTGTTCTGACAAATATGTGTCATATTATGAATGGAACCGCGATGTATGAACGTTTTCGAAAAGAACTATACATATCACCTGAAATATCTTTCAACGCCAACATACCTGCATTCGATAATCTGTTTGATACGATTTCAAACAATATAGAAATCTTTGCAAATTTTTGCACTTTTAACGGTCCTTATCGAGACGAGTTGAAATATGTTGATGCTTACAGATATACATTGAATTATGCAAGGCAAAATCGCGTTAAGGCAAATAGTTTATTGCAAAAATATGATTACGGATCTTTAGCAATGTATCGAATGTTTTGTGCAGCAAATGGAGAACTTCTTAAAGATAAAACTTTGCAATCTAACGGGGATACTTCTGGCATAATTCGATTGCTGAAGAATAATACCTCTTCAAAGACGTATTGCCAAATGATTAACAACTTATTATCTGCATTACGTAGCCATTAGCATGATAAGAGATATGAAAAAAGTTTTATTATACCTTGGTAAATTCCCTGGTTATGGTTTTGATATAGACGGCGGTAGTATCCTTGCAAGGACATTAATCGATACTCTTAAAAAGGCGTGCACATTGGATGTCGTGTTTATTAGGAAAATGGGAGAAATTTATGAAGATCCTTTTGTGAATTCCATTAAATACGTAGAATACAAAGATGCCTTTGATAACAAATTTCGCAGGAGACTTAAAAACTTTGCAAATAATCAAAAGGCACTTCAAAACTATATAGAATATGATGTCATCGTGGCAGCCCATGTTAGTAAATTCTTCGGTTTTGAGAATTATCCTATTGACTTTTGGAAGAAAACAATTTTGTTCCCAATGTTTTGCACAACTTCTTATAGGCGTTCTGGTGAAATCGTCCCTAATGAATATTTAGAACAGGAACGTATAGTTATGTCTCATGTTCATCGTATTATTACGCCAGCTGAAACTGAGAAGAATGATTTGATTAACGATTATAATGTACCCGCAAATGCCATAACTACTATTTATAGGGGTATTAACCCTTTGTTTCTTTCGAACCCGCATAAGCAACCTTCCCCAAACCCTCAAATTGTATATATAGGTTCTATAAAACCCCAAAAGAACAATAAGGATGCCATTGTTGTTCTACAAAGAATAATAGATGCAGGTATCGACGCAAAACTAAATTTGATAGGAACCATACAAGACAAAGTCGCATATCAAAATTTGTTAAAAGAAATTGATATAAGGAACTTAAACGGCAGAGTTCATTTTTATCATGGACTGAATCAACAAAAAATGGCAGAAATATTGAAAAAAATGAGTGTCAATATATCCGTGTCTAATTGGGAGACATTTGGCAGGGGCATATTTGAAGGAATATCTGCAGGATTGCCAACTTTCGTCTTAAGTAAACTAACGAGTGTAAAAGAAATATGCCAAGAGAATATTGGCGTGTATTTCGCTGATGACACAATGCAAATGGCAGATGCCATTATTAATATATTGCAAAATACTGACTTATATTTTAAAATGAGTCAAGCATTAAAAACCATTGCAGATAAAGTATCTTACGCAGAAGAAAAAAGAAAATTATTAGATTCCATTTTAATATGAATATTTTATTTCGTGACAAAAAAACATTAGCAAAGAATATACAAGACAAAAGAAAACGTCTAGAATTCTACCAAACGAATTATTATGACAACATTTATTTTGTCAATCAAGATGGTTCTTGGAATGGATATATAAATCTAGAAGGCGACAAAAAGGATCAGGTGCTTAAAATATGTGTCCAGTCAACACTTTCAACGATAAAAGTCAGAGATTGGTTTCGTCGTAATCCTGGAATAGTTAGGTTGCCAGTCGTTGATAATAATGTCCTTATCGGCGAGTATTATAATTCGTTATATTATGGAAAATGCTTGTTCCAGAAAATTGAAGATAAAGCGTTGTCTATAATTTCAAGCTACAAGCAGGAATTACAAGAATGGGCTAAACAAAAAAATATTGGCATTATTGCCAAAGACTCCACTTTAAATCTCCTAAAGGATGTGTTTCCATGTCACCCATTCATACCCCAAGAAAAATTTGATGTCATAATAGACTGTGAATTAGTTCCTCAATTTAAAAAGATGCTCAATATAAGAATGGAATCAGTATCACTATCAGAAATATTATATCCCATTGTGGTACATTCATTAGTAACATTTTTAAGATCGCATGATGTTACCTTGATTGCTGTAAATGGACCGAAAAAAAGTGAATTGCCAAACTTAACAGATAAAGAAAAAGACAATCTAAACAGAACATTGGAAGCCGTACTATGCGACGCTCAATATGTTAAATCGTTTTGTGGAAGAGATCGGCATTCTTTGCATTTTCTACAAAAACATAAATATAATTTAAATCGTATATCTAGAATTGTAAATAATGGTATTCATAACACATTAATTGATTTTTCTGATGGGGATAATTGTAATTTCATAGATGGTAAACGATTAACAACCGATAATCCTCGAAGGAACAACCGCTCAATTCATTTTTATGGCGCTTGTGCTGTCCAAGGTTTATGCGTAGTTGATTGTCTCACAATACCTAGTATCTTTCAACGATTATTGAATGAGAATGGATTATTGCAAACAAATGTTGTAAATCATGGATTGGCATATGGAAAAGACATTATTAACGATCTTTTATCAATGATGGCAACGCCAATTGGATGCGGAGATTTATTAATTTGGTTAACGTCATTTAACAAATTGGAGCAAAAAGCACTCATAGAGAATGATATACAAATAATAAATCTCTGTGAAATCATGAATAAAAAAAATTATTGGTTTTTAGACAATCCTTGTCATTGTAATGCTGAGGCGAATGAAATATTTGCAAAGAATATTTACAAGCATATCAAAAAAGAATGCGACATTTCCTCGCAACAGGGAGAGAAGTGTAGTTATTGTGACTCATTAGGAAAACCACTATCATATAATCCAGACGCAATTTTAGATTCTGACGAAATGCAACAATATATTTCCTATCTATCAACAAATAAATTTGATGGAGGGAAATCGTCAATTGGGGGTGTGGTTATGCATGCGAATCCATGTACGAATGGGCATATATATTTAATAAATTATGCATTGACCATCGTTGATGGATTATATGTTTTTATAGTAGAAGAAAGTAAATCGGGATTCTCATACCTAGATAGAGAATATATGCTCAGAGAGAACTTTAAAAACGATTCAAGAGTAAAATTTATTTCTGGTGGTAATGTATTAACTTCCGAATTAAGTTTCCCTGAATATTTTAATCGTGCAAAATCAAAGACCAAAGTAAGCCCAATTCTAAACCATAAGGTGTTCGCTATAAAGATAGCTCCGCTACTAAACATTTCAAAACGTTTTTTTGGAGCAGAACCAGAGGATATAGTAACGCAAAGATTAAATATAACAGCAAAGGAATTTTTCCCGAAATACGGTATTGAGGTTTATGAGGTTGAAAGGCTTAAATGTTGCGGTAAATATGTTTCAGCAAAAGACGTACGAAACTTATACCGTCAAAAAAAATATGAGCAAATTGCGACGCTGACACCTTTTTCTACCTATATGCGCTTATTAGAATTATCGAATGACTCCTGCGAAGATTTGTTAAGACTACACAGAGATTACAAACATGAGGACAATTTTCTATCCACAAAAATGTAATAATATAAGTTATCCTGGTAAAACTCCCAAATTAGGAATTAACTTAGATGGAAAGCGATTCTTTCTAAAATTAGCAGAATCGCATAAAGATATTTTGAGCTTCTTTTCAGAATATCTTTCAACTATACTATTTAGACAATTGTCTGTGCCTACATCACAAGTTGAAATAGTTAAATATGGGAATTCACTTGCATTACTATCTAAAGACTTTATGCCAGATGAATACACCCAATATTTTCCGCTTGCAAGCTATTATGAGGAGCTTATAGACACTATAGGAACTCCTGAATACTCTTATGAACTTTTCGTTTCCATATTACAAAATAAATGTCCCGGAAAAAAGAGTCAAATCCTTTCCATATTTTGGAAAGTGATCATTATTGATTATCTATTATGTAATGGAAGGAGTGCTGGTAATATTGCTTTTTTCGATAATGGCTTAATATCTCTTGCACCAATATTTGACACGTCTACAAGATTGAAGGATATAAATGATTTGTCTTACAAAGATTTAAAATTTCCTCATCTATATATGTCTTTTGGTGGGAGCAAAAGTCCTGGATTCTCAGTATTACAGTTTTATAAGGATAAAATAAAGGACGAAGTATTGGATGAATGCAAAAGAACCATCAATATAAATAATATCGAAACCACAGGTTCTATTGAAGAAGAGTATCTACTTAAAGTTATAAATTATAGATATAAAAAAATTTTTGAACGATGACAACTATTGCTTGTATCTTTTATTTAGAAACGAATATCTGTCGTATAACGTATCAAGAAATTGATGATAAAAATTTCGAATATATTTTCGAGCCCTTTTATAAGGCTATTGACAAACTATCGAATTTTCGAGGTATTCAAGGTTTAGATTTAACATTAAGAAAAGAAAAGTATATAAGGCGTAACCAATTGCCATCCTTTATATACGAACACAACCCAATGCCTGATAAAATAATATACCACTCATTCCACCGCGTGAGCGGTATTACCTTATTAGAATACATTGCACGTAGCAAAGAACAGTATTTTGGCGACAAATTACACATAAGCATGGAATAATATGATAAATTTAACTTTCGTACCTAATAGTAAAGTTCTGCTGCAATTATCAGGCGGAAAAGATAGCACTGCATGTCTATTATTACTTAATGAGCAGAATGTTAAGGTGGAAGCCATACATTTTATACACGAATATTCTTATAAAATGACAACAGAATTGTCTAAACAGATGTGTAAAGATTTAAACATTCCCTTGCATGTGGTTGACATAACATTTCAGCTAGAAAATACTCTATTGAATAATTTTAGCGATCGTCCTTGTCGCTATTGTAAGGCGATAATGGATGAAATTACTATAAATTATGCAAAATCACATAACTTCTCATTTATCTGTATTGGCGACACAAAAGATGATATAATGCTCATAAACCGTATTAAAAAGAAAGAGGGAAAGTTGTCTCTAATAAGTAGATATTTGAATAAAAATGTATCTATACCTGAAAACATACATATATTTAGACCTTTACTTTTTACAGATAGCGAAACAATATTGCAATATGTCTTAAAGAAAATACCTTATTTCAAGCGTATTAATGATACTGGAGATAAATATTTTGAATATTCTAGGGAAGGTTGTCCTCTTCAGTTTAAGGATTTGGGAGCATTATATACAAAAGATTTGATGAAAAAATTGTATGAATATAATACTTGTTGTGCGGAATTTGCGACAATGAAAGGAATCAGAGCCTGTATCCAACTTCCAAGTGAAAACATCGTTACAATTCCTGTAGGCTATGAATCAGAGTGTCAATCTTTCCTATTAAATAAAGGATTCAAAGTTTTCCCAGAGACGAACACACTCTATAGATTTCTTTATAGTATTAATATCGCACTTATAAAAACGATGCGATCTGAAGACGTCATCAATATGGCACTGTTAAGATTTTGCGAAAGGATTGAACTTCCTTTATCTCAAGGTCAAAACTTAATTAATGGGATTATAATTGAGCAAACAGATTTTGCTATGGCGACAACATGGTATAAAAAAATGAATATCCTAACGCTTTCACTTATGTCACAAAAATGCTATGAAGAATTACTATATAACATATGTTTAGAAATATTTCATACGAAAGACATTAAAATATTAATCAACAAAAAATAACGTCAAATGCAATTATACAATATTTCAGAAGATAACAGATTGATTTGTCATATTTTATCCACGCTTCGAAATGTTTATACCCAGCGAAATAAAATGTTGTTTAGGCACTACGTAGAAACACTGGGTATAGCATTGGCTATAGAAGCAGGAAAATCGTTAGATTATAACAAAAAAAGAATAACGACGCCTTTTAGTATCAGTTGTATTGAGGCGTTGTCTTCTAACATTGTTCTATTTGCTATAGTAAGAGCAGGGATAAAGATGCAAGACGGTGTGAGCAAAGTTTTCCCATTTGCTCCCAGTGGTTTTTGTACAAGTGTTAAAAATGAAAAGAATATACGTGTGCCACATTTGTTTTCTCCATGTGAGACTGCAGGAAAAGTGATTATTATATCCGAGCCATTAATTACTAGTGCATCGTCTGTTTTATCCGTTATTGACACCATAAATAAAAATGGCACCCCCAATAAATACATAATTTTAAATCTCATATCTACACCATTGGCGATAGAAAATCTTAATAGGCATCTTGATAAAAACGATGCGCTATATACTTGCGCAATAGACAATTTTTCTAAAGGGATAAAAGGAACTATCCCTGGCTTAGGGGATGTCGGGGATCTATTGTACAATGAGAATAAATAACGCATTATTAATATGAAAATACAATCGGAGTATCCTTCCATGGTTCGCACTGCCCTTTTAATTCCTGCGGATGTGAATGTAAAGTTAATAATACGACATTCTATGCGTCCAAGATTAAAAGATTGTGAATATCCAGATGAAGTGTTACTAAATACACAAGGAATTGAGGCTGCAAAAAAAATGGGTAAAGGAATCAGCTATTCAATCGGGAATTTATATTCTAGCCATATAAAAAGATGTCAGCAAACACTACAATACATACAAGAAGGAGCAGGTATTGACAAGAAGATTCAAGTTGAACAAGATATATTGGGAGAAGTTTTTTTTAATAATAAAAAAGATTGTGATGCCTTTTTACGAAATCACTCTTTGCGCGAGACTGTATATCTCCTGAAAAATGGTATAGAAATTCCAGGATTTGTATCCATATACAATATAGTAAATCGTATGTTAAATTTTATATTTAAAGACGATTCAATACCCAATACATTAGATATATATTGTACACACGATTTTCACATTGCATTACTTCTTACTACGCTATTTGATGATATAACAACAATCGAAGACATAAGAATGAATTGGCCAGAGATGTTGGAGGGACTGTTTCTTTACGGGACTAGAGAGGATTTCTATTGCTTGTGGCGTTCGAAATTAAAAAGGATTCAATCATTTTAAAATAGTTTGAATCTATTTGGTTTTATGAAATTTTATCAACAATGGATAAAACATTGATTATTAAGTAAAGCACATGAAATATGACGAAGAATACGATAATATTATTCATACATAAAATAGAAAAAAATATAGGCGGAATGGAAGTCCATCAACAGGCTTTTATCGAATATTATTTTTGCAAAAAAAAACGAGTACCCATCAGAGGTACATATATCATCGCTAAATCGAAGGAAAAATACACCATATATAAGATAGCTAGAGATATACCCTGCATTATATTGTGTTCAAACACAATTAACGATATAATAATGTTCTTACAAAAGAATACTGAAAACAATATTTTCTTTTTCAACGACGCTTGGTGGATTGAAGATGTCGAAGCAATAAGGAATGCTTTTTCAGATAAGTTGATGATGATGAGACTGGGCGGTAATGAGATAGAAAAAGCCCCATGGAGTTTAAAGAACACATCATATTCAATAAGAAGAAAATATTGGAGAAGAAATCTTTCCTGTCTTAATTATATTGTTGCAAATAGCAATTTTTCAGAGAAACGTCTCATAAATATGGGAGTACCATTACATTCCATTATAAAAATTAGGGGAGGGGTTAATTCAAATCTTTGCGATATGCTTTCGTATCAGAAAGAAAAAATAAGAAAGCAAATTAAGAACGCGTTTCAAATCGACAAGAAATATATAATAACTATCGCTTCTAGGTTTGTACTATTTAAGGGTATTGGTATGGCATTAAGGGCTTTGTCTAAATCGGAAATACAAAAGGACACGTTCATCTTACTTGTTGGTGATGGACCGATAAGGGACGAAATTTACAATTTGTGTGTGAGACTTTTTGACCGTAACCAATACCTGTTTACCGGGAGCTTAGAAAACAATAGAGTAATAGAAATATTGGCAGCATCGGATTTAACGTTAAATTCTTCCCTTTTGTATGAATCCCAAAGTGGTGATGGAAAATATATTCACACGGAAACAATGGGAAGGACGATGATGGAATCCATATGTGTTGGAACGAAGATATTGGCGACCAATGTTGGAGGAACAAAGGAGCTCTTCGACGAGAATGATAATATTGGCATTATAGTCCAACCTAACATAAGTTGTATAAAAGAAGGTATCGATAAACTCCCACTATTATTACAAACACAGATGAATGTAAAATATGATTATAGTTGGGACAATGTCTTTAATCAATATAACACTCTGATAATTAACACTTAATTTCCAGAATGTTTTGCTAATTATTCTAAACCATTGGTATGCAATCAAAACAATATGGTTCTAACTGTCAGGCACTGTTCAGTATCGCGAACAATCCTTATATTCGTCAATAAACAAGTATTGAAAAATATTATTAAGAACCTTAAGGGATGGATCATCCGCTATCTTAATAATCGTACCCAGTCGAGTTCGTGTCCCAACGGGGCTTTCGTGTAAATACGGAAATAGTGTTGGCTATCTCGCGCTCCAGCAGAACGAACACTTTTGTAGTTAAATTCCTTTGCGTGTCACAATGCTTTGTCTTGAAAATTGATACAGAATTGAAAAATGTGTCGGGAGGTAGAAAAGGTTCATCAAAGACTTACACAGGAAGTTCTGATACACCAAGTATCTATTATTGCTAAGGATGGAGACAAAAGTCCCGCGGGCCGCGGCACCCCACACGCGT
>Ga0181612_109939_pt1 | contig 12533 bp, 10 predicted proteins | sample HoacroProtozoa21_FD_119630 | JGI IMG/M metagenome (GOLD analysis project Ga0181612, IMG submission 119630) | Hoatzin crop microbial communities from Cojedes, Venezuel. Combined Assembly of Gp0051906, Gp0051904, Gp0051908 | reverse complement strand
CCTGGACAAGGTCCTCTGCAGCCTGCTGTAGGTGACCCTGCTTCGGCAGGGGGGGTGGACTAGATGACCCACAGAGGTCCCCTCCAACCCCCACTATTCTGTGGTTCTGTAAGCCTCTGCAGGCTTATGCAGACAAATCCATAACTATTATGTCTTGTGTCAGTGTGGTGTGTTTTGTCATGGTATTATCAGAAGCAACGGTTAAGGGATCACCTTTCAGTGTCCAAATTCTGAAATATAAAACCTGTTGTAATTTCATGAAAAATGAAAAACATTGCTCACAGCCCCCTCTGCCCATTATTGGGTGCGTGCTGGAGACAATGATATTGGATGCTGGAAACCACGGAATGCACCTCTGACTCTTCTGGTTGCGCTGCCAAGGTCTTTGGCTTTCTTTACCTGGGTTTCAGGTCAGGGTCCTGCTACAGCTGCCTGTCGGTGCAAAGTGCATCAGTCCAAGTGTCATATGCGTTGATAATGCAATAGGGAAATCAGAAGGCAAATGCCTCTGCTTCGGTACCCCTCCATTACAGAATGCCATCATCAACAGCAAAGCCACACGGAGGCTGGCAGAGCCCATGCAGCTTTCAGTAGATTAAAGCAAGATGTCTCAAAAGAAAAAGGCGTTTGACCTCAGGCAAAAGCAAGTATCTGCCATGCAATTGTCATTACCACTTTTTTGTATGATTGCCAAAACTTGAACAGCTTGCAGTTATGTGTAATGCCCTAATCAGTTCCACATTTCACTGGGTAAAATCCTAAATACTCATGTTTTGCAGAGTTCAAGAATTCTCTGTATCCACTTCCACAAGCTCTGCATTGGGTTTACTAACTACAGTGCGCTTTGGTCCTCACAGCCGGCTGTCTCAAGCTGTCATTCAGGGGAATGAGTGAGATGCAGCCCTCTGAAGTGATGCTGCCCGTGCTTAAGGCAAATCTAGTTCTGCCCATGGGAAACTTCATCAAAACCTCTCAGGGAAAAGAGCTTCCTTGCTCTCTTGTTTTAAGTGGAACCAGCAAAGACATTTCTGAAAATGCATTTGTCTAATATCTCCCCTCGTACTTAAGAAATAGGTGTACAAACTAATTATAATACTATATTGTATTTAGTGCCAAACACATGCTCAGTGCTGTACCAACTCCCAAAACAAAGACAACCTCTAGTCCAACCCAAAGCCCTTGTACAGCAAACTTCTTGTTAACCATACACATGTTTTCTCACTAACTGAACCGAAACAACTTACAGGCATGAAGTTGAAGCGTAAGCAGGAGTGTTGTGCAGATCATGGCTTGAAGGATGTCTAAGGGCATGAACCAAGGCCTGGGGAAGTCAGTGGAAGGCTCCAACCCACCAATGGATTTTCGAGGTCGGGTTGAAAACGCAGTAAATTAGTGCACAGATGCATATCCAAATAGGTTCTGGAAATTGTGTGTGACAATGTCTCCTGAGGGTGAGAAAACTGCTGCTTAAAGCAGCATCAGCTGTGAAACCAGCCCAGGCTGCCCACAGCTTTGCCTAGCCTGTCCTGCTGTGGAATGGTCCTCATGGGAAAAAGTTTCTCCTTCTTTCTGACATGCCTCATGTCTCTCATCCTACCGCTATGCGAAGAGCCTGGTTTTATAACAAGAATTTTTTAATGTTGCCGGAGGCTTGTCAAACTTCTGTATGTACTAATTTATTTCTTCAAATTGGGTCTCATTTGTCATTGGAGCTTGGTGAATTAAATTGTACAACAATATTATTTGTCTGTATTTTGAGATCCTGTGAAAAGCAAAAAACAGATCTGTTAAAAATGTGAATAATTGTAAGGGTTGTTGAAATTTCAGCTTTCAATTATTTCAGCTACAATTAAAATAATTAGCATGCAATTTACTTCATGAAAATTTTTAACAGAAATGCTAAAAGAACATACCAAATTAAAATGTGCATATTTTAGGATTCATAAGCCTTTCAGTCAGAATCTCAAAGGACCTTATAGTCCCACTGTTTTTTAAATAAGCATATTATGCAGAACTGCCAGACTTCTGGGCCTTTTCCACCTGAAATATTAGGATTCTCTATAAGCTTACGGAAGTCTCTGCAGATAAAATACACCTGAAGAAAATTTGCTTTTTAGACTGTTGCTGGAATATTCTTCGTTACAGCACATCATTCTCTAGTGTTACATCTATCTTAGCTGTAAAATAAGACTATACAATAACTTCATAATTTAACCGGTAAAATGCATCTTGCTGCTCAGAAGTTGCTTTCCTGTTATACGAAGTTAACTCTTTTTTGCAGCACCAAGTTTTGCCTGCCAAATGCAATGAGATATAATATGCCAATTCAAAATGATCACTTCCAAAATGACTTGGGCGTGTAGTTTGGTAGGATGGAGCCTTGGCCACAGAGCATTGTGCCAGCTCAGGGCGCTGGTAGTCAGTAACAGCTTTTCTGTCCACTGCCGTTATATGCTGCTGCATAGTGGATGGAAAAGTTTCCCTGAACTTGCCCACTGTGGGCTGGAGCAGTACAGGGAGCTTTTAAATACTGGGCAGAATGACATAGGAAACTTCTTAGTATCGCTGATACCAGCCTTGCCTGATGGATAAGATATTCCATTACCAGTACAAGTGGAAAAACAAGACAAGAGTTTTTCTTGGAGTTACAGGAAGTGCTTTGCAAGGCACTGAAGATGAAACTGCTTGTTCTCAACATCCTGCTCAGGGATGCTCTCTCCAGTGTTGCCCTTCCCCAGTGCCGAGTTCATTTATTTCTTTGCTGTGTCACAGATAACTGCAAAGTGAGCTTTTTTGCTTTGGTTTTTTTTGTTTTATTTTCATTAAAGGAAAAAAAACAAAAAAGAAAAAAAAGTAAAATTGCAGGTGAGTGTGCCGTGGCTCCCTGGGCAGCTGTGCTCTCCCCTGGGAGGTGGGAGTAACCTGCCAGGCAGTTTCTCGTCCACTGAGTGAGCCCCTCTTAGTGGTGCCATTCTCGGCATTCTGCTCCTGCCTTCCGAAATTAATGGGGAGCGAATGCAAATAAAAGTGCACAAATATTTTAATGCAATCCGTCTGCAGTGATAATACTGTAGCTTTGTGAAACGTAGATGTGTTTTGTTGAATTAGCATCATGCTTGTGGAAAATCGCATGCCAGGGTAATTCCAGTGCCTTCAGTTTAGCAGGAGTTGAAACTGTTTTCAGTGACAGCTGAGCAAGGTCTTCAATTTTCATGCAAACATAAAACCAGCTGAAAATATAATCTTTTTTCAACAGGAAAAATGTTCTCAGCTTTTCTCAGAAAGATATTTGAGGAAGTATTATTTTGAGCAAATTAATTATATTTCTATGGTGATGTTGTGAGGGACAACTCCAGTATTATCAGTGTCCATACTGCAAAAAGGGAGTTCAAGTTGGGACGTAATGTTCACAAATAGACCTGAGAAAATAATTGAGATTTCTGCTTTCTTGAAGCCATAAAATGTTGGGAAGGAAATAACAATGAAAGGTTGGAAGTGAAATGGGAACTTTACTGAAAGTGAAATTAAAGAACTGAGAAATGCAGGGCGGGGGGTCTTTGAAGCAAACAGACCTGCATGTGAAATGCCCAATACAGCATTGTTTTCATTTTAACTCTTGGTGGGTTTTGTGTTGGGGCTTTTTTCCACTGAACGTTGGACTGGTGAAACACAGCGTGCAAAGGCAGTAGAAATCAGGCAGTGACTTAAGTGACAGGGAAGAGGCGATGACCGAGCGCAGGCTGTCCTGATCGGCTGCGTGGCCAGGAGCACGCTCAGCAGTGCCGTCATCAATGCTGATGGGAAAGGGAATATCACTTACTGCTCAGTAAATCCAGGTCTGGTTGAAAGGGGTGTACCGGCAGAGCGAGGCACTGCTGCCACAGCACAGTTGGCACTTGCCTGAAAATCAGGTGGACAGGAATGGTGTAGCTACAGGTAAATATGGGTAACTGGAGTTTGTTCACTTCCCATTTGAGCCAGACACAGTTTGTCCATTCCCCGCTGCTCAGCCTCGATCCCTGGGCGCCTGAGTCAATGTGCTTTAGTTTCCGTTTCCCACATTGCCAGGGAGCCACCGGGTGGGAGGACGGGATATTTCTCTTTGGTTAGGCACTTACTTGATCAAAATTCAACTTTATATGGGAATACAACATTAACTTTGTAAGTCTTAGGAATAGAGAGATTCATGCGGAGGAATCAAGTTAACATCCTTTCTTCCACCAGGCTGTCAGTCAAGGTATGGGAAGGAAAATGCTATAGTTTTTTGTTTTTTTCCTAATACCTTAAGTTTAGATGAGATTAAATATACCTTAATACTGCATCCTCATGTGGTGATCTGCAGAAATACCTGACTGAAGTCTGATGACTGAGAAGCCAGTGAAACTGCCTGTGGGTCCTCCACTGGTCCTTGAAGCAGCTGAGGGGTGTCAGCCTGGTGAGGCAGCTCTGCTGCTTTTGGGCTGGAAATTCGGTTTCCAACCAGAGTCCAGAGCCAGCACAGCTCTTCCTACGGGGCTCTGTACTGTGGGCTGCAAATGAGCTTGGACCCACGGCGAAACAATCCGTACCTCTGCCCTGGGATATTGTTCTTAAGAGATGTGATGGATGAAATCTTCACAGGCACCAGCTGAAAACTGATATTGAAGTCAATAACAGCGAAACACAGACTGCGAAGTTTCCTGTAATAACTCTAAATCTTAACTCTGTGCAAGGGGACTTATCAACAGCTGGTATGATAGAGTTGCAGGTGCTTTGGGTATCATGATTTTGCATTTCTTAATGGAGTGTTTGAATATTGAAAGTGTCATCCAAAATTTATTTCAATTTCCTTGAATTTGACTGTTAATAGATTTTTTTTTTTTTAAATCATGTATTGCTTTAAAGAGAAACAGACTCTATATGGGAAGCTTTGAAAGGCAACGGGATAGAATAATAACTAAAGATGTGGGTTCACAAACTATTTTTATTTGAAAACATAAAGCAGAGAGCCTTGAGTGCCTGATATTTGTGTTGATGCCTCTGCATGCAGAATTGTGCTGACCAGGGAGGAACGGTTTGGGCTCTGAAATCAATACTGAGCACTGAAGTAGCTTTTAGATGCTCAGTTCCTGCTGTGCTTTGTCTAATTTGAAGTTTGTTTAAATCCCATTTTAAATGCTGCTGGAGGAGTCTGCTTTATCTGAGGGAGAAATCTAGAGTAGCTGGTAGTTGAAAATAATGGATCATCAGGAAATAAATGCAGGGATAATGTATGCAGGGAAAACTTCAGCCATTAAATTTGTTTTGGAGGAGGGCAAGCCCACATATCTGGTCATTTTTTACTCTTAGAAATGAAACCATCAAACCAGTATGGGGAATGATTTGGTGTAATCATTACATTTGGGTCTTATGGCTGAAATCCCGGAAAGACTTACTTTATTAATTTGATCTAGCTGACAGAGATAAACATTCTTGCTTCAGCTTTCAGAACAAGTGGTCATCTGGGAGAAAGTCCCACGGCTCTTGAGCTCTCGCCTGCATGCTGGGTTTTGCCTTTTGCAGTGTTTTGAGAAGGGTCTCTGCAAAGCCAGACTGGTGGAGCTATGTATGCTCTGTCTAACTATAAAGCATTCCTAGTCCTGGCCAGAAAAGCACAGCACTTACTGTGTTTTCCTTTGGAAAACTGATGCTTGCAGCAAAAGACATGTGAATGTTGGGCAGGAATCCCAGAGGGTGAGAAAGAGCCCTCACCCTTTGGAGAGGAGAACGTTTTTGTTGGTGAAACTTCCTCTCACCCCACTCTTTGGCAGCACCGTTTTACAGGGAGCCAGCAAAGACCACATTACCTTGTCAGCAAGTTAAATGGAGAAATGAAAGGGAGAACTTAAAAAGCTTGTATAACCTCACTCCATTCATTGCCATAGCAAGAATTCCCTGTGAAAGTGGTGCAAAGAAATGTTTTAGATGATAATGCACTTTTAAAATGCAGTATCGCTAGCAAAACCCCTCTCTCGTCACAGCCTATGGATCTGTGAAGTCCTTTAATGACATAAGGTTCTTTGCCATCCTGAAGGAATTCTCAAGTGGTTGGGAATGAATTTAGAAACTCCTACCTTGCAGTTACGGGTAAGAATCTAGATGCACAAGTACTTAAGCAATAGAAGCTCTAAGAGCAGGTTGTACCTTGATACCAGCGAGTTCTCTGCCTTCTCTTACTGCTTCAGATTTCCAAAGCCCCCACAGCAGTGAGAGACACAATCACAACTAAAAGTCGCTGGCTGTTGTTTGGGTGTTAATTCTTTTTTGTACCTTTGAAAGTCCACTCCGTACTGAAGTGTTATGGTAGGAGAAACGCTCCCAAGAGACATGTCCCAGCCAGAGCTGTAAGGGCTGGGATATAAAACAGTGTTTTCCTGAAATATATTTTTTGCTATCCGCAGGGTGCAGCTGCCTTCTTACAATAGCCAATGTCTTATCCATCTTCTCCATTTCTCTATAAAGGACGTAAGAGCTCTTTGCTATCTTGAGAGGGCACTGGGAAGGTTACAGGCTGTGAGGCCCTTACATGTGGCACAGATTGATGGTGAATAGCAGAGGTTCTGCTGGAATATCTCCCTCTGACCCATCCAAAAAGAGTCCCTGGAGGTGCAGAGAGGACTACCTGCCTCTCCTCTGCATCTGCGTGGCTTTAGTCCTTCTACACATTATGTTTTTGTTTTTCTATAAGCTTGAAAAACACAGTCCAAGGAATCAGTGTATTATTTAGCTTGTAAGTGCTTTGTGCCATTTGCTGAATTGTTAACCATACCGTCTGCATTTATGTGCCTGGCAACTAGCAATATTGTTTTGATTAAATGCCTTTTGACTAGAAGAATTCAGCTACTTTGTAAAAGCAAAAATATGAAGCAGTTCTGTTATATGATGGCATTTTAGTGCTACCCTGCTTTTTCTAAAGTAATTCAGCAGAAACTGAGAAAGCATTTAATTTTGAAGTACATTCATTTGTCTTAAGGCTTTAGAGCAGCCTTATTACTGCACCTACTTCAGCTGAATAAATGGAAAATTCTGTTCTACTCAGTCCAGATTGAGCTACTTTTAGATTTAGGTAGTTTTTGCCTATCCATATGTGAATGTGATTTGGATTTTGTTCTAAGGAGAAAAATCTAGGTCTTTTACCTCCTGCACAGAACACAACAGGAAAACAAAAAAGGTTTTAATTTCTGTGGCTAAACTAAAAGAGAATTGGGAGAATAATTCACTTTGGCTTAAAACTTAAAGTTGGAGGGTTTTTTTTTTCTTCTTTTCAAAATGAGAAAATCTGTGGCTGACCAAGTAGAAGTTTAGTTCCCCTGAAAAAAATCTTTGTTTTATTTTGGGGAAATTCTTTTTATTACTTCTTAATAAAGCTACATGTTAGAATGATTTTGAAAATAAATGTTGAAAAGCTACTAGAGTTTTTCCTGAATTCTCATTTGAGCCGAAACTAATTGCTTAATCTAATCCAAACATTCAACTGTTTTGTTCCCCTTGACTTAGGATTCCTCAGTGAAGGAGCTGCCTAGGGGAACGCCTTCTCGAGCCCCAAGAAAATGTGAATTTTGAGGGTAAGTGCACATGTGGGAGTTACCAGGAAGGGCCATGTATGTTCTCAGGGCATGGCGCGGTGAGGATGTCTCACGACACAGGGTGTCTGAGGGAAAGAATCTGGAGGCAAGGGGGTGATTTTCTTGAAGCCAGTAAGATCTAATATTATAGGATAGGATATCCTATATAATATGGTTCTTATAATCCTGTATAATAGGATATGATATATGATAAAAATTACAATTATAACAGGATAATGACTATAATATAGGTTAAAATAATAACAGGGAAATTTCTATAATATAGGATATCACATAATATAGGATATCTCATATCAGGATGCTCCCATTCTGGGGAATATGAAGCTGTGAATTGCAGGGTAATGAAATAATTGCTTTCAGGCCTCTGGTACCCTGTCATCACCTCTGTCTCTTCACTGTCACTACTAGGATTTGCAAGGAGTGTGGAAAGAGAGAGAGAGAGAGAGCGAGCAACATCTGAATCAGCTCAGGCACAGTGACGTGATCTAGCCAGAAAGAGCAAAGCTAAAGGCCACTTGTACCCATCTGCATGTTCATCTGTTCAGGTTTTCACCTGAGTCATTGGCTTTTTCAAACTTCAGACTGAATAAAATAGAATCTTGACATGAACTACCAGTTCAATCAAAACAGTTTCTTGAATGAGTAAAATATTCTTCCTAAATGGACAAAACAAATGTCACAGCATTAGCAGGGATGGGTTTTTACGAAGTGAGGGTGGGGAGAGAGGTAGCAGAAGAATTATTAGCTGAGCACATCAGTGTATTATCAGTATTTTATCAGAATAGCCAGCATCATGCAAAAGCCCCTTCCTTTCACTGATCGTCAGTCCTCAGGGTGAAAGCCCAACAGGAGCTGTACACTTGGTAAGACTGGAGGTGGCACTCAGGCTGAAAGATGTTATCGCTCTGTCATGAACGGGATCATTACCCAGCACAGTCTCAGATATACTTTGTTCCCCACTGCAGAATCGTTTAATGATGAGAGGGGAAAGTGCAAGTGTGAAAAGCCTTTATAATATATAGCTGCACACAGTAATGGAAAGTACATGCAGTATCTCACTGATGACCAACACCAGCCTGGGGTCCATAGCAGCTCCTAGCAACATCCGTTACTGCAGAATCTCTCAGCAACAGGCAATCCACTGCAGTGTTGTAGTTATGTCAAATGACATCCACCTTCTCACAGCTGTGGGGCTGAACATGGCTGCAGGCAGAGAGGGACTCTAGTTCAGTACATAGCCAGAAGAGATCTATCGCTGTGGCTCCTAGAGCGTCTTCTTGAACTCTGTGGGTGATGCGAACCTTGCGTGGGACAAGCCCCTTCCCTTCATTGAAGGCCTTTGACCATGAGGTATAATTTACACCTGTAAGCCAAGGGAAGGGAATTTCAAACCCTCTGCTCTTCTGTTTAGCAGTCAGACCTCAGCTAAAGCCATGATATTTACACACCTTGCCCCCCAAATTTCCCTCAAACTGAGGGTCACCATCCATCCAGGATACCTTTAGGGAAGGCACCAGTCACCATTCATGTGCCTGAGCAGTCTTGGCGGTTGTTCTTGTGATTTTTGGTGGTTTAGTAATGCTCCTAATCTGTGCTGGAAATGGGAATATTGGATCAGCTGCTTAAGACAGATGTAGAGATGCTTTCTATTAAGTATATATTTAGCCTTTATAAGTACGGTATACACTGTTCACATTTCTAGCCATTAAATTAATCAGTGCAGTGCTATTTAGATGGGTAGTGAAAAGTCCTCTGTTCTACCTTAAACTGGCACATAATTTTACCTGTCAACAATCTACTGTACAAAAGGTTGTTTCTGAAATTTCTGGCTCTAGAAGTCACCAAGGTACTTATGAAAATGTTCTTAACTGCCAGTGAGTCAGCGTTCAGAGGGCTGAAACTCATTTCCAGGAATTATGGGATTTACAAGGCTTGACTTCCAAACCTGGCAACTGACATAATGAGAAAGAATAAAAAAAATGCTCAAAAGCAAACCCCAAATGCCTTTTGGATGCAAACCACAGTAAGCATGCACTCAGTCTCTTAAGATGTATCCATACCTGTCATTTAAAATCAGAGGGTGGTGGAAAAATACTCCTTCTCAGCCATTTTTCTCTTTGGGGGCACAGTTTCTTCACTGATGTCAAGGCCAAAGATTCCACTGAACCAGAAAAAGGAAACATTCTTTAAATTTGACTGTACTAACGAAGATGATTCCTGTTCTTTTGGATCCTTTAAGTGTGGAATTAAAGTGTTTGGTATATTACCAGCCCATAACAACCGATGGTATCTGCTTCAGGCAGTGCTATGTGAGCGGGCTGGAGGTGACAGACTACTGGCCGCAAAAGTTTCAATATTATTATCTAACGTTGATATTCTAGTGGATCCCAGGAGCACTTTGCTCAGGCCCATTTCCAAAGAACAGTTCCAAATAATGCCAATGCTTTTCAGGTAGAAGTGAGACAATTTGCAAGCCCTGTTTAGGGAACGAGATGGACAATTTATTTAGAGTGTTAAGGTGAGGGAAGTGACCCTTTCTAGGTGCCCGTTAGCCCTAAGAAGGATTCACTGCTAACAATCCTTTAGGGAGAATAATTTCTCCTCCTGGTAGTGCTTTCAGCAGCGGACTGTATGTTCTTGGAAATAAGTTGCTGTTCTGTCTCATTTCCTTAATATCCTGGCTCTGTGTCCTACTTTTCAGACAGATATTTTTCCTTTTCATTGTGGTAAAGGTGTACTTCTAGGAGCCAAAGCAGTAGCAGAGCTATTGGACTTGAAGGCAATGCAACCTTTTGAGACCCCATGGCTGGAAGGGGTGTTCACGCTCCAGACTGAAAGATGAGAGCAGGCAGAGGCTCGTGGCTGCGGTTTGCTGGGAGGCAGAGCATCCACCCCTTGTGCCAGAGCCTTGGCTAACCCAGTAATGCTGTTCCCCTTAGTGTGATATGTTTTTATTTGGAGTGAGGCACATGACAGCAAAGAACTAATCAAACGTGTGGCAAGCCTTGTAAATTTTTTTTTTTTTTTGAAGAGTGGCATTTAGTACTTTTATTTGCCATTTGACTCCTATTTCACTGCAGAAGTTACCGTCCTGTTTGCTGTGATTGTTAAATGCCACTGAGGAATATGAAAATATGTAGCAAGTGCTAGCAGCTCTTACATGCACTGAGTTTTCCCTCTCGGTTATGGAAAAATCAGTTACTTGGCAAATTCCCAGTGTTATATATTCTGCAGTATCTTGTATTGCTATGAGTCCATTTTCAGACTTGCTTATGTCTTGCGAACAAGCTGGCTTTTTCTTGTGAGACCAGACAATGTCCTCAAGTTTGTGGGTATAGATAAAGCCCTCGTCATGATTGTTTGAAATGTTTAGAGGATTTTACTTAATTATGTAGTAGTTTGGGCTGGTATGTGTGATTTGGCTAGACCTGAATATTTGCCTGTAAATAGATGTTTCATTCATGTCTTTGACAGAAGTCTGAGGTTTGTGATGGGAAAGTGACCATTCTCCCAAAGAGCTGTCTGTTCTGTGGTTCCATTATGTTCATAAATTCCTTGCATATTTGTTTTGTTTAGTCAATACAAAGTTCCAGGGTGTCAATTATGTTTGTACAAATTAAAAGACCGGCTTGTGCAAGGTATGAGAATATATAAAACAATTTGTGTCAACTTGCTTGAGTTTTATCAAAACAGGAGAGGAACTAATTTCCAAGATTGATGCCAGGCCATTAAATAAAGATGAATGTACTCAGTGCTGTGGTGGTAGTATGCTACTGGGGATTTTCTTTCAAGCCTCACTATCCCAAGACAAATATTTATTTTCCAGCTGGAAGTCAACAGGCGGTCTGCCTAGGTGGTTCTGCAAACAGATGTGATAAGACTCTTAAAGTGCTTTATGGATGGGGAAAAAAAACTATTCATGTACCATTTAGTGTATTCCAAAGCAGAAAATTTGTCTATTACAATAGCAACATCCTAACTAAGGTAAAATGAGTTTCAAAATGTTTATGGGCACTACTGTATGGGAATCGTGTGGCACCAGCCAGAGGTCCAACAGCACTCTTCATTTGCTGTTCATCCAAAGCAAACCAGTATTCTCTCATCATCATTTTGTGTTATCAGACTTCTAGGTCTATTCCTGTGCTGAGTCATGAAGCAAGCAAAAATGCATTTGAAATGACAGAGTATTAAATATTACTTGGTCCAAACTCAGTGTACAGATGGGTGTTGAGTATGAAGGATCCTTGTTTTTCCACACTAGTTCTGTGATCCTCTGTTTAGATCTCTACATTATACTGTAGAGAGTGGGCTACTTAGAGCTAACCAAATGAAATATCACATAAAAAATGTTGAGAAAATATTATCTCTCTGAAGAATATTGTACTGGAGATATAACAAAATATGCAAGCAAGCACATTACTCCTGTGTGTGGGTAGGTAAACAGATACACAGAAGTAACATATGATCTTTATTGCATACCAAGCAATAACATTCTTGGTATCATAAATAGTCAAATGAAAATCAATTAAAAAACCCAGCCTGCTTTATCTAGTCTCTGTGCATTTACAGACTTGGAGGAAAGCTTGCCATTTCAATAGACATGATGTATACAGTTGACAGAGCACTTCAAAAAGGCAGATGTCAATTATTTCTTATCACGGCCTAAATAGACCATTTACATTTTATCTAGAGAAGAGAATTTCAATAGTTGCCTTAAATGTGATTACTGAGTTCAGAGAAGAATATATTTTAACCAGCACACCTTTCCATCTGCTTTTGTTTGCCCTGGTGAGGCCTCATCTGGAGTACTGTGTCCAGTTCTGGGCTCCCCAGTTCAAGAAGGATGAAGAGCTACTGGAGAGAGTCCAGTGGAGGGCTACAAGGATGGTGAGGGGACTGGAGCATCTCCACTACGAGGAGAGGTTGAGG
>Ga0181612_155464_pt1 | contig 12534 bp, 13 predicted proteins | sample HoacroProtozoa21_FD_119630 | JGI IMG/M metagenome (GOLD analysis project Ga0181612, IMG submission 119630) | Hoatzin crop microbial communities from Cojedes, Venezuel. Combined Assembly of Gp0051906, Gp0051904, Gp0051908 | reverse complement strand
TTGCAAATCAGAAGGGAGGCGTCGGAAAGACGACGACTTCCATCAACCTTGCGGCAGGACTTGCCTATGTGGGCAAGCGGGTGCTGCTGGTGGACTTTGATCCCCAGGGCAATGCCACGCACGGCATCGGTGCCAATAAGGCAGGCTTTACCAAGAGCGTGTATGATGTGCTGATGAGTGATGCGTCGGTGGAGGATTGCAGGGTAACCCTGCAGATGCCTCCTCTCGATGTATTGGCTTCCACGATCGACCTGTCTGGCGCGGATGTGGATATGGCACAGTTTGAAATGGGCAGGGAAAGGTTACTGAAGACGAAGCTGGAAGCTGTGAGGGATCAGTATGATTACATTATCATCGACTGTCCTCCGGCGCTCGGTTTACTGAATACCAATGCTTTGACGGCGGCGGATACGGTGATGATTCCGGTGCAGTGCGAATATTTTGCGCTGGAAGGTCTCACGCAGTTATTAAGTACGATCCGTCTGGTGCAGAAGCTCTGGAATCCCCATCTTTCCATCGAAGGCGTATTGCTTACGATGTTTGATGTGAGAACGAAGCTGAGCGTGGAAGTGCAGCAGGAAGTGCGGAAGTATTTCAAGGAGAAAGTGTATAAGTGCTATATTCCGAGAAACGTACGCCTGTCCGAGGCACCTTCCCGTGAAGAGAGTATCTTTGAATATGATACGAGAAGCGAGGGTGCGAAAGCGTATGCGCAGCTCGTGAAGGAAGTCATTACGCAGAATGAAAGAGGAAAGCGCTGATGGTGAGAGACAGTAAAAAAGGCGGCCTTGGCGGCAAGGGTCTGACGTCCATCTTCGGTGAGAATGTGGAGCAGTTTCTGGATGATATCCAGAATAACAGTGCCGAGGCGCCGGGCAGAAAAGAAGTAGAGGTTTCGGTGGATGAGATCCGTCCGAATCCCTATCAGCCCCGTAAGGAATTTGATGCGAAGGCTCTGAATGAACTGGCGGATTCCATCCGTACCCATGGGATTTTCACCCCTCTTCTCATACGTCAGAGTATTTCCGGCTATGAATTGATCACGGGTGAAAGACGTCTTCGTGCGGCGAAGATTGCCGGTCTTTCCACCGTTCCCTGCATTTCCGTGGATTTCACGGATGAGGAGATGATGGAGATCTCCATTCTGGAGAATGTGCAGCGTGAGGATCTCAATCCCATTGAGGAAGCCATGGCGTATGAGTCGCTGGTGAAGAATCTTGGCTATACGCAGGAGAAGCTGGCGGAGCGTGTGGGTAAAAGCAGAGAGTATTGTGCCAATATCATGCGTCTTCTGAAGCTGCCTGCAGACGTGCAGAACATGGTGGTGGAGAAGAAACTGACCATGAGCCATGTAAGACCTTTACTTGCTCTGAAGGATGAGACGGAGATTGCGGAAGCGGCGGATGAGGTGCTTTCGAAGAAGATGTCTGTCCGTGAAGTGGAGAAGTATGTGAAGGATCTGACGGACGGAAAGGCCGTGAAGAAGAAAAAGAAAGAGGAGCCGGAGAAGGATCCTGTGATTCGGGATCTGGAACATCGTCTTTCGGAGAAGCTGGGGACGAAGGTGTCTTTGTCTTCCAAGAGTCTGAATATCAGCTATTCGGACAATGAGGATCTGAACCGGATCCTGGAAATTTTAGGGTGTCTGGAAGAGAGCTTTGAATAATGTGCGGAATGCATTGCGGAAATTGCAGAAATATGCATTTGTAAATTGTAATTCAAAGAAAAAACGACTACCATTTTATAGGTATGACAAAAAGACTGTGGAAAATCGCTGTCCGCATTATCCTGATCGGCTGTGTGTCCTTTCTCTTCGGTTTGAAGTTTGGGATCGGCTGGCTGTTAGGATGCGGGGCGGCAGTGCTGCTGTATTACCGCAATGAAAGCTACTGGAATGCGGTGATGGATACGGGCAGTGCGGGAAGGTGGACCGGTTCGGCGCATTTTCTGATCAATTATGCGATCATGGCTGTGACGCTGATTGCGGGAGCGAAGTTCCCAAAATATATCAATATCTTCACCACGGCGGCAGGGATGTTTCTGATCAAGATGACTGCTTTAGTGGGTGAAGGATTAGGAAAAGGAAGGGATGATGAGTATGGAGATTCAGTCTGAGGTGTATGTGATTATTCTTGAGACGGTTCTTCTGTCCGCTTTGATTCTGTATCTGTCCCATCGGTTTAAGACGGCAGATCCTCTGGCAAAGCCGAAGGGGATTCTGGTGCCGGCAATCTGGGCGGTGGAGACGGTGGCGAATACCTGCAATACCAATGCGGGTGAGAAGATCGGTAAGAAGCTGACGCCGTATATTCTGGTGCTGTGGATGTATATTTTCATGTCCAACACCATTTCGCTGTTCGGGCTTTCTTCTCCCACAAGCAATCTGAGCGTGACGCTTTTACTGGCGTTTATCACGTGGCTGTTGATTCAGATTGTGGAGCTGAAGTTCGGAGGACTGGGGTCTTATATTCATGCGTTCTTCGAACCCATCCCGGTGATGCTGCCGATGAATATTATCGGCAAGTTCTCGACGATGATTTCCATGTCGGTGCGTCTGTTTGGAAATATTCTCTGCGGCGGTGTGATGATGCAGCTGATTTATGCGTTCGCCCAGTATCTTTCCAATCTGATCGTGGGACTGTTTGCGAATCTGGACGGGGATGTATTCAACTTCATGGCGCCGATTATTGCGCCTTTGCTGCATGCGTATTTTGATTTGTTCGCCGGCTTCATTCAGACGCTGGTATTTGTGACATTAACTGTGGTTCTTATCGGGAATGATATTCCCGAAGAAGAAAAGAAAGCCTAAAAGGAGGGGCTGATTTTTATGGATATTACACGTGGTTTAGTTGCCATTGGTGCAGGTCTTGCGGTCTGTGCCGGAGTGCTGACAGGTCTTGGTGAAGGTATGTGTGCCGCACATGCATGCGATGCCATCGGAAAGAATCCTGAAGCAGAATCCAAGATCCGTTCTACGATGATTCTTGGTATCGCTCTGTCTGAGACGGTTGCGATTTATGGTCTGATTGTTTCAATCCTGCTGATGTTTGTCTTCAACTGATGATTACTGTTGACATTTTAAGTCAGATGATTCCGAATCCGATCACGATGCTTGTGCAGTTGTGCAGCACGCTGATCCTGTTCCTGCTTGCGAAGAAGTTCTTATGGGCTTCTGTGCAGGATTTCCTGGGAAAACGTGCTGAGAAAATGCAGGAGGATCTGACCGCCAGCGAGAAGGCAAAGCAGGATGCAGAGACTGACCGCTTAATGGCGAAGGAGCAGCTGCAGGCTGCCTCGGCGAAGTCTGAGGAGATTGTGAGTGCGGCTGTGAAGCAGGCGAAGGACGAGAAAGAGTCCATTCTTGCTTCGGCGGAAAAGGAAGCGGATGCAGAGAGAAAGAAGGCGCGTGAGCAGATTGAGGCGGAGCGTCTTGCCATGTATGACGCCATGAAACAGGAGATGGTGGAAGTGGCGCTTTCTGCTGCAGGAAAGCTGATCGGAGAAAAGAGCGGGGAAGAGATGGACCGCAAGGCCATCGATGCCTTTGTAAAGGAAGCGTCCGGCGATGAATAACGAGGTTGCGGAACGCTATGCACAGGGCCTCTTTGAACTGGCTGAGGAAAACGGCACTGTCGCTGAGAAGAAAGAACAGGCAGCGGGTCTGCTGAAGGTTCTGGAAGAAAGCGATGATTTCATGCTGTTTTTGCGGGCGGTCAAAGTAACCGGTGATGAAAAGAAACAGATGATTGAAACAGTTTTCCAACAGACGCTGGATGCGGACATGATCCGTTTTCTGAAGCTGCTTGTGGATAAGAGGCGCATTATCAATCTCCGTGAGATTCTGATGCAGTATGACCGTCTTGCCAATGAAAAGCTTGGCATTGAGACGGCTGTGGTTTCTTCCGCAAGAAAGCTGTCGGATGAGGATATGGAGCGGATTCAGGCGGCTCTGGAAAAGAAGACCGGAAAGAAAATAGTGCTGCGGAATCATGTGGATGAAAGTCTGATTGCCGGCATCAAGGTTACGGTTGGAAACAACGTGACGGATGTGACGGTGAAGAGTCAGATTGAGGATATGCGCAGTGCGCTCTTGAAAGGAGGACAGCAGGCATGAAGGAAATCAGGCCTGAAGAGATCTCTTCTTTAATCAAGGAACAGATCAAAAATTATGATACGAAAATCCGCAGCGATGATGTGGGCTATGTCATTTCCGTCGGCGACGGTATTGCCATGGTCCAGGGCATTGACAAGGCGATGGCGTCCGGGCTTCTGGAGTTCCCCCATGGCGTTATGGGCATGGTGCTGAACCTGGAAGAGGATCATATCGGTGCGGTATTGTTAGGCGATGACTCTCTGATCCGTGAGGGGGATGAGGTGCGCCGTACAAACAGGATCGTTGAGGTTCCTGTGGGTGATGCGCTGCTGGGCAGAGTGGTGAATTCTCTCGGTCAGCCCATTGACAACAAGGGTCCCATTGAGACTGACAAGACCCGTGCCATTGAAAGAGTGGCGCCGGGTGTTATGACAAGACGTTCCGTCTATCAGCCTCTGATGACGGGTCTGAAGATTATTGATTCCATGATCCCGATCGGAAAAGGTCAGCGTGAGCTGATCATCGGCGACCGTGAGACAGGCAAGACGGCTCTTGCGATTGATACGATTATCAATCAGAAGGGCAAGAATGTGAACTGTATCTATGTGGCCATCGGCCAGAAGGAAAGTACGGTTGCACGTCTTGTGCAGAAGCTGAGGGAAAATGATGCCATGGAGTATACCACGGTGGTCAATGCGTCGGCTTCCGAGTCCGCACCTCTGCAGTACATTGCGCCTTATGCGGGATGTGCCATGGGTGAGGAATGGATGGAGCAGGGCAAGGATGTTCTGATTGTCTATGATGATCTGTCCAAGCATGCGGTGGCGTACCGTACCATGTCTCTGCTTCTGAGACGTCCTCCCGGACGTGAAGCGTATCCGGGTGATGTCTTCTATCTGCACAGCAGACTGCTGGAACGTGCTGCCAAGCTGAATGATGAGCTGGGCGGAGGTTCCCTCACGGCGTTGCCGATTATTGAGACGCAGGCGGGTGATATTTCCGCTTATATTCCGACGAATGTCATTTCCATTACGGATGGTCAGATCTTCTTGCAGACAGATCTGTTTGCGTCCGGTGTAAGACCTGCCGTGGATTCCGGCTTATCGGTTTCCCGTGTAGGCTCCAACGCACAGACCAAGGCGATGAAGAAGGTTTCTTCTTCCCTGAAGATGGAGCTGGCACAGTACCATGAGATGCTGACGTTTGCACAGTTCGGTTCGGATCTGGATGCTTCGACGGCGAAGATTATCAACCATGGTGCGCGGATTACGGAGCTTCTGAAGCAGGCGCAGTATCAGCCGATGGATCTGTCGGATCAGGTGCTGTCTCTCTTTGCGGCGAAGAACGGCTATATTGATGAGGTGGCGACGGAGAATGTGCGTGAGTATGAGAAGTACATGCACAGGTATTTTGCGGAGAAGGATCCTTCTGTTGCACAGGAGATCACTGAGAAGCAGGATATTTCCGATGAGCTGAATGAGAAGATTCACAGTCTGATGAAGGACTGCACAGAGCAGTTTAAGCTGGTTAAGGGAGAGGCTTCTGTATGAGTCAGTCGAAACAGGCACTGCGTACGCGCATCAAGTCTGTTCAGTCTACCCGTAAGATTACTAAGGCAATGGAAATGATTGCCAATGCGAAGCTGTTCCGTCAGAGAAACCGCATGGAAGCCAACCGTGAGTATGCGCAGAAGCTGCAGGATACGGTGAATGAGATTGTGTCTTCCAATCAGGATCTGGATAACAGGTATATTAAGAAGAAGACTTCCCCGAGGAAGTTTACGATCATATTCTGTTCGGATCTGGGTCTTTGCGGAGGATATAACCAGAATGTGCTGAAGTATGCCAGGGAGAATCTGAATAAGGAGGATCCCTGCATTCTGGTGGGTACGTCCCTGTACCGGTCCATGAAGGAGGAAGGTTTCAATCTTCTGAATGAAGAAGCGGTTTCCAGTGACAGGCAGACGAATCTGAGTATCCGTGAGCTTGTGGAAAGGGCTGTGGACCAGTATGACCGGAATGAGGTCGGTGTGGTGCAGCTTCTGTATACGAGGTTTGTGAATACCATGACCTTCCAGCCGGATCTGGATGAGATTCTGCCCTGTGAGATGACGGAGAAAAAGGTCATTGAAGGCGAGCATGCGGTTACGCTGTTTGAGCCGGATGCGGATACGATTCTGAATGATCTGATTCCGATGATGATCTATGACGTGGCGTATTCGGACTGGCTGGAGACGACCACGGCGGAGCAGGGAAGCAGAAGAATGGCCATGAAGACGGCTAGTGACAATGCGGATGAGCTGAGTCAGGAGCTGCAGCTGGAATACAACAAGGCAAGACAGGCTGCGATTACGCAGGAGATCACCGAGCTGATCGGCGGCTCCAGTGCGGTGTAGAAAGGATGCACGAAATGAGTAATACAGGAAAAATTGTACAGGTCATCGGACCGGTCATTGATATCCGGTTTGAGCCGGAGCATCTTCCTTCCATCAAGAATGCGATCCGCATTGACAATGAAGTGGAAGGCGGCATGATGGTGGCGGAAGTCGCTCAGCATATCGGTGATGATACTGTCCGGTGCATTGCCATGTCCTCTACGGACGGTCTTGTCCGGGGTATGGACTGCACGGATACGGGAGCGCCCATTGAAGTTCCGGTGGGTGATGAGGTTCTGGGCAGAATGTTCAATGTGCTGGGTGAGCCCATTGACGGTCTGGGACCGGTGAATGCAAAGAAGACCATGCCTATCCACAGGGATGCGCCTGACTTTGCACAGCAGCAGGTTTCCACGGAAATTCTGGAAACAGGCATTAAGGTCATTGACCTTCTCTGTCCTTATTCCAAGGGCGGTAAGGTCGGATTGTTCGGCGGTGCCGGCGTCGGTAAGACGGTGCTGATGCAGGAGCTGATTCATAACATTGCCATTGAGCACGGCGGACGTTCTGTCGTTGCGGGCGTGGGTGAGAGAACCCGTGAAGGCAATGACATGTACTATGAGATGAAGGAGTCCGGCGTATTGAACAATACGGTTCTGACGTACGGCCAGATGAATGAGTCTCCGGGTGCGAGAATGAGAGTTGCGCTTTCCGCTCTGACCATGGCGGAGTATTTCCGTGATGAAGAGCATCAGGATGTGCTGCTGTTTATCGATAACATCTTCCGTTTCACACAGGCGGGTTCCGAAGTATCGGCATTGCTTGGCCGTATGCCCAGTGCCGTGGGCTATCAGCCCACACTGGCGACGGAGATGGGTCAGCTGCAGGAGAGAATTACGAGTACGGAGAATGGTTCCATCACTTCCGTGCAGGCTATTTATGTGCCGGCGGATGACCTGACGGACCCGGCTCCTGCCACAACGTTCTCTCATCTGGATTCCAAGACTGTCCTGGACCGCAGTATTGCGGCTCTGGGTATTTATCCGGCGGTGGATCCGCTGGCTTCCGGTTCCAGAAACCTGGATCCCCTGGTCATTGGCGAAGATCATTATGCGGTGGCCCGTGAGGTGCAGGAGATTCTGCAGAGATATAAGGAACTGCAGGATATCATTGCGATCCTTGGTATGGAAGAACTGGGCGAGGACGATAAGAAGATCGTGGCAAGGGCGAGAAGAATCAGAAACTTCCTGTCCCAGCCGTTCTCTGTCGCTGAGCAGTTCTCCGGCATCAAGGGCGTGTATGTGCCGGTGAAGGATACGGTCAGAAGCTTCCGGGAGATTCTGGACGGCAAGTATGACGATCTGCCGGAGCAGGCGTTCATGAGTGTCGGTACCATTGAGGATGCCGTGGAGAAAGCGAAGACTCTGGCATGAGTATGATTCATGTGCGGATTGTGACGCCCCATGGCATTTACAGGGAGTTTGATACGCCGATTCTGAATGTGGATACCACGGAAGGAATGCAGGGTATTCTGCCTAACCATATGCCTCTGGTGACAATGCTGGATATCGGCAAGATGTCAGCGGATATCAACGGAGAAAGAGAAGAATTCGCTGTTGCGGGAGGACTCCTTTACTTCCGTGACAATACGGCGGAGGTTCTCAGCGATGCCGTTGAACATGAGGATGACATTGACGAAGAACGTGCGGAAGCCGCGAAGAAGCGTGCGGAAGAACGTCTGGCAAGTCATGACCCCAATATTGACATGCGCCGTGCAGAGACAGCTCTCAAGAAGGCGATGAACAGACTGGAAGTCAAACGATTCTAATGAAAAGCGTACAGCAAATTCACTGTACGCTTTTTGTATTTCTCAATACAAATCCTTGAAATATTCCATCCAGAACAGGTTCTTTTCCGGGGGAATATGGGTGACAGTTTCTTCATCATCAATCAGAAGATACCTGTCTTCAATGTCTTTATCCCATCCCGGATCTCCGTTCTGTACATACTGTATTAAATGATTAGAAAGGTGATCCGCAATCTGAATATCCTCTTCCGTCCAGTAATCCTTCCTCTCATCACTCAATACATGCAGGAAGTAAGGCACATCGGAGGTATGGAAAGCACCGTAGACAGAAGAATTGGGTCCCGGCATTACATGGGCGAAATGGTAGGCATAGACGTCTTTTCCTGAAGCTCTTGCGATGCAGTGGCTCTGTGCCGTCATGCGGTCTGTGCCTAATTTCTGTCTGTCTTCAAAAGGATAGAGGTGAAGCACTTTTTCCCAATGATCCGGATAGACTTCTTTTACCTTTTCTTCATATTCTTCTTTCGATGTTGTTGTGGTAAACGGACTGAACAGCATCGTGTCACCACTGACAAAGCCGGTGATGATGGAGCACTTTGTATGCTTCAGAGCAGAAGAGAAACTTTCAGTGAGGTACTCTCCGTCTATGACACATCTGGGACGATAGGTCTTCTGGAGTTCCAGTATCTGATCTGCGGAAAGAGATTTCATCTCATCAATTGTCATATCCCAGAACAGTTCTTTTCCTTCCGCTTCCTTTTCTTCTAAAGAAGGGAAAGGCATACCGATGATATTGAAAGACATGGCCACAGCCTTATCAAACAATCCTTCTGCCTTCGGGGAGGCAATGAGGGTTTGTACGTTCTCCGATCCTGCGGACTGTCCCATAATGGTGACGTTGTCCGGATCTCCTCCGAACTGGGCAATATTGTCTCTCACCCATTCCAGAGCCTTGATCTGATCCTTCAGGGCGAAGTTTCCTTTAATGCCCTCCGGATGACAGAGGAATCCGAATAATCCCACACGGTAGTTGATATTGACATAAACAACGTCATGTTCTGCCATGTACGTGCCGTCATACACTTCACAGGAGCTTCCTCCTGTCGTATTGGCGCCTCCATGGATATAAACAAGAACAGGCTTGTTTTCCTTTCCGTCTGTCTTCGTCCAAAGGTTCAGGCTTAAACAGTCTTCCGAATACCCTGTGTCTTCGATGATGAATTCCTTTGTCCAGCACATAAACGGCTTCTGTTCTTCCTGAATGGCACTGGGTCCCCATTCGAAGCATTCTTTGATGCCAAGCCATGGCTTTGGATCAACGGGGTCCTCCCACCGCTCTGCTTCGGCGTAAGGGATGCCTTTGAATACGGCAATGTCATCTTCTTCATTGCAGTAGTATCCTGCAATGAATCCGCCTGTGACACTGACAGGTTCTGTGTATTTTTTGATTTCTGTCATAATGAGCTGCCTCCTTTCAGTTCTCTGATGAGAGCTTCTTTATTGTCCAGCGTATAAGCACTCAGAGAATATGATCTGATCCTCTGCTTTGAAAGATCCGGAATAAGAAATCCGTACTCGGAAAGTGCGGCACACCGGTTGATTACAGTGCGGTTTGTAATGCTGAGAACTTCTGAAATTTCCTTTGGGGTAAACTGTTCATAATGATTCTCAAGAATGAACAGCAGGAATCCACGTTCTCTTTTCTTCAGATGCGATACAGATGCTGAGATTGCACTGTCAGAAGCACCGGATGATACTTCAAGAACTTTTTTCGCATATAAAACCATCATTCTCAGAAAATAATTCACCCAGATCTCAGGATAGGGGGGATTGTCTCTGCCGGAGTAATACAGTGCCGGCAGTCCCATCTGCAGAGATTTACAGTATTCATCCGGATCATAGGCAAAATATTCCTCCAGAGATCCGATGCCCGCAAAACCGTAGCCGTAAAGGTCCAGAATATACCCTGAAAGCAGTCTTGCGGTTCTTCCGTTTCCGTCCTCAAAAGGATGGATTGTGACAAGCTGATAATGAACGACGGCCGCAATGATCAAAGGATGATCATCGGTTGAATTGACGTATTCCACCAGTTCATTTAAAAGAGAAGGAATTTCAGAATATTCGGGTGGGATATATTCCGGTTCTCCTGTCTCAGTATCGTAGACCGCAAACAAGACACCCGGAGGCATCGGGCCGCGAAGTCCGATTTTTTCTTTGGAAGCACCTTTCTCAACGATTGCCTGGACGTCCAGAATCATCTGCAGAGAGAAGGGCTCCTGCCTCTGTTTCATCTTTTCCAGGTATTCCAGAGCTTTGAAATAATTGCGGATTTCAATTTCAGGTTTCAGAAAGTGCTTGTGAGGATCACTTTCGATCGCGTCATCCGCCTGCTGTTCCGTAAGAGGGTTTCCTTCAATCCGGTTGGAAGCGTAGGAGCTTTTCTTCATGGAGTTCCGGCGCAGCCGGTTCTGCGTATTGGAAGGAAGAGGCTTTAGGTCTAGAAGAACGCGGTTTTCTTCAATTTCAACGATCTTTTTAAGTATTTCGTTTGTCAAAGTCACATGTATCATTTCCTGTCCCCGCTCTGTTATTATAGTAAAATTTCACTAATTGTTCACTATTTTTTCACTATTTTGTATTGAACTGCGAGGTAAAGGGCTTATCGTATAAAATAAAAAACAGGAGAGATCTGGTTCCTCGATCAGAAAGAAGGGCGCGTAAAGCAAATTCACTGTACGCTTTCTGAATTTCTCAATACAAATCGGCGCTTAAATGCCTGATATATAGGCTTTATCTTACATATAATTCACAATCTTCGAGCTTGTCATGAAATTCAGCCAATATTAAAAGCGGCCATTCATTAAAAACAGCCGCTTTGTCAACAGTCTGACGCTCCTGATAATGATATCGGGATCGTATTTTTTACATATGAAATTCCTGCAGATATTCTTTGAACAATGGGAGAGGAAAACTGACATGGCCATAGGAGGATGGCTGTATGACGCCGGCATCGATCAGGCGTCTTCTGTAAGTGGAGATGTAGGAATCCTGCTGGTTCATGGTCTTTGAGATCTCTTTCATGGCGACTTCCTCATTTGGACTTTCAGCCATTGCCAGTACGAATTTCTGATCGACAGTGGAAAGCTCTTCAAAGATCTTATAATATGCATTCCGGAAGAGCGTTTCTTTATATTCGTTCATCACAGAATCAATGGTAAGGTCTGTAATTGTTTTCTCTTCTGTTTCCCAGAGGAGGTATCCCAGAAGCTGGAATGCATAGGAGTATCCTTTCGCAAGAGATGTCATCCGCTTCAGAGCGGATTCTTCGACCTGACGGCTGTTTTCTTCAAATACTCTGCGATAACCGTACTTTACGGAAATGTCATTCAGGAAAGGCAGGTTGACCCTGGCACTGCGTAATAGAAACGTCAGAGCCTTACTGTTCTGGAGTTCAGAAATGGATTTCGGAAGACCTGTCATCAGAAGGGAGATTGGAAGGTCATTGCGAATCATAATTTGATAGATCTTTGCGAAATGACGGATTTCATCATTTGCCTCAACTTCATCAATTGCCACAAGAAGATGAATTCCCTTCTCTTTCAGCTTTTTCAGGATCTTTTCCAGAATCAGCTGATAATTGACAGAGTCCTTTTCTGTGGAATAACTGGCACTGATGCCGAACAGGGAAATGGAAATTCCATCAATGGAGTCGATGGCTTTTCTGACATCACTGGAAGCTTTTTCACGTGCAGTCTGAACCAGAGATTCCATGATGTTTTCATCTGCCGGAAGATCTGCGATGATCCACATATCGCTTTCCTCAAGCTTTTTGCATATATCGGCCAGAAAAGCTGTTTTTCCCACGCCGTGGACACCGCTGATCATGGTTGTCTGATAAGGGCTGTGAGCTGTATGAAGGCCGCGGATGACTTTCTGCAGTTCTTCTTCCCGGTCGATAAATACCGGAGGGACTTTTCCGAAGCTGGGGTTAAACGGATTTTCAAACATAGGGATTCTCCTTTCTGTTTTACAAACTTTTACTAACCTTTTTGAACTTTTACTAACTTTAATTAAATTTTAGAACTTTTACTAACTTTGTCAATGGCTTGCAGTATGGTATTGGGCGTGGTATAGTATATGTGGTTAGTTAAAGCTAACCGGAGGTGCACATATGGGAGAAATCCTTGGCGGCGCAGTCCTTGCGGGACTTGTGTACGTGATTGTGGGACCTGGTTCCGCGATCAGAAAGAAGGCACTGAA
>Ga0181612_155859_pt1 | contig 12535 bp, 10 predicted proteins | sample HoacroProtozoa21_FD_119630 | JGI IMG/M metagenome (GOLD analysis project Ga0181612, IMG submission 119630) | Hoatzin crop microbial communities from Cojedes, Venezuel. Combined Assembly of Gp0051906, Gp0051904, Gp0051908 | reverse complement strand
CTCCCTCAGCATTCTTGGGTGGATCCCATCTGGCCCCATGGACTTGTGGGTGTAATGTGATTAATTTCCACTGAAGTCTGACAAATCTATTTGCACACTGTGTGATAGAGATGTGGATTCCTCAGATCTTAGCTGGAGTACAGTGCAATACACCTCAATGAATGAGCCTACAGAGTAGTGGTTTAGAAGAGCTTTTTTCTGTCAAAATCTGAAGCCCTCTAAAGACACGTAAATCTGTGTGCCAGTAAGATGTTTTTGTCAGTTTGTGGAAATATCTATATAAGCTTTTTCCTTGGGCACTTAGCTAATCTGAATGATACTGCTTGCGGTATATCAGGAAGAATATATAAGTGAATTGCATCAATGTGTAGGTCAAAGGCTGACTGCCAGGCCGAGGGCATGTTGTGCAATTACTTCCTCTTCTGGAAAGTTTGTGCAGACAAAGTGTTGAGCTAAATTATTTGTTTCCAGAGAAGGTACACAAGGTGAAACAGTAACATTGATATATATTCCATGTAATATATTAGTTGGGATATCTATAAAAAAGAACCCCCTGTATTCAGCTTCTGAAAAACCAAGTAACAGGACAGTCTTCATCACCGAACTGAACAAATGCCTTGATTTCTCTGGAAGCTCAAGTTTTCCTTGACTGATATGGATTCATTTGTTACCTTCCAATAAATATCTGAATAATGCACATAAAAGCCTTTTCTCCTGTCAAAAATTCAGTATGAGCTACGTAAGAGCCCTGTGCCAGTGCTACTTTGAATGAAGGCCCAGACAACTTGAAAGAGCTCCTAAAAAAGCCATGCCTCAGTCTGACAAGTATTTACTGAGTCAGATTTTCAGAGGGAACAGTGTTAGTTAAATTTTAAGTGAATCTTTGGCTTCATATTCGTTAAAACAACAGATTCTGGTGGAATAGATTATGAAGTATCCTATTTTGGTCTGGGTCTTGAGACTATAGAATTCCTTTTCATGAACTTTTTTTGATATCGCATGGTTGAAAGTACGCATCGTAAATGGGTACCAGCAGTCCTCCTGATTCCCTGCAGGTTGTAGCTGCAAAATAGATGGCCTCGGAGATAAAAATAGGCAGCACTTACTACTAGAGCGGAACACTTTGGCGCAAATTTATTTCATTTGTTAAGGGCAGTTTCAATTTAGCAAGCTTGATTGATTATGCCATTGAATTGAGTAAGATACCTTGGATGAAAATCCTGGAGTGTTGTAAGTTTTACAGGAAGTAATCTGACTCCCTTGAGTGCTGCTGTGCGCCAGGTTTGTGAGACTATCTCACTGAAGAAAAAAAAATATAAACTGAAGTCTGTGGTTTTAGACCCACTACATCTATGATACAATAACAAGGTGAAACCAAGCCCACAAACCGTTCAAAGTAGAAAGTCATTACATTTTCTTGTCCTTTTGTGGCCACAAAGATCACTGGTTTTAAAACAAGCCTACAGTGTTATCCTCTCACTTTTATTCCCATCTGTAATTATAACTAGCAGTTTTTCTTTTAAATACAGAGGAAAAACCCAATTCTGCCACAGGAAGCATTGCTTTCTATGAAGTCTCAGGTTTTAATTTGCCCTGAGGGTTGAAAATGAAGATATTTGTTCGATGCAGGACTTCTGCCATGCACGGCTCCTGTAAGCCTGCTTCTGATGTAGTCCAGCAGTCAGCTGAACATTACTAATGAAGATCGCTACATCATTCATTCACGGGCTGGGAAGGGAAATACTCCTGCTGACTCATGCTTATAAGTATTTTTCTTGCTCCGCCTCCATTCGTTTCAGCTCCTCCTCTCCTCTCTTAGTGCTGGTAGCCTACTATATTTAAACAGCTGTCTTAGAGCAGAGGCAGGATTCAAGGCTCGTAGTTTGTCTGGCATTCCTGACTGTACAGGCATTTTCAGAAAGGTCTCACTTCTCATCGGATCTGCTGCTAAAGGTAAGGAGCCTGTAATTAAATGTAGAGAGTTTTGTCTGGCATACTCCTACATTGCTTTCTGAATATCACAGGGGTGTTTTTAGAAAGGTGTTATTTTTATGTACCCTAAAAGTGATTTTTTTTTTCACATACTTTAATGGTGTTTGTGGGGTAACAGGCCTGGCATGCAAGAGTGATAAAGCAAGTGGAGGGGGAAAAATAAACTTCTGAAACTTGTAGGCAAGTGTAAAATGTAAAAGCTAGTGAGATTTCTGGGGTTTTTTTAAAAGCATTAATGAATTAAATTTTTAAAATTGCTGGTGAAAGGAATGGATTGATGAAGAAAAGCTTAAGAAAACTGTTGCATTTGTGTTAGCGTTGTTCTTGTTTAAACCTGAGTGACATGATAGTGCTTTCAGTCTCTTCCGTTAGTAGTATATACTGAGCACGCTGCTCTCTTGAGCTCTTCCCATGTACTGTACAGGCCACGCTTGGTGGTCTTTACTTGAGCCAGAGTCTCATTGACGTTACAGGGAGAGCTACTTGCATATGGCTGATGTAGTTTGGCTTTTTATTTCTGCTAAAGATCATTTAGTGTCATTGTCTTGCTAAATGCATCTTTGATTTTTCTCTTACTCACTTAAAACCCCTTTCAGTTGAGCAGCCTGGAAATACTAGGGGCCACGCCGACCGACCTTATGTGAGCTGCAGTCCCTCTAGGCTTCAGCCTGTGTCAGGAAGGTATGCAGAGTTTGGCCCAGAGGAGCTGGGTGCTTTCCCAAGCCAGAACAATTATGTAACATCACATAGACGCTGGAATGCTTTGGAAGCAGCCAGGAGATAAATTGTGGAGCTTGCAGCATGCTCGCAAATGAAGAGGAGGAAAGAGACACCCATTTAAAGTAGGAAGCCTTGAGCAGGAGCCAAAACAAGGCTCAGTGTCACGCAGCTGAGTACATGTGAGTGCCCAGCAGCCTACTCTACATAACAGGAGGGTGAGAAGAGCAGTCGTGGGTTTCTTGCTAGCTCAGGCTTTCTCCTGCTGTTAACTAGTTCTGTATAGATTTGAAATGAACTTCAGTGTCCTGTATGCTTTCCAATAGCCTCTGCAAGAACAGGCTTTTACCTCCTACACTGGATTAACTGTACAGGTTATCAAGGTATGTGTGGTCCCTTGACTCCAAGATTGGGGGGAAAAAAAACAAATCCACCTTTACTTCTAATGGCAGGAAAAGTGTATGTTTGGCCTGCAACTGAAATGTCTGAGATGCTCTGAGCTCCATTTTACCCCCAGAAGCCAAACATTTACCGGATGGGCATAGCTATAAAGACGTTCAGCATCTGGTTCACTTTCTTCTTAAAAAGAAGAATTATTGGCTATGAATTATAGAGATGGCAGCTATAGGATGCGGAAGGGGTATTCTAGGATAAACAGAAACATCTCTGATGGTTAATCTTGTGTTGATAGAGTTGTCCAGTGTCCAAACTTCAGGAAACAAAGCGCGTAACTTTGGTCATTATAGGGTTTTATGAACCCAGATCCTGAATAAAACCGTGGCTAAATATGGTCATGTATGTGCACAGATACAGTAATTTTATCAGAATAACAGTTGTGCTACTCTAGCCATTAGGGTTTGGTTTAATTCCAGCAAATGCTCCTGTTTCACAAGTCAGAAGGTGCAGAATGGAGGAGGAGGGTGAAATGAGGAGAGCATTATCACTGGAGCCCGTGGCTGCTGGCTTTGTCCCTATCAGGGTGGGGTAGGGTGGCATAGTGCAATGGCCAGGAGCCAAGGCAGCCTTCCTCTAAAGCAAACAAGGCTGCCAGGCTGAATTCTACCGTCTCGTGCCTTTTTTGTCCCCTTCAGGCTCCCCTAGAGAAATGCTGGCATGCAACAGCATGACTTTGCGCCCAAGTCTTACAAATGGGCTTGCAGTCTCGTTATTTATATGCTGGCTTTGCTGCTCCCCTGGAACTGTTGCCATGTGCTGTACTGGGTTGGTTCAGCAGTCCTTGCTTCCAGCAAAATCCCATGGATGTTGCTGGGTTACCACTGTCTACAGAGCGTGTACAGTCTTTCTGTGCATGCTGCTGCAGACTGCTGCAGAGCAGAAATCTGGACGGTCGCTTCCAGCGATCTTACTTCCCTCTTCCAGATTCCCAGTAGTTTCACAGAAATAAGATGTGCACTCTGTGTTAGAAACAATTAATAAGAACTTGCCTTCTTGTTTAGTACAGCCATGGAGGGGGATTTATTTGTTACCATGGAGAAGAAACCTCTGCTAATCTTCAGGCAGGTACTATGGTTTAGCTGGTTTGAGGGAATACCTTACTGATCACACCAGTATCCTACTCCTTGTATGTCTAGCCATCCCAGGTGCTAGAGCTGAGTTCTACAAACTGCAGCTGTGGGGCTTTGTGGAAGGGAATTATTTGGGGGTAAATTTACACAACAATCTGCTGAAGGTGGTGCAGGTTTTGGTTCATGTGGCAGAATCCACTCAAAAGACTGGGGGAATACTTGGACGGTGAGGCTGTGCTCCTGCAGCTACCAGGGTTGGGTTAAATATGCCTTAAGGGGTCAACGCACGCCTTGGTGCATGGTCCATGGTATGGACACAACACAGGGAAGTGTTCATCTTCTATAAGGTACACGTCTACCTTTGAGACTCAGTTAAACTGGAACCCAAATCCCAACTCTCTTCAAACCTAGGTGCTTGAGATGACTCTAAATCAGAAAGCATGACTATTATTTCTTTTAAGTGGTTCTTCCCTTCTCAAGCAAAGTGCATGAGAGTCTTAGACTAATGCTTAATGAAGTGGTAACAGGCAACTGGTAAGTGTTACTAAACTGTGATCCAAACACTTGGACGAAGCTGCTAATTTTTAATTCAACTTGTAAGCCTTATGTGGCTCTACTTGGGTGAACCCAGTCCTCTTGGAGCAGCTTTGTCTCGCCCAGCGATGGCTGTGTATTGGTGTATATGCGAGATGGCACATCCACGAAGGCAAATGCACTTACAGGATTCAGCCTGAAGCCTGGGATTCTGCAAATCCTGAACTCACCTGTGGTTTTCTGGCTGCCCACTCAATCACCAGGGTCTTGCCGTGTTACTGTAGGTGCTGGTGATGTAAATGTCAGGCTTAAAGTGGAGCATTACGCTTGCAGGATGACATTTGCTGCAATACCTGTGTCAAAGGCAGTGATGTGCCAGCCCTTCTGGGAGCGTGCAGTGAGCTTGCCAAAGATCTTTCTGTGCTTGAAAAGGGTGTGGAGAGCATGCCCGGCTGAACAAAGTCATGCCATTCAGTGAGCTTTTACTTAGCTTTCCGGAATGAAAGTCTTTTTAGAGCAGACTGTGTTCTCTGTAGAATGACTTAAAAGCTTATGCTGAATTTCAAAAATTTCACTTTTGCTGTGGTAAAAATGACTTTTTAACTTCTCTAGATTAGTGATAATATAGTGGAATTCCCTGGAAAATTGAAGAAGTGATTATTTCACGTGGTAGGATTCCTGCAGCAATGCAAAAACCTTCAATTCACTGTTCACTGAATATCTGCACAACAGTCAGATGAGTTTTGTAGATTCCACTATAATGACACCATGGTCTCCAAGACAGTAAATCTATTGTATGTTTTGTTTAAAGGCTTGTTGTTATTTAGTTGTACAGACCTAACACTCTCTGTTTTCTGGAAAATTAAGAAAGAAAGTTCAGGAACTAAAGTAGCATTTCTCAAAAAACCCTTTAGTGATGGCATGGCACATGTTTGAAAATGCAGCCAAGAAGTTTCCAGTCTTTGGGCAGAAGTCTTGATTGAGGTTGGCTCTACCTATCCATAAACGCACACATTGCTTTAAAAAGTACAAAGCATGAATGAATGGGTTCATGATAATTGTGGCAATAATATTTTTCTACACAGTATGGGCAGAAGCGAAGTTTTCTTTGACAAGCTACAACACGTTACTGTAGTCAGAGGACTGCTGGAGTTTCCAGCTGTTCTGGAGGGCCTGGAATTTGTGCGTGGAAGAGAAAGATAAGGGTCCTCTCCCTTTTTTATGGTATAATCAGGGAATGATCCTTTGGTTTTGGGAGGCAGGAGGAGAAAAAGATAAGCAGGCCTGTCCTGAGTGTGGAAACATAATGTGATGGTCTGCAATGCAAGGATAATGCTTTAGATCAGCCTGGGCTTGTAGGCTGTAGAAAGCCATGTGTTTTGTCAAAAAGCAAGCAATTCAAACCTTACTTGTCTTGACAGGTAGGCTCCAGGACCTAATGCTTCCAGACGAGAAGATGTGTGCATTGTTGAACAGACCCCAAAACAAGAGTGGGTTCAAGCCACTGCCTGTCGTGATCATAGGTAAGTTTCCTCCTGCCAGCGTTGCTGTTTTCTCTAGTGATGTTGTTTCTTTGGGCTTGCTGGTCTCAGCTCTTGTGCCACGTATTCTTACTCAAGCCAGAAATGCCTGGCCACTGTTTCTGCCTCCTTTCCCTGACAGCCAAACTTCCTCCAGTATGAAGAGAAAGAGCACTCAGAGTGTTGGGAAGTAGGAAACCAGGTATTTGACAAAATAAAACGCATATCTCTTTTTTTATTATTTTTTTAAATAGAAAAATTGGTAACCTTTTGGGCATTAGTTCAGCTGGGCCTGTTTTTTCTCTGTTGGAGATTTAGAAGGGTTTGAAACCTTTTCACTCAGATATTTAATCAACTTGCTGTGAAGTGATTATCTGTAGTGCTCGAATTGGAGGTGGCTTTGTGTGATCTTTTTTTTCCCATTGCGTGTGTTTAGAAAGTGCTTCAGATGCTGTTAAAGTTTCTTGAAATTTTTTCACAGATTTCTTTTAAAATGCAAGTCAGCTACACTGATTTTATACAGCTTTAATAGAATGGTAAAAAGCTGCGGGTTTTCTACCTGTTTAGAAAAGTGACTCTCTTGCCCCCCTTGCAAGAAGGGAGCCTTTGGAGTGCGAGGTGGTTCTTGGAGCAAAGCATGAGCAGTGATGTCAGTGCCTTCCCCTCTGACCGATCATGGGCTGTGTTGGACCCCGTTCATTGGAGCGTGGGTTTAGGTGCCTTGCAGAGCTGGGTTTCTTCCTCAGCTGTTATCTAGTTTATAGCCCTCAAGAGAGCTAGTCCAAAGTTAGCGCACCACTTAAATCACACGTAATCCTTGCTGGCAGCGAGTTTGACAAGGACACTACTGCCAGCAGGTTCTAGTCTGAGAGCGGCTCTGTACTGCCCGGTTGCACAAGCCATTGGGTGGAAGGGAGGATGTTTTGGTACATCCCTCGTGCAGCTCTGCAGGGACCCAGTGCGGACACATCCCCAAAGCCTCGGAAGCACCGCTGTGAAGCTGTGCGCTCTGCGGCAGCTGCTGGACCGAAGCAGCTCAGCTATTTCACTGCAGCTGGACATTGCTCGCAGGTTCCAGCTGCTTCCCCAGACTCTGCGCCAAGAGGGCGGTGGACTCCCGCCATTGTGTTGGCTGCCTCGCGAAAGCAGTTGCTTTTCTAGAACAGTTTGAGCCCCAGAGGCAGATGTGCTTGTGACCATCCATACCAAACTTGTATGTGGTTCAGAAGAAGTCCTGTGTGTGTGTTGCTGAGTGTGCACTCCAATGATTTAAGTTTGGTTTAGGTACCTCCTTGGACTTCCTAAAGCAAAGGAGTAAGCTGAAAGGTGTTACATTTTACTACAGCTGCGGCTTAGTTTGCTTTTAATTTCTTTTGCTATTGGTTTGAGATAACTTTCCCGCAAGTGGAATATTCCAAACACTGACCTGCAGCTGCTGGTCCTTGCTTGGCTCAGCGGACTTTGGCCCCAGCTGTGGCACACGCCGCTCTTCACATAGCTCGGCTTGCTGTTAGCCATGCGGCCTGAGCCTCCCTCTACCTCGGATCTCCGAGAAGCGGCCTTTGCTCCAGTTGCTCACGCATGCAGCACGGGCACTGTGTCAACACAGCCTGCTGTGTCACCTCAGCTCTCCTCCCCTCCACCGTCACTGCATTGTGTAATGGTGGTTAGTCACCTACTAGTGAGCAGCCAGAGAGCCTGACACCCGGCTATGCCGACACTGTAAAATATTAAACGTACTGGAGAACAGCCATGTGAAAACTTTCCACGGGCTACTCTCACTGGGCTTTGGAGTCACACATAGAAAGTTTTTCCACTGGTTGTTGAGTGGTTAGCAGGAGGAGTTCAGTCATCCAGCAATCTGCTCAAAGTGCTGTATTCTGGGGGGGGCTAGGGGGAGTGTCTTGGCATGGCAGAGGGACTTTTTTCCATAACACACTGCCTGCAGTATGATGGTAGGGCTGGTTCCCATTTGAAAGTGTCCTCAAGACCTGTTAGTCAAAACTGCTGTTGCCAGATATCCCTTGTTAGGTGGGATTTTTTACTGAGCAAGGTTGTTTCCCCTTCACTTTAATAGCCACTCTCTTTTCTGGACTCAGTCTCTATCCTGCGCACAATGAACTGCTCTGCACTGGTGCGAAATGTGCATCCGGGAGAGCCGAGATCCCCAGTCAGTATGTGATTTATTTCTAAAACTTTAAAGAGGTTAATGAGCAATAACTCTCAATTCATCAGCATGCTAGAGGCTTCAGGCTTCAGGTGAGGTTAACCTCTGACTTGTTTAAGTTTTCGGCAAGTTCTGCAGCAAAAAAAGATATGAAACTGAGGAGAAGAAGGGGACATAAGAGGGTAAAACGACTTCCCCAACACCATCCAGTAGGTCAGTGGTCAACCTGGAATAAAGTCCCCTGTATCTGCAAAGTGTCTTCTCCTTTGAATTGGTCTGGGTGTTAGAAACACCGCTCAAAGGGCTGCTCTGTCTGCAGGCGTATAAATTTTTCTCCATTGTGTCTTTTTAGGGAATGGACCTTCGGGAATCTGTCTCTCATATTTTCTGTCAGGCTATATCCCTTACTTCAAAAGAGACTGTCTTCATCCTCATCCCATTCTTCAGAGGAAACTGGAAGAGGCATCAGATGTCTCCATTTTGGACCAGGTTCGTGTGAAGAGAAACAGTATAATATCATAGTAAAGCATCCTAGGGGTGTAGGATAAGTCATAACCTCATTTGAATTGTCAAAGTACGCAGAGAGTATGAGCCTTAAGCAAAGTGCTTCTAGTTGTCCAGATCTGCCTTGTATGAAACGTCAGCGTTGCTGCTAAGATCCTTGAGGTAGTCCTTGGGAAATAACAGAGTCTGTGTGCCAGTAAATGAGCTTCACAGAACACCAAAACCACTGATATGGAAATACAGGAGTAACGAGCCATCTGCTGCCCGGCAGGACATGCATTTTGACCATCTGATCTGCCTCTCTTTAGGATTTGGAGTATCTGTCTGAAGGCTTGGAGGGACGATCCCACAGCCCTGTGGCTCTTCTGTTTGATACTCTGCAACGTCCAGACACGGACTTTGGTGGAACAGCGGAATCTGTCCTCACTTGGTGGTATGAGACTGACAGAGCCATCCCCCACCTGGTCCTTGGCAGAAACGCTCCTGGAGGTGCCTGGCATGTACGTGAATTGAAGCCTAACTGCTTAGGTCTGCGTGTTGTAAGGTGGTGGCCAAACGTGTTCGCTGGAGAGGCAAAAGCTCCTCTAATACGCCAGTCGGCCACATTTGACTTTATGTGTATAGACAAGCAAGAGTTTAAAAGGAAAAAAAGCACAAGAGGCCTTTATGTTTCCAGTCTATTGTTCTCTGGACAACACAGATGGTTTCATCCCTGACAGCAGCTGGGAGGAAATCACTGATTTCATGATCTGTACCTTATTGAAATATGACAAAATGGATTTCACTTCTCGCATTAAATAACTGAAAGTCATTTTACTGTTTCTTGTTCCAGTCTATTGAGGGCTCTATGGTTACCCTGAGCAGAGGTGAATGGATGGGACTCCCAGACCTCCCATTCAAGGACTGGCTAAAGCAAAAGGGAAGGTAAGATATCTATGATGTGATTATTTGCAAACATCTGGAGGTTATTTGGGAACCTGGAGTGGGGTAGACTTCTTGAATGTAGCTACCCATCTGTTAAGGATGATTCTAGTGCGAGAAAGGACACTCTCCCACCCCCCCAGTAAAAGTCACCAAATGCAGAACGGGTTCAGGTGAAGTTGCAGTGCTGCTTGGAAGGTGTCCTTCTCAACACCCACCGGGGAGATGGATCACAGCAACCATGAGTTCTGAATAAAGCTTGGAAAAGGCGTGGTCATCTGACTTCTGTCTACTGCTGCTGTCCCTAATGAAAAGTATAGTCAGCTTGGCTGCTGTGCAGTCTTTGAGGTGCTTCTGCTCTTGAGATGTGTAACAGTTAATCTTAAATATTCCAGGAGTTAAAAGTGGAATAGAAGCAAGATGTGAGAGGAAGGAATAAAAGAGCAACCATGTTCTTAGGGGTAGGATTCATGCTAAGGAAAGCTGCCTCTGTCCAACAGCTTGTGGACCTGAGTGTTAGCTCTATATACCAGGAAGAACTTTGCTGAAGTCAGGGAAAGTAGATTAGTGTTCTCTGGTAGTGCCAGGATGGATGGCTGTGGGATACATTCAGTGGAAGAGGGAAGAAATTCCAGTCTCTTACTTAACTGCTGTTGACCTTTGTTTGTACTACATTACAGAGGCCTCAGAAACAATAGAGCCACAGCAGGAGACATTGCTCAATATTACCAACACTATGTGATGAAGAAAGGACTGCAGAAGAATTTCAGATGTGGTACTGTTGTGACCTCTGTGAGGAAAGTGAGTGCAGAGAGCATCACCAACCATGCACAGAAAGATCTGCGGAAGAGTAGTGACTCACTCTGGAACTTCAATGAGAAAAGTACGGAGATCTTTCAGGTGGATGGATTTTTCAAAACTGTGAAAGGTGATAAAGAGCACTTTTCCATCTACGCAGAGAATGTGGTCTTAGCTACAGGAACATATGATAGTCCTACCTGGCTTGGGGTCAAGGGAGAGAACCTGTCCTATGTCCATCACCAGCTGTCTGCCCTAGAGGAAGCAGTGAAGAGCAACAGCATCGGCATCATGTCAGATCCGGTCTTGATTGTAGGTGCTGGTCTGACAGCTGCTGATGCGATTCTCTTTGCTCACCATTGCAATATTCCAGTAATCCATGTTTTTCGGAGAAGAGTCAGTGATCCAGGTCTTATTTTTAACCAGCTCCCCAAAATGATGTACCCTGAATACCACAAAGTCCATCAGATGATGAAAGAACAGTCAGCTGCTTGTGCTGGGCCCTATGAGTGTTACGTTAGCCTTCCTGAACATCACGTGCTATCCTTTGGCAAGGACAAGAAATGTATCTTTCAAGACAAGAACGGCTACCAGAAAGTTTATAAAATTTCCATGGCTCTTGTTCTAACTGGCTCAAACCCCAACCTCTCCTTTCTGCCAAATAACGGCATTGACTTGGCAATGGACAGTGACCAACCAGTCAACCCAAAGAGGAATCCCATAGATGTTGACCCATTCACCTATGAATGCACTCAGGAGAAAGGACTTTACGCCCTAGGACCTCTAGCTGGAGATAACTTTGTGCGCTTTGTGCAGGGAGGGGCTCTGGCTGTTGCCAGCTCTCTGTTAAAGAAAGCAAACAAAAATCCCCCCTAACAAAACAAAACGAAAAATATCCCTCTGCTGGCTGCTGTTTCCTTAGAGCAGCAAGTCAGCCGATCCGTACGTCCTCAGATGTAAAGCCCACGCCAAGGTTATGCAGAGGGTGACTGAGTTCTGGCCGAGCTGTTTGGGAAGATGAATTTGGGAAATGCAGAGTGGGTTTCACACACGGCGGTACCTTCTGCCCCTGGGGATTCAGCGCCTTTCCCGCACAGCTGTGTGCGAAGGCTGCCGGGGCTTTGGATCTCATGCCTGGAGATCCAAGGGGGCAAGAACAGCGCTTGCTCTTTCATACAATACCTTCCAGGCCGCTAAAAACTGACTTGGGGAACAATCAATGTTAATTATTTCCAGACAGTAGGCTGGCAACCCTGCCTCTGTCCGTGTTTACTGTGATTTTTTGTGAAACAAAGTGAGCTGAGGTGTTTTTGTTTGCTCCTATGGCTCGGCTGGATGCTCTCGTTAGACCTGAAATCAGCCCAGGCACTGTGTGGGGTCTCTGCCGCACAGAGTATTTCAGAAAGATGCAATATGTTGTGTGAATTTCTAATGTAATGTGATTTATTTTTTTAAAGAATACTATTTGTGTAAAGGGAAAATGGCACAGTCACTTTTTGATAGTTTTATGCTATATATAGCAATTTTTTAATGCTGATTTTCTGAAATATTTTTATTGGCAAAATATTTTGTCACTGGCTTTCTGACAGTGTTTTGGATGAGGTGGGGTGGGTGGGAATGATGCCATATGCTGCAAACAGCATTCTCAACAGACCTACAGGGCCTTTCATACCTCTCACAGGAAAAATAAGAGTCATAGCTAATCTCACTTGATGTAAAGACGGACTCTGCTCCCTGTGCTGCACTGGAACTCACAGGCATGACAGGGTGTTGTAGATGGCTCTAGGAAGCTGAGTATCTGGAGACAATGGCTGTTTGTAGCTGAATCAGCCTGAAGTTCAGATGCAGAAAGAGCT
>Ga0181612_134240_pt1 | contig 12536 bp, 6 predicted proteins | sample HoacroProtozoa21_FD_119630 | JGI IMG/M metagenome (GOLD analysis project Ga0181612, IMG submission 119630) | Hoatzin crop microbial communities from Cojedes, Venezuel. Combined Assembly of Gp0051906, Gp0051904, Gp0051908 | reverse complement strand
TCCCCTGATGCAACTTGAGGCCATTGCCTCTCGTCCTATCACTAGTTACCTGCAAGAAGAGACCAACACCTGCCTCACTACAACCTCCTTTCAGGGAGTTGCAGAGAGCAGTAAGGTCTCCCCCCTCAGCCTCCTCCAGACTAGACTTGATGATCTTAGAGGTCTTTTCCAACCTTAATGATTCTATGATTCTAGAGAGTTCAGCAACGTTTGTGAGACCTCCCAAGCAAGGGTCTGTCATTTGAAATGGTGTGCAGAAGCATCTACACAGTTTGAAAATGTACATAGGGAAAAAAACCCATTACAAATCACCAGAGATCAATTTCCCTGATAAAATCCAATAGTGTAAGCCTCAGCTGCAGGTTAAAAATTTCTAGGATGGTTTCTAGAGAAGCTGTTTCTTTTGTGGTACGTTATTGGGTTTATTTCAGGATTAAATTCTAATAAATCATGAGCAATACCAAGCATGTGGGAAACAGCAACTCACGTCTCCACTTAAAGTAATGACGTTAGCTGTAATAACTATTTTCAATTTAGACTTGTTTGTGGTTACCAGACTAGAGGTTTCGTTCACAGTTGCTCTTCACCACCTTTTGCTGTTGCACAGTACTGTGTAAAGTGGCCAAAGCTTCCTCATTTCCAAAAGCTGTAACCCTTCTCATACCACACAGGTGTAAAGGACAAAGCAAGGCACAGGGCTGTGGAGAATTACAGTCTGAAACTATAGACTGGCCTGTGACTGGAATCTCATTCTAGGAAAGAAAAATTATTCACATGTCAACATAATTAGTCTTACTGTCTTCACATATTTTCTGTTAAATTCTACTGACAGGGTCCCTGGACTTGGTGGCATACTGGGCAGCAGGCTGCAAATCATTCAGGTTAGCAGGGGGGTGAGCACATAAGACAAAAACATTCGCGAGAGCAGCAGCCCGGCAGTTTGAAGGTGCGTCTTCCCTCTTCGCTGGGCTGCATCTGGAGCACCTGGTCCTGAGCTGACTGCGGAATGAGTCGATGTAAGATTACAGCCCAGGAGGTGTACTCCATCAATAAATATTGTCTAACTGCCTGAAACTCAGACAGCAGCACGCTCGTGACACAGTTTTTGGCTTTTTATGACTGGTCTCAACAGAGAGGGAGGCAGATGGAGAAGAAGGTTAGAAATAAAGACAAGAAATGCATTAAAATACAGTAACGCTATAGAGGTGGGAAGGAGGAAGTGTTGAAATTAATAGATGTCTGTCTTTGCTGTGTTCCTGTCACAAGATCACACTAGGGAAGGGGGAGAAAAGTGGACTGAAGAGTATCCCATGTGACAAAGTGAAGTACTTGCGGGAGGTCCTGGTTAAGGCTCCTGTAGCCAGCTTTGAAAAAGAGGATTATAACAATCAAAAGAAAAATCTTCGGGAGCATCTCAGGTGTGATTTGGATATAATATCAATGCAAACTGCAGGTACTGAGTAGAGAAGCTTTAAGGTCTCAACTGAGACCAGAAAAAGTCAAAAAGAAACTCATATAGGCCACACAAATGTGTGTATGCAAACGTAGATTGGAAGTGTCACAAACGATCCTTTCCAGAGTTAGAAACTACCAAATATAAGGGATATGTGACGGCAGATCATTTCTGAGCAAGAGAAGAACTCTGGAGCTGAAAGGACTCTTTCTAATCCCCTGGCATTTTTCATGCTAAGGAATTTTCTCTCTTGCATTGCCCAACCATTGATTTATACCCAAGTTCTTCAGTTGGTCCCTGTCAGCTGTCCAATTCCATTCCTGTTACTGGGAACGCAAATCTAAAGCTGTTTATGCAATTCACTTTCAGCTTGATTTTTTAAATTATTTTTTTAAATATAGGCAGCGCAGGAACCACTCGAGCTGCTTTGCAAAGTGGAAAGGAAAATTATAACACATTTTCTGACTCCTGTGTTTCTGTCAACATCTTTTCTCCTTTTTTCCTGTCCCATATGCTCTCTTTCACTGTCATACAGACAAAAAGTCACCAAACCTAGAAACGTATTTTCTTTTCCAAGATTTATTGAATTCTAAGGGGGAGAAAAAAAATCAAAGATTGCTCCAAATCTTTCATAAGAAGTGTGAGGACAATTAGAGTTATCTATGCTTCATTTCCAAGGAAGTACACTGTGGCAGCACGATCCCGTCTCATTCCTTTCTGCTGCAGGATATACTGCTGTGAAGGAAGTAGGACTCAGGTAATTACAACTATTTAGGTACCCTAAAGACAAGCTAATTTTAAATAGTGGAGACCTTACACTTTCAGGTTGTTTAGACAGCTGTACAAACAATGACTTTACATGCAGCATGGCCATAAGCTGGTGCAAACCACATCCTTCTATTCAGTAGCCCAGGAAAGCGTGGGTAGGGGTTTTGCCAGATACTACTCTTCACAGTGTTTAACATTTGTCTGATGGAGAAATAACACATGGACAAGAGTCTACCTGCAACATTTCACAATATAATCAGCAAATATGAAGTAAACTCTTTTCCTTGTTGCCCTTCCCCAACATATTTCTTTCTGTCACTACATGACATACCCAGACAAATGTTCTAGCACGGGAGGTCTGCTTGCTCAAACATGTCTCCTGGAGTTTCATTGCTGAAGCAGGCAAGAAGTTCAAACAATATCATCAGCACTGCAGGAGATCACAGACATAAAATGAGTTGTCTTTTCCACATTGCAGAAAGTATCTGTCAGAGGCCCTAAGGTAAAGTGAAGCAAGTTAATGATCTACAACAGGCAAGGACAGCAGCTTCCCCAGGCCCTGGGAAAGGAAATGAAGACTGATTGTGAGCCAGACTGCTGAACGTGGCTTGAAGCACAACCAAAAGGAGTGAAATCCTCCATCCATTACCCAGGGAGAGCACCTTGCTAGCAGCGCTCTCTCTGTTCAGCTGAGCTGGTGGCCCCTCCGCCTGCACCTGCAGAAGGACGGTGCAGGGACATGCTGGCTCTCAGCTCCGCGGGGCTGAGGTCACTGCAGGCAGGGAAAGGTCAGCCCACACGCACAGCCAAGGAGGCAGCCAGGCCTGTATCCCTGTGGTACCTCCACTTAAATGCAAGCACTACCTCCCATAAAGGCTGCTGTCATTAAGCTGTGTTAAGGTACAGGCACTTCTGAGCCAGTTGAGGGCCTTTTTTGTGCAAGGAAATCCCCCACTGACCAATTAATACGGCTTGTCCTTTGCTTAGCATCGTGCTGCGGGAACAGTGCAGAGCAGGCCAGCACGAATATGCTCCGGATGACTCGGGTCTTTGTCACCAGCAAGAGGCATGAGGAGCATCCCTTCCCCCAGCAATGCATTTTCTGGTCCAGCTGTATATACATTTAAAGGATTGCTAAGTTACCTGAAACATAAATACAAAGTAATCCTTTACTAACCCAGCAAAACACTGTCATTTCTGCTACCATTTCTCCCCTGCTCTTTTAGAGGTGTATTTCTCATTTGCTCCTTTCATACTATGTCCCACACATTGTGGTGGTTTCCTTGCCCCAACCCCATCATCAGGATCTTCTCTCCCCTGAGACTGGTGCCACCCACTTCTTCGCAGGTGGCCCACTTCTTTGCCCAGAGAGGCTTCACAGAGCTTAAGACAGTCAGAGTCCAATACGTAGCTCCTACTTGCAGAGTCACTGCCCACAAATTCATTTTTTTCCATCTGCACATTTGCAAGTGTGACAAGAGAAAAGTTGAGAGCCTAGAGTTTTTTCAAGCGTTAAACCAGTGAAGTATAGAAATAAAATACTACCCTGTCTCCATAAGACTAAAGAGTGCTCCTGAAGAAAATGGGGATTAAAGAAAAAGAAACAGGCGGTAAACCAGACATTTGTCTGAACCACAGCACTACCGGTCAGCAGTTTTCTCTGTCAGGTGGCTGTTTTGTCCAGAGGTGGCTGGGGAATTCCTTCCTACCTTCCAGGCTGCTTCTGCCTGAAGTTCATCAAATCCAAAGGTATTAGCCAGTGTCTTTGGTGGACAGCTGCTACAGCTGTGGGGGAATCAATGCACTGTGCATTCTCCTTGCTGATCTACTCCTCTCTTCTTCTAACTTGGTTAAACATAGTACTAGGCCCAAGCTGTAGCAATCTAGACACAAAACTCAAGCAGTGCAAGAGCATTTCATGAAATACCTTATTTCCTATTTTAACAAACAAACGAAGAAACCAAGCTTATCCCGCTCTTCCATTTCTCAGGTGTGTACGTTTTCTACAGCCTTTTTAACATCCGAGATTAACAGCTGAAAAGACATTTGTATTAGTAAGACTGAGATTGGAGTCAGCAGCAGGGTTCAGATCTTTAACCCACCGAGAAGCAGATGTTATTGATATCCTCACCTCTCATGTTCACAGAGGGCACAACAAACTGATAGAAATATTTAAACAATCCAGCCTTAAATATCAGGAGCCTCAGAGCTTTATTTCTACTTCTGTTGAGCTGTTGTGTTTAACACAATCCCAATTGCTGTAGTGTCTGAGCTCTTCATTGTCTTTTATAGTGATTAAAATAATGCATCTCCAGGAGAAACAAGAAAGTGCTATTGTCCTCAGTTAGAGATAAAGAATCAAAGCAGAGAGAGGAAGAGAAACTACTTGACTGAGATCACAGAAGAAAACAGCAGCAAAGAATTAAACCCCAGTCTCCTCACTCACTATGATACTATCTTGTTCTCTGCTTAGGCTTCATTATAGCATTTTTAAAAGTCTGTTAAATGTTAAAGTCAGAAAACAAGCAAGGGAGCTCCTTTGACATAAAAGTGCAGGGTCTAGAGTAGAGATTTTCTGAAAGAATATATACGTATTTATTATTTTTAGCTAGAATCATTATTTTTAACCCCTACTGTTCAAAATTATGGCTAAGGCTTCAGAAAATAGTACAATTGGGAACCTTTTAATTTGCCGTTGGCAGCTGTGGTGTCCAGGTTCACTGAGTTTTCAATCATTTTAAGACCCAGGAACATGAGATTTCTTCTATAGTCACAGAGTAAACCAAACACAAAAACTGGGACTCAAACAGGTGGGATTTTAAGGTAAAAAAAAACCCACAAAAAGTATAAGAGGCTTTATGAGTAATCAGTGAGAATGAGCGATGCTGCAGTCAGCTTGTGTTGTCAGAGATATTGGAAAGTGAAAAATGACTCACAGGAGGAAATTTTGTATGAAGCTAGGAGGAGAAACATTGAGCGTATTTCTATGAAAGTCCGGAATAAAATTTGCACTCTCTCTGTTCAACGTTAGTCCCCAGAATACCACATGGCGTCCTAAGGAAGGGCTGTGGTCTTCCAGACATGGGTTAAGCAAGGCCACCTGCATGCCAGCTGACTGTTGTCACATCATCACAGCCAGCTGTTTCCTGATCCAGATACAGTCATCGCAGGATTTGAGGAGGGGTACGTCCTCCTTAGGCGAGTGGAGTTCTCTGGTGTGTGCGCGTTTATCCCTGTTCCTAAGGAACGGGCACAAAGAATTAATGGGAGTCATCTTGAGTGTTCGCCTTGCACCAAGCCAGATTTGTTCATTTTCACCTCTGCCCAAGCACCTGCTAAATCCTTTGACGTGAAAGTCACAGAAACAAATTTTTAGGTAGTATCACCCTCTGTTGGTTCGTTGACTGCTCAGTTAAACAGATCTTTTGACTGTCATACCCATGGCGTATGATTGCTAATGGTTTTCAGTCTCTATGAGAAATTAAGTTTTCCTGTGATACAAATCTCAGGAGCACTTGTCTCTCTAATAGCATTAAATAATCCTTTGTTCATATTCAAAGTCAACTCCCCAGTCTATACCAGAAGGGCCACCTTTGACATCCTTTCCTAGAATGTATTTGACAATAACTAATCTACTTTATCCACCTTATCACTTTTTAATAATTTCTTAACATCTTTAAAATATTATTCAGTTCTTCCACTGCCTTTAAACTGTAATATCTATCATTTCTGTACAGTGCATTTCTAACATGATTGCTCCTTGTCATGTAATCACTGCTGCTATTCCACCGCGATGCAGTCAACATCATATTCAGTTTCATGCTCAGCACATCACCTGCAATACACCTGCCTGCTGTGAATACACAAGCGTGTCTGTTGTCTCTGATTGACCACATACTTTCTAGCCATGTAAAAGCAAACCATTAGACTAATGATATTGCCAGCTTGTGTACAGTTGGCAGCAGTATTACTCCTTTTTTCCCTTTCTCCTTTTATTATAAGAACAGCTGTAAGGATTTCACTACTCCGTCAAACAATTTTCCTCATTTCTTAGTTTAAAAGTCTTCTCGGAAGTCTTGTTAAGTGGGATCTCAGGATGCTGTATCTTTAGCATTATCCATCCGCAGACAAGTCTCCTTTGCATGGCTTTTCCTCCTAACCACAATCCTTGTACCAATTGTACTAATTCGCAGTAATTTTTTCTGGCTTTCATACTTTCTTCCAAGGACTGAAGGTATTTCACCAAAGCTCACCTGAACATACTCTTCTTTTGAGTATTGTTCTGGCAGTTATTTTGATTCACTTCAGGCACTGATGCTTGTCTTAACAGGGAAAAAATCCACTGCTGATCCTTCCTATGACCTTCAGGATCTTTTTCAACATCAACACCCTCTCCCAGGTCCTTCCTCAGGGCTGCAGTCCATGATCTGCCACTCACTAGTGACAACCTAACCAGTTTTTCCTCAAACAGGGTTGTTCACGCTCCTAGATGTGCCCTTTGGGGGGCAGGTGGGTATCTCTGGGGTCTTCTCCCTGCTGTCCTTCATCCTGGGCACACATTGTTCCAGTCTCTCCCTTGGGTCAGTTTGGGCAGGCACCTATATCCAGGCAAAAAGAGTAACATATATGTAACTGAAGTGTAAAACAATTATTTAGTGGCTAACACACATAAAAGACAGCTAGGATTTTTTTGAACTGTTAGGCTAAGCACTGTGGCACTCATGACCCTGATGAGGCATCCGAGGGCCTTTGCTGGCCAAGGAGAGGCAGGCAGAAGGGGCAGCATCATTCCACTCACCTCCCCCGGACAGATCCACAGTGCTGCTGGGGTGCCCTCCGCCACCAGCTCCGTTGACACTGATGGCATCAGCAAACGGCCCGATGTTTCCTGGCTGTCCAGCTAGCCTATTCAGCCTGCTATTTTTTGGGGTGGGTTTTTTTTTTCCTTCAGGATTGAATACTTCTCCATGTTGATGCTTTACCTCTTGAAGCCTTGAGCTACTAGAAGTCCTCTGACTTCTGCCTATCTTTTTGAGGACTGAGGTGCTTTGCTCATCTTTGCCATTTACTCCTGCTTCTCTTGCTACTTGTTGATTGTTTTCTACTTGCAAGGAAACAAACCTTCAGCTTCACAACAGTAATCCCTCCTCATCTCAGCACCTAACTTCCAGGTGCTGTGATGAACATCCGTGTAGCCTCTTTTCCACCATATCATCCCTTCATGGGCATTTTACGACACTGTCCCTACCTGTGCAGCTGGCTCATAGGGCTTCTGTCCCACTACTCATAGTGGAGACACTTCATACATAAAATCCTTCCAGTATACGTGTCCTACACCTTCTGCCTCCAGTCTATACTATCTCTGAAAGCCTCTTCATTTCCTCCACTGCTCACTCCGCTGAACTTACTGTCCCCTATTCTGGGCCCTCCCTTTAAGAAAACAGCAACAGCCACAGCAGAGAACACCCCCACCCACCCTATCTGCCTTTTTATTGCTTTGTTTTCATTTCGGGTCACTTAGCTTCTTCAGGAGGTACATATGTAAATTATCAAGAAGCAGATTTGAACCACCAGCATAATTTTTTTTTTTTCACAGAACATAACTAAATTAGTGGAACTCATTGCTGCTCTTTATTTTGGAGATTAAAATGAAAAAATGGGTTAAGAGATTGGAGTCATCACACAGGGCAGGTTTATCAATGGCTATTAAGAGATGATTCAAATACATCTCACAAAGTCCTACATCCTTGGCTGTAAAAAGCTAGGCAAGGTTTTCAGAGTGAAAGATAGCTGTGTTTTTCTATGCTTTTTTCTCTCTTGTCTGCTGCTGGCCACTATTCAAGACAGGATACGGCACTGAATTTAGCCCTGCTTTGAGCCCAGGTGACTTCCAGAAATCCTTTCCAACTTGAATTATTCCTAAACTTTATATTTTCTCTAACCCAGTGTGGAAGCTGGGGTTTTTTCTTACCATGCAGCAATAGTCTCCCAAGTAACTCAGCAATAAATCATTTGTGATCAAAGGCAAGTAGCTACTTGTGAATGCTCAGCTGAGGATCTAGCCCACCTAGTACACACGATTCAAAGCACCTTCTGTAAACCACAAACTGCAACTAAAGCAGACGGCATGAAGTGCAGCCAGAAAACCCCACTAATCTACAGATTGATTACTCCGGTCGGTGATGAAAGCAAAGTGAGCAAAGCTGAAATAGTACCTCAGGATAGTAACTTTCAGCCACTCTTATCAAGACACTGGGACAGGGTTTGTTTGCTCATATGTTTCAGATGGCAGATAACATACGTATGCAAAAATTAAAACAGAACACTTTCTGCCTCTCCATTTATTGCCTGTTATACCGCAACAAACAAGTAACGTTTTTTACCAAATCAAAAATGCGGGGCTCATGAAAAGGAGCTTGATCAAGAGCCCTGTGGACAGAAACCATCCTATGTATTGCCGAGATCACAAGGACAGGCAAGTTTCCTCAGTCTAGCACTAGCCACATGGCAGGGAAATGCAGTAGATACCTCCATACCCATTCACTACCTGCCTCTGCAAAGACCCATCACAAAGATGCCCTTGTAGAAGCTGTTTTCTATGTCATGGACAGCAATCCACTAGGAATGCACAGCTCATTTAAGGCAGGCCAACTACACTGGCAGAGAGAAACAGTCCGTAATCCTTCCTAAACAAATTGAGGTGAAACTGGTAAAGAATCACCTAGTATTTATCTCTGAAATAAAAATGCCCCTGTCTAGTATTGCAATTCTGAATCACCCTGTAAATATCATACAAACTTAGAACAGTCCAGAGCAATATCTAGGATGTCACTTCTCCAATATTCCTGAGAGAGGGATTTCACAACGTCTGGGCTAGCTTGTTTCACAGCCGACTCCTTATTTAAATTACAAGGCAGCATAGAGGCAATTCAAGTATTGGTTCAGAGCAAATTCAATCAAATTCCACCAGAGCTGAGCTCTGGATCAGTGGCACTGAAACTGGAAGGGCAAAAAAAAGTTGCCTGCCCATCGGATAGTATCTGCATACAAAATGTTTGCTGAGTGTGAACTCCAGAGCTGGGACTGGTCTTGACATTGTATCTAGTAGATGTATTCTAAGCATTTGGCTTTCTCCTTTTTTTTTTTTTTTGGCAGATATGCTAATTCTCAATTTGCACTTAAGCACAATGGCTTTTAAATGCAAGCTGTTGTGCGATAACAGTAGAAATTCTGTGCCAGTTTATTTTTTATATATATAGCTACTGAGGAAGTCAAATGGGACTCAAGCTTTTGTGAATAATTGTACAGATTGACATTACATCATTCTGTGTGGTATTTCAGCATTTGTGAGGAAAACATGAGGCTTAGCTGGCGACAATGCCTGCATGCAGCCATGGCTCCTATGTTTCCCTGCTGAGCAATCCAGGGTTAGGAGGTCACCAGAAGAATCCATCTGTAATGCTTTTTCCTAGACAGAAAGGCACATAACAGGAGCATACTTGATGTTTGGCCCCATCTTTTCCACACACACCGTTTGTGTAATCATCAAGAGAGGTCTTCAATACATGAGCACTGGAAATCGACATTTTTCAGTGCCTTCTTGGAGCTGATGCTCAAGTTATTTCTTGCATATAAAACAGATTAAAAAAAAAAAATCACACTGCAGGAAGAGCTTGTTTAACAAAAGCTATGTTTATCTCATCAGCTGTGTAGCTCAGCAGAAGTGGTTTGACAGAGCACAGCATGGGTTGAGGGGATTTTATTTTGGGCTAATCACAGTCTGATCCTGTGAACTGAACGCCTGTTAGCAGCTGGAGAGCGTTAGGTGTACCCCCGGGGTACACGTTCTGCTTTAGCTCCATCAGAAAAGACGCCGTGTTTTCTGTGTGCTCCAAGGCTGCTCGACAATACGAACCCAGCACAGCAAGCATGGACCGTGAGGAGTTCCTTTTCAAAACCACATTCCTGACCCAAGCTAACACTACGTGAATGCATCTGCCAAGAGATGGCTGCAGAAAACAACAGCTACAGAAGAATCTTAAGGATAGAACATGGACTCTAGCTTTCATGCAATCAGACCTCTCTGTACCAAAGTGGTTGGTGCATACAGAGCTCAAGTCACTTCTTGCTTCTTTGACAAGCCATCTTTGAAATGTGATTTTCTAAGAATGTGCTGTAGAGGGATGATGACAGCTGCAGCTGATAGCTAAAGAATGTTTTGTGTTTAGCAAAACATTTCCTCTATGCCTTAGCATCTTCTTTAGTTTTTCTTCTTCCCTTCTCTATACTGTACCCAAAGCTGTTTCCTACGTCACAATTAACTTCAGTGAAGGCACCAGTATCAACGGCTCCAACAACCTGCCGCAGCTGGTCATAGACAGGCAGCAATGACCACCAGGGATTAAATTTTTTTCTGCCTTACACCAGACTGACACGAGGACAAGAGAAGGGCTTGAAATACTCTCAGGAAAGGAGAAAAAAAAAAATCCATTAGTCTGAGATGCACTTTACAGTCACAGTCAAATGGGATTTCCATTTGTGTATCAGCAATTCAGATTTCTTTTCCTAAAGAAAGAAATTATATGCAAACAGTATTCTGCTAGAAGACAAAGACTGGGATTTTGAGTGCACAAAAGACTTACTTCAGGTTATGGTTTCCACACCAACTTTTGATTTTATCCCTCGTGTCTATCTGTCTAATAAGGTCTTTCACAACATTTATATACAATGAGATGTTGTGTTGATTCAAAATTATTAAGAAATTAATTTCTCAAGGAAAAAACACAACTTTTTCTGTATATATTCACAGCTTCACACACACACAGAGAAATGTACATATGCATAAAGATGTTTACATATATGTGTACATTTTGATTTCTGCTACATATAGCACCATGAAATAGGTGACCACTGTTGATTAAACAAGAATGACAATGATAAAGAATGTGATAGTAGATGCAACTGGCAGAGATTCAGACCTGGAAGCAGGCAGTGCCTATGAAGGTATCATAGCTCCGCAGGCACTAACTTGCCTGATGAAGGAGGCAACCCTAACAACACACTAATTGCTGTTATTCGATTCTAATCTTCCTGATTTGAATATTTCGAGCAAGCTGAAGATAAAGGCAAGCAGCCAGGCCAGAGCTTTTCAGTAGTGGGCTCACTCCTCTTTTTTGTTTTCCACACAACACTCCTCTCTCACGCAAGGACTGAAGTGAGTACAAGCAAGACATTTACGTACTAAGAACATTGTTCTGCGTGTGGTCACTTGTTTTGCACAGAACAGGGGGTTGTATACTTCAGAGATGACAAATACAACATAGAAAGCATTTCAGGAGGTTTGTCCATGATTTCTCTTTCATACACACGAATGGAAAGCCAAAATATAAGCACAGCTAGATACAAACACTACACTATGGCATATAAACTGTGCTGGGCTGTGGGAGCAGCCAGATAAAAATCGATCCAAAAAGCTCTTACCTTTGCTTGCTCAGCAGTATTTACTGTCAGGTGCAAGAACAGAAGGAGTGGAAATCAAATTTCCAGAGCTCAGTATAGAGTGTTAAGATTAAAGTCAGAAGATCTAGAGATGTATCATCAGCATAAAATGCCTTAATAGTGGCATTAACAGTCTATGTTTACAGCATCCTATTTCCTATTATAGCTCTGTTAGAGAGTAAGCCTTATATGGTGGATTGACCTTGGCTGGCCGCCAGCTGCCCACCCAGACGCTCTCTCACTCCCTCTCCTCAGCAGAACAGCGGGAGAAGATCTGATTAAAAAGCTTGTGGGTCGAGATAAAGACAGGGAGATCACTCACCAGTTAGTATCACCAGCAAAACAGAATTGATTTGAGGAAATTAATTTTCTTTATTGCCAATTAATAACAAAGTAGGATAGTGAGAAATAAAAACAAAATTTAAAACGCCTTTCCCCACCCCTTCTTCTTCCCAGATTTACCTCCTTCTCCCCACCCCCAGCAGTGCAGGGGGATGGGGAATGGGAGTCATGGTCCGTTCATAACACTTCATCTCTGACACTCCTTCCTTGCATTGTTCCCCTGCTCCAGCATAGATTCCTCCCATGGGATGGAGTCCCTCACAAACTGCTTCAGCATGGGTCCTTCCTATGGGCTGCCGTTCTTCATGAAGTGCTCCAGCATGGGTCCTTTCCACGGGATACAGTCCATCAGGAACAGACTTCTACAGCGTAGGTCCCCCACGGGCCACAGGTCCTGCTAGAAAACCTGTTCATGTGTGGGCTCCTCTCCACAGCTACAGCTCCTGCCAGGAGCCTGCTCCAGCGTGGGGTCCTC
>Ga0181612_132581_pt1 | contig 12536 bp, 6 predicted proteins | sample HoacroProtozoa21_FD_119630 | JGI IMG/M metagenome (GOLD analysis project Ga0181612, IMG submission 119630) | Hoatzin crop microbial communities from Cojedes, Venezuel. Combined Assembly of Gp0051906, Gp0051904, Gp0051908 | reverse complement strand
TGGGTGACCCTGCTTTGGCAGGGGCATTGGACCAGATGATCCACAGAGGTCCCTGCCAACCCCTGCCGTTCTGTGACACATGGGACCCTGAACGGGAAAGGGAAGGAGTACAGGGTTTTTTGCACGTATAAAGGGAGCTGGTGCAGACAGAAAGGATGCACAAAGCAGCGAGTGAAGCCCTCGCCAAGCACCCGATGCCTCTGTGTCACCAGCACTCCATGGGATGAACGGGTGGAGGGAAGGGGGCGTACCTGTGGGGCTTGAAGCCTAGTTTTGGGAGCCTGCCTCTAAGACCACAAGGCAGCAAGCACTGACAGGGGACTTTGGGAATGACTTCACAAGGCCCCAGCAACCTCCTGAACAACCGAGCTTACCATGGGGTTTGAAGGCCATCTCAGAGGTAACAGGAGTGCTTGCAGAACCCCTCGGGAGAAGATTGTTTGAGAGCACAGACAACACTTACTGCCTGCAGAGGGCTTCCACATCTCTCTAGCCACATCATGCACAAACTAGACCTTAAATGCAAACCTACTGAGCTACATCTTCACCTGCCACTCAGCTTTGTGGGACATGGCACAGAGAGAGTGGACTGCTCTTTGCCATTTCAGCTTGCAGGGTGGTCGTTCCATCACCCAGGAACCGCAACGTAGTGGGTGAAATGACGTACTCCAAAACGATGGTAGAAGGTTATTCTGGCCCAGGACCACAGGACACAGACCTGTTCCTCAAGTACTAAACATCCATGAGAAGAGGAGTGAGAAGACCAAGTGTCAGCAAACATTCAACGCCGTTCCTCGAGGCACCCCTCCTCACTCCTTGCATGCCCTGAGCCTGCTGGGACGTGTGGGGCAGGCAAGGAACACAGGACTACACCCAACAGTTACTACACTCCCGCTTTTTCCACCACTATAAGAAAATAACTCTCTTTTTTATTTGAATGTTGAGCCAGGAGAGCTGCCTACGTACCAGGTACCAGCCCCAGGCAGACTGCTTCCACCCTCTACACCGACACTGCGGTGTATCGCACGATCTCTGCTGGCTGCCAAAGCGCGCTGCCTGCGCTCAATCAGATACTGGTCCCATGAACTGCCAAGTGGGGTCAATAATCCTACAAATGGATGAGTACTGATTAGGGACTGGAGGCTGGCCATCAGGGAGGCCATGGCGGGGTTTTGCTTCAGGTTTGTTTTTGGAAAGTATTTACTGTACCTAATTCAAGACTGTGGGATCAAGTTTGCGAGCATGAAGATTTCCTGTTTTTATTTGTGTCAGTTCAACGCAGGGCACCCACACACAGGTTTCACGCTGGTAAAATACTAGGAGTTTTTCAGTAAAGTCATAAAGCAATTCCTTACTCTTTCTGGCATGGTGTTCATAATCAAAGCTATATTGCAAAATCACCTGCTTTTTATACAAGCATGGGGAACAGCTCACCTAGGGCAAACCACACCACTGATGTCAGTGGGATGGGAGCCGGATCCGGCTGCCCCGCTGAGAGCTCTGCCGCTCTCCACAAAGGCAGGGATACTTTGACACCGACCGAGACTGGATCTGGCCAGGAGTTATGATAAATCTAAAAAGTCCCAGTAGAAGTTCTGGTCAAAGGCAGGATTTTCAGGAAATGAGGTATTTATTGGAAGGGGGGAAATAATGCTTTCTGGCCACGATCAAATTTACTGAGTTTCTTCCTGCGCTGTGTTTTGAGGGAGAGAGGCAGAGAAGAGCAGTTGGGAACAAGACCTCTTCCCTGCCGGGGTTAAAACCAAGCTAAAATTTCCTGACAAGTCCAACGAGAGGAGAAAACCTCCCCTGCTGGTAAGCCGCTCTGGGAAGCGCCCTGTGGAAGGCAGTTTACCAGAAGAAAGCTGGCCATTCTCTATCAGCAAGTTTATAAGCAAGCAAACCGGTCAGCTCATGTCAAATCCCAGGGGTCAGGAAAGCACTTTCCTTGGTGCCCAAGGACAGCCCACGGCAGCTATAATTGGCCAATCCTCCCGAGTCCCGCCACTTAAATGAGAAAAATTTATGGTTGTTTATGTAGGCTTCATGCCAGGCCTGTTTCTCTGATAAGCTTCTCTGGTGCATTTATGTCTCACATCCGATTTAGAGTCCTCTGAATACTGGAGACAGCATTCTTTGGATACTTAAAATAAATTAAAAACACAACTTCGGGCTTGGACAGAGGAATCGGAACGTTATTCACATGGCCCAGGCACTAAGGGCTCTGGGGAGTGGTGCTGGGAAAGTAGTCTTTTTAAAATCTTACGTTAGTTCATGTATTTAATGATATATAATCCTCAGAATGGTCCTCCATAAACTGTAAATATGCATTATTTGAGGAAGTAATTATTTTCAGTAGCATGCTGCAGCAGCTGTACGGCTTGGCTGCCAGACACTGCAAGTGTTTCCTCCAGTGAAGGCATCCATTTGTGATAGAAAATAATTATTTAATGGATTTACAAAACTACTCACTTCTCCGGTACTTCGACCTCGGGATCTCCAAATCATTTAAAAATATTAATTAAACCAGCACAGTATCACCCATGTGAGGTAGGTGAGCAGAATTATCACCACATGGGTGAAGCCAGACATGCTAAGGGACCTGCCCAAGACGCCAAGGAAGCCCGGAGCAGGTGGAGGCAAACCCTGCCTTCCCACCCCCGGCCGACTCCCCCCTCCGTCACCACCAGCCCACCAGTCCTCTCTGTCGTTTGCCAATACCCTCTGCCAGAAGAAAGCCTGAAGGACAGAATGCTAACGCTTGCTGCCACTGTTTATTTTATAAATGTGAAGACAAACTTTACAAAAAAACCCCACTTTTATTTTGTTTTGTCCATGGCAAGATTCTTACGGGAAACAGCTTTTCTAGACCCACAAGAAGTAAAAGCATCCTTCAGGTCAAGAGTGGCAGTGGAAACCTTTGATCTGTAAAATTAATTTGCAAGATAAAACCAAGGCTGCTTTCTGGGGTGGAACATCAGTGAGTTTTCAGGCCATACAGACACCTCTCCCTCAAAATAAGCAGCGAGCAAGAATTATTATTAAGGATGAGTGAGTAACCTAGCCTGGAGAGGAGGCACGGATGAGGTGCAAAGCAAGAGAGTCCTTTTGTTAAACAGCACGTGAGGATGAGGACAACAGGAGCAACAAGAGCAGATTCCACTTCAGACAGTGTCCCTTGCCAGGAGTCTGTCCTCATTCGGCAGGACTTGCTGGGCAGATAAGCGTGGGCACGCGGGAGAGAGGGGAGATGTCCCGCGGCTGCCAAGGCTGGGGACAGCAGCAAGACAGGTAGCAGGAATACAAAAAGGAAACTCTTCAGCTGGAGAGTGCAAGGGAAGGTTGGAAGAGGAGCTTTGCTGGTGAGGAAGGACGGGCTGAGGTTTCCATGGCTGCAAAGCGGTGTGATCTCACCTCCTCGGTAAGGGGATGGTGAGCTGCCAGCAGCCGGGGGCCTTTAGAGCCTGGGAACTCAGGGATCCAGGAAAAGCCTCAGATAGGCATAACCAGTCAAAATGGGAAATGACCAGGGTACAGTAAGATTTCAAACAGTGCCAAGGGCAAGGGGGCAAGCTCACTATTTTCTGGAGAAAAAGGTACCAACATGCACTTAAGATCTTTACTGAAGAAAACCATTTGGCCCGTTTGAAATGAAGAACAAAAGATGCCCACACAGAAATAACAATAAAGTCTGAATTCTTCAGTAGTAAAGCAGGCACATGCCAGAGCAAACACAGGCGGAAAGAAGGAAGAGGAAAAAATCTCAGGAGATGGAAAGCTGGCCTTCCCTTCTTCACAGAAGATGCACCAGAGACAAAAACTGAGGTCCAATCCTTCCAACACACCATGAAACCACTCAGGTAATAGTGGTTTACAGACCACACTCTGGGTCAGTCCAGAGCAGTAAAGGTGAGATCCACACATCCGAAGGCCAGGACAAAGGAAAGATGGAGGTTCAGTCAAATGATCAGAGAGTACCCGGGTGAGACGTGTCTAGAGGGAACGCTCAACACGTGAGCATGGACGTGTTTGTGCACACGGACAGGCTTGTGTGTGAGGACCAAGTGTATGGAGACAGGCACCCGAAAAGAAACGATGCGTTGGTTGTGGGAGGAAGAACTGATTTCCTGAGTGCTGAAGTGATGAAGGACAAAGCTGATTAACTGACGCGTGTGGAAGTAAGAGTTGATTTGTTGTTGAAGAAGTGGTAACAATCTACATTAAATCAGAAATTCGTTCAGAGAGCTATGGCATTCTGGGGTCTAGTTTTCAGATGAGTGAAGGATCAAGGACATCACTAAAGCATCGACTAGGCACTCGGCAAAATATACAGTGACAACATACAGCAGAAACTTAGATCACTAAAATTACAGGAAGCCAACCATCTGTATCTCCTTTCATTCTTCCTCATTTTTTTCCTTCCACCTGTTTTTCCCTTTGTTTTTAGGTAATACTTACTGGAAATAGGAAACAGAAACATCTGTTGATAATGTCAGCGACTTGCCTGCACTCTGTTCTGGATTATCTGGATTTCTTCCCCCCTTTGAGAGATGAACTCAACAGCAGCCCAAGGGAATCTTCTTTTGGAGAGCGCGAGATGTGTTCCAAGAAACATGTTAAATGGGCGGAGGGGAAGGCAAGAAAGAGGACAAAAAAAGGGTAGAAAGGAAAGATGAAAAAGACGCACAAGACGTGGGTTTCAGACTAAGACAAACAAGACCTGCAGATAATAGATGCTGATAAGAAAACAAGGAAATTTTAGCAAATCTTGTTACACTAAACAATAGGTGGCATTCCAAACACACAACACTACGCAAGGAAGTGATTAGGTTCTCTGTGGTTTGTACAGAGAAATAAAAAACAGAGGCAGAAACCTTGTTAATTAGAGTATATTTTCTGTACTTTATGTGTTTTCCAACCCCTGAAAGGATCACAGGTGCTGCCAGTGATTGGTTCCACATTACGAATACAAAAATATTGTGAGAGGAATACATCTATGGTCAGTCAATCAACACAGAGGAAAGTTTCCATCATTAGTTGCCAGGCAACCCCCACCAATTAAAATAACCATCAAAAGCCATGCATTTCATGCTGGAATAATTAATAACAGAACGCAATTACTACCTTTCAAGGAAACAAGAAGACAGAGACAAACCACCAGCCAACTATTTGTCACATGCCCCCGAAGCAGGGAATGGAAGCGTTTCTCTGTCGCTAGCTACCTATCAACACCACCTTTCCCTGGGGGTCAGCCTCCAGATCCACCAATGCTAGCTGCCAAAGCAGCCCTCAGTGAAGAGCGATACGCTGTATTAAACCCGCCCCCCCCATCACAAAGCGCTCTAAGCACATGCACCTTCAGACATCCCAGATGTCCCCATGGAAGTGAGGCCCGGTACTGGGCCGATCAGATGAGCCACCCTCAAAACACAGGTTCTCTCCTGGAGCTGAGCTAACTTAATCCAGAGCAGTCTCAGAACTGAAAACCTTTTGTGACTTAACACCTAGCAGCATCGTCTGCAGAAGGGACACAGCCAATGGACTGGTCGGTTTATCTGAAGTCAAGCACACGGATCGGTGTTCTGCTGGACTAGAGCTAGCTGGGACAACCGACGGCAATGCAGAGAAATTACTGAATACCTCCCAGAATAGAAAAACCAACTAAATACATTCTAAATAAAGGAGAGTTTCCTGCGTCGGTCCCATCCCAAGCATTTCTGATCACCCTTTTCCCATACCATTTTCTTGCTTTTCTAAAGCCTGCAAAATTATCAGACTAACCATGGATCAAGATAAAGGAAACATTTTTCTCCCAATCGGTACCTGAAGGTACTCGGGCTCTTACACGGGCTGGTATCCAAGTCTGACATTTAATTACCAGAAGACAAGATTACATTCCTTTGCTGAGACTCATTCACGGTTCAGCGTCTTGCGCAAGGTGAACCCGAACCGTCTGAAGCCAGCTGTCATCCCTACCATCCGACGGCCCCTTTTTAAAACGAGCACCTCCCTTTCCGTGCGTGCAGCATTAATGGGTTCGTCTGGGACTGCAGCTGCAGACATACCTGAAATAGCTTTGAACTATCTGTCTTGATAGGTGTTAAAACGGAAAGCGCGGGGCTAAGCACAGGCTGTAACTTATCCCGAAGACGCAGAATGACTCAGGCGAAGTTCTGCCCTCCTGCAGCAGCCCTGAGAGTTATCTCAACTACTCGTCTACACAAACCGCAGCCTCAACAGCACACACAGCAAATCCTTCCGTCCTCCCTCCTCCACCTCTCCAGAGCGCTTGGCTTTTCCTGTGAATCACACCTCAGAGTCACCGCCCCGCATGCAGCGCATCAGCACCTTCTGCCAGCTCCAGCTATGGCGTGGAAACCACCGAGCACTCAGGTGGCCGTGAAGTCAATCCGAGCACGGGCTCTGAGTCGGGGATGAGTAACGATCACAGTTATGCAAGTTGAGGGCACCCAGCTCTCACGCTCCAGGCCACGGGGGTCGGGGAGGAATGTTCCCACATGCACAGCACTGAATCACCCGCCGGCTTGTCTTCCCCCAAGCACCAGGTATTAGCCAATGGCTCTGGCAGGAATACAGACCAAAAGTCCCAAAATTCCAGTCTGCTCCAGTCTGATAGCACGTGGTTAGAAAACGGCAGGGAAAAGTGTGCAAGGACATCAGCTACCCAGCAGACTTTCGCTGCACAGCAGCGCACCCCTTGCAGCAATGCTCGTCAGCCCCTCTCCCGAAGCGTTCTTGCTGCGCTTCCTTGGTGCTCAGACAGCTGCACAAAGTGGAAGCAGACAGGTGAACAGAGACTGAGCCGGCAACCGAGTCACCCAAAAGTTGGCCACGAGGCACCGAAGAGTTAGAAGCCACTGACACACACACACACACACACATACTTGTATCACTGTCATTACCAACTCTAACAGTGGTGGACACACAGTGTAGAGCTCATAGATTTGATGCTGAATTTTGTTTTATTCTATGTGAAAATCACATTCACATAGAATTTAATTTAAGGCTACAAAGCAAGTACTGCCAGTGTGCAATTTGGATGCAGTCACTCATGCCAAACTTATAAATATGCTGTGGGGACAGAACAAATATGAATTGAAAATGAACCTTCCACTGGGAATTTGGGTATTTTAAAAACTCACCAGCTGCTGATAAAAATACACAGAAGGGACAGAGCTCCCTTAAGATTTTCTGTGCCTTACTACCACCAAGAGCAAACAAACATTCAACGCAGGGCAGCAAATACACAAAAGACCATTTCCAGTGTCACAAGGAACTTCTCCCTGCAAGCCGGGACACGAGCACCCTCCCACTAGCAGACACGCACATACCGCAGCGCCGAGCGGCCCCAGTCAGCAGGGAGCTGCTGTCCCCAAGACCCCGCACGAGCGAACAGGCGGGGTGCGTCCGCAGCCGTGAACCCTGTCACACCAGTCGGAGGGCACGGCTAACCCAGCGCTGCTCTTCCTACCTTCAGGGTGACAACACCTGCCGCGGCAGCTGTCCCGCTTGGGCTCTTTATAGCACAGTGCTGTCGGCCCTTGCCGCGATCCTTCTCTTAGAGGCTTGTAGCAATGTGCTTGCAAAGTCTAGACAGAGGCTGGTGCCGAGGCAGCAGCAGTGCCAGCCATCAGCTGAACTGCGACACCTTTACGAGCTGTCCCTCGAGATTAAACCACCGTATGAAACCCCCGTGAGTGCTCTGTCTGACCAACAGCTACCAGGTAAGAAGTGAGCTGCATACCTCTGGGATTATACAGTTTGCTTTAGGCTTCTGACTGAACTGCGGTGATTTCCTGTGCCTTCAAACCAGTGGCAAAAGTGCAAATTAAAGACGAATGCCATGCTTAAACACTTCCCTTCGTGTAAGAGAGCAGAATGTGTTCCTGGTTTTTACAGTGAAATATGTCTCAGCTTTGAAGAGTACAGAGACTTCAAACTCCTAGCTCTGCAAAGCTCATTCCCTGCCCATCTCCTACACCCTCAGAGTAACAAATAACAAACTGATATTCCTCATTGTAAAGATTTATCTTACTGTAGTTTCTACAGTCATTGCCACTAGATTAAAATTTTTAGCCTGATAAGCTGCTGTGGATGGCATTATGATCTGCAAACTGGAGGCACCTGATAAGGTATCTTCTGTAACGAGTATCAGCTACAGCCTGTTAATTCCTGCAGCTGATCACCTGCACACAAGCAATCTGGCATTACTACAATTATTCTTCAAGAAATCCTGTCGTGCTCTGAAATACTACCAAAAGGAATTAGATGATGAGCTTTTCAGGCAGACATTTTTCAGCTCTTGTCTTCCATAAGCAAAATCTGCACATGAACTCCTGCCAAAAGGAAAATTTTACACTTAACAGAAGGGACAGTGTATGCTGTTGCCTGAATTAATCTTTGTTATTTAAGATTGAGCAAAGCATGCCTATGTATGAGTAATGTAACAGATTTAAGCACATGTCTAAGTGTTTTGCTGAATCAAGGCCTAAAAGAGTTTCCACTGCTGCTAGGGCTGAGGGAGGATTTGAATCTACATTTAAAAACCATCCTAACAAGCTTCAGTTGTTTTCTCTAAGATATTGCGGATAAAGATCTGCGTTGAACTACTCGATCTCAGGGAAACCAGATCCCTTTGGCTTTTCCACTACCTGAAGAGAATTCTCTGACCTCTGGAAAAAAAAAAAGCTCTGAAGAGTACAGATTTTTGCAGAAGGCAATAGGGGTTTACACAGAGACGTAACGAAAATTAACTGACAGAGCAAAGTTCCGAACTGCTGAACTTGCTCGGTTATGGGAGCAAGGCTCAACTACCCTAAGGCCACTGAACACATTAAAGAGGCAGAAATGCAGCACATAAACTGCCTGCCAGGTCATTCACTTTCCCTTTCCATTCTTCCTATGACCTCAGCTCACTACCGAGATTCCCTTTTTTGGGGAGATCTTGTACAACTCTGAATCAATAGATTACTGAGTTTTATCTCAAAGTGGCCAGAACCTAGGAAGACAATGAAGAGATTTGCCATCCGGGCATTTTACCAAAACATCTAAAGGGGACAGAAGTCTCCCATCTATTTACTGTATCCCTGCAACACCTCCTCATCTTTCTGCATTCATGTTCTGAAGAGCTAACCACCATCACTGCAGGAGACCCCTGAGCAGCCATCCGTGCATCCTCACACTTCTACACTAGCAAGGCTGGGTCCTCACAGAGGTGCCTGTATCTGTGAGCATATTTTAGGTTTTCCTCTTAATTACAAGCAACACAAACCCTCTGGCAAGGGTGTGATATGCAATGGTGGGAGTCGAAATGGACCGCGCTGGGGCAAGCGCTGCGTGCTCCCTGCAAGGCGCAGGATGGCCCGCTCTGCCGCACGCTGACCTTTCAAACACAGTGCCCTGATAGACAGCACTCGGCACCGAAACCAGAGCCATACTCAAAGAAATGCCTGAGAATGAACTCCGACTCGGGCAGAATTTCCTACCGAGGGCCTCCTCCCACCTCTCCGCAGAACGGCACTCGCCTTCGCTGAGCTGCAAACACTCGCTGCCGAGCACTGAAACAAGGCCCTCGGAGGCTCCGTCACTCGTTATCACATCTCAGCTGGAGTGGTCTCCAAATCACAATGATTCCCAAGGGTTTTAAATTTTTTTTTTTTTTTATTGTAGCTGGTTAAACATCAGGCTCTTATCTAAATCCAGTGTCTTCAGGTACAGAACTCTTCTTTTTCTGTTACTGCCTTTTACTTTCTAGATCCATTAGATTAAAAGTAAGACTGACAATTGCTGGAGGAGAGTTCAGATCATTCCTGTTATCTGGGAAAAAAAGCAAGGCAAGCTTGTGCTCTTACTCCATCTCAGATTTCTAGGCACACACAGGAACTAGGGCCTGGGAACTGTTTTAGGCAGAGAGTACCAACGTACTTCTCCACCCTCATGTCAAGGGCTTCGAAGGAGCATTAGTCTGTGTGCTGTTACCTAACACTGGTCATTAATGATCATTCAGTTATCTACCTATTGAATCTAAAAGCTTGGCTCAACTTCAAACACTTTCCAAGGGACATTTGGTCTTAATTTGATAATGAAAAAGAACAGAGAATCGTCCACTTCTCTTGCGATTTTGTTCCAGCAGTTAATCCCCCTCAATATATAACCGTCTTTGATTTCCTATCCGAATTGTGTAATATCAGTGTCCAGAAAAGATCTCTCTTGTGTTTGTCTCTTGTACATATGAGACCACATTCTAATGCTGTTTTATGCTAAGAGTATTTACGAGCTCCAGCCACATGTCCCTCCCACTGTTTCTCATACCTAAAATACACTGGGCTCTCACCATTAGCTTTTCTCCAGCCTTTAATCATCTACGTAACTCCTTTCGGACCCTCCCCAATTTTTCCTCATCTCTTTAAAGGTGGGCACCAAAACTAGCATGCAGAACTCTCACCTGGGTCTCACCACTGTCACCCTGATGGCAGAACGAGCTCCCAGTTCATAACTGCAGTGCCATGAGAAGCTTGCGCTTGATTGCTTGTACAAGGGGTCCTGCAAAGTCTTTCCAGCAGCAGCTCCAGGACACAATTCCCATACACGGGACCTGCCTCCCACATTCCCAAGGTCTGAATCTACTGGCACTGTCCTGAATCACTCTGGTTCTCCCAAGGACTGCACAGCCCCAGATAAAGTGGGAAATCAAGGAGTTAACACAACACTCCCTCTCCAGCTACGCTCATTTCATTACTATTTTGGAGCTGAGAGGAAAAGCTATGCTTTTACCTGACAGTTGCACGTAGCTGAGCCTAAGCTTTGACCGTGTGTTTTCACCTGCACTCAGGCCCTCCTGCCACGTTCGCAGCACATCTACGTTGGCAGTGCCTCACGCACGCCCCGTGCCAGGGGACTGCAGCAGTGGCTGCAGACAGAAGGCAGGCCAAGCCCCTCTCGCCTGCGGCCCGTGCTGGGGGGTGACAGCGGGGCCCGCCAGCAGCTCGGAAGACAGACACTTCCTCGTGCGTTGCTCACAGAACGCCGTGTGAATCACAAAATTCCACCGGCGCTGCGGGGTGAGGCAGAGCCACGCTCCGAACAGACATGTCTCGAGTCGCCCTACGGAGACGTACGCTGGCCACACACACCTCGCCACGACGGTCAAAGCTCATGGTGCTTGTGAGCAATTCAGCTGGGTTTGTATTTTGCTGTTAAAACACATTCCTCGGCCCTGATACATTCTTCTGAGGGACAGAGCAACCTGCGCACAGACCCCTGTGGTAGCAAACACACATCCCGACTCCTTAACGAAGCCACGCCTGCCCCAGGGAGGAAGCTGGAATTCACCCATGCAATTAGGTTAGGTTAACGCTGGCGAAGAGTGCACAGACACTATCTGATACTGTATTTTGTAATCCTCTGCTAAGCAGGGTGCTGTTCACTTTGGGAGCCAACAAAACAGCTACTCATTCACTGTCAGGCTTCAGCAAAGATCCCTGAAGGTCTGAGCTGCGTTTATTCTAGAACCTGGTAGTGGCCCCGAGTCATTTATAAAGGTCACTAAATTCTACGTTCAAGGTCACAGGTTTCTTTAAACCAATATTTATCTGTACAAATCTCAGGAGAAAAGACAACACTTGTCCTTTCACAAGTGAACTTTACAATGGTCTTTTCATTACCAACTTATTTGGTTCTATGCCAACGATCTTTTACTCTTGTTCTAATCCTTAATTAATCCTTTTTATACACAATTTACGCTCAGCATATTTCGCTCAGAGTAAATCTTTTGCTGTGTATATGTATAGCAACAAGACCTTCAACATCCAGGCAAATATTTTCATATAGTAGGAACCTAAACAAATACGCGGGTATGTCAAGAAAAATGACCCAACTCCTGAAAACTGAGCTTTCGTACTTCCCTTGAACTCAGTGGGAATTAGTGAGCTCTCAGCAGTTACAGACAAGACCCTGAGGAAGTTTCCAACTTAAGTTCACGATGCCTGACTTAAGGCAAGCACTTCTGAAAGCGCTGCCCTGAACCTTCCCCTGGCAAAGCCAGGGCTTCCCCAAATCACACACAGAACACATCGCCTTCAGATGCGTCCAGGTTGCAAGAGAAACCTAAAAAGGTCCTGAGAACAGCAAGGAGGAGACAGCGATTTACCTGCAAGTTTTCCTCCACAAAAACAAAATACTGTAATAGCTTAGGGTGTTTTAACATGCAGTTTCTATGTGTTCTTACCACATTCAAACATAAGAGAACAATTTTTGAGCTTTATGTATATACAGAAATGACAAATACACGCTTGACTAGAGGTGCATTTGCAAATAGAAAGTGAGGCAAAATATGGTTTTGGCTGCAAGAATTTTACTGTTTTTCTGTAAAAATGACAAATGCACATTACAGTTCCATAAACACAAGTCATTTAAAGTATGTAGTGCTTATAACGGCCAGGGTGAAGCCATTTTGTAAATGCAGCCCTTAAAACAACCAAATACTGCTTTTCTGAGCTGTTGCTTAAGAAAACGCC
>Ga0181612_129106_pt1 | contig 12536 bp, 3 predicted proteins | sample HoacroProtozoa21_FD_119630 | JGI IMG/M metagenome (GOLD analysis project Ga0181612, IMG submission 119630) | Hoatzin crop microbial communities from Cojedes, Venezuel. Combined Assembly of Gp0051906, Gp0051904, Gp0051908 | reverse complement strand
TGTCATTCTGCTGCTAAAGTGCTTCCTTTTAATATTTTTATTATTTTGTTCTACAATAAAAACAAAATGGTCGTTCTGGAAGGGTGTTCCTCGAGTGATGTATCTGTTGCCTTTCTGGTAATGCTGTTCTTGAACACAGTGATTTATACTAGTACATGTTTTTTGTCCGGTTTTGCGTATCTAATGTGTCATCATTTTTTATGCTGTTTTATATAGACTCTTATGGAAAATGTGAAAAAGATCCCTAAAACTATAATGTTTGACTTTTTGTTTAAAGCTTCATTTGTTATCGTTCTGGAGCAGTGCTAATAGTTGTTATACATCATGTACATTGATATACATGACCTGTGTGTTTACTTTTCTTGAAATGTCAGGGCTGTTAGCATTAAGAAATATGAAGGCACCTTATTTTTGTTACTTAAACTAGTTTGCAAGTGGAATTAGTAAAACTTCTCCTTCGTTTTCTGAATTTACTTTTCTACAGTAAGGTTTCAAAGTTATGGTCAGAATATGCAGAAATTCACAGTAAGAAAGTAATCCTGTTGCATGGGAATGCTTTCCTGATTTGGAGAACTACAAGTTTAGACATCTTCATCTGCAGGGATTCCTGTGTTTTTTCTGTTGGTAGTCACACCTAAAATACAAAGCAATGATAGGCATATCTGTTTGGATTTAGAATAGGGGCACGTTCAGTGTGTAGGAATAGAGAGTACTGTTGATCATTACCCCTGGAGAAAAATTGTGGGAACTCTTGTGAATTCTGCCTCCTTGGATATCACCGAGTTGAAATTGTAATATCTCTTTTCTACCTGCAAAGTTTCCTGATGTTTGCGCGATAGATGACAGGCAAACTTTAAAGTATTCCTGAATGCATGTGTTTTCCAGAAGAAAGGAGAAACATTTTCTTTGTTCCTTTTTTCTCTTTTCAGCCTCCTGGTGGTTACAGTAGCGATACAGAGAACCAATATTGAAGTTGTTTTTTTTTTGAGGGCCTCCTTTGTAAGGAATGTTCCCAGTCCCTACCTACAGAGCTGCTGAGAGATTTTAGTGCAGTCATCACAGGAATTTGCTCAATTTTCATTCCATTTTCTTGGCTACAGGTTTCCTAATAACAATAGAGAAAGCTATGTGGACTACCCATTAGCAGCGGCAGCAGAAACTTCGCAGTTGTTTGCCAGAGGACTCCAGGAGACTGTTTTTCATTCAGCTCACGTGTAAAGTTTTGTCTTCACCAAAGCAGGAGTTGTAGACTTGCGTATTTTCTTAAAAGGTAGCTGAGATTCTGGAGTGGTACAGAAACACACAGCATTTGTGTATTAATGTATAGATGTAGAGTTGCCATTTGAAGTGGTCGTCAGCCTTTCCTGCTTTTTTTCCCTCCTTTCTTGTGTTTGAATCATATTGAGAAATCTCTGACAAGAGTAATACAAGTTAGGAGGGCAGAGTGGAGATTCAGACAGAGTTCTACCTGCTATGACTCTTCTCTTTATTTTTCTCTTTAACAGTGAGATTTAATTTTTAATTTTTTGTAATTGTCTCTGAAGCAGTCTCTGATGCTTTGTTTATGGCCTAGTGGAGATGAAATATTAGCTTGAAAATGAGGGGAAGGGATGTTGCAGGTATTGTTCACCTTCTTCCATGTCTTCATCATAATCCAAAACTCTTGCTTTATGCCGTTGAATTCCTCTCTGGTTTGCATAAGTCCAGTTAATATCTGGACATGTTTTGTCAGTTTCTTCTGCTTTTCTTGAGAGTAGTTTTCTGTCTGAAAGTGGGACATTCGTGACTCTTTCATGGCTTGCTTATGTCTCCCAGTCCTCTGACCCATTCAGAATTTCTTTCCAGCGTTGCATATGTGTCTTCTCAGACCTTTGGTCAGCTGTCCTTTCCAGCAATCTTAAGAAACCTTCCCATTGACTGTAGTGACAGAGTATTTTCTAGGAGTGAAACCCAGTTGTTGAGAACTATTTCTCAGCAAAGTCGAATCAAAACTATCTTCTTACGGTCTTATTTTTTGTATGTGCCAATCTAAGTAGGGTGATAAGTGGCATAAAATATTAAGAAAGACAGGCTGCTTCTTAAAACATGTAGAAAGATACTAAAAATAAACTTCATTTATCTATTAATGCCCTATAAACATAAGTTTTAATAATGTTGGTAGCACATTCTAAAATAATGTCCTGTGCCCAAATCCTCTTCCACATCATCACCTTTCTAATTTTGAGACATCATCTGCTTTCTAAATTTGAGACAGGATTCTAGGAACCCAGGCTTTTCCATGTCTTTCGGAGTTAGAAAGCATCTGTGTGCAATTTTCTGGTTTTCGTTAAGGGGGCATGTACTATTTGGTAGCTTTTCCTAAGTAGCTGCTGTTACAGTAATTTTGCACAAAGTGAGACATAGAATCTTCAGATGTAAGAGTAACTAACTATCTTGTGTGGGATGCGTCATCCTTTGTTTCTGGGCACTTGGATGTGGTAGGAAAGCACTACTCTTTCCTCAGAAGTAGTACAGAAATTCTACTGGTTTTAGTGGCCAAAAAACCCCTTAAACTGGGAATGTTCTAATAAAAGAGATCCTTATATAAAGAAGAGTGTAAGTATAAATACAGAAGTAATAGTAATAACATGAGAATAACATCAATATGAAGCTTGATAGCAAGCATAAACCAGCATTTTGCAAATGTCTTGCTTGCAAAGATACTTTTATGATGAGCTCATTTGGATATTTTAGTCTTTTGCTTCTTGTTTTATGTACAAGGATAAAACTTAATGGATTATTTATTGTAATGGTTTCAAGAACAACTTTGGCTTTTATTACTGTTGTTTCTGGAAAACTGTGTGCAGTATCAGACTTTACCTTTTCTATAGAGTTTCAGCTGTGTCTCTTAACTGAGATAACTCAGGGGTGTCAAGGTGTTTTGTGTTGTAGCAGGTCCTATAACGTGAGACTAATCACCAATCTCGTCACTTTTAAGTTTTATAAGAATATGAGGGGTTTTTGAGTCGTCTCTTGTGAACTGGTCTTCTCCTTTCCAACTAATAGCTATTAAATCCTTTTGTTTGCAGAGGAATACAGATCTCCCAGGTAAATAGCTAGAAATTTCTGAAACTTGCCTGCTTTCATAAAGCAGAGAAAGCGAAATTGGTGTCCCTGAAGCGAAGGTTTCAGTGTTGCCTCAGCATGGCTTGATTTGCTGCTAACTGTTGTTAGTACATGTACTGGCTGAGCAGATGGGTCAGGGCAGCAAGAGGACTTGCCCCACAGGAGAGTGTATGCCTCCATCTCTCTGTGTGTTGCAGAAAGGGGTGGAAGAGTGTACAGGATAGCTTAAGATACTGCAGGAGCCTGAGAAGATAAGATACCTGAAAATGGAACTGTTGTGGTGGGAGAGACTGTAGAGATTCAGCGAATGAATTATTTTTTTGGGGAAAAAGGGCAAATGTAATTTTCTTAACCTGGTTGTCCTAAAAGGCACTTTGCTTGGGGTTGGGGGAGCAGATTGGGAAAGTTCCTTTCTTTTGGCCCATGTTTTAACACTTGGTTGGTTTCAATTTGAAAGGTTTTTTTAAGGTAGGGACATTCTTACATGGGTTGAAATCTGTCTGATGCTCTGTACTTGATGACTTCTTGCTTGAAATTGAGAAAGTTAAAGCACCAGTAAAAAATTACTGTTTTTGTTCATCATATAGAATTAAGCCTGGTTTTATCTTATGCATTTAATTTTTAAAAGCACATGTTCTTAAGCTTTCTGTTACCAACAGCCTAGCAAGTGTAATATTTTCAAGCGAAGCTGATCTTAAGCTGTGGTGAAGTTGAAGTTGGTGTCTTGTGTTGGTCAAGTTATTTGCTTATGAATGTTGTGTTCACAGGAGTAAATGGCACTTCCATAATGGGTGCTCAGCAGCCTGTTTTGATGGATATCAGGAGGCAAAAAGAATTACCTGGCAGTCTTTATTTCCCTGATCCTTCGCAAATATAAGATAAAAAAATATTTTTCATTCTGCTGAGGAGGCCATGAAATTTCCTTTCCTTGAGGTAATGTGGAAAAGATAGCCAGTTCTTAAATAATGGGTTAAAATTAAATAGTCTGTATTTAGTCATTAAATCACTGTCTAATTCAGGTTGGAAGCTTTTTTTGAGAACTGTTAACACGTTATAAGTAGATCTGAGTGGTTCATTAGTACATAGACACATTTGTGAGATGTCTTTTGAGTAGTTTCAATAGAATGTCATAAAAATACTGAAAATTTACTTCATTTTCTTGTACGATGTAGTCTCCCTGCACAGAACTGGGGATTATGCCAAATGGAATTCAGTTTCTGAATTACAGTCTAGTATAAATCAGAATATGGAACAGCTAATGGCTATTTGGGTACTGTAGCTAACAGGAGTGTTTGAGAGCAAATAACTCTTGAGAAGTTGTTTTGTTTTGTTTTTATTTATGGTGTAATGTCTGCTGTGAATTAAATAAATAGCATTTTGTCAATGCTGTTGTTTTAAGAACTTTTTTCTAAATAATCCCTGGAAGGAATTGCGTTCTAACATGTAAGTTCTAATATACAAGGATAGTTGATTATTAAAAAGATTGTAGTAAATGCAGGAGTACTGATGTACTTAATGTACACTAGCAATTTGCAGCATGGATATCAAATTTGAAAATAATTCTTTCAGAATAAACTGTTCAAAGAGCAGTAAAATTATTAAGGTGCAATGCTATTGTATAGGGTAATAATAAATTGGATGTATGGATTGCTGAAACCAGTGAACTGTGATGTTGCTGCTTTTGTCTTGTCATGCAGCGACTCCATTTTGGATGTAGAGCTGCATGCCAACTATTTATTGGTTCTCTTTGCAAGGTTTAAAATTATTCACTGGTTTGGGCACAGGGACTAACAGAACATTATTAACTGATTTAGAGAGAGTTATGTGTTACAGCTGTGCTGCTCTTAGGGCTCACTGCTGCAGGTGGGGGACAGGTAGAGGTCTGCTTCTCCTTCCCCCTTTGCCCTCCCCCCCCTCCAAATGCCAGCCTTGTGTGTGTCTCATACTGTCCACCACCCCTGAGACTTAGTGGTTTATTGCCAAAGAGATTGAATTTGCTGGGTACCATCTTGCCAGATTGGTGATTTGCCAAACCTCTGGTGAATTTGCTTACTGAAGAGTAAGCGGGAGAGGCAGGACGATGGCTTGGATTGGGGAGAGCAGACAGGCTGCAGGTGAGAGGAGTAGGACCTTCCCCCTTTCGTCTCTCTCTGGTAAGCTATGAAGTCAGGTTAAGGTGTAATACATAACTTAAACTGTAGAATAAATACTTTTGTGTAGCAACTTTATTCTGCTCCGGGAAATTCAGTTATTTTAAATAACAGATTAACTTCTGTGCAGAACAAGTTTATGGTGAAGGCTAGAGACTGGAGGGAGAAAATTAACAGGCTGTGGTTATTCTTCCTAGGTTGGTCAGCAGGCCTTTAAGAAATTTCTGTTAATGGGCAATCGGGCAAGGAAACATTTCTGATGTGTGTCCCAGAAATTCCTATGAATAATTTGGAGTGAAAGACAGTGAATTTGGGATACTTTTCTCTGACTGAATCTTGAATGATTATAAATAAAGAACAGTGATGATTCAGAAAGTCTATGCGAAGCCTTCCTGGTTTTTTGTTTGTTAGTTTTCAGACTTTATAAGCTGTAGCTGGAGCAAAGTCTCCCTGTTTTGTTTTTTTTACAAGACTTGCCACAATGATGTTTTAGGAATGATAAATACCAATAATATTTTGCTGGTGTGGTAAAAGGTAATGCTATATGACATGATTAATGTTATGTAATCTTAGACATTTATGTCTGTGAGAAACAGCTGTAAAAATATTTATTATTTTCGTGAGAATGTTTTTATCTAGGGCCATACAGTTTCACTTGTACTAAAATTCATTCTACTTGATGTATTTTTATTAATGTCATAGGACATAATGTTGTGTTTATTTGGCGTGTCCAATTCTTATGGCTTATTTAGCAAAATACGAATATCCTGCTGATGACAGAATTTAATAACAGAAAGATTATTCAAGAGCCTATTAGATGAGAATTTGAACTATGCAGTAGATGTTGGGTTTCGTATTTACAATTGGCTTTGTAATTTCTGAGGCTCACTTCTTTTAGAAAAACTTACTGGGGTCTGTTGTAACTTTATTTCTACCAAGGCTTACTGCTCAAGCGGCAATTTAGGGATCCTTTACAATTGGAAATAAACTTTAAAAAGTGAACTTCTGGACTGCTCTGGTCCAGGTTATTATGATTGTATATACTTAGCACGGTGGGTCAGTAAACCTTTGACTGAGATTACTAGTTCTGCGACAAGGAAAATGTCTTGTAGCTGAATCTTTACCTGATGAATACCACAAAAAAAAAATCAGTCATTAATGTAGTAAAGAAGTTCTTTGTCATCTGCCAAAGCCTTTGTTAGATGGAAAAGGCACCACTCTGTACTTGGAAGAAAGATGTGCTTTGTGCCCTGTGATAGAAGGAGCTGACAGATCAAGGTAAGTGTGAGTTTCATGTTTGGATGAAGGTGGCTGAAACTGATCTCCGGTTGCAGGATGGTTTCTTAAGAAGTTGGGTGTTTTGTTTCTGCTGTCTTTTGAGCGATATATCTTGAAAAGTAGATTTGTAACTGGTTGCAGTTAGCAAGCTGGCATTTATTGTTCTGTGATATTAGAAATTAGTTGACCAATAGCACTTCCTCATCTTCACTGCCTTTACAAGTAATTACTGCAAAAATGTTTGTTTCTCCAGGGATGTTAAAGTTATTTTTTAGCTTTTTAAAAATAAAGCCTGGTTAGTGAATTTTAGCATACTGTGGTTTAGTTAGCGGTTGTTAGTGTTCCTTAAACTCATTATTGTTAGGTCCAGTGAAGTTTGATACTTCCATTACAAAGATTTCTGTGTTTTCAATGCAGCAATATGGTTGCATTACATCATACCTCACGGCATGATCTGTAATTGCAAAGGGAGTTGAAGTATATAGCGTACCTAGTGTGAGCAGGAGGCTGTTGCCTATATTTGTGTTGCATTTCTCTGATTTTATTTTTTATAAACAGACACACTTTACTTGATTTTTAACTGTATGTGTATTTGCAGGGTCATTTTCTAACTCTTAGCCGTCCCCATGTGTGGGCCATACTGTATGGCCGTGCAAGTAATTGTGCTGTCAATTCACAATGCAGCCAGGCTTCCCTAACTGCTCCGTGCTGCTCAGGGTGACAGTCCTGCTGCCCCTCCCAGAGACAGTGCGCTCACAGGTTTGCTTGAGTCAACACTGGCTTCATGGCAAGTTGGCTTAAGGAGCTACATTGGCAGAAAACTAATACTGGGGGCCAGTGGTGGGGAAGTGTTGGTGGAGCTAGTCTGTATTCAGCCATATCAGCTATCAAATCCAGCTGACTGCCCTCTCAAAGGGCTATGAAAGCTTGCCAGTGTCACTAGGAATAGGGAAAAAAACATGTCTTGGGCCTTAACAGAAAAGCAGCTGCAACTTTTTGTTGCAGCTTGGAGTTTAACTAACTCTTTCATCCTCCTTTTGTCCTTTCCCTACTCGTATTTTTCTGAGATGTGCTGTTTTCACGTGACCAAATCATTGAGGTTTTCTTCATTGCTGTCTATTTCAGGTGAATTTTGAACAATTGACAACTTCAAAGAAATTTCTTGCCTTTTTTTCTGCTTTAATTACATTTTAGAGTCTCTTCTTCTGTCCTACATTTGCAAGTTGTTTTCTTGTAGAAGTTGTGGAACCTTTCTGGATTTTAATTTCTGTATGTTTTTATAGAGTGGATAATATCTACCTGATACAGTCTTTGAAAGTTTTCAGGATAAATCCAGAAGTATTAAATCATATGAATTGTTGATTTATTTTTTTCTTCTTCCTTTTGGTATGTAGTTACAGTCCTTTATTTCAACCTCACATTCCAAATACTGCAGCAAACCTGGAAACCTTCTCAAAGAGTTGGTTGCCTAATTTCCAGGTAGTTAGGCTAGGTTATTAATCTTATTCTGTATGTAAGTGCCTTTCAGCGCTTTCTAAAAGTAGATTGCTGTTTATTTAGTGCTGCTACATTCTCAGTTGCATAAGCTTAGCTTTTTTTAATAAAGGTGGATCTCATGGTGCATAACCAAGTCTAAAATCAGAATTGTGCAAATCAGATGTGTAATATGCTGTAAGGTTTCCTGCTGTGTTTTGCTTATCTTAGATTCTGAACACTGGAAGAGTTTTATGAGATCATCTGTGATTAACATCATATACTGATTTGCCACAGAAATCGTATTCTGGAATTCTTACTCAAGTGTCATTTTCCTTCAAATGGCTTGTTAGCTTTATATACTTTTTCACATTTTGAGAGTAAATTGGCAGTTCAGAAATTGTCCCTAGCCTGTCCTAACCTTTTATCCTCCAATTTTTCCTATAATATAGGAAGATCTCTCTCCTATATTTATCTTTCTTATAAAAACACTGAAACTTTCTTCTTCCTTTCTGAATTTTTAGTGTATCTCCAGTCTAGCAATAAAGGTCATATAAGTAGAGAATTATATATACTCATAATGTTAATGAAGAAAAAATACTTTTTTGTTTATTTCTTCTTTTTTCCTTTATTGTTGGATTGTGCCTTTGATGTTAGTTAAATTATTTTACTTGTGTGGAAAGTTTGAGTGGGTGACAGACTTATTCAGAAAAAAGAAGGAAAATGACTGAGGTACTTAATTTTGGATGTGTTTGTGATGGTGGTGCAGTTGCCTTAGGTGATGCTTTGTACATATGAGTAGTCACTGGTTTTGCTTGACTGCTGGTTGGAATCACGTGGATTGGAACCTCCTGTCCAAAGCAAGCCCAGTTAGAGCAAGTTGCTTAGGACTTTGTTCAGTCTCCATGACCTCTCAGGTCAACCTGGTCCGCTCTTGAGCCTCCTTATGGTAAAAAATGAATTCTTTCAGTGAGTTAGAATTTTCTTTGTTCCAGCTTATGTCCAGTGCTTCTTGCCCTTTTGCTGTGCATCTTTGTGGAGAGTTTTGCTCTTTCTGCTCTCTGCCTTCCCATCAGGTAGTTAAAGACAGCAAAAAGGTCTCCCTTCCCCGCTTCTGAAGGCTGAATAAACCCATCTTTTTTAGCTTCTGCTTAGACGTCATGTGTTCGATCCCCCTGGCTATGGTGACAGCCTTTCACTGAACTTGCTCTAGTGTGTCAATGTCTTTGTTGTACTGGAGAGCTCAAAACTGAGTATAGTACTCTGGTTACAGCTTCATATGGAGGTGCAGTATGGAGCAGAAGAGTCACTTCTGTTGATGACTGGCTGAACTTTTGCTAGTCTAGTATGTCACGTGGTTGGCCTTGCTTGCAGTGGGGGTGCACTGCTGACCCATGCTGAATTTGCTGTCCGCTGGGACCCCCAGATCCTCTTGAAGAGCTGCTTCATAGCCAGTTGTCCCCCTGCCTGCGCTGCTGCATGGGCTTATTTGGTCCCAGATGTAGGACTTTGCTTTTGCTTTTGATGAACTTGATAAGGTTCTTGTCAGCCCATTTCTCCAGCCTGTCAGGTTCCTCTAAATAGCAGCCCTGGATTCCAGCGTATCACCTGCTTCCCCCAATTTGGTATTATCTGCAGACTTGCTGAGTGCACTTGGTCCTATCATCCAGATTATTAAAGACATCAAACAGTCTTGGCTCCAGTAGTGGTCACTGAGGGATGTCAGCAGCTGGATTTGTACTGGTAGTCATCACCCTTTGACCCTGGTGGTCCAGCGCTGGTTTTCTCCTCGCCTTCTCATTCATTTACTCAGTCTGTGTGTCTCTAGTCTGGCTATAAGGACCCTGTGGGAGACCGTGTCAAAGACCTTGCAACAACCATTGCTCTCCCCTTAGCTACACAGCCAGGCATCTCACTGTAGAATGCAGTTGGGTTGATCGGGCACAATTTGCCCTTGGTAAATCCATGCTGGCTGTTGTCATGTAGCTGGGAATGGATTCCCGAAAGACTTGATCCATAACCTTATCAGGTTTTGAGGTGAAATAGACTAGCCCTTAGTTCCTCAGATCGTCCTGTTGCCCATCCTGCAGACATGTACAATGTTTTTCCAGTCGTTGGGAACCTGTCTCATGCAATGACCTTTCAAAGGTAATGTAGAGTGGCCTAACAGTGACATTGGCAAGCTCTCTCAACATCATCAGATGCATCTTGTCTGATCCTATGGACTTCTACATGTACAACTGACTATCTTCCTCGACAGTGGGTGGTACTGTATTCCAAAAGATTCTGCTGCTAGGGTTGGGAACTGTAAGGTCAGAGAGCAGAACTTGCCAGTGAAATCTGGAAGGGCAAAAAACCCAAGGATCAAGTTCTTCAGCCTTTCCCCTGTCCTTTGTCACTAGGTTCCTGTCTCATTGAACAGCGGGTCCATGTTTTCCTTAGCATTCCTTTTGCTGCTGGTGTAAAGAAAGAAGCCCTCTTGAAGTACCTCTGCATTGTTTTCTGATGCTATCATAAGGGCAGCATCCTTGGGTGATACCTGTACTTCTCTGTTGGGAGAATCAGTAGAAAAGGTAATGAAACGCTAGTTGTCCATTATATGGTTACTACCACTGTCTTACCAGAAAAACCTTCAAAGACACCGCAAAGAAAATATTTAACATACTCCAAAGCTCTGTCCTCCTTTTATCCTCCTCTGTTACTTCTTGTTAATACTTAGAAATTCTTAAACACAGTTCAGCAAATGTTCAAACTTAGGCAGTTCTGTGTTCTTGAGTCCAGTCATTCTGCATGATAGTCTGCACTGTAATCAACCCAATGTGTGTGAAAGTCAGGAAGGAAAAAAAAAGGTTGCATATCGGAATATGCAGATTACTTTCCATCATTGAACTGCAGATCTCTTTTAAATGCTTATTGTTCGCTAGCTTTTTGTCCAGGAGGGGATGCTCTGTTTTTATCATTGGTTTTCTGTTGTTACCACATTCTTGAAAGGGTGGAGGTTTTTATTAGCCATCTGAGAAATCACATTGTCTGCATGTGTGAGAGAATGTCCATATTTTGTATCTGTTATGCTGGTATCATAGAACTTTGCTACTGAACTCTGTGCTTCATGTAATATCTCACTATCAATTTATAATTACTGCTTATTACTGGAATTGATTTTGATCCTTTTTTTGCATCTGCAGCTGATTTAGTGAGAGGAACGTTAAAGCATCTTTTAAGCAATAGATCTCTAAATCTGTACCTATAAATGTAGGTTAGGCTATGGTTCTGTGCAGATTTCTTTGCCTAAACCAGTTTCAGTTCCTGGATGCCCCTTACCTCTGCTGCGCTGTCATAGCTGTGCTGTGACAGAGCAGAGAACTGATAGGGTTGAAAAATAACTTTCCTCCTCCCCTACCACTCAATGTATTTTTGTGTGAATTAGTTTCCTTCCCCAGGTTTGCTTTTAGTGAAGAAACAGCTGTGCGGACGTATGCAGGGTGCAGGACAGGAGCAAGAAGCCCCAGCTTTTAGGAAGTATGAGGGGTGCATAAGCCTGCTTGTGCAGTGCTGCTTCAGAATGTGAAAACGCAACCTCACTGTGATTACACAGTTGATTTACTAGAGCTGATGGTATCAAAGCTGGAAGATAAAAAGCCATTTTGCATAGAAGCCTGAAGAAGCTTGTCTGAAAGAATAATGAAGCAATGGGGGAAGTAAAACAATTAAAAGATACTTCTGTGTCAGATTTTTATGAGTACTTGTATCCTCTTAACAATATATGTGATGACTCTAAATGAACAACAGATTAGAAAGCTGATCAGCATTCTTTTTAATTTACTTAAATATGAGTCTGGTTGAAGGCAATGATTCTAAGCACATTCAAATTAATTTGTATTTTTTGTGTGAATACTGCAGTATCTGATAACCTGGTTGCAGTTGTGAAGGTCTAAGCATTTGTAAGATGAGGCCTGTGTTATTTCTTTTTTTTCAGCCTGGTGTAACTGGGGAAAAAGAATGTAAACTTCAGGTCCTTCTGGAATAACTCCTTGGTCCTCAACCAAACCTTTGTTTAATTTAGGTTTCATATTTAGGGTGGTTCTTGGAAACACAGAAAGAGATGTGATCTGAGCGGACGAAAGGCTTGTAAAAGCTTCTGTGTGTTGTGATAGAAACCTTAAAGTGTCTACTGCTGTATTCTGGGGGTGGTGGGGAGTTCTTCTGGCATTCCAATGGTACATCTGAAGAAGTTGCTTTCCTAGAAAAGTTGGTCTTTGTGTGGCCACTGAATGCATCTGGGATCTGTCCTGAACTGACTGTGGCTGGATACTAGGTGCCCACCAAGCTGCTCTATCACTTCTCCTCTTCAGCTGGAGAACAGGAGAAGAAATATGACGAAAGGCTTGTGAGTTGAGATAAGGACAGGGAGACCACTCAGCAATTAGCATCATGGGCAAAACAGACTCAACTTGGGGAAAGTAATTTAATGTATTACTAATCAAATCAGAGCAAGATAATGAGAAATAAGAACAAATCTAAAAACACCTT
>Ga0181612_165751_pt1 | contig 12537 bp, 9 predicted proteins | sample HoacroProtozoa21_FD_119630 | JGI IMG/M metagenome (GOLD analysis project Ga0181612, IMG submission 119630) | Hoatzin crop microbial communities from Cojedes, Venezuel. Combined Assembly of Gp0051906, Gp0051904, Gp0051908 | reverse complement strand
CTGCTGGCTAAGGAAGGTAGCGACCATGTGTTAGCCAGGCCTAAGCTCAACTGTTTCTCCCCATCAAGACCCAGAGCTATCACCCTTTCAAACACTCTCCAATCTGACACAACATTTCTCCTTTTGCTTACCATTGCCGGGTTAATCTCCCTGTCCCTTCTGGCTTTCCTTAGAAATCACTATTTCCTACATTTCTCTTTTTCATGACATGAGTTTTGGATTATCTTCTTCCCAGATTTAGAAGCCCAAGACAAACCTCAATGATGATTTCTGCCCAAGTTTTTAATCTTCATAAATCAATTTGCATTATCTTTCGTCCACATTTGTTGTCACAAAACCTCTCCTATCTTGACATGATCAGCTTTTTAGTATTTTGTTCATCTTTTTTGCTCGGGGAAGAAGAGGAACATTTTAAATTTCCAGCTCGGGGCCAGAAGAGCCCAGCACACCGCTCACGGGCCAGTGCATTGCACAGGAAATACGTTCCCTATAGACATTCCCAGATGACAGAGTAGAAGTTGCATGTGACAGACCAAACTCTTTTCTTGGTGATTCATATTTCACCATTGACTTGTTGCTTATTTCTTTATGAGGGAATCACAGCAAGTGCCAACAAAGAGGGTATTTTCTGTACATGTCCATGGGAACAAGCAAAAGATCCAGAGCATCCTATAAAAAATAATGAAGACTTATTGCTCCAGACAGAATAGGACAATAAAAAGCCGACACTGTAGACTGTAAGTAGATAAATTCATAGAGTACTTTGTTTTATTTAGGTTTCCCTATGTGCTTGCAGAGATAGCCCCATTCTCTGAACAGCAGTATACACAAGATTGCTTTAAACTGTACGACTACAGCACAGCCACCTTCGATAAAGTGTAAGGCTTCCTGGATGAACAGCAGTCAGTCAGGGGAAGCCTTCTTAATGATGACACGATTTTGAAAACACTCATTTCTTAAAATCATGAAAGTGACAAGTGGATTCAATTAATTCAGCCTGTGATCTTCTATTAGCTGTCCTTGTCTACACCTGCTATCAAAATTTCCTGGGCAAGCATAGGCTCCATGGAGCTGAGGCTGGGGGCTTGTACACGCTCCCTTGGAATGCCGGTCTTGGAGTCCGATCGTCCGTGAACCTACTCTTGTCTAGCACCCTGCGTGTCTCAAGGATATAATTTGAGGCTCAAATCTAAAACATGACCACATAAAACTCAGTAGGTATGATGTATTTTCAGTCTCTGCCATAGTGCGAGTAGTGTGTATGCAGCAATGGATTCACATTTCCATCACGTCAGCTCCACTTAGCATCCTTTCACAGTTTCTTTTTTATCGCACCACTGACTAACGTGACATAGACTAACATAGCATGAAGCAAGGTAACATGGCTGAAGAGCTTGAGAGATATTACACTAAATACATTGCAATGAAATCTGCACCACTAACTGCTTTCCCTCCCTCCTCTTTTTCCTTGAGAGGAGCGCAGGTGGAGAGAAATGTGGTATTCAAAACCAGAAAGGGCAAATCATGCAAATCCCTCAGTCCACTAACTTGAAAGCTGGCCTTCATTTTAGAAAGTTTCCAGCAGTGCCAGTAAGTTGAGAGAGAGGGGAAGAGAGGACCTCGGTCCTAACCAGGGCCTTTCCCGCACTGACAGTGCAGGCACTGCCACTGTTCAGTGGAGAATCCCTGCAGATGACTCAACGAGCTAGACAACACATATTACTTACAACCTTCATTTTCCTGCCTTTATGCTAAACCTGAATCTGCTCTCTCCCCAGAACAAGGTCAGAGCTGGACCCTTCCCTTCATTTCCTCCCGACCTCTATTTTGAATATTGCTGTTGAAGTACGATGGCCTTAAAAGTTCTCTTAATTTGTACCCATAAAGTCATCCATATTTCGGGGCATCGGAAAGAAAATGATGCTGCTATCCACAGCTATCAACCCTTTCCCCTGACTCTGACTCCGGTCATCCAGTTCCATTACTCTCCATTTCTTTCTTGACTCATTAGCATCCCTGGGTGCTTTATACCCTGTGATGTAGCCAAAGAACACTGTTTATGACATAGTTCCATTTGAAGTTACTCCAGCTTTCTTAGCAGGCCTTTTGCTGAGGAACTGCTAATTCCTTCAACCTTAGTGTCATAACGATACTGTCTTCCTGAAAGAAAGAAATAAGGGAAAGAAACAGAAAGGACAGAAAGAAAGAAAAAGAATACAAACTTGCTTAGCGTTACCGACAAGATGTACTTCACAGCTGCAGAAACGCTCAAACTCCTGCACCAAAACCTAGCTATGACTAACCAAAATAAAGCTATTCTGTAGCATTATTAATGACAATAAAGGGTAAAATTACAATCAAGTTTCCACTGATTCCACAGTACTGCAGCTCCACTACTTTGGTATATTAGTACAGAAACCTTAAATATCTATTTAAAATTAATTATTTCTTCCACAGAAATACTCTTATGAAATGTCCATAACATTAGAAATAATTAACACAAGTGTGATACTGCTCCTTTTCATAGAAATAAGGTTTACAATATCTGTTGGGACACAGAAAATATCAGACTTTGCAATAAGCAAACCTTCTCATTTTTGTCTCTTTATGAAGTGATTTTCTGACTCAAGCTAACTTAACAATAACTTTCTACCTCTTGTTTTTTAGTTTTGATTAAAGTTCTCTCATGTGCCTTTAACTTCCTGATTTCCCCTGGACTTCACTTGTCTTTTCTGAGGTTTCATTTCAACCTGCTTTCCCACCCTAGATACTTCAGACTCTTTCCACAGTGTAAAAATACAACTTTTTTGACATTAGCTGCTCAGAACATCTTCTGGTGTTCATATGGTTCACCCACCTCTTTCAGTGTTGACTCATCTCTGTGACATCCGCTGTTATCTGTCCTGTAATTTCTAATTCATGCCTTACAGCATTATGATGTGTTTTCCCTTCCACACTGGTGGACAAATACAGTTTGAAAAAGAGAAGTGATAGAAAATAAAGGGCTTTCCTACTAATCTCATATCAGCTGGATTACTCCACAATGAACATTTTCAATTTGAACCCCCACCAAAACCAGAGGAGACCTTTTTCCCCAAAAATACTAGCCTTTCTTTAGCTGAATGTCCTTAATCACCATTTGTTAATTTGCTACATCCCCACTCAGTGCTGTTCTACACCTATTTTTGTACTTGTGTAACTTGCACAGTTAAAGTGGAGCCATTTCCCTATGAAATGTCTATAAAACGTAAGTTTTAAAAAGGTGCTTCTATGTCGGGTGTAAGTGTTATTGATGTAGGGACCTCTATTCCCATTTAGCTGCACCTGTTACCAGAAGGCTCCTATCATGCAGATATGCCCACCTGTATATGGGTCCAGTCACATCGGCACAGATGCTGCACATAGAGCGGGCACAAATGCATGACATGCCACTTCTAGCCCTTGAGTCCTCCTGTGACAGGGCTGCCCAGGGCAGCTTTTGCCCCTCAGAGCTGGAGGCTTTAGGGGCAACTGACCTAATCAAAAAACACAAGAAATAGCTGCCTACACTGAGATGTTTGACAGCACCTACCTGTGCCAGTCATTGTCCTTGATAGTTTGCTGCATTTGGGCAGAAATCACGTGAATACCCTTGCTTGTGTGGCTGTTACGAGAAACCAGACTAACCCCATAGGCTCTGCCGTAAGGAACAGCAATGCACTAACACAGGGAGTTTCTTTACATGAGCTAGAGGAGTGGATGACAGGTGGTACTTAACAGACCTGAAATGAGTAGCGAGAGAGTAGGATGTGATAAAAATGCAGTATTTAGGGAACACAGAAAAGAGACAAATCAAATCATTGACAACAGCAATCTGAGGACAGACATCCTGCCCAGAAAGTAACAACAGGAAAGTGACATTTTATGTTGTCACCTACTGTTGTCTTTCAATCACCTTATGGCCTCATGTTATGTTGGTCCCACTAACACTTCTGCTGAAGAGGTCTTTCACAGTCCTCCTGGATATCATGTCTGTGAAAGATGTTCTGGGTATCATACCCATGGATATAATATCGGAAGAAATCCTCATAAAAACTAAGTAAAATCATGGTGATGTACAAAGCAAGCCTGAAGGCATCACCCCCACTTCTTAGCAGCCTACAACACTGGGAAGGTAAATTATTGCATACTAACATCACGTTTGGCTCTTCCTGTGAGCTACAGCCATGGCAGCCTCCCAAAGCTAAAGACAACAGTGGAGAGGAAGACTGGCAACATCCTGTCCACTCTCATATAGGCTGCAGACCTCCATGAGAGGCGGTCCATGACAGGTGGAGTTTCTGACCTCCTGTCTTGCACAGCCCACCGTTGGTGAACATCACCACACAGCCCACTCTCCCCTCCACCCGATATGAATCGAGGTTTCAGCCACACATTTGTGTTCTGCTCCAGGTCTGGGGAGCTTCTTGCTGTTCAGGAAATCTGAGGGCATGGGAACCAGCAGCCTTTGGACACTGGTCAGCAATACTGATTCATGCGCCCAGACAACTGGACTGATGCAAGATGGACCATGCTTGGGAAAGAGAAAGTTGCAGGGAATCAGCTTTGCTCAGCAGCAGGTGATGTAATGTCTCTGGAAGGCAAGATGGGCAAAGAGCACTGATGCATCCTTTCTCTGTTACTAGAACAAGAACTGGGGATGGAGGATATTCACACAAACGTGGGAAAAGCAGAACAGAGGGAGGAAGGAACAAGCAGACGGGGAGGAGGAGGTGCTGAAAACCGGCAGGGGAACAGCTCTTTCTGGGAGAGAGTAGAAAGGATTTTGCGTTGAGGAAAGCTGTCGCCAGTTATTTTTGTACATATTTTAAAGTTCACCGAACCCAGCTCTGGAAGTTGCATGTTGTGTTTTTGGCTGGCAATATCAACATACCATATGGAGAAGCCTCAATTTGAGCTTTACAATATTGTTTGGATTTCATATTGACGTATTTTCATTACTGAACCTGCCTTAAATTGTATGTTCTTTTCTTTTATTGTGTGATGGGCGAAACAAACCCAGAAAACAAAGAAGCAAAAACTAAAAACAACAAAAGAAATGCACAGGCAAACGCCTATATTTTTAATTAGACTTGAAATTCATTGACTCTAGCATCCTGTCTTTAACAGCATCTACCAGACATGGTAGATTCCAGACAAGGGGAAGAGGCAAGAAATACTACACTACTGCAGATACCATGGATGCTGTTTTTCCATCTGTTTGTCCCATTATTCTTGGACTGCTTCCATGGTTTAGGGATTTGCTGAACCAGTGGAAAAGGGGGGGTAACAGTCTAAAGATAGTCCTTATATTTACTGGTATAATAAGAAATGAAGGGCAACAGCTCCCACCTTCTAGACTCTGAGAAGATCCCTCACAGAAAATAATCTGGAACAAAAATTTGGAATGGATGAAAGCACAGAGGCTGAAGGGAGTGAAAAATCCAGGGAAGAGAAGAACTGGAGGTCCCAGAGACAAGGGAGCTGAAATCACTAATTTCTCTACTTGTATAGATTTTCTCTTGTAATGTTATATTCTGCTGAAATTGTGCAGTATGTACTTTAAAAAGCTTTGGGCTTTTGTCACTCCAGATCACTGATCACAGCTGCCAAAGGCAAGACTGTCAGTCAATTAAATGCCATGCAGCTAACTTGATCACAGTGCTTGGCGTTGAAGCCTGGGATCTGATCTACGACGAGCACAACCATGACCTTTCAGGTCAGCCCAGCTAAGGCCTGAATGCAGATGCTGAGAAAAAGCAGTAGAAGTGAGAGGGTGGGTGCAACTCTCCAGACATGAGAACCACTGTTGAGAGGGAAGGGCAGCTTACTTGGCAGACCCAAGATGCTGTAAGGGTATCAGTTGATGACATGGACTGTTTTCCACAGTGAATATGAGAATCCCAAGAAGCATACTCCGAGCTGCACGAGGAGCTGCAAGAATAGAAGTCTAAGGGAGGCCAGCTTCATGAGGCCAAAACCGGCATTTGGGTATCTGAATCTGGTTTTGGAGAGGGTTTCTCGCTGTTTTTTTTTTTCTTTTTTTTTTTTAATAACGTATTAAGGTTGCAAACTTTTTAGAACATTAATACTATTGACTATATTCTTCTTGTGCTTAACACCTTGTGTCTTCATCCTGGATGGGGATTACATTGCTAATGTAATATGAAATCTAACCTCCAACAGTATCCAGCAAACACCCTGGGCTGGATCTGAACCCAAGAGCTGTGCAGTAAAACATTTTGCATTTTGTAAACTTCTCTTCAGCGGACCGCTGTCTCAAGTTGATACTTTTTGCTACAACCTGCATTTTAATGAACTATACTTTCCTCTGCTAATTACCATCAGCGGCACAAAATCAAGCAGTAGTAAGAGGCCCTCCTACGCATCTCTTCCCCCTCCTTGCAACCCACACTGCACCAAACTGCATATTTGCATTTTCAGAGACTGCTTGCCTGAAATGTAATTGAAGACATACAGATCATCTGTTTACAGTAAAAAATTACAGTAATTTCAGTGAGGTTTTCGTGACAATTTCACTCCTAACGTGGCTATTTTAGATATGCAGTTAAAACACAAGAAAGATGCTAGTGACATGATCAGAAAGCTTGCAAAGACATCAGATGAAGAACGAATACTATAGTAATGTTTGCTACAGATATAAGAAAAGCTATACTGAAAAGCCAGCCTCTTTCTCCTTCCTGCAACTCCAGATAAGGAAGTTACTAGTACATGATTGCAGCACTACTGTGTGACAGTACACCTCTGTAGCTAGTGTGGGTCATGCAGTGCAGGGGAGAACCCTGCTAGCCACGATCCTGCTCCAAAACCTCTCAAGCAGCTCTCTAGTAGCAACTCCTGTACTCCCTTCCCTTGGCATCTCCATCTATTCCTCAGCTGTTCTACAGGCTACAGAGCATATCCATCTTCCAGGCAGCAGCAGCAGCCACACAACACAAGTTCAAATTACTTGTTGAGTCACTTTATTAGATTTTCTACTACTGCTTATGGCCTCTGGTCTGCATTTATTACAGCCTGGTGACATAGGGTGCCCAGTGTCCTGCTGCAGAGCCAGAAACATTAGAACCTTTTTCACTGGTCACCTGTCACAACAACTTGCAGAAAACATGGTGTTGGTAAAGATTTAGAGAGAAGTAGATGCTCCCTGGGGAAACACCTTGTTCATTACACTGGGCACTGGCAGAGAAACTTAGAGACCAGTACTTAGGCAGAACCAAGTCTCCAATCTCCCTGTAGATACTCACTGGAGGGAAAAGCTCCATTGGATTCCATGTTTCCAAGCTTTTCCTGTAGAAGTGGGTAAAAAGGAAAGGGAAAAGGCATAGGCTCATTTTTAATTAACACTGAAGTTCACAATTAAAACCTGAAACTATACCGGGGCGGGGGGGGGGAACCCCACCCCCACCACTACCTTTGATGACATCACTTACTTAGACTTTGATGTGCCTGATCTCCCACCAGCCTGCCTACTTGCTGCTCTGTTCCTAAAACCCTACCGGCACTTCTGACTTTTTTCTCCACCTCTGCTTGTGCTGGAGTTGGAGCAGTGGGGAAAAAGAAAGGAAACAAAACCTGCTGCTGAAAACTCAACACTCACTGTGCCCTCATTTCTACTTGTCAGAGCATTTGTGCAACACCAACCCAGCTCTGTCATCTCATAATCTTTAAAGGTATTCATTACCACAAACACTGTTGAGGTAGGAAGCAGTCATATCATCCCCATCGCAGAGCAAACTGAACCGCTGAGGGATCAGATAGTTTGCCCAAAGACACCTGAGAGAACCCAGGTCTGCCAAGGCAAGGTGTGGTGCTCTGCCACCTTCCAACTGGTTCAACTGAACTCTATTCTGTTATATTTTCTTCCATGCTATCAGAATATCCACCAATTTATTCTCAGTTTTAAAAGAAATTGAAACAAACATTATTTGCACAAAGAATATTTTTTTTAAATCAGAAGTCATAGCTGAGTACAGTAAGTCTTGAAAACATCAAAAGTCATTCTGGAACCCAAATTCTCCTTGAATTTCACTAAATGCATAGTTGCATCACTTTATCCTTAGTTCAATTCTCCCTTAAATTCTCTCCGATTTTCTGGTCAGAGATAACCCGAGTACGAGATGTATTTAGGTCTACTAAGTGATTGTTTATCTGCAATGGCAACCTTACATTTGGAGGAACACTAGAAATGCTAGTTTGGTTCAATAGATGCAGTTAATCTCTCTGAAATCCACCTCTCTGCAAAATTCTCACCTGCTGGAGTCAAATGAAATCAGCTTCAAAGGGGCCAAGACAATTTTTTATGTGCATTAACGATCAACATCACATTCACTGCACCTTCCTCTCTGGATGGATATGAGAACATAACACCTTCTCTGCTGTCTTAAGGAGCAACTATGAAGGGAAGGAACTGGCTAAAACGTCTTCAAGATTTGAAAAACAGGCCACAGTCCAAGTCCTATTAACAGATGACTGCTGTTAGCAAAATTCTTTCTTTTCATTACAAGGAAGAATATGAAACATTGATGAAATTATGTAGATTAACAGGATAAATCAAAGTAGCCCCGTTATACTTACAAAGCTGTTGATCAAGCAGACAGCTGGAAAACACAGTTGACCTTGAACACATGTGCATAACTATCAATTAATTAAAGATACTAAATGTAAACATAACACAGTATTTTCGTAGGCATGTGGCTACAATGAACTGCAAATGTTTCAGTATAAAAGTAGCCTGACAGGACAGAAAAAGCAGCATCTTACAGACAGAAGAGAGCCCTGAAGTGAAGATACTAAATTCTGACTCTTTTATTAGAAAAAAATAGGCCTTCGTCTTTCACTCTTCAAGCAGCAACAGTTTATATGCACACAAGACATGACAGAAAATTTCTACCAAAAGTTTGGTATTGTCCCATTTAGCAGGCAGATTAATTGACCCAGGGGAAATTCAGGTCTGCAAGAGACTAAAGCAGCCTTGCAAAGCTGACTTTACAATTTTCAGATTGGTAGATTTCAATCACATTTTTGAACAACTTCGCCACATCTCTGACCTTTTGGCCAGAAATTAAATACTGAACTTCAGAGGAAACAGCCAGGTCAACTTCCCTGTGCTGAAAAGAACCCACTTGGCACGTGGGAGGAAGGATGGTTCTGTGGTTAGGTCAGCCAAGAGTTGGATTCTGTTCCTGGCTTCCTGTGTGGCTGTGGGTGCCTAAAAATTATAAACCATTCCTCTGATAAAAGAGAGGCTGTAGAGGAATTTCATTCATCTGCGTGTGTGAGCATGCTAAGATATCAGAGCATTAATATATGACAAAGTCTCTACGTGCAAAATGTCTGCATGGTACAACTACCACTGCATTTGAGTTCATGCCACAGAATTTATGCCAGATCTCAGACACCCCTCAGGCTCAGGTATGCTGCTGCAAAGATAGGGACATTGAGCATAATGGGATACAATGATACAATGTGGATTGTACTGTTTTGCCACAATTAGTCCCAAAGTTTTCATCTGGCCCTCATACAGGATTTTCCTTTAAAAAAAAAAAAAAAAAATCACTCAAGTGAAAAGAGCACCAAATGGAGATACCAGCCTGGCAGACAAGCCATCACCGTCTATGGCCAGCAATGATCACTACAAACACAGCAAACAAGAGGCTGTGAAGCATATATTGCTTCAGCTGTATTTTCACCTGTATTGCCTACAGGCATTTCCGTTTCCTCTCTCTCACCTATTTACATTGTGCCTACAAGGGTACGTGAGCTGGTGGCAAGCTCTGCTATCTGTCCGGCTGACGTTGAAAGGAAATCAGAGATTCTCCTGCAACAAATAAATTGAGGTAGGTAAAGCCCTGTGATGAGCTAGCACCTGACAGACAGAGCCAGAAAACTCCCCTTTCTCTGCCTCTGTTGCCCACCTCTAAAGAGAGCTCTGCTCGAGTGCACTGCAGAGTTCATTAAGAAGACAGTGCATGACGCATCAGAAGTAGGTGTGTGTGGGAAGCAAAGTTCATAGTTTCACAAAGCATTTTGCAATTGCTGTTATAAGCATGTGTAGTATTATCCACCTCAGCTGTTTAAACCCTTGCATCCAGGGCTCTGCTCACTAGAGTACTTCAAGCTACACAAGAAAAAATTAATTAAATCTTCAAAAATATTTCTGTAAAGAAAGCTAAGTGAATTCTGTCCAAGCAAAAGAAACCAAAACTGACATCTCTATGAGCTGAATTCCTTGGTTTACTTACAAGCAGTCCAAGGGTAAACACAAAGCCAATTTTCCTCCTACACAATATACGTCAACCTGAGGAACCTTCTAGGAAAGGCAGGAAAAGAATGCACCCATTCATTCATTTTCCATCCTAAGACTACCAGCTAATGAGAAGGGAAAATAAAAACTCTGTGTGAGGCAAACTCCTGCCTATCACAGGCTTCAATGAAGGCCACTAAATTATTTTAGATTATCTTTAAAAAGCAAACCGAAGAAAAACAAAACGAGAAGGCATTCAAAGGCAGGCTTTCTAACAGGGACAGGATACACACACCTACCTATCCTGCCCTCGGATACTTCAAGAAGAGACATGAACACAAAGAAAACTTACATTGCTGCTAGAGTCACATGAACCTTTTCAGTAGCAAGAGTGCTTCAATCTCCAAATACATTAGGAGGGAAGTGACATTTATAGCCCTATTGAAAACAGAAATAAAGAAAAGCGATGAAGAGATCAGTTGTTTCCCCTGCCTTCCTTCCTCTCCTGCCTCCCCCTAACTCCTATACCCTCCAGGAAGAAAGATTTGACTCCCCTTTGACTTTTCAGAACAGTTGGTCTGTCTCTAACAAATGAGATACCCAGAAGAGGAAGTTTAGGAGTGACTGAGCTGCTGAAGAGACTCAGCTGACCTCAGGGCATCAGCTCCTCTCTGCTGGAGAAACCCAACCCCTCCTAAATGCCAAAGTTGAGGCATTTACCACAGCAGTTCAGGGAAATCTCTGGTTTTGGGGATGTATCATGCTAATACTTCTCATCATTGGTCCAATCTCACTCTCCGTTTCATTTGAGGAATGCAGGAACAACCCAGTCACTGCTGTTTTGCATTATGCCACTGCAACTGCTGTGAGTCTTACACACAAGGGGCTATGGTTTTAGCTAGAAATGTTAGAGTTGTTTCTAACAAGCAGTATTTTTGTACTTATTTAGAGATTTCTCATTGGCTTTGTTATTTAAGCTGTGTTAGGTTTCCTCTAAGCAAAGGGAAGCAAGAATTTCAGATCAGAACAAGACCTCATGCATTTCCAACTAGATTCATAAAAGATGTCTTCATGTCAAGCGTTGCAATGAGCCAGGAGAGCTCCACCATTCTGCACAGCGAAGAAAGACTTTCAGACTTAACAGAGAGAGTAATACTGATGGCAGGCTATCCGCATCACTGTTCCATGTTAGCAGTAGTGCAAATGAGAGCTGTGTAAAATGCCAGGGCAAGCAGAGGGACATTGTGTTCATTAAGGGTTGCAGACGGTAGTTAAAACCCACCAGCAAAATGCTGCGTACCTTCCTTAAGCAGCTCAGTTCAAATAGGTTCAAGGCCAGGTTGGATGAGGCTTTGAACATCCTGGTCTATGGGAAAGCATCTCTGCCCGTGGCAGGGGGCTCGGAACTGGATGATATTTAAGGTCCCTTTCAACCCAACACATCCTGTGGTTCTGTGATGAAATAGCAAACAAAACACCACAGGAATTGCACATTCCTCAAGTCATTTCCAAAGCACTGCCCTCAGCTAAGACCAGGGAACCAAAAGTTACTAAAGCACGAGCACAGGGGTCTTTGAATGATGCTCCACACTCAGTATCAAATGTGATATAGGGTCTGCAGCAATACTTGTCAGAAACATTGTCCAGCAGATGGAATGACAAAGGGGGATGCTTTAATGATTATTGACAGCAGCCACTTTTATTTGTAAGAGCTTGTAAGTTTCTTGAAATTGTACCCGAAACACCTAGACTGTCCAGAGAAGTTGCTCTTCGAAATGCCTCATCGTGAAGCTCCCAACCATACATCTGCCATCCCTGTCCCTGCATCAAGTTGGACATCCTGGACATCCTTATATCAAGTCACTGAACTCTGTACCCAGCTCCTACTAGAGATGAGCTTGAAGTGGCAAATTTAGATCTTAATGCTGCTGTAAACTGGCAGATACTCAGACGAGAGAGATGTGAGACCTGTCTCCTATTTCCAGCAGATGTGTGAAAAAGCTAGCTTGAGAGCGTTAAGCAGTGGCAATCTTTAGTTCAAGCATGTGCTGCCATAATGTACCATGAAATTATCATCTAGCAATGACTTTATCTGTGACCTGGAAAGTCTCCCCTTCCCCAGGAGGGGGAAGCAATACTGTCCAATCAAAGGCTGTCACTCACAAACCAAGTGCAATTAGCCAGAGGCATGTTGCTACTGATAATAACTATAATGAATCCCAAGCAGAGACACCTTCCCTGGCAGGCTGCTGTTT
>Ga0181612_140715_pt1 | contig 12537 bp, 6 predicted proteins | sample HoacroProtozoa21_FD_119630 | JGI IMG/M metagenome (GOLD analysis project Ga0181612, IMG submission 119630) | Hoatzin crop microbial communities from Cojedes, Venezuel. Combined Assembly of Gp0051906, Gp0051904, Gp0051908 | reverse complement strand
TCTTGTAGTGAGGGGCTCAAAACCGAACATAGTATCTGAGCTGTGGCCTCACCAGTGCCGAGTATAGGGGAACGATCACTTCCGTCATCCTACTGGCCACACTATTCTTGATACAAGAAGGATGCCGTTGCCCTTCTTGGCCACCTGGCCACACTGCTGGCTCATGTTCAGCCAGTTGTCAACCAACACCTCCAGGTCCTTTTCCACCAGGCAGCTTTCCAGCCACTTCTCCCCAAGCCTGTAGCGTTGCATAGGGTTGTTGTGACCCAACTACAGGACCCAGTTATGATTTCTTGCATGTAGGTTGAGATACTAAAAGTTAGACTTTTGCTTTGCAGCAAACATTGACCTTAGCAAGTATAAAGAATGTTATTTCATGAAACAAATATACAGGTGTGTGAATGTGTGCATATATACAAGCCAACTCTTCAAATAATTTAAATATGGGCTTTTGTTGCAATTTGTATTACAGTAGCCTCTAAGCATGCAAAAAAGACATTGTAATCCCATTGCAACAGGCCTTTTTAAAGAAGGTGAACCTCCTCTGCCCTGGATGAGCTCCAAATCTAAATCAAGACATGCAAAAGATGGAGAGGAAACGTGGAGATTTGCAAAATGCTGGTGAGAGCAGATAAGCAGCACTTCCTTGCTTTCACTTCACTATTTAAAATACAGTTTAAATTCAAAGCTACTATATCCTTTATAATCAATAGGTAGAGAGAAGCATATAACATCTGAAATAGATGTCTTGGGTCAAATGAACTGTACCCTTGAAGTACTTAGGGTAATTACTTCAGGGACATCTAATGTTTAGAGTCCCCTTTGCAAAAGATTAATTTAGCCCCAGCATCCCAGGGTCCTAATCCAATGCCCTACCACTTGCATAATTCCGCTTTTCCTTGTGACATTTCTTTGCTTTTATAGAGTTAGGATAAGATGATAAGGGTTTTCTAAGAGTAAGATTCCTCAGGTTGTTCCTTTAGGTACAAGAAACTGGCTATATAGAATAGTGCTGTGGTATGGAAAATCTGCAAAAGATACTACAGGTCTTGAATGGTTACTTCACTGGACTGGCAAAGCACATTTCTTACCCCCAGATAGACCACTGAACATGCTCCAGTAATTTTCCACAGAAACAGAGTTTGTGTATGGGGACATTGGTATACTTTATTTTTCTTTATTAAACCCATATTTAATACTAGAAAATCCCAGCTGCTGGTGCATGCCGGCTAATACACAGAATCATTTCTGCTGGAGTGTTGAGTCAGATATTACCCACGAAAGCTATTAAAATCTCATTGATATCACTACAATCAACACTCAAGATCAGTAATGAGTCTAAGGCACAGGTGAACAATTAGAGCTTAAGGTACATATCCCTCCCTGCATTCCAAATTATGGTTTTGGGGTTACTCCGCTGAAAGATACAGAAACAGACTGATCTTCAGCATCACAGCTATAAAAATCTGATGATGAATGAGCAAGAATGTAGGGGGAAAAAAAAAGGGAATGGACAGCTTTGAGAATAGCTTTATGGGTCATTGACATGAAAACTAAAGGCTGTGAGAGCAATGTGCTGATGGATATTTTCCAATTTTCTGAATAGACAGAGATTGTATTGCTTTGTTTTATTAATTGGAAATTGGGTATATTTTTCTGCTCTTAGAGTATACACCAATATGTGTCAGACAAGGCAGAAGAGGTAAAATGATAATGACCTTGAAGGCAGAATTTCAATTTAGAGGTAGCTCTTTTCCACTTTAATGATTTTTATAGAAAGTGCAGACAATAGGATTTAATCATTCAGCACTGCTACCCATCTAAAAGTGATGGTGACTTCTAAAGCAGTTCGCTTCATAATGAAGCATCAGGAAAAGTATTTGTATGCAAGAAAAGATAGGGAAGCTGACGTAGCACTGAAAGAGTCAGAAGTCTTTTACTCTCCAGAGGTAAATTCATAAAGCTTGCCCTTCAGTAAACAGAGTAGTAAAGTGCTCTAACTCTGCCAACTTTTCACATTTGTGCTGTGAACGACAGAAATGGATGAGATGTATTTGGTAATTAGGGATGCAATTTAAATTTTACTGGGTTTATGAGCATTTGGTGTTAAAAGCCCTAAACACTGGCAATGCCACGTCCTTCTGCATGATTATGTCATGAGTTTGAAGGCATCTAAATCACCCACTATTCACATACCACCTGTCTATATTTTACAGGTTTTCTCCACTACTGAAAGCAAAATACTCCACAGGAACCTAGAGAACACCAAAAACTGTTCAGTCTCCCAGTGACTGTAATTACTACGCTTACTTTCCTAAACCAGATAGCCAGGACTAGTCTGTTCACACAGAGCATTTAGATTTCTGATTTTGACAGAATAAGAAAGAGAAAGAAAACAAAAAAGAAAAAAGGAGCATTTGCAAACACTTTAAGCAAGGTGCAAACACTGTCGGTACTGAGTTTCTTATATTCAGTGTCTCCAGATGTCGTAAGTGGATTTTTTTTTTAAGGGGAAAGCTGTTTCAAGAAAAGAGAGGTGAGTACAATTAATGTATTCAAATCTGCACGTTCCACCCATAAATGACGGGAAAAGGACCTGGCACCGCTGCCCTTCTAACCACTCCTACTTCTCAACTCGTAGCTATGGAAATGCACCTGTTTAAGTTGACAATATAATTAAATGCATTAAAGCACAAAAGTGATAATTTCTTATTATAGTGGTAGGCAATAATTTATAAAACCATTGAGTGGCAGTCATTTTCTTAATTTTATTAGTTAGCCAGGGACAGTAAAGCCTTATTTTTTACTGGTGGGTGGTGGGCAGAGGAAGAAGGGAAAACAAATCATTACTGAGATTTCTTACTGGTGACAACTGAAAGAAACATCACTTCACAAGCAAAACCCCAGCTGGAGTCAATAAGATCCTCAGATTTGCAGGCACTATGAATTCCTTCAGGCATTGTCCGTGAACAGTGAATCCAAACCCCCTCTCAGGTGCCTACCAATCAAGATAAAGGAGCAACTCTTGTCACTGACAGAATAAATATATTGAAGAAGTTGCCACCTATAGATAACAAGCACAGGAACCCAGACGGTCTTTAATTCAGAAATCCATACCTTCCTCACTGCTGAAAGGCATGTCATGGTTTTACTACGCTTGCCCTTTTTCTCACATTCCCTCTCTGAGCAGGACTGTTGACCACTATGAGAGACATGAGATTACACTGTTAAGGCTGTTGGAAACTCTGATCTGATCCAGGAGGGCAAATCTTCAAACACTGTTTTCTAATTTTTCCTCTTCAAATTGTGGCTTTTTATGTGGGATTCAATTCACATTTATTAACATGTTCACAACAGGTGAAGAGAAAATACACACTGACAAAATATTCTGTTGCAGCTGTTGGCTCAATGTCAGGTCAGCTATTAAACTGTGAGGAGCTAATCAATGCAGCTCCAGCATTACAATGAAAAAGGTGGTATCTGCTACAAATTTTCACGTCCGAGATCCCAGTGAGATGAAACAAATTTAACTAAGGGTTAATCATGATCCTTTCATGCCCTCCCCGTTTTAAAATTCCTTTGAAATATGAATCTGTTAGTCTTTTTCAAGTTTAAGGCCAGAGACTACTGCCAGGAATTGACCCCTCTCTCGGTCTGTCCTTTCATGTAACTTTGGAACACTCGAACTATTATGTCATCATTTTTCTACTTCCTTTTCTACATGCACTTAGTATTCTATTACAACATGGTTGGAAGACATTTATAAAGTAATGTAACTATTCTAATGAAGTCTACAGATTCTCCCTTGGAGAAGGATCACTTCTGCAGCTGAACCACCCAATGCTAGTTGCGATGCAACACTAACGTCCCAGAAAACACTGTAAGCTGCTAGGTTCTGCCTCTCCCCAGAACATATTTATCATTTTAAATCATCCCATGTGCAAGACAGCATGTTTCAGAGACCCTACAGCAACCTCTTGTTACCAAACCTGTCTGGTTTATCTTGCTCCTGGTGTCTTATCTTGGACGTGTCCTGACACAAGACATCCATCTGAAGCTATTACTGTACGTTTGCAAGCCAGATGTGAGGCAAAGTGATGCTAGTAAATATGATTGCAAAGAAGTTTAGGAGTTCCATTGATTTACTTATTTATTTTGCCACAAAAATAGCAAGGAACAGAACACAGCTTCTGTATTCAGAAAGTTGGTAGCTCTTTTAAGATGGGAAGAGTATATATTGGCAACCTCATTGAAGCCAGCCTTCTACTTAGAGTAGGGTTGCTGAACATCACGTAAGACACAAATAACTATATAAAAAGAAACCAGGTTCCTTCAGAACAAAACTGAAAATGGAACTTATTCTGAATTCATCCAGGTTACCAGCGACTTTATTGGGAATAACAACGTCTGACATCACTGTTTACACTGCTCAGCACAACATCTGGGCTAAGCCGGACAACTCACAAAGTAATTGAGGCAACCGGTCAGCTAGATACCATTTCACCAAACAGAACATGACTCAGTCCAGCAAAATCTTCTTTGCAATTTAACTTAACAGGATTTGACATTGTCTCACATTTGCTTCAGCACTTTTCAATCTTGTGTCATATAACGCAAGAGACTGTCACTGCACTGTCCAGATATATGGGTTGGGTTGTCACGATCACAAAGCTAAATCCCTGCTACTGGACAGAAAAGAAAATTTTAACAGTAAGCTGGACTTCACAGTGGTGATTAGAGCCAGTTTAGCTATCCCAAACAAACAGCTGGGAAAGTGGAAGAAAAAGATTCTATGGGCCTTAGGGTTTGGACTCTTGGGACTTCTGAGCTGCTTGCTGCCTACACAATGTTAACTCTGAAACAAGACTCTCGCAAATAACATAGCTTAGGTTGGTGAGTGGTAGGACTAAGTTTAAACCCTCTGAAATAGAGCAATACTAGTAACCTGTGACAATTGTCTCATAACATCAAACCTCACCTGATTTAAGACAGCATTAGGGTGAAGAGACCAGTTTGCCTCACAACGTCATCCAGAAGCTTCTTTCCTTCTTCCACCTTAGTACATGACATTTATAGATAACACGTCCTTCGGGCCTGAATCCTGCTAGCTCTTCCTACAGCAAAGGCAGCAAAACTCTGTAATCCACAGTTTAAAGGATTATTCATATCCTTTGCCAGGGGAGGATACCATTCATAGGAAAATGCTGAACTCCACAAATAAAGAGGAAGCTCAACCTATGTTCAGCCATCTATCAAAACCAGAAGAAAGGGGGTAATTTTGGCCACTGATCCTCTCTGCAAGCTGTGCTGACAATGGGCTTGTGCTTCTGCATGTTGAGAGGAAACAAGAACATTGCCAGCAAACCACTGACAGCTCCTCTGCAGTCCTGCAGCGTGGGAAGGAACACGCAACTGTATCACTAAGCATTTGTATTCTCCATTATTAATGTTTATGACTCTCTCCCCACAGTGCATGGCTTCAATCATTAATAAACAGTTTCACAAGAGAAAATCATACACGTACAGATGAATATATGCACTTACAATTGTGCTTTCTAATGAAGGTGAAAGCATTACAGAAGAAATTCCCCTTCTTGCAGAGATGAAAATGACAGGTCACATCTACAGTTCAGTTTCTCTTCCCTCTACCCCACTGATATTTTAATATTAATTTACAGTAATAAAGAAGCATAAAATAAACCACTCTCTGATGTAGACCAGTTTCCATGCATTAACTACTATATTTTTATTCAGAGACTTACTGACAGAAGGCATGACATTCCTCACTCTTTGCTGCTGTGAGAAGAGCTGCTTACTTGCTTGGAGCCAAACTTTAAGCCTTCTTCTCCCAGAAAACAAATTGCTCATCTACCTGATTGTTTTACTAGGTTGGGTTTTATGCCTCACATTCTCTTGAATAATTAATTGCATAAAGTAACCTGCTTGCATGTTCACTTCTCAAGTATGCATTTTTCAGTTCCCACTACAAAGGATCATTTCACTGAATGATGCGAGAGAATTACAGTGAGGGAATGCCACATAACGAAAGAATAAAGACAGACAAAACAAGAGAGCTTTTTTTAAAAAAACCCTGTTGTTTATACTAGTGCATATTCTATGTCCCAAGACTTCACTATAATTACTCTGAGTTTTCCTCTAGGACTTAATTTTGCACAAGATGAAGGGAAACGCACCAGGGCACAGGATATTTTTACGTTTTCAAGGGTTTTGCTTATTCATCTTGCCACCTGGTACTTTAGTCTGACACTTCCCTTTGGCATGAGTTTTCCCCTTAACTCCCCTCCCTCCCCCCCCCCCCAAAAACCAAAAAAAAAAAAAAAAAGGTGGCATATCTGGAGGCACCAGCTGTCAGGTGGATGCGGAATAAGGCCTTATTCCCCTTGTTATAGACCATGGATAAAATTCACTTAAATTCAGTAATTTACAACGCAGTGTCAAAGCTGCCATTATCATCAGCTCTTGTGAGCGAGCAGGGCTATCGTAGTTTAGTGAGCAACTCAATCAGCTATAGGTCAATTTACCACTTCGGGGTTTGTACTGTCTGCACTACATTTATTAACATTGTTGACTTGATCTCTGGTGGCCATAATGGAAGCTTTGATACTGCATTGTAGATGGCCACTATTAGGTGTCAATCTGCAAAGCAAATTCTGATTCGTACCTCAGTTCCAATTCATATGCTGTGCATATAGCATCATCATTTAGTACCTCTACCCTGTGGTAAGGCAATGAATAGCACCAACAGTAGGAATGACTACAGTAATTGTATTTTCTTCTGATGGTATACGGAAAAACAAAGCTATGTAACATTGTGTTTACATTTGGTTTTTCTCCCCCTCCATACAACAGTAAATATTTTGCAAAAAGATGTTTGCAAAATAGAGGCCCAATAAAAGAACTGAAAAAAATGGAAAAAAAAACTGCAATAAATACATCTCATGTCCCTTCCATTGTAAAATAAAAATCATAAGTAAAAAAAATTAGAAGTCAAAGCAGATAAAATCATAGAAGTGTACCCAATTACTAAGATGACACTGATGCCTTCAATGGGACATTGCAAAGCAGTGCATTGTAAATGCACAGCCTGATGTTGAAATACCAAAGCGTCCATCTGAATAATGATCTAAGAACAGAAGCTAAATTATCAGTTGGTGGCATGCATACTGCCGTCATTCAAACAAAAATGTGAAACTGGGAATCAACAAAGGAGGTACGAGAATCCTCATGAACCAACATGGAATTCATGAGTATCTGTTATCCGTGTTGGTGCGGAACTGTTATAACATGTAAAGGAAAGACTGTCTTCTACTAGAGGAATGATTTTATTTTTTTCCAGACACACACACAGAGAAAATATAATACAGTCTAAAATCCACAGTTTAATCATATGACGACACTGGAAATCATTTTGCTTACCACAGGATTCCAGATGAAATAAGGATTACAGGTAGATATTGGCCTACTATTCATGAATAACTCATTTTGACAGTACTTGCTGATGTATGGGTTCCAGTGCACCATGCCAACCCATCACTATGCACAATCAATGGTTTAGCAGGACAAACAACCCTCCTTTAATAATTTACAACCCTGCATAATTTCATTCTGGATTCCCTAGCTGCTAATGTCTTTCTCGCAGTGGGGTAGAATGGATGTTCTCAGTTTGCTGAACTGTGAAATAAAATAAATTATGATATGTGTGTATGAAAAATTAGAGGTATTAAAATCTGGATTTTTTTATGTGTGCACTGGAGAATCTTATTAAATTTTAGCAGACAAATAACATTACACTATCATATATAAAAACTAAGGTTGTTAAAGATTTTTTCTAAACCCTGAAATTTTTGAATACTTTACCACAACACTTTTCTTAAAAACAAACAAACACATCCCCAAAAAACCAAACCAACCCAAAAAAACAATCAAAAAACCCAAACGTATTCTTTTTTAAAGTAGTTATTTTGCAAAAGACATTTTTGCATTTACATAACAGTTTGAGATACAGAGAATTGAAAGTATTACGGTAGAAGAAAAAGAGGTGGGGCATGAAAGCTCCCTTAATGCCCCTCTCTCTGCCAGTAAAAGTCTCAATCCCTTTCAAATCTTTCAACAGCTTATACACCCTCCATAATTCCATTTCCAGAGGTAACATTTACGTTGAAGAGTTGAAAAAATTATTATTTCCATAAGACTTCATCATCTAAGCAGAACTATAATTTTATTGTCAAAGTAGCTGTAGAGTACACGGTGCATCAAGAATAAAATATAAGGTTAAAGATGGTATTTCCTCAGGCTGTTAAAAAACAGAAAATGGATTAGATGCTTCAGCTCTTCCTGCAAAGTAAGGGAGGACATATGACCAATTTGTCTTATCTTACCCTCATTTTAGCTTTTAGCAGATCAACATCTTCCTCAAATATTGTTTTTGGTGGTGGTCAGAATTTCCTCAATATCACAGATTAGTTTATCTAAATCTTTACCAGAAAGCTTAATGTCCTCGTAAAACTAGTGTTGAATTGCAGCACTATTCGAAAACTGTCTGTTAATTACAATACAGCTTAATATTCACAAAGGACTCAGATCACCAGTTTCCCCTTCTCTGTGTTTTACAGCTATGTAAAACACTCATGTGACACTGAGTAGTTCTGTTGTGGTCTTTCACTTATTAAAGACTTTTATATACCACTGGGGGAAAAAAAATAAAAAAGATACTCCCATTTAAACATAAAGCAATACCATTACTTTTCTACAGTTAGTTTAGTGACACAGAAGAAACACAAAATGCATTTCTCTGACTTCTTCGGGTATCAGAGAGATTGGTTTATTCCTAGAAGCAAAGAGCTCAAACAGCAGAAGGGATCTGAAATTAGTTTTTACCATGGAATAATACTGAAGACACCTGGAAGCGGTGGACAGCCTTTGTATGTCTTGACTCATATCTAGCTTAAAATGGTGGAATCACTTATGTGCTTCTATATTTTAATCAAAGCATAAAAGATAAAGGCTACTCCGTTTCACATAAGAAATTGGCACCAACTCATGTGTCTGACTCTTAGAATGAGCTACCCTGCTGACAAAAACAATTAAAAAAAACATCAATTAGTGCAGTGCAGAAGCCTTCATCCAATAAGAAGCAAATGGAGATAAACAAAAGATTTCAATAGCTCACAGATTACTGTAATTTACAGTCACGGCTATCTTTGGCAGTTTTTGGTACTTCCATTGCTTGTGTGCTCTAACTCCTCCATTCCACTAAACAGCACTAAATACTCCATCCCATAACACGCCTGAAATGTTCCTTGAACATAGTGAAACAGAATAAAGTCCATCTTCCTTGGAGGATACAAAAGACGTTCCACTGAATAGGTTTATGCAAAAAGATTTGTGTTTGAATAGCGCTCCCCAGTGAACACAAAAAACTGTGTTTGAAAGGATTCCAAATAGATATAAGCTAGAACAGTGAAAATCTGTGCAGAAGTTCACCGGTCTCTCTCATATCCCCTCCTGCCTCTGACACAAAGCAGCTGTAAAATAGTTATTTGGGAATGCCAAGCAGCATATAGAGTTTGAGAAGAAAACCTTAAAAACTCGATAGACAGATCAGTAGGAGCTCCACCAGAATAACAGACGTGATGCTTCTATCATTGGCAGAATCACACAGAGACACAGGTCTCTGCATGGAGGTCAATACATGATTCATACTGATGCTGTGCAAGAATGTATATACACAATCAATGGCTTCTTAGCGTGCCTTGTAAACATCCGAACTGTATCAGCACACAAGATAGTCCTGCTATTTTCTATTACTGGTGCATGATATCTGCATTAGGGATGTTTGTATAACCTGGCAGTCAGATATCAAGATACATCCAGACAGAGCAATAACCTGAGAAGCAAAGAATGTTGTCCCCCTGGGTTTTTTGGTCTTAACTACCCTGAAGAAAGATGAAAGTGATGGCAAGTGACCATAATGGAAGTTTCTTCTGAGACATGCTCAAAACCAGTGACTTTTTCCACTTCTTGGTGTACCAGCCTGAGTGATATTCAGTTGCTTTTCATCTCTCCAGTCTCTTCTTTTGATAGTCAACACAATTCCTTTTGCCATGTTGTTGTGTTTGACCAATATGCAAACAGAGATTGATAAAAGTCATCCAGCTTTTGATTAAAGTTTGTGTAGTTAAAGATGCTGTCCTTACGGAAGAGAGCAGCTGCTGAGAGACACTAGATATCGTGAACTGGTTGAACTTCAACCTAGATGAAAGCTTCAGTCTCCAAAGTATGCTACCTTTAAAGGATTCTTTCTAAGGATAATTCGAGAAGAATCTCCAGCCTGTAGATTTGTATAGATTAAGAAATTCAAAATTTGTGCCATGGAGTTGCGGGAACTCCCATCGTGGCATGCAGACAACCCAATGAATTACTGCCGTGTTGAGATTACAGCCTGTGCACTTGTGAAATGCTAACTCCTGTCACATTCATTTGAAAAGCCTCAACAACCAGTGTGCTGCATTTTGATAATCACATCTGAAATGTCACAGTGTGGGCAACTGCCCTGTAATACATCACTTTTCTGTTTAGTCAGAAAGCGATAAAAAGGGCACAAGAAAATAATAGATGATATGCTTCATTTTTAACAGTTCTTTATGGAGGAAAAAGAACCTGTAAGGCCTTCCAAGCCATCTGTTATCTGCACGTGTCAGATTGTTACAGATGAGAGACAGTTTATTTTTTAATATCAGAAGAAATTTATAGGAATTCCCAGCAAAGTTCTGTTCAAAGCATATGGTAGTATCCATAATGCATCCATTTTAATGTTCAGCACTCATTACTTTGTGGATTTTATAGTTCGGCCATTATTAGTCTTTTTAGCTGTGTTCAGATGTGTTTTTACGAAAGCTGTGCAAATCAAAATGATCTCATTTTGAACGAAAACAAACTACACATTTTACTTAACAAATGAATGAAATTTGAATATTTTAGACTTGTAGGTAGTATTTTATAATAGTACAGTTTAAAGTGGCATACAATTTACACTGAAAAAACAAGTTTTATTTTTTATATATAAATAATACAGCTATATTAAACATTCAGCAAAGCTAACACATGCAGCTTTTCTACTCCATTAGCAAACGCCCATCCAATGATTGTATCCAGAGCAGAATAAAAGCACATTTTGAAACTATAAAACTTGAACTTAAGAAGTACCGTCAAGTTGAAATCCACATAATTAACTTTCAGACTAATTGTCTTGTTTGTAATTAATAGATTATTTATTGAGTTTGTTTCATTCTGTTCCTATTCACTGCCCTGTTGTCTTTATGTCTGGCTTCCAGGGGAAAAATATATAAGAGCCACTAAAGTGTTTTTACGTACAATCAAAATGCCCACAAACCTATCAGTCTTTCTTGTGGGTGGACAAATCTGATAGACTTTGGGACTCAGGAGAGGTCTCCTTAACAGGCTGCTAGAGCCAGACCGGTTGAGCCTGAGAACCAGGGCATTCCTCCCATCCTTCTCTGGTGGATGAAGCTCCCGTGGTTTGCATTTTTGGGTCTAGCCAGCAAAGCTGAGCACAAGCTCTAGAGATGCAAAAACACGTACATAAAATACACAGAGCCAACGACACAGATTAACACAGAACAAGAACAGTGCTTTCACTAGCACTCGCATTACAACAAGGCACTGTCAGACACACAGGAGCAACACAGCCTGACCCTGTTCCTCGTCTCCAGCTGATCAAGACTGCAGCTTGGTAGCAGAGCATGCACCCTTACATTCATGGATGCCTAAAATACCAGCACGGACTTTTAACTCTAACACAATCCATTGGACCAGAAAGGCACGGACCCAGGCTCCTTTCCAAGTTACCATCTCAGACCTCAAGCCTTTCCAGTGATGTCTCCTCACTGGCTAGACCAGCTTGAAGTCTGGTATCAGAACATAGACACACACACACAGAGCCCCAGTCTCTCCAGCAGCCAGTCTCAGTGGTGGTGGATACAGCAGCACTCAGACCATGATGCACTGAGTTGCTAGGCATTCTGATCTCATCCTACTCCCTGGTTAGTCCAACCTTGACTTAGCACATCAGGCATATAAAACACACATAAAAAATGAAAAGCATTCTTGCACGAAAAGTACTTAAGAAAAATTATTATTTTAATAAGCAGATAGGGCAAACTGTGATGATCAGGCCTAGTTCTTAGCCAGAACAGCATAGTGACCAGCAGTTTGCTTACAGGCAACCAAACTCTTCTATCCTGCCCACTCTCCATTTTCCCATGCCTGTACTTCTATCCAGCCTTCTCTGCCTCTGTCCTCCCAAATTAGCAACCCTGTCATAACCAGTTGTATCCCTTTTGTCCTTGTTCTGCTACATCTGCACCCAAATTTCTGATGTGTTTACCTAGGTGATCTTGACTATAAATCATGGAATGGTTTGGGTTGGAAGGGACCTGAAAGATGACCTAGTTCCAAACCCCCCACCTTGGGCAGGGTCACCTTCCACTAGACCAG
>Ga0181612_136900_pt1 | contig 12537 bp, 8 predicted proteins | sample HoacroProtozoa21_FD_119630 | JGI IMG/M metagenome (GOLD analysis project Ga0181612, IMG submission 119630) | Hoatzin crop microbial communities from Cojedes, Venezuel. Combined Assembly of Gp0051906, Gp0051904, Gp0051908 | reverse complement strand
CCAATGTGGGCGCAAATCCCTATCCCTAAAAAAAGCGTGGCAAGGCGCCTTTTCTCGAACATGGGGTGCCGCCGTCCCGACAACCGCCGCAACTTGTATAGTTCCCAAAACAGGTTCATGCGTGTGGGGTATGGGTAAACGAAAATCTCCTTACTTTTTCGCAAAGGTACGGAAAAGTAAGGAGATTATAGCCGCCTGCCGGCACAAATCTTTATTTGCTTTCGGCGGCAGTGCAGATCAGCGTAGCCCGGTTGCCCTGGTCCAGCAACTGCTTGGCAAATTGTTGGATGTCCTTGGCCGTCAGCCCGTTCACCAGCTTTTCATAATCCTTGGTGCAGTCCACGCCTTCGAACGTATATTCCTGCAGCGCCCCAATCCAGAAGCCATTCTCCTTCAGCCTGTCGGCGCGGTTCTTCAGCATGTAGTCTTTCACCTTCTGCAGATGCTCGGCCTTCGGCCCGTTCTTGGCCACGTTCTCCAGTTCGCCCACAATGATCTTGTTCAGGTCGTCCACCTTGGCAGGATCCGTCTGGTACTGGATCGTGAACAGCCCCCTTTCCTTGGTGTACTTTGTAGTCGTCCCTCTGGTGTAAACCCCATACGTGCCGCCTTCCTTCTCGCGCACCTCCTCGGTATAGACAATGTCCATGATCTGGCTCAGCGCACTCATGGTGATGTTGTTCTTCAGGCTGTAGGGCAGGTTGCCGCTGTACACCACCACCGTGGTGGCCTGCGGGGTCGCCATGGCCTTGGTGTAGCGCTTGTTCAAGATGCCCGGCAGTATCTCTTCGTGGTTGTCGCGGAACGTCTCCTTCTTAAACGAGGCAGGCAGTCCGCCCAGGTACTTGGCTATCAGCGGCTTGGCCGTCTCTACGTCCACGTTGCCCACCAGGAAGAAGGTAAAGCCCGAGGCATCGCCAAAGCGTTCCTTGTACAGGTTCATGATGCGGTCGTAGTCCAGCTTGTCCACGTCTTCGGGCTGCATCAGTATTACGCGCGGATGGTTGCGTCCGTGCAGCAGCACCGTCAGCGAGTCGTTGAAGTCGCCCAGCGGGTGCGCCTTCATGGCTTCCAGCTGCGACTTGCTGCGCTTCTTGAGTGCCTCAAATGCATCGTTGTCGCGGTGCGGCTGGGTAAACTGCAGGTAGGTCAGCTGCATCATGGTCTCAAAGTCCTTCGGCACGCAGTTGCCCGTTACCACCTCGCTCAGGTCGCCCATCGAGACGCTTACCGAGGCATTTTTGCCTGCCAGCTGCTTGCCCAGCTCGGTGGAGTTGAACTTGCCCAGTCCGCCGTTCTCAATCACGCCTGCCATGTAATGCGACTGCAGCAGGTCGCCGTCGGGCACCAGGCTCTCGCCACCCTTGGCCATGCCATACATCCGTATCTCGTCGGCCTTGAAGTCGGTAGGCTTGATGTACACCGTCACGCCGTTCGACAGGGTCAGCTTGGTGGTGCCATAGATTTGGTTGGGCACTTCCGTCATGATATGTCCGCCCTCCGGCTCCTTGTCGAGCAGCGGCTCGTTCGATACCGTGTCTTGGTACGGCTGCACGTCCAGCTTGCTCATGCCGTTCAGCATGGCCAGCACGGCCGCCTTGTCGGGACACTTGTCCTTGGCAGCCTCGGGTACGGCTATCATCACCACTCGGTTGTTTTCGGTCATCAGGCTTTGTGCCGTCTGGTTGACGGCCTCCAGCGGTATGTTGGGCACAATCTGTTGCATCAGCTGGTACTCGGCTTCAATGCCCGGGATGGGAGCGGCATCGGTAAACGCTCCCACATATTCCTGGCAGAACTTGATGTTTTCGCGCTTGTCGCGTTCGTTGTACATCTTTTCCCAGCCCAGCAGGTAGTCGGCCTTGGCCCGGTCGTATTCGCCCTGGGTAAACCCGTAGCGGTGCATGCGTTCCAGCTCAGCCAGCACCGCCTTCATGCCATCGCCCACGCCTTCGTTCTTGGTCTGCACAATGGCCTCGAAGTTGTCCTTCGTCCTGCCCGACAGGAAGAAACCGCCGTAGGTCACCCCCGCATTGCTGAAGGGGGCGTCGGCCTTTTGTGCCATCTCGCCGAGGCGCGTATTCATCATGCGGCATATAATGTTGTTTACATAGCTCTGTACATAGTAGGCCACCGTGTTCTTCATCTCGTCGGGCATGGGGTCGTGCTTGAACGCGATGAACGATACCGCCATCGTCAGTTCCTTGTCGCTGCCTATATACACAATGGGGTCTTGGTTGTCGGGCACAGGGTAGTACTCCCGCTTGGCAGGGTTCACCGCGGCCGGTATCTGGCCAAACAGGTCCTTTACCTTGGCCTCCATCTCGTCCACGTCTATGTCGCCCACAATGATGATGCCCTGCAGGTCGGGGTGATACCATTTCTTGTAGTAGTCGCGCAGGTCCTGGTAAGGGAAGTTGTTGATAATGTCGATGCTGCCTATGGGCATGCAGTCGGCATACTTGCAACCCTTGGGGTAGATGACCGACTGCGCATCGGTATAGATGCGCTGCATGCCGTTGTTGCGCGACCGCCATTCCTCGCGTATCACGCCCCGTTCCTTGTCAATCTCCTTGTCGGCCAGCAGCACGTAGTTGCTCCAGTCATGCAGTATGAGCAGGCACGAGTCCACCACCGCCTTGTTGTCCACCGGCACGTTGTTGATGTTGTACACCGTCTCGTCCACGCTGGTGTAGGCATTTAGGTCGGTGCCAAACTTTATGCCCTTGGTCTCGCACCATTGCACAATGCCCAGTCCCTTCTCGTCACCGGGAAAGTTCTGCGTGCCGTTGAAGGCCATGTGTTCCAAAAAGTGCGCCAGGCCCCTCTGCTGCGGTTCTTCCTGAATGGAACCCACCTTTTGTGCAATGTAGAAGTCCACGCGCTTTTCCGGTTTCTCGTTATGCCGGATGTAGTACGTCAGTCCGTTGTCAAGTTTGCCCACCCTTACCTTGGGGTCGGTAGGCAGTTGCGGCATCGGCATCTGCTGTTGTGCCGTGGCGTATGAGGCGCACACGCCTGCCAGTAGGAGCGCCAGGCTCCATTTCTTAAAGATTTTCATTATACTGATGTTTTTTGTTAGGTTGTTTTCTTTACCTTACAAAGGTAGTATTTTTTTGCAGTCCGTTGTCATGCACAGACTTAAAAAACCTTAATGGCGAAGTTGGCGGGCAGGACCGCCTGTCGAAATCCAAATCTTTTTTAAAAAATCGTAAATGCTTGTAAAAACTTTGGCATTATGGGGCCAATAGATTATTTTAGCGACCATGAAAAAGCAGTTGTTCATCATCAGTGGTTGCAACGGTGCCGGAAAGACAACCGCCTCGTTCACCCTGTTGCCGCAGCTGCTCAACATTAAGGAGTATGTCAATGCCGACGAGATAGCCAAGGGCATATCGCCCTTCAACCCCGAAAGCGTCTCCATCGAGGCGGCCCGCCTTATGCTTAAGCGCATCAGGGCGCTGCTGGCCGAGGAGCGGAGTTTCAGCATTGAGACCACGCTTTCCACGCGCACCTACGCCAAGCTGGTGACCGATGCGCAGGGCAGGGGGTACGAGGTGGTGCTGTTGTTTTTCTGGCTGTCCTCGCCCGAGCTGGCCAAGCTGCGCGTGGCCGAGCGGGTGAAAGAAGGCGGGCACAACGTGACCGACGGGGTGATAGAGCGGCGCTACCGCATGGGACTGCGCAACCTGTTCGACATCTATCTGCCCCTGGTGGACCGGTGGATCATACTGGACAACACCAACCTGCTTCACGAGGCCATTGCCGGCGGCGGAAAAGGCATACCCACGCATGTGTTAAACCGAACAATATATAATACGATACTGAAAGATGGGAAAGAACAACAAGCACACCGATGATTTGGCCCAGACACTGGTCAAGGGAATCCGCCTGTCCCGCCTGCGCCTGCTGCAGGAAAAGGCATTGCGCAACGAGTGCGTGGTGATAGCCGAAGACGATGGAACCATCAAATACGTGCCGGCCAAGAAACTCATTGCCGAGGCCGAGAAGAAGTACAAGCAGGCCATGTAGCGCCGCGTTCCCTCCCGCATCCATAAAAAAACTCCATCGCAACCCGTGCGACGGAGTTACAGAAGTATTCTAAAAACGTGATCTTATTTACGCAGCAATTCGCTCTTGATGCTGTTTATATGCTGTTGGAAATTTTTGTCCACCTCTAACTGGTTGTTCACCATCTTGATGGCGTGTACCACCGTGGCGTGGTTCTTGTTGCCTATCAGCGCCCCTATCTTGGCCACCGAGTAGTCGGTGTTGTGCTTGGCCAGGTACATGGCTATCTGCCTTGCCTGCACCAGGTTGTGCTTGCGCGAGGCAGCATTAAACTCGGTCGGCGTAATCTGGTAGTGCTTGCACACCGTGTTGATGATGTGGTCTATGGTAATGGCCTTGGGTTCGGTGTTGATAAAGCGCTTCACAATGTACTGCGCCAGTTCCAGATCTATGTCCTTGTTGTATATGGTGGTGGCATAGGCCATGACCGATACCACGATGCCTTCCAGGTCGCGTATGCTGTCGGTTACGTTCTCGGCTATGTAGTCTATCACCTCCTCGGGGAAGTTCAGCCCGTCTTTCTTCGTCTTGTACCGCAGTATGGCCTTGCGCAGTTCCAGCGAGGGCCGCTCTATCTCGGCCACCATGCCCCACTTGAAGCGGGTGATGAGTCGCTCTTCCATGCCCTGTAGCAGCACGGGGGCGCGGTCCGACGTCATGATGAGCTGCTTGCCGTCCAGCTGCAGCTGGTTGAAGATGTGGAAGAACGTGTTCTGCGTTTTGGTCACACCCGCCAGTTCCTGTATGTCGTCTATGATGAGGACGTCGATGCTTTGGTAAAAGTTGATGAAGTCGTTTATGGTGTTGTTCCGCACCGAGTCGGTATACTGCACCTTGAACAAGTGTGCCGACACGTACAGCACGCGTTTCTGGGGGTACAGCTCGCGTATCTTGAGGCCTATGGCGTTGGCTAGGTGGGTCTTGCCCACGCCCGAGGCGCCATATATAAACAAGGGGTTGAACACCGTCTTGCCCGGTTTCTCGGCTACGGCCATGGCCACGCTGCGTGACACCTTGTTGCCTTGTCCTTCCAGGAACGAGTTGAAGGTGTAGTTCTCGATGAGGTGCGAGTCGAACCGCGTCTGTACGGCCGAGGGGATCTCTTTGGTCAGCGTCAGCTTGCGCTCGACAGGGCGGGAAATAGCTTCCGATGCCAGGTTGGCGGTCAGCTGTGCCTCCTGGTCTATCATCACGTGGTAGATGAGCTCGGTGCCTTCGCCAAAGATGCGGTACAGCACCTTTTGGATCAGGCCCACGTATGTCTGCTCCAGGAACTCGTAGAAGAATTGCGAGGGTACCTGGATGTGCAGCTTCTTCTCCTCATAGCTCAGCGGCTTGATGGGGAGGAACCATGTCGAATAGGCCTGCTCGCGCACATTATCCTTTATAATGCGCAGGCAGTGTTCCCATTTTTCAACATAGTCGGCTTGGCTCATCGGTGTGATATTTTTTGCTTTTTCCAACATCAAATTTCTGTATGGCAAATTTCGGCATCTTGTTCCACATAGACAACCGGACTTTTTATTCATTTTTTTCTCATTTTTGGAAACGGTTGAAAATTAGATGTTTTAAAGGTCCCCTTCGAAGAAGTGCCTTTTTTGCATTTTGCATTTTTTTAAAACCCTGATAGTCATTCGTTTCCGACGCATTAGCCGAACAAATTTTGTGGCATGCGCCAAACTTTTTTCTCTATGGAAACACTCCATTTCAGATTGTTTCCATACGGAAATAAAAAAGGCTCTTATTTAAAACGATTTTAAATAACGGCTATTCGTTTTTCCGTTTTTTTCCAAAAACTGAGACATTGATGTAGCGTCCCGGATGCGCCTTTACGTCCTCCAGCAGTTCCGTAGCCGTACGGGTGGTATTGCTGAGGTTGTTGTATAGCGTGGTGTCGTTGAGCATAAGGCCCAGCGAGTTGTCTTTGTTGTTCAGTTTTTCGGTAATGTTCTTCAGGTGGGTGAGGGTAGAGTCCACCTTTCGCATTTCGGCGGCATAGTCTACCTGCTTCAGGTTGCCGGTAATCTCGTTCATGTTCCCGCTCAGCGTGTCCAGCTTGTTGGCCAGTCGCGGCACATGGTTCTGCATCAGCGCGTTCAGGCTGCGCGTGCTGCTTCTCAGCTGCCCGGTCACAAACTCGGCATTGTGCAGGGTGTTGTTGATGGAGGGGTTCGACAGTATGCCGTTGATAGAGGCCAGTATGGAGTCCATCTTGGGCACCATCTCCTCTATCTGGGGCAGCATTTTGGCCGCCTGGGCAAAGAGTCCCTCCACGTTCACCGCGTACAGCGTGTCGCCGCTCTTCATGTAGCGGCTGGCGCTGTCGGCCAGGTTCAGCACCATCTTGGTCTCGCCCAGCAGGCTGGCGCTCAGTTGCGCGGTCGTTCCTGCAGGAATTCGCAGCTTAGGTTCCACCTGCACCCTTACGGCTATGCAGCCCTGCTGGTTGTAGTCGTAGTGTATGGCATCCACCATGCCCACCTTGTAGCCGTTTACCAGCACCGAGCTCGACTTCACCAGTCCGTTGATGTCGTCGAACATCACGTAGTAGTAGCTCGACTTCTTGAACATGTTCATGCCCTTCAAGTATTTTATGCCCCATATCAGCAATGCGATGGCCAGTACGGTGGTAAGTCCTATCTGAAATTCTTTGGCTCCTTTTTTCATCTATCTGTTGCGTTTAAACTCCCTGATGGCCTCGTTCACATCCATTTTCTCTCCATTTTTGAAGGCAATGATGAACGAGTCGGGAAACTTGTTTCGTATTTCGTTTTTGTAGGCCCGGTACACCTGGTTGTAGTCGTTCGACGCCCCGTAAGTGTACTTATACGTGCCCTTTTCGGCATACACCTCCACGCCCTTGAGGCCTTTCAGGCGGGCGTCGGTGGTCTTTATCTTTTTGTTAGAGGTCAGCACCTGTATGCAAAACACCGGCTTGTCGGCTCGCGGCTTGCTCTCTGCCACCGGTTGCTGCGGGGGCGGCTTTTCCTGGTGCCGCACTACCTCTGCCTGTCCCACTGGCTCGGCGGGTGCGGCCGTCTGCACGGCCGGTTTCTCCTCCTTCTTCTCGGCCGGCAGGTCCTCTGGCCTGATGGTGTCGCTGCTGCCCTTCAGCTGCAGCTCCTGCGTCCGCTTGTACTGCAGAAAGGCCCTGAAGATGCTGTTGGCCAGCGAGCTCGACCCGTTTTCCGAGTTCAGGTACTGCTCCTCGGCCGGGGTGGAGATAAAGCCCAGTTCCACCAGCACGCTGGGCATGGCGCTGGCCTTGAGCACCAGGAACCCGGCCTGGTGCACCCCGCGGTTCTGTCGCCCGCTGTGGTGCTGGAACTGCTTTTGTATCATGCCGGCCAGCTGTACGCTTTGCGACATGTACTTGTCTTGCATAAACTCAAAGATGATGTACGACTCCGACGAGTTGGGGTTGAACCCCGCATAGCGCGTCTTGTAGTCGCTTTCGTACAAGATCACGGAGTTCTCGCGCTTGGCCACGTCCAGGTTGGCATCCGACTTGGCCAGACCCAGCGTCCAGGTCGAGGCCCCGTAGGCTATCTTGCCCTTGGGCAGCGAGTTGGTGTGCACGCTGATGAACAGGTCAGCCTTGGCATTGTTGGCTATCTGCGCCCGGCGGTCCAGCGCTATGAACACGTCCGTCTTGCGGGTATAGACCACCTTCACGTCGGGGCAGTTGTTTTCTATCAGCCGTCCCAGTTTCAGCGCCACCCTCAGGTTGATGTTCTTCTCCTTCGATATCTTCCCTATGGCCCCGGGGTCGTGTCCCCCGTGCCCCGCGTCTATCACCACCACAAACTTCTTGGTTTTCCGGTCGGCGGCATACAGGGGTATGCTTACCGTCAGGGCCAGTAGCAGTAGCAATATGTTCTGTAGGTGCTTCGTGCGCATGCGTGTCGGAGTTTGGTGGCGAAGGTACTAAAATTTTCAGAAACCCCGATTCTTTTTATCCTTTATTATATTTTATTAAGGGGTAAAATGACAAAAACTCCGCCAATAATGGTAAAAAGGTCGGTAAAACTTGTCTAAAAGTTGTAATTTGAGTTTTTATGCTTTACCTTTGTGCCAAACCATCATGAAAGAAAACACCCTATTTCCCAATTTCTCCTTTTTATGTTTCCCTACGATTTAATCGACAAGTATTATCCTGAGGATAACGAATTAAAGCGAACCCTTTTGTTGCATGGTGCCGAAGTGGCAGGCATGGCCTTGTACATTGCCGCCAAGCATCCCGAGCTTGGGCTCGACCGCGACTTTCTTTTTCAGGCGGGCCTGTTGCACGACATCGGCATCTTTAAGACCGATGCGCCGGGCATTCACTGCCATGGGCGCAAGCCTTACGTGTGCCACGGCTACCTGGGTGCCGAAATACTGCGGGCCGAAGGATACGACCGCCTGGCGCTGGTGTGCGAACGGCATACCGGGGCAGGCATCTCGCTCCACCAGATCAAGGCACGCAAGTTGCCTCTGCCGCAGCGCGACATGATTCCGGAGAGTCCGGAGGAAGAAGTAATCTGCTTCTGCGACAAGTTCTTCTCCAAGTCGCATCCCCACAAGGTGAAGTCGCCTGCCGAGGCCCGCGCCTCGCTCCAACCTTTTGGCGAGCATGGCCTCCAGCGTTTCGATGCCTGGTGCAAGAAGTTTTTGTAATGCCTATTACTTTTCTTTGAAGGCTGCGCCTTCAAGCATCTGCTTGTTTTATTTACTTGTACTTTCTTTGATTGCGCAAAGAAAAAAATGAACGTTGCGTTTTAGCGAGCGGAAAGCGGAGCTTGCTCATGCTTTCCCAAGCGTAGCAAGGTCGGCGGATGCAATCCGCCAAACGCCGAGGCTGATTCTCCGTCGCTAATAAGTCGAGCCGGCACTAAAATTTTAAAAAATGGGGCGGCAGGGACCGGCAGCTGGTTTTATGACGGCCGCTAAAAGCACTACCTGTTTTGGTTTAGTGTACGGAAGCTCATTTTGGGCAGGCTGCATCATCAGCTATTGTTGGTTTCAGACATCGGTATAAGCTGTAGGCACTAAATGTTTTTAGCTTAAAATTTTTGCGTGCCTACCGCTCTGACTTATTATCGCTTCGCTAAGCTCCTACGTATAGGCCGCATTTTTGCTGCGTGGTGTGTGGGGCCCGACCCTCAAAAAAAACTTAAACTCGTTAAAAAACGTATTTTGTGTGTTCGGAAGGAAAAAAAACAGTACTTTTGTAATTTGATAAAGTCTGTATTGGCTATATTTTGAGAAATAGGATTTCTATATTATTCCTGTTGGTATGGTTCTGCGCCGTGTGTGCACCCTGTGCCCACGCCCAACAGAGGGCCCTCAGGGTGAAACGGCCGCGTGCGGAGTCGTCCGACACGCTCCTCAACCAGCGTGCCGACTCGCTCATGCTGGACACCATCAAGAAAAAGAAGAACGCCATCGATGCGCCGGTGAACTACGAGGCCAACGACTCCATCGTCTTTACGCGCGATGGTTACGCCAACCTTTACGGTCAGGGCCAGGTGAAGTACCAGAAGATGTCGCTCGACGCCGACGTCATCACGCTCAACCTCGATAGCAACACCGTCTATGCCCGCGGCGTGCCCGACTCGCTGGGCAAGACCAAGAAGAAGCCGGTGTTTAAGGATGGCGACACCTCGTACGAGACGGAATATATACGCTACAACTTCAAGAGCAAGAAGGGACTGATCAGCGACGTCCTCTCGCAGCAGGGCGAGGGCTACGTCATGGGCAACAATGCCAAGAAGGGGGCCGACGACGAGATGTACCTCAAGGGCGGCCGTTACACCACGTGCGAAAACTTTGAGCACCCGCACTTTTACATGCAGATGACCTACGCCAAGGTGCACCCCAAGAAAAACATTGTGACCGGACCCGCCTATTTGGTGGTCGAAGACGTGCCGCTGCCCATTGCCGTGCCATTCTTCTTCTTCCCCTTCAGCAGCAGTTATGCCTCGGGTTTTGTCATGCCGTCGTTCATGGACGACTCGCAGCGAGGTTTCGGCCTTACGGGGGGAGGGTACTACTTTGCCATAAGCGACTACATGGACCTCAAGATAACGGGCGACATCTTTACCTACGGCTCGTGGGCGGCCAACATCGCCACCAACTACGTCAAGCGTTACAAGTACGCGGGTTCCATCCAGCTCAACTACCAGGTTACCAAGACCGGCGACAAGGGATTGCCCGACTATATGGTGGCCAAGGACTTCAAGGTTGTGTGGGCGCACAAGCAAGACTCCAAGGCCAACCCCTACCGCACCTTCAGCGCCAGCGTCAACTTTGCCACGAGCAGCTACGAGCGCACCAATGTAAACAACCTGTACAACGCGGCAGCCCTGGCACAAAACACCAAGACGTCGAGCGTCAGCTACTCGCGCACCATACCCAGCCTCAACATGAACATATCGGCCACGGCCAACATCGCGCAGACCATGCGCGACTCGTCCATCGCCATCACGCTGCCCGACATCAACATCTCGGTAAGCAACTTCTTCCCCTTCAAGCGGAAGAAGCAGGTGGGCAACGCCCGCTGGTACGAAAAAATCAGCATGCGCTACACCGGGCGCATCACCAACAGCATCACCACCAAGGACAACCTGCTGTTTAAGAAGAACCTGATACGCGACTGGACCAACGGCATGCAGCACACCATACCTGTCTCGGCCACGTTCACCGCGTTTAAGTATTTCAACGTCACCCCCTCGTTCAACTACGTGGAGCGCTGGTACTCGCGCAAGGTCATACGCGGCTGGGACGAGGTCAACTACAAGGAGGTGCCCGTCGATACGGTCTACGGTTTCCACCGCGTGTACAATTACTCGGCCGCGTTGGGCATCAATACCAAGATATATGGCATGTACAAGCCTAAGTTTATGAAAAAGAGGGAAATACAGATACGCCATATCATCACGCCCACCATCTCCATCAGCGCGGCACCCGACTTTGGATCCTCGCGCTACGGCTATTACGAAACGTACGTGCGTACGCTGGCTACGGGCGTCATCGACACCATCAGCTATTCGCCATACAGCGGGCAACCCTTCGGCGTGCCCAGCACCGGCAAGCAGGGACTCATTTCCATGACCCTCAGCAACAACCTTGAAATGAAGTTCCGCGACAAGAACGACTCCATCCACAAGGTCAGCCTCATCGACGAGCTGAGTGCGGGCCTGTCGTACAACATGGCAGCCACCACCAAGCCGTGGAGCGACCTGTCCATGAACCTGCGCCTCCGTCTCTCCAAGACCTATACCTTCAGCATGGCCGCGGTGTTTGCCACCTATGCTTATGAGTTCGACAAGAACGGAAACGTGTACGTGGGCAACCGCACCGAGTGGTCGTATGGCCGCTTCGGCCGTTTCCAGGGTTATGGTACGTCGTTCTCCTATACGTTCGACAACAAGACGTGGAAGAAGCTGATGGCCAAGCTGCGGGGCGAGGACCCTGATGCGGAGGAGAAGGAAAAGCGCGAGGGCGTGGAAGGCGAGGAAGGCGACATGCAGGACGAGGAGCGTCCGGGCGTGCCGCAACGCAAGAAAAAGGAGCAGGCCAAGGTGGACGACGATGGTTACCAGGCCTTCTCCATACCTTGGTCCATTAACGTGAGCACGGGCTTCCGCATTTCCGAAGACACCAGCAAACCCATCAACCCGCGCACCATGCGCTACCCGTACAAGTTTGCGCTGAACGCGCTCAACATCAACGGCAATGTCAAGCTGTCCAACAAGTGGCTCATCAACTTCTATACCGGTTACGACTTCAGCACCAAGAAGGTGATACAGACTTCGTTCAATGTCACGCGCAACCTGCACTGCTTTACCATGACGGCCAGCATCGCGCCTTTCGGCATACTCAAGTACTACAACTTTACCATACGCGCCACGGCCAGCATCCTGCAAGACTTGAAGTGGGACCAGCGCAGCCAGACGCAGAGCAACATCTATTGGTACTAAACGCTACTGTCTATGGACGTCAAGATACATCCTTCGTGGAAAGAAGTGCTGCAGCCCGAGTTCGACAAGCCTTACTTTCGTGCGCTAACCGACTTTGTGCGCGCTGAGTATGCGGCGCATACTTGCTACCCTCCGGGACGGCAGATCTTCAATGCGTTCGACCGCTGTCCGTACCCCGATGTCAAGGTGGTGCTCATAGGGCAGGACCCGTACCACGAACCCGGACAGGCTATGGGCATGTGCTTCTCGGTAGCCGACGGCGTGCCGTTCCCGCCCTCGTTGTCCAATATCTTCAAGGAACTGAAAGACGATGTGGGGCGCGACATCCCAGCCTCGGGCGACCTCACCCCGTGGGCGCAGCAGGGCGTACTGCTGCTCAATGCCACCCTCACCGTGCAGGCGCACCGCGCAGGGTCCCACCAAGGCAAAGGGTGGGAGACCTTCACCGATGCGGTTATCAGTCACCTGGCCACGCAGCGCCAAAACCTGGTGTTCATTCTTT
>Ga0181612_106423_pt1 | contig 12537 bp, 6 predicted proteins | sample HoacroProtozoa21_FD_119630 | JGI IMG/M metagenome (GOLD analysis project Ga0181612, IMG submission 119630) | Hoatzin crop microbial communities from Cojedes, Venezuel. Combined Assembly of Gp0051906, Gp0051904, Gp0051908 | reverse complement strand
TTCAAGAGAATGAGTTTTCCTGTCTGAAAATTCCATCTCTTTCAGTCAAGTTCCCAGAATAAACTCCTTCACCTCATTCACATTACCTACCAACCAAAAGCCCACTCAGGAAAGCCAAACACAAAATCACTTTCTCAAAAATTATTGTGAATCTTTTATTTTTTAAAAGCTCCAAACCTGCGTAAGGTTAGAGAAAAGCATCTACCTGCCTTGTCAGCAGACAGCTCTGCATCACCAGGGCTGTGTGGCACCTGGACACAAGGGAGTCAGCACGCAGCTGTCCGAGTAGTACACAGACTGCTGCTAAGTCTTTTCAGAGAATTCAGCGCTGCTAGGTGGTTTGTTTTTTGTTTGTTTGGTTTTTTTTTTTTACTTCATTCATTTTGGTTCCCTAGGGAGGTAATAAGCAAATCAATACATAACGATTTCAGACTATTGTCTATGAGCTACCAGGATAAAATAACCACCTGTACAGATGCTTTAACAGCACTGAGAGCAGCCAGTTCTGTCAGAGACATGGAAATCCTTCCAATTTCTTTTTCCTGTCAAATGCTAACAGAGGACTTCAGAGCAGGCATCTGTGACCCAGCCAGCACTGCTCTGGCAAGTGCCAAGATCTGTAGATCTTTCCCGGGTGTCCAAGGGCTAGTATCAGCCAGAGGAGAGCTGCAGAGATGGGAGAGACCACAGCTCATGAGCCTCTCTTCACAGAGGGCAGCTACCTAAGCAACGTGGCACGGCTATGGGAGGGAATGCTAATTCTGCACCGATTTATTATCCGCTTGAAGTAATGAAATGAGCCAGGGTGGCATTTCATCCTTGAGGTTTAAGGTTTATTTTCAAATCCAAAGAAAATGAAGCTCAGAGACACTGTGAACTCAGACTGACAGATTTCACACAGCTTACCCCAAAATTAATAAATGCCTTGGTGGTATTCCTTCCTTTCTTTTTTAATTAAGTAATTTCCAGATAGAGTAGATCGGAGTATTAAAATCAAAGGATACACCAAATCTTATCACTAGTTTTGCTGTTCCACAACTCCAGTGAGAATTTTACCCTTTCCAGAAGCTCTCTATATTTCTGCCTAGTTTTTGTCTTGTTCTGAGGCAAATTTGATGCCAATTCCAGAAGATGGGGAAAGTGCTACACAGAATTAATTTCAGCTGCAATTCCTATTTCAAAGTGTCTCTTTGAAGGTAGTACATGCAGCAGATTTTATATTCTCAGAACATATGCATCACTGCATATCTACTTTGCCTGACAGTTTAAATGAGACATTTAAATATTCCCTCTTGATTGCAGTATTCCACATTTCACCTAAGTCCCACAAAATCCTTTGCTGTCAACATCTTCCTCCAGTATCACACGGTACCTACCATGACAGATGCTGAATTGTAAGAAACATGCACAGAACAGAAATACTAGATATGCCCTATGCCAAAAGTCAGTTTAATCGCTAAAATGAGAAAAAGATCCAAAACACTATTTGGGGACTACTTTGCAACAGTATCTCTTGCAATCACCAAAGGCAGGTTTCGGGGGGGAGGGGAGGTCCTTTATGACCCCTCAAAACTATCATCACAAGAGCTGCACATATATCAAAACCAAAGAAAAGGAAATAGCCCTCAGGTTTAAAAATGGAGCTTGATTTAAAATAAAACCAAAAAGAACAAAACTTACTTCTGTCAAAATTAACCTCGATTAAAAACTTGTAAGGTACTTTTTGCGTGTGCAAGAAGACAATGACATTTCTAGTGAAAATGAGACCTCTGAACAGGCAACCAGCAAGGGCTCTCATCCAAAGATCTGGGAAACTGCACTCACATTTGGGCACTATGGATTCTAGATTGGAGTTGACCTTAAAAAACACCCTCCCTGCAACAGAAATTGATGAGCTCTGAATTCTTCTTACTTCATTTTAGTTTAATTAGCTTTCTGCATAGAAATTTATCTCCTGCTAGCAAGCTGCTGAGACTGGCCTTTTCAGGCCGCGACTACTCCAGAGCTAGATTACACTCTTCCCCTCCTACACCTGAGAGCAGGTATGTGCACTCCAATCATGGAGTTCATCTAGACCAGCACTCAGTCTCAGAAGTGGCCAAAGGAAGAAATCTAAGGAAGCGTAAAAGAACAATGTAACTACATATGATAATTCTCCAGAGTACCCTGCCAAGCTTCCAGCCTGCAGCTCTGGGACTTTATGAGAATTGAGTCCCCCCACCCCACGTCTTGCACTGGAAAAGACAGCGGCCGCTTACTCTCCAAATCTCCCTACCATTTATGATGTTACTGACTCCTATTATATCTCCCATCCATCATTTCTCATTTTTCCAGAGTGAGGAATCCATATGTGTGTAATTCTCTTGCAAGGAAGTCATTTAAACCCGTGATTGTCTTTGCTTCCCTTCTCTGAAGCCTTTAAGTCCACTATTGCTTTCCTACGGCAGGAAGACCAGAACCACGCACTGCTGAAGTGCAGCTGCGCTGTAAGTGATGGTGTTCCCTGACAGGCAGCTTACACAGACATTACGGAGTTCAGAGAGGCCTGTATCATGCCTGAAGGCACGAACCAGCACACAACTGCCAAATCAGGAGTGAGGCTTTGAGGTCTAAAACACGATCGTGTAGAGTGATCTGATGAAGAAGCCTGAAGGTTGAAGACTCAAGCCAGCTGGCTGCCCATGCTACATCTCTTGCTAGGACTGCAAGACCTTTGCCACTACCAGGTTAAAGCTTATGATCCTTTCTGCAACACCACGATACCATTCACTGCACCGCTATATTACTGGCACTCATCTACTAGAAACATATATATATTTTGTGTGGGGTGGGGGGAATCTGTGTTCTAGGATTTCGAATGTCTTCCCGAAGTTCCTACTTAAACGAGAAATTTAAAAACTAAATTCTGTATACGAATAATTATTTTATCCCCCCCTAAATAAATGTCAAGTTTGACCATCTCTTATGGCAAAATGGAAGGTGGGATTTTCTCAGTATTTTTCACATTTTAAAGACATAGCTAGCTTTCCATTATCTAAGATGTCAGAATCCCACCTTTTTTAAAATAAACTATTTTTTTTTCCTTCTTGTGTATTTTGATATCCAAAGGAATTAGACAGAACAGAAATATTGAAAGTGTCATTTAGCATTAATGGGCAAGGAGGAGAAGCAGCAACAGGAGACAGAGCACTGTTTAAGACAGCTGAAGCACTGAAAGGGCTTCCCATGTCCAATAAAATGGACGGGGACCTCTCCAGCTACGCATTAAGATACTGAAAGTTAAGACATAGAATTGAGTTCTTTCTCAGTTCTGACATTTGCGGTGTGACATGGGACATTTTAACTTATTCCAGCTTACATCTCATAAGATAAAAATATCATTTTTCTATTCTCCTAAAAAATGATTAGATTGAAAACTCTAAGGTTCACAACAAGCCTTGAGATCCTTAAGGATTAAGAGACAGAGAAGTATGATTTCAGCAGAATAACTGAGGACATTATGAAAACTGAGAATATCACTTTTATTAGCAACGAGATTATATTAAGTTTACAAAGTTTAAATCTAATGTAACTTTTATTTGACATTTATAGAACTTTTCCTCAAGATCATAAACATTGCCCAACTGCCTGTGGTATGAGGTCTTAGTGGAGCACAGGTGATTCCCCCCCCCCTTCCTTAAGAACCACAAAACTGCATTTTCTTGTGAAATTGCCAATACTGGGGAAGACAAAGTGTTTTTTTACACTGGAATTTGACAGGACAATGGAGCACCTACTCAGAGACTGCCAAGTTACGATTCACTACGGAGAATCAAGGTTAGACCCAGATGCCAATAAAGATTCATTAAGTATGAAATACAATATCAGTAGTGTCTTTGTAATGACCTGAATGCTAATTTTGGCTTGGACTACTCAAATTCTCCAATGAAAGAAAGGCAAAGGGGAACAATTTAACAGCTTTTAACCACAAACGTGATAACATGTAAAACATTTGAGAAGACACTGGGAGCTTCATAAAAGTGAGAGTAGGCAAGTCATATACAACACTGCAAATTAATAATGTTTACTTCAGATGTTTCGTTATTTACGATAGTTCAAAGAATGATTCATTTCCTAGTTATTCTAATGTTATTACTATTACTGCACCAAAACATTAAAATTATTTGCATCATCTAATTCATAAACCATGCTGTACCAGAAAACTAAAGGGTAGCTAACACAATACCACCTAAAGAAAGGAATAAAATTAATGCATAATTTTTCTATTCTCAACTCTTCATAAATAAATATCATGAGAAATAAATACCGAGTAGAAAAGGAAGGTTGGGTTTTCAAAACAAGCAGCATTGTGTGGGAAGAAACACTGACGTTGATACGCCCTTTTTAAAAGAAAACAGAAATTAAAAAAATAAAAACAAAAAGAAAGATTACAAAGTTGGTAGATTAATAGCTTTGTGTTTTTATTAAATTTTATAGGCTGCTTTCATGCCAGGAGGTTATACTTGCTTGTCTCCCAAGAAGCAACCAATTATAATTATAAGCAACCAATAGTGAAATCAGACTGAATGAAATTTCATCCTGGATAAAATTTTATGTTCTTTTAGTTTAGACTGAAATTAAATTTTCAACCCACTTTAGATTGCAGCACAATTAATTTCTTGAGTAACAATCACCATACTACTTTCTCATTTCACTTTTTAAAGCATTAGTGCTTTTTAAGACAAGGGAAACTGAATAACTGACATTTATAATAGATAACAAAGCCTTCTCCCCTCCAAAACACTTTCTTAAGTTCAGTCCCGTTAGCAATAATTCCAAGTCATCATTGCAGGCTGGTCAAAATCATCTGTGAAATGAGTAGCTGGTCCTAATAATTTCTGACTGGACAAACGTCCACATCGCAATCAGTATGACTTGGTAAATATATCAGCTTTGACAGACTGAATGCAGAGGATTAACCAGGCTTTGATACTACATTATTCTTGTCACCACGCATAAAGTTCATAACTAAATCCAGTCACGTTTACAGTCTGAAAAGATGTTTTCCCTGATACTGGCATTAAGGATAACATGCAAAATGTTTCACGTAATTTAAAGAAAAACACACTTTTTTTTTTTTATTTATGTGAGGGAGGGCAGTTGTTAATACTAATGGGGCCACCTGAAAGATAAATTTTATAGATGGCGTCAGGTTTTTCTACATTGGAGCTTTAAAACAGCTTTTGCAGGATCATAATCAGTGAATGTCTGTAAGTTTATCTTACCTTTTAACTACCTTGGAAGACTTTTACTCCAACAAATTCAAATTAACCTAAATTATCATTTTTATTCTCCCATGTACTTACCTCTTCACACTGGACATTCATACGCTGTGCAAGAAGAAATATAGCGTATCATCACATCGCTACCCGCAAGGATCCCAGCCCTTGTAAGATTTCCATGAACAGCATCAATTTGTCTTGTATGGGAGCAAAATGAACTTAGGGGTATGCTGCACGGAGCTGCTATCACAGGACTGGCACTAAAATCTCCTTGAAGAAATGCATGATGTTTATGGCTACTTATAAATTCCATGTCTTACTCTGAATTTTGGAACAACAGTGCAGAATTTATATTGACACCTGGAATGCTGTGCAGCCTCCTGGGTCTGTGCTCTACAACATAATCAGAATAATGTAAGATCAATTGCCTTTATGACATGAAGCACTACACGATTTTCAAATTTGCTGCTACAGAATGAAGCTATTTAAGATTTCATATAATCATGCATAATATATGAAAGGCTTCTAATTTTGACTTAGCTCTGCTATTTTAGATGAGAGATTTTAGTTATGACACACAGAAAACGTAGAGTTTCTGTTGACTACATCCTACATCACTTTAGCACAGGGAATCCTCAGCATGAGCAGCTGGACTTTCACAATTTTGCAACTACATAAAATAACGGTTCTCCTATACCTGCCATGAACTCTAATGAGAGTGTAGTGGTAAAACATGCGTGCCTACAGACTGACACAATAATACTTTATGTTAAAATGTTGTAAGAAATGCAATATAGAAGCCATTATTTGTATTACTTTGCTTTTTAAACATTTCTAAAGTATGCTCTATTTCTTTGTTTGTCTTGCAATAAAACCATATTCTTTTCTGTGCCATTGTCTGATTGTATCATCAGGGATCATGCTGACACAACTACATTTTTTCACCTGTTCCACTCTAGTACTCCCATACATATGCAGAAAGAGAGTCTTACAAAACCCAGTTTGGGTTATACCTGCATGATAAAAACTGACTTTCAAATTTAGTCATTAGCATTCAAAAATATTCTAATAGTCTCCTCTAGTCCTCCTTCAGTTCCTAGAGCATAATAATTCTTAATCTTTCTTCACAAAAAGCGACTATTTCACTGTGACTTTTCAGACATGTTGCAGCACAACTGTTAAGCAATCGATGTTTAAAAACATGTATCGATATGCTCAGAGTGCAAAACCAAATTAAGATCATCCAGTTCCAGACACAGGGAGTGGCTGGAACCATTCCAAAATTCATGATGGCTTTCTTAGGGCACAGACTAATTATAAAAGCTGATTCTACAAAACTAAAACTAACCACTATGCCTCAGTCTGGAGTATTTTGTGTAAGGAATACCAAAAATCCAAGTAGCTTCAGCTACAATTGATTAGCTTATCTGGTTTAATTTCAGTCATCATTTCTAGCATTCTGAAAGGGTAGAAGGCCTTCTTTTCAAACACTTCCCTTCAAAATAACGACTTCATTTATACACAAAAAGTGTCCTGTGACTTTTTCATCACTTTCATCATTATTGACAGTTGTAAAGTTCCAGTAGCCCTTATTTCTTCACAGGAAAAGTACCTCTCCTGCAAACTCATTCACTGAAAGCAATGTGCACCATAAGGGCTCACAGCCATTCTCTCTTTAGCAAACAGTACACTCAGACAAGAAGTATCAAAAAATAAATGAAAATTATTCCTGGAATTTCACCTCTGGGTAATTACAAAATAAACACTTTGTGTTTTCCTTATCTGTTCACAATGAACACATAATTCTAATAAGATATGTTACATTCATAAATACAATGTACGACTGAAAGATGAAATAATAAACTCAATACTGATTTCATTAGGTTTACAATGGCAAAGTGGAGTTCCTGAAAAAGTAGCAAACATGTTGGCAGGGAAGCAGCCAGACCACAAAGGATCTGGGAAGAAAGTGGCAGACAGTATTGACATAGCCTGGAACAAGTGACTAAATTGTCTCAGAGTTCAGCACAAAAGTCACAGAAAACAGTGGTCAGGAATTTTTTTTTTTTTTTTTTTTTTTAAATGAGAACATGCACTTAAAAAAAGAGAGGGAAGAACTCAGGTAATCAAATAATTTCTACGAAACTCCAAAACCAAGAGTTACAATACCTGCTGGCTTAAGGAAGTCTATCAAGGCACTGATAATTCCTTTGGTGCAGACTGTCACCTGGAATAGCCTAAAATAATTGACTAATCTCCATTCCTACAGCTTCCCAACTACACATACCATCCTCTTTGTCACAAAAAACAGCAGGCAATTCTGTGAAGTGTTTATGTGATATATTGCATTATAGTCATCAGGAGAGAAATGTAGTAATATAATGTATTTCTACCAATTAACCTTGTTCTCAGTGGAGAGCAGGGTACTGGGGAAAAGTTCAAAACTGTCATCTGCAGCCAGGAACAGAATGTAAGATACTTCCCATATTCTCACAGAGATGTAGATCTTGTTGAAACAGGTGAACAATATTTAATTACAATTACAGTAAAAATACACCTCTCTCTCGTCTGCTTACATCCATCAACATTCATGGTACTACACGTAACAAAGCTGAGTTTCAACATCTAAAGAGAAGATAGATTAAAAAAAAAAACCTAAAGACCTCAGACTATTTTAAACCCAAGGCAGCTCTGTGAGTTTGGTCTCATTTATTTGAGAATTAGATCATACAACCCCAAAGTGTTCCGAGGAACTTCCGCTTCACTCTCATCATCCAATACTCTTTTCTCCTGAACATTGCTCTGAGTTTGCACAAAGCAGCCAGGCCAGCGTCAACTGCATGGTTCACTTCTCTCTCTGGGCAGAGAAGTGAAAGCTGACAATTCAGCACGTGGCTGTGTCTGACACTGTATCGTACTGATTTGAGCTCAGAATACAAGGTGATGAACAAGAAGAGGACAAAAGCCAGAAACATGCAGCATTCTGTAAAATAAAACATATTTTTTTTAGTTTTAGATTATACCAGATCCCAGAGAACTGTATCATAAGCTCAGCAAACTACTTCAGTCTTTCAAAAGCACAGCATTCATCCAATAACTTTTAAGTTCAGCTCTCAAAGATGGTTACAGAATCACAGCAACGAGTCTATGTTATCGCACCATATAATGTCAGCACATAAGAGACGTGAGAAAGACAGCTCCAAATTTCTCTCCAGCAGTGGTCGGCAGTGCATGCTGAAGACTAGAACTTAAGAAACAGGACAAAATAATTTCTTTGGTTTTTCGTTTGGGTTTTTTGTTGTTTTGGTTTGGGTTTGTTTTTTTTTTTTTTGTAAACCACTCTAGTTTACGGCAATCTGTTTTATGGGCTTGTTGAGTTAAAGGGTGTCCATCGGTATATTAATTAGCCACCTATGGACTCATCTTATATGAATATATCCAATCCCTTATTGAACACCCATCAAAAACAAAGACCAAGAGGTTAGTGATTTGCTTTCTAGATCACAAGCATAGAATTATCTAAAAGCAAATGGAAAATAACCATTCCCATTTCTATAATGATTCACAGCAACATTTAAATGAAAATTGCTTAATTCACAAATCAAGGTAGTATTTCCATTTTTATATGTCAAAAATATTTGCATTAAAATAAGATAATTTAGTCTTCTTAGACTCATCTTAAAAATAACACTAGTAATATTTTTCAAGTGTAAAAAAATTAATCTCCATAAATATCATAAACGTACAACAATTAGGATAAATGCAAAATTAATTACTCTAGAATTACTAATTTACTAGCACATTTACAAAGTGCTAAATTACCATCTCACCACAAGATATGGGAAACGAGTGACAAAAATGTGATTTTTCCTGATAAAACTCATTTTTTTCAATATAATGAAACATTACAATAAAAGGCAATCTTATTTAATTACAGATTTTATTCTAGTCTGCTCAGTGTATTAAGGAGGACAAAATCCCTTCATTGTGCAAGCCCCAAAGTGTACCAAAACCAAAAATCACAGTGCTGAAAACAAAGTGAGGTATAAACTAGCAAATAAAGATGCTTACCAGTGTTCTCCCTTAAAGGCTCCCCTGCCTGTGCCAAAGATTTACCAGTTACAGTAGTTTTAAATATTGTTTTATGTATCCTTACACATAAGAATTAATGAATGAACCTCGTATCCCGCAATTTTTTTCTGACATATAAAAAGGCCTGCAATCCTTTTGGGAGGGTGGGGGATGGAGCACAGCGTATAGCCCGTGCTGTGATGAATCTGGGAAGGGTGATGCGCAAATTCATGACACCTCCAAGTGCAGTCTAAGTGCATTTTTCTACAGCATAGCTTGTGCATTTCTTTGCAGCATAGCTGGCTCCAATTCCAGCTTGTTTTTAAAACAAAGACTCACAGGTATAGAGCAGTTGTTTCCTTTTTTCTTGCCTATAATGTTTTTGTTGCATTTTTTCATTGCACCAAAATGATCCACTGGAAATACAGGGCACAAGATTTTTCTGTAATGTAGTATTTCTGTAGTGCTTTGTGCCACAATTGCTGCAATTTAACCCTTATAACAAAAAAGAGATTCATCAATAAAACTTCAATTTATAGTATTAGTTTGGAACTGTTTATTTCTTCCATGAAACATCTTTTTTTGTTACAATTTACTCAAACAGTTTGTCCTTCTAGAGTACTTGCAGAGCACTGCCAGAAGCAATCATCTAAGACAAACTGTGCTAGCTTAAAGGACAGAAACGTATTTGATCCAAGAATACATAGCTGTATCTATTTATACGGTCAGTAAACCAGGTTATAAAGTATTCTCTATAACTTGTTGTTTGTTCCCTTCAGTGCAACTAATTTTAAAACATATACCAAAGTTAATGTAGCATAATTACATGGTATTGAAATCAAGATACTACCTTAAATAAATGACTACACTGTTCTTACTATTGCTACAGCACCAAAGACAAAGCACCAAACGACACAATACCTACAAGAGGGACTGAACACGAGCTACACAATATTCTTCCTTCCAAACTTAAAACATCACAAAAGCAAAAATTACACTTCTGCTTCTCCCTCATCCCCCTGTCCCTGTCTCCCCTGGGATGTTTAACTTTGTATCATCTCAAAATAGGAAAGCAATTTCCAGCAGAGGTGTCACGCTTTGTACTAGCTCTTACACAGTGGGCTGCAGCAGTGCTTTACAGAGCTGCGACCCTCAGCTGTTCGTTCCACAAATCCTAATTCTACAATGTAGTTATTTTAAGATCCTTTTGTCTGTGGACATGGAAAGCACTGCCTGGACATATTCACGAAACCTCACAATCCGAGTCTGTCTTCGGACGCGATTTGAAATCTGTTAATGTGTTATTTTTAAGCAAGTTTTAATCAATCAATCAACAGCAGTACTATGTTTGTAGCAGGATTCTTTCCACCCTCCCTATCACCTCTCAAGCTGATCTCCAGTGTCAAAGACTGAAGTATCATCAGAATTTCAACACTATGAGATTCAGACTTCAGTGGGCTGATGTTGCTCCTGGGATGTTGCCCTTCTGCTGGGCAAAAGCCTCGAATCTAACAATCGACACCTGCTGTGTGTGAGCCAGTTTGCCTTCTTCCCTCAGAAAATCAAAGCTCAAACCTTGTTTCTTTTTTTCTGAAGCTCTAGAGATTCAGGTTACTAATTTGAAACATGTTTGATCAGGCATCTACAGTTTGAGCTAAAGAGCCCAGCCTTCTGCAGGTAACGTACACAAGAAATTGGTTATCTGCGAAGAGGCTGGAGGAGGAGATGCTCACCTGCCAGTATGGGACATAACAGCAAATAAGATTTAGCACAGTAACACACACAACATCAGATCTGAAGCATCTCATTTACACACAAGTGATCAATTTCCCCAAACAGCTGCACAGTCACCACAGAGCTTGAAAACATCCAAATCGGAAGATAGCTCAATATGGGGTTAAAGCCATCGCTGCCACTCCCATAAGAATAAAAAAGCAGCATCCAAAATACAATCCAACTCATTCTTACGTCCTACCTCCTTCCTGTGCTTTGCTGTTACAAATATTTTTCATCTCATGCAATGAAGAAAACATTAATTAATCTAAGGGAAAGAAAGCTTCTCATGTTTTTGTTTTGGGGTTTCTGGCCCAGATAATTCTTCACTCTTAAATTCTCAGATTTTAGCCTGTACAGCCACACAAACCTCTGCCACAGCACAGTGGAGGGAAAGGAAAGGTAATGGAGAAAAGGGAAAGGAGCAAGCCCCAGTGGCAGCTGGTGAGGAGACCTCTTCCTGCAGAGCCAGTGCCAACTTACCAGCACATCAAAGCACAGGTGAGAGCAATTCATAAGTCTAGCGCTACCAAACACAACTGGAGCCTTTTTCTTGGTATTCGTTGAAACGATGATTCGTTGTAAACATTTGAAGTTCTAGTTACAGCATCATCTGATGTTTTATTACAGTTGCATTTCACACAGTTATTAAAAAAACAGCTCAAAACAGGAACATTAACTATATGCTTCAGTTAACTTACTCTCAAAAAAACCCCTGCTTTTCCTGGAAAAAAAGCAGCATTTCACATCCCTTTCATTCTGCTTTTGTCTCCCAAAAGTGTTTCAGATACCACTAGGCCAGTCATGATAACCCTGCACTCCTAATTTACTCCAGCAGAAATTGTGACCACTTGTCATTCACTGCTGTTGCGCAGAGTTTCTTTACCCCCACCTTCACTGGAAGCTGTCTGGATTAGAGAGCCTCCGCACTTAAAGAGCACATTGCTTGAGTCCATCTGGGTTTCTAGTCTTGAAGAAACTGTTCAAGCAGAGGAAGGAACATGACGAGTTTATTGAATAAATCTCTAAAGTATAAATCTATTCAAGTAAGAAGCTAAAAGTAATGATAGTGTCCAGGGAAAATGAGATTAGACAGAAGAACTTGTGAACCAGTAAGTGTTAAAAAACCAAAAGGTGAGAGAGAAAGTAACTGTGCTGACCAGCGCTGTGTACATTTGGAATACATAATCGGCTGTTAGAGACAATATAACAAATGAACTAAGCTGAAAGTATTTTAGATTAAGTAGGCATCTTACTACCTAATTACACTGAAGTCAAATAAACTCAAAGGCGGGAGTGAAGAGGATAAATGGGGTATTTGCCCTCAGTGATCTGTGTAGGAGGTTCTCACAACAGCACTCCAGGGACAGTTTAGGCTAAGCCAACAAACCTGACCTAACACAATACATGCTGCAAACTCTATCACAAATAA
>Ga0181612_174279_pt1 | contig 12538 bp, 13 predicted proteins | sample HoacroProtozoa21_FD_119630 | JGI IMG/M metagenome (GOLD analysis project Ga0181612, IMG submission 119630) | Hoatzin crop microbial communities from Cojedes, Venezuel. Combined Assembly of Gp0051906, Gp0051904, Gp0051908 | reverse complement strand
TCACATCGGAACGGCCCACAGGGCAGCGAGGGGACTTTGGGAACATTTCAGCATTGCTTAATGCCATCAGCATCACGCTCCGGTTTTCCCAGTGACAAGGCAGGAGCAGGGCTGTGCCGAGGGGACCGAGAACAGCCTCTCCCGAGAGCCAGTCTGCTTCATCCCCTGCTGGGTACCAGCTGGGCAAACGAGCCTTGCCATGGGGCTCGCGCCAAAGCCACCGGCGAGCAAAGGCAGGACACAGCGCGCAGGGCTGCACCCCTGCATGGGTCCTTTCGGGGCTGCAGCAGGACCCTCGTTGGCTTTGGTGACACCGTCCAAGCGGCACCTCGGCTGGTGCATGGTCAGCCAACCCTGCACGGACACCCAGACCCCGCACGGAGCAGAGAGCGCCCTTCCAAGGGCTGAGCCCAGGAAGCATCCCTCCGGTCCCGCTGGTGCACGGCTCCCTCCGGGGCTGGCTCGATTCGTGGTTCAGCATCGCAGGATCTGCCCGGGCAGGTCAGAGCCAGCTCTCAGCACCTGGAAATAACTCCTCAACTGCTATTCCATCAATGCCAGCCTCAGCACAGTCGATTGCTTTTTGTGTTTCTTCCCAATGCACTGCAGCACATGTACAGACACACAAAAACACAAACTAGTATAAATTACCTTCCAGGCAAAGCCTGAGGACTTATAAATTGCTTAAAAATCAAAGCACATTCCAGGGGGGAAATGCGGTAAATTGGAAGGGGGAAAATGTGCGTATAGGCTTTTAATAAAAACAGCGTCATGGAGGAATCTCACAGTCCTTTCAAGATGTTAATTAACTGAGTCCCAGCACACCCCTTCGAGGCAGAGAAGAGTTAATGCCCCTAACCATTTTCCAGATGGATGGGTACGTCAAAGCCTGCTGAAACACCCCACCCCACGGAGGGGGGAGCATTTCGGGGTGCCCTCCTGGGGCGGTGGAGAAGCAGTGATTCCGCAGCTCCGCTGCACGCTGAGCAAGCCAAGAGCCAGCGCTGAATGCAACTCTCCCGGCCCCGCGAGCCAACCACGGCTACGCCAGGGGAAGGAAACAAGCTCAGAGGGAAGATAGTTTAGAAGAAAAGCAAAAACACCAACCAAAAAAAGGGGCTTTTCTAAAGGAAAAATATAAATTTAAAGTGCAACCCCAGCTTCTCTCATTTAAAAGCGATGAGGTTTTATTGTCGGAAGCTGGAAGACAACCAGCAAGTGACGGAAAGGAGCTTCAGCCTGAATATCCCCGCTGGGGAAGCAGAGACCTTCATGATCACTTGACTTCAGGATTTGGAGCCGTGATCAATACACCCAATATTGCAAGCCGGGTTATCGTAAAACATTTGCTTTAATTACTGACATACTGCAGCTGAACAGCAAGCCCAGATTAAGGACATGCAGCCCTGCTGGGGCTGCTGGTGGGAGTCTTGGGAAGGGCTGCGGTGGCTTTGCCGGGCAACCCCTGCCCACCCCAGCGTGGCCACCACGCGTGGGCACTGGCCCAGGGCTCCCGCAGCCGCCGCACCGTCTTTCGCTCCCGTACTCGCCCCGGATCCAGCCCGCTGCTGACCCTCCCCAGCAAGCCTTCGTATTTTCCCGGTTAATCTTAGCAAAGTCTGAGCCGGACTAGGGATCGATGTGTGAAATGGAGTATGTTGAGATATATGCTGAACAGATAGCCGGGAGCACTTCATGATGTGAAGCCAGCGATGACTCTAGCAGTGTTTTTGCCCAGACTCAATCTTGGCACACTTTGGCTTTTCCTCCCAAGGACCCATTAGTCACTCCTCGGAATATAAACCAGGCTCGCGCGTAGCAAAGCACCCGGTTGCTTCAGTCTTTCAAAGATCCCCTACTTTGTAATTCCAAAATAACATCGCACTTCTTTAATGATCAATAGCAATTACTAAGTCATTTATATCCAATAAAGGCTGCAGCAGGAGGTCTGTGTGATACATTACTGTATAAATTCACACTATGAAACAGATTAACAAAGCATTATGAAAAGCAAGCTTATTATTTGCATGAACACGAGGCTCAAGAGCTAATTGAAGCAATCCAGCAAAATGTCAATGACTTCTTTTGTATATGAAATATTCATTAAAGGCGAGCACTTACTTGTGAGCGATTGTTTATTTATACCTTTTCATTTGCATTCTGCCATAAAACTGGCTGTCTTTCCATTAGGGCACAGCCAGCACCACTTTCGTTGCTGGGGCTTTAAAATTGTCTTGCGAGAGCGGCGGGGGATTTTTCCTGAGCGATGGTCACATCGAATGCATCCGGGCTGATGGGGAGGGAAGGGGAGCAGCAAGCCACGAGCCTCCTCGTCCCTCCTCGTCCTCCCTCCGCCCTCTTCCCCGGTGCTGCCCTGCTTGTTGTGGCGTGGAGGCGAGCGTCGGAGGGGCCTCGTTTAATGCCAGGTTTGACACCCCAATCCTCAGCTGGAAGACCTGGGGGAAGTGCCACCCTCGCAATGTTCTTTCTTTCCTGCAAGTTGTCTTGATATTTCTATGCATTCATTAATGCTAACGAGCATCGTTTGCCCCACGCAGTGGCCGGGTGATGTACTGAGCCACTCCGGGCAGGGAGAGGCATCAGTGCGGTGATGGATCTGCCCACTCCCTTCGGACCCCGCCAGGCACAGCCCACGGTGATGCCCTTGCAGCCCCTGCCCCACGGACCTGCACCCCACCAAGGCTGGTGCAGGATCAGGCACTCATGGTGTCACACACCCCTTGGCATCTCCCTGTGGGGTGACTCCGAAGCTGGCAGGGTGCAACGGGTTGGGGGGGCCATGCTCAGCCTAGGAAGAGGGCTGGTTCCCCTTCCCTCTCCCCAAACCCACCGAGAATGGCTGGTTTGGTTTTTATTGCTCTTGGCAGTGTGGCCAAGTGCTGAGCAGGGCACAGGGGGCCAGGGAAGACCCCGCAGAGCCATAGGGAAAAGAACCCCGAAGAAGAGAGCGAGCTGGAGGCACAGCCCTGGTTCTGCACCCCGTGGTACCCGCGTGCCCCCGCGGAGGACGAGCAGCGGGACACCGAGGGTCCGGGCACCGTGCCCTCTCCCCGTGCTTGCTGCTTTCTCCATTTTAAGCCGCAAATGAAGTTTTTTCCGAGCCCATCTATTTGCAAGGACAGCTCTCAGACTACAAATCAATGCGCCACCGTATCTGATTTGCTTTGCAGCCAGCTGAGCAAAACAATGTAGCACCAACAGAGACATGAATCTCCTTCATTTATCTTCGCGCTCGAAAAAATCCAAGGCTGAAGCTTTTTTTGGCTATTTGGCAGCACTGTCAGGAGCAGGATGCGTTACAAATGGCTGGATGGGGGCTCCGTATTTGTTTTCTACGTGATTTCCTTGGTCTAAATTGCAGTTTTACTCACACACATTCCCAGTTACTGGAGAGACAAATGTTTGACCAACAGCTTAGGACAGGACGCGAGGATCAATCTTGCATCGCCTCTTGGAGGGAGGCTGCAGGGGAGATGAAATTATAATTATCCCTAATAACGCCGAGGGGAAATGCCTGTGCAGGCACCGGCAGAAGACCCCATGGCTGAGGACCAGCTCTCCAGGGGCTCGGGGAGTCTTTTCCGCCGTGGTGCCGAGGGTGCGGGGGTGAGCTCTCCCGGGGGGAGCAAGGTCCATTCCCCTGCCCCTGAGCAGAGCTGTCCCTGAGCTGCAGCTCTCCCTCTCCCCCAGACCACCGGCAGGACCTGCTGTACCTCCCCCCCAAAATCCCATTGGAAAACCCCTTCACGGCAGCAGCTTTTAGGCTTGCAGCCACGGGCATGTCACCGAGCATTTTGCTGCTCCCCTGAGCCCCCTGCCCCATGGAGGGGGGCTCGCCCAGACCCCATCCCACCACCCACCCAGCGATGGGAGCAAACAGGCCCTTGGCTGGCCCTTCCCAAAGCTCTCGGCACGTTACCGGAGCAGCGAAACCCCGGGGACCCCATGGCCACATTGCACAGACGTGTCCGGTCCTCGCAGGTGGGATCACAGCCTCTGTTTCTTGAGCATCGGCAGGAAACACCAGACAAACACAGGCCATAACCCGCCGGTCCCGCAGCCCCCACACGTCCGTCCTGCCATTAACGGCAGCTGTTGGTTTTATTGCTATTTTATTAGCGGAGATAGTGAGGGGCAGAGACTTCATTTATTTTTTGAAAGCGCCTAGCAAGCTCCGCTCGATACTCTCCACAAAAGTGGAAGTCAGCAGGGCACATAATGATGGAAAAATACCTGATCCTGTTGCAGGAGCCCAGCCCCGGCTGCCCCAGAGAGCAGCAGCGAGCACGAGGATGCACAGGATGAGCGTGCACGAGACGAGTGTGCCCGAGGATGCATGGAATGAGCATGTCCAAGGATACACGGCACGAGCGTGCCTAAGGATACACGGGATGAGCATGCGGAAGATGAGGATGCACGGGATGAGGGTGCCCAAGATGAGCATGTCCAAGGATGCACGGGATGAGCGTGCCCGAGGATGAGCATGCCCAAGGATGTACAGGATGAGTGTGCCCAAGGATAAATGGGATGAGCGTGCCCATGATGAGCATGTCCAAGGATGCACAGAATGAGCGTGTCCAAGGATGCACGGGATGAGGGTGCCCAAGATGAGCATGCCCGAGGATGCACGGGATGAGGGTGCCCAAGGATGCACAGGATGAGGATGCCCGAGGATGAGGGGCTGCAGGCTGTCCCTGTGTGGCCAGCTCATCTCAGCCCAGCTCGCTGGAAGCGCCCGACGGTGTGAGAGGCAGCCGATGCCCACACCGCAGAGCTGCGGGAAGGGAAGGCTCCGAGTGCTGCTGAAGCCGTACAGCAGCGCGCAAATGGCTTTCGGAGCCGCGAGCAGCACTGGGAAACTGCTGACATCAGTGCGCTGGCTGGGCCCTTTAATGGCTTTTAAATCACAGAGGCTCAATGGGGAAAAAACAACCCCTAATGTTTACTCACACTTGTGCAGTCTCTTATTTGCATATAATTGCTTCCTATCACAACACCATCCAGCGCCACCTTAATTACAGCAATCAGACCTCCCACGGTACAGGGTGTGCTAGCAGACAAGTCCCTGCCATCCAAGGAGCCGTGGCCATGTCCTGTGGCAGCCCAGGGACCCGCGGGGACACGGAGGCAGGGGGGTAATTCTAGAGAGGGGCACAATAAAAAAACGAGGCAGGTGAAAACAGGGGATCCTCTTTTTTTGTTCATTGATCCCTATCAATCATGGAGACCCAGGGACACCCATCGCCAGCATCCAAGCACAGCTCACTCCCACAGCAGACTTTTTCTTCCCCATTTAGCATGCAAACCTCTATCATTTCACTTCAAAAGCATACAAAAACTGCCCAATAATCACATTAATTTGGGATGATTACATAGACTTGCTGCACGACCCAGCTCAAACCCTCACTGTGCGCACACCCCAGCATCCGCCAGCCCAGACGTGGGTTTGCCGGTGGCCTGGGCCAGCTACAGGGTCTTCTGTTGCTCCTGTTTTTCAAATTAGAAGATAAGTAACCTTACTGCACTGCCTCTGGGGCCCTTTCCAGGAGAAACAACGGCTGGAGCCCCCCCACCGGGGCTGGATTTGAGGTGAGACTTGGATGGCACGGGACAGCTCAGACGGTCCAGGAGGTCCTCTAAGCAGCACCAGCAGCCCAGCGCTGGCGGGGGTAGGAAAGCGTGTGGCACACATCGTGCCTGCCCTACTTTCCTCCTCATGTGATGATGCAGATGATGATGCACTCGCGATGCATTTTTTAAAAACCCAAGTCTGTCTTGAGGATGAACTCTGGAGATGTTTTCTGAAGATGATGCTGAAGATGTTGGAAAATACCATTTCCAGGGAGGGCTGAGAACCAGCTGAAACCAGTCCTCTGTGGCTCTCTGAAGCTTTTAATTAGACAAGAATTAACACCCTGGGAAATATTTGACTCCTAACAAGGGCATGTCTCCGTTTCACCAGAATTAGCATCACCTGAACTCCTCCAGCTCAATAACATCCTCCAGTACATATATCTGCTTTCCTCTCTCCCCACCTCTCTTAACGCCTTGATATTAACAGGGCTTAGAAGCTTCCTAGGGCTCTCAACCTCCTTTTTATCTTTACACAGAGCATTTGAGGCTCAGGGAGCAATTTGGGTGGAGAGAGCACTGTTACAACAGGGACTGTGAAAGGCTGTTGTTATCCTCCCCCCTTTGCCCCCCATCCTGGGGCCGTGCTGGTGGGCACCCTGCCCCAGGCTGGGGGAGGGACCGCAGAAGAGCGAAGGATGGTGCTGGAGACGGTGGGATCTGCTCGGTCTCCGTGGCCTTTATTATGTCCTGTGCAGCATGGAAAATGAGGAGGTTTTTTTAGAATCACTAAAATTATTTTCCTTCCAGCAAGCAGCCCACGGGGAGTACGCTGGCCTCTCCAGGCAGGGTGGAAATAAAAACCAGATCCCTCCCAGGTCAGTTTTGTTACTAGTTTCCACTTTTACACACAATGCTGATGCACATTAGCAAACAAAGCAGTCTGTTTCATTTTTCAGTTAAATATTCACTTCTGCCACAACTGCCTGCCCTTCAGATGAGCTGGAAGGCAGTCAAACACTGAACAGGGGTGGGTTTCGGGTCCACCTGGCAGCCCGTTGTGTTTTAGAGCATCTCTCGAACAAGGTTTTGAACACGCGGTGTTCTCTGTGTGTTGTTTCTGCCCGCGGTCCCCCAGCTCCGGGCAGGCTCCATGGTCCCAGGACTGCGGCGTTTCTCCTGACAGGCCACTGGTTACACAGAGACCATGAAATTTTAACCAAGTGCTGCGATTTGCCAAGGCACGCTGCTGTTCGGCGGTGGAGGAGGAGGGCACGGTGGATGGGCTGATGAGAGACAAATGAGGGAAGAGCTTTAGGCTGACACATTATAGGAAGTTGAGATGAGCTAATTATTTCACTAAAACGATCTCTTAGGGGGGAAAAGTACCCCATATTTTCTTTTACTGCATTTTGTTTTTCCTCTTTCCTAGCCCCACGATCTTCCCTCAAAGACATCACTGCGAGCGAGCACATGTGTTGGCGCCGATGATTTATTCAGAAGCCAGGTCGGCTCTGCCTTCCACTCTGATGGTCCCAGGATCTCAATATTTTATATGGAAATCTCCAGCTATCTGCCCCTATTTCTGGATAAAGCTGCTTGTTTTGTACACTCATCTCCGGGGTGCAAAGATGTAATAGGTGCCGCGCTCCTCTGCTGCTCCAAAGTTTTTTTTCCTGAGTTTTCTGGATGCTTTCGAATCTCTCCTTCCCCTCGGTCCCTCCAGCAACCCGGCCCGTCAGCAGTGTGACAGAGCATGTGACGAACCCGGAATGGCACCATGTCCCCTGCCAGTGCCACCGTCCCCGCTCTGTGCCTGCAATTCATCCACGAGCCGCTTCTCCAGGTGACAGCCGCGGCGCGGCGGCAGGCTGCAGCCACCCGAGCTCGTGCCTGGAGTTCACTGGGTTTTGCCTGGCAGCAACCCCACCTTCTCTTTTGGGTGAAGAAACTCTCTTTCCTGGAGCTGAAGAAATGGCCGTTTTCAGGGAGTGCGCAGGGGGTGGAGGGCAGATATTTCTGTGCTGAAACGTCTTCAAGGATTTGCTCGGTCTGTGGAAAAGCGTGGCGTATCGGGCTCCGGCATCGCAGGCAGCGATTCTTTCCCTGCCCAAAGCCACAGATTTGCATTTAGTATTAAAAACTGTTCCGAGGAACAAGACAGAGAAGCGTGTACAACCTAATTCCTCCTAGGGAGAGGGTAATAGTCTTGATTAATATTATTCTCCATGAACAGTTTCAATCAGCCTCGCAGAAACACTTGGCAGCGGTGCCGTGTGACCCCTTACAAGCAATGAGTTGCCCGACCTCCATCCAGACTTTGGGAGGGAGACCTTCACCGGGTGAGGACGTCTGATGGGATGAGTTGGTCTCTCCCCCTAAAAACCAGCACAGCCCTGTCCCAGAGGGAAGCACAGGTCCCGGCGGGAGGAGAGGGGATGAGACGGTGTCTCCCAGGGCTCTGCTCACCTCGGGGCAGAGCCTTCTTAAGTCTGGCTGAAAGCTGGGGACTTTTTAATGTTATGGGATGCATTGCTTCAAAAGCAAACAGAAAAGTCTCTTTTCAAAGGCAATGACAAGCCCACCCCTAATCCTTGGTCGCTCAGGCCAGCTTTTGAGCTGCTTGGCACTTTTTTAACTTTTTGACCCCAAATTTGGGTTTCAGTTGAAAGGAATGAGGGATGTCAACCAGCTCAACGACAGCAAGCCAGACCAGGAGGTTCAACGAACTGCTGTTCTCCCCTGGAAAATATCCGAGATACGGGAGAGCGGGGTGCGCGGGTGAGCGAGGATGCACGTGACTGATTTCTGCTCCATATTTACATCCCGCTGCATCCCACAGCATCCATATGGAACAGGGCCGCTAGCGAGTGAGAAGAGAGCTACCAGAAAGTTATGGTTCTATTGGAGAGAATAAAGGAAACAACCGAGATAAATCAATTTCAAGAGGGGGAAAAATTCATATCTTTTACTGCTCTCCCAACAAAAACATAAACCACAAACAAATCAAAGGGCTGGAAGTGCTTCCAGTCCGGGACATGACCTGACTGAACAGCAGGCTTTAATATGGAAGGAGCTCCCACGAGGATTAAACTGCTGATAATAAATTATTGAGAAATATTAGGCGACAAATAGGCCTGACGCCAGATTGATTCACAGCGGCGTTCGCGAAGAACAAATGTAAAAAAGCTAAAAAAAAAAAACCCCACCCTGAAAGCGAAGCAAAGCAGTGACAAGACTGTGAACTTTGAGCCGAGAAAAAGGGGGCAAAAGCCTCACCCAAAGGTTCTTTTGGGGCACAAAAGAGACCTGGGCAGAGGCTCGTGTTCACACGGGGGATCTTCAAATCCCTAGGGACAAACGGGCAGCAAAGCCCGGCTGGGAGTAACTCAGTGGGGAGCAAAGCGGGGATTTTCCTCCATCCTCATCCTCTCTACCGTGGCCAGCCCCAGCTTTGCTCCGCAGGTGGCTGTGCCCAGCTCTGGGTTCTCCTCCGTTTGGCTGCAAAAGGAGGAGCAGGAAACCCACCGGGCGCCCGCGCTGCCGAGCACGAGCATCCCGGGGCCGCGGGAGGGAACAAAGCAGCCACCCGCAGACACAGCCATTCAAGGCGGGTCGATGAACTTAATTTAATTTTTTTTTTGTTGTTAATGCTATTAATCACCATAGGCACACGTCAGGAGCCTTATGCATATTTAAACTGGGCCAGGAGCCGGTGATTTCTCGTATGCAATTTCCTCATGTTAATAATGTTTCCATTAGCCATATTCAGGAAATCTGCCATTTTTTGTCCCCTTCTGGCCCGTACTTTTTACTTTTAATTATGACCCAGTGTCAGCTATTGAATAGGTTGACGTATTTGAAGCGTCTGCAGAGATTTCTTTTTAATAATGCAATTTCTTGGCTGTAATAGCCCTATAACTTGCGTAATTAATGAACCACACAGGCAGTGTGCTCTCAGATGCTGCCCATTCATTTGCAGCAAAACTCACTGGTGGAAAAGATGCTCCAAACCAGGAGAGATCCAGGAAAAGAAAAATCCGACAGGGACTGTTGCTACCCCTTTCCTTGGAAGAGCAGGGCTGAGTGTCACTGCTGCACCCTTGCAGATGATGCTCAAGCTGCGAAGCGGGGTCTCGCCCCTGTCCCCACCACTTCTTGCCCGAGGGGATGGCCCCATTTTGCTTGGGGGTCTCTCTCCCCCCTCAATCCCATTGCCCCTCAGTGCTGCTGCCCTGGCAGCACCGTGCCCCCCGGGGGATGGCAGCGGGGGGACCGATCGGAGGGACACGCTGGCAGGGCTGCCCGACTGGTTGGGAGCAGGCTGGGCTAACCATGGAGCATCCCCAGGAGAAGGGAAGGGCGTTGGGCTGTGGGACCCAGCCTGCCCAGCAATGATCACCAGCCCCTGTCACACAGTGTCCGTTTGTCCGCAGAGCTGCTCGGAAAAATTACCCTTGGTACACGAGGAGGTTCCAAAACGGGGCCTCATCCTGCCCCACACACAGCCCTGCCCAGCCATGCTCCCAGCTCTGCAGGAGCCGGGGGGCTCAGCGGAGTGATGCCCCGAGCTCAGGCTCCTGCCATCAGCCCCTCGTGTCCCCTCGTGTCCCCTCGCCTCATGCCAGAGGCATCCCTGGCTGCCACCAGCCCTGCATGAGTGAGTGAGTCAGGATTAAATGATGACAACAGTCCCTCCTGGTTTGAAAACCCATGGATCTGGGCTTCAGGGAATTATTGCCCAGGGGAATCTCTAATTCATGGATGTCCCAGTTGCCTGATTGCACTGCGTTGTGTCACAGTCAGTGATACATGCAGAGATTTGGGGGAGAACTGGGGTTTTTTCCCTTCTCGATAGCCTTGGTCCCTTGGAGCACCGCTGTTTGCTGCTCTCGGTGCTGCTTGTTTCGGAGCTGGTTTACATTGCCCCAACAGAAGCTCTCACCGAGGAACTCGTGTAAGGAACAGAGCGAAGGAAAATCTATTGCTGAACGTATCGATCTGTATATTTTTTTGAGTCGAGGCAGGCTGAGACGGCGGCAGCTGCTCTCGACGTCTGCAGTGCCAGGGGCTGCCGGGGAGAAGGCGAGAGGGAGAGGGGCACCGGCAGAAACAGCAGCCTGCCAGGAGGGGCTGGGATGCTGAAACGCAGCGTTTGTCAGCCTCTGTGTCCCCGTCCCCATCCCTGGCCCCTTCCCCATCTCATATGTACAAGGCGTCACTGAGGGTCTGATGGGTACATCGCATCCCGGGCAGCCCCTTAGCCTTCAATGACAACCTGAGGCCACCTTCCCCACCCCCCACCACTCTGAAAATGAAGGGTCAAGAAAACAGGGCAGCAGAAAAAGCGCATCGTTCATTAGAAGCCGACTCCACCGTAGCAGGATTTATCATTCATTTTGTACTGATGTGGCCGTCCATTGCGCTGATGGGATGCAAGGAATTTCACCTATCACTTTGCTACTTAGAAAAATATCTATAAAAGCAAGCAAGGCCCAAAAGTGAAAGGTCTGGGGGCTCGGAGGGGCTCCCGCTGTGCCAGGCAGGGCGGTCTGGGCTATGGGGCTGGGAGCTGCCAGCGCCGATGCTCCCTGCTGTATCACACACCGGTTCTCTGCTTCTCCCGTTTTCCTCCTGACCGCTCAGCCGTGTGAGACAGCTCATTAGAGCGGCCGCAGATTTCAGCAGAAGAGATGATCAAGTTGTATGGGGGAAAAAAAATAAACCATTTTAAAAGTGCCTGGTTTCGGTTCACAGCTGTCTGTGGCGTTAATAACATAATCGCAGCCCGTCTCCCCGCTGCCCGGGCACGCTGGCTGGACGGGAAGAAAAAGTTTGCCTTTTCCAACGTGGCGCAGCCACATCTGGGGCAGGAGCTGCAGAAGCAGCTTTGGGGAATAATACTGAGGTTTGACTTATGGAGAGGAAGATTTGGGCCAGAGCTCAGGATATAAAAATCTTTCTTTCTCTCCAGGGCACCTTCAAGTCTGTACAAGGGCCTGGGAGCCAGAGCCTCAGCTGTACAGCTCGGCACGGGCACGGCTCGGAGCGGAGCCGGGCTCTGCCTTGGCAGGCAGCGACGCGGCGTGTTTCTCGGCTGGCTGCCTGGGCAGCATCGGGGAGCCGGGCTGGTGACACCTCTTGGCTGTCACAAGAGGCTGGGATGTCCTGGATTAATTTTTAAAATGTGGGGGAGGGAATCAAGCAACTACTGTTGGCTCAGGTCTTCTTCACCGCCTGGACGCCACAGAAGTCCTGGGGACATTCAGCCAAGGCTTGCACTGCCATCAGCACTGAAGTCACCAGCCAGGGGGGACACAGCCACCAGCACCCGGTGCCACGGGCGCCAGCGCTCGTGGGCTGGTGCCTTCCCTGGCACTGCACCCACACCAGCACTGGGAAATGCTGTCCTTTCCCAGACCATCCCTCCCGCCAGCTCTGCTCCCAGCAGATGGGTAGAAAAATTCTGATAAACACATCAAGGCTGAGGAGAGGCCAGGAGAGATACTGCCGGGCCCCTCCATCCCACCGGCCCCTGCATCCCCCCAGGCTCCCGCATCCCGCCATCCCCAGCACCCAGCCCACATCCGCGGGTCTGATCAAACATGACAGCAAACGTAAAATCAGTCTTTGGGGAACCAGATGGGGGTTTTGCAGCAAACAGCCATGAATCAGCGTCCCTGTTCAGAGCTATTCGTGTCTAACCTGCCCTACCTTCGGACACTCCATGTTGAATTTCACGGCAGGGAACACATCCTGTGTGTGTTACTAAACCACAGCAGCCAAAAAGCACATTAAAAAATGTGCTCTCTCTTCTTGTTAGCAACCGAATTTCAAAGGGGAAATGTTTTGCTGTAAGATAAAAAAATAGCCCCATTGCCTTGCCCGCGTGGTGCCCGGGGAGCGCTGGCTGCCCGCTCCTCGCGGACCGTCCTCGCCGTGGCAG
>Ga0181612_153089_pt1 | contig 12538 bp, 11 predicted proteins | sample HoacroProtozoa21_FD_119630 | JGI IMG/M metagenome (GOLD analysis project Ga0181612, IMG submission 119630) | Hoatzin crop microbial communities from Cojedes, Venezuel. Combined Assembly of Gp0051906, Gp0051904, Gp0051908 | reverse complement strand
TCAGCTCTCTGCAAGTAGCTTCATTACTCGTATAAAATGTAAGCATTTGTGGAAGACGCATGATTTCTTCCACCAGTGTGGGAAGAAAAGCCTCGTCCTATTAAAATTAATTACCGAGCTCTCATTCACGTTCAGGGACTCAGTGTTTCGTTCCTTGGTTCTGGGATGGCAGCAGCCAATGCTGTGTCACTGGGGCTGCCGTTAAAGAGTTTTGAAACAGATTTCAGTGGGAGTTTTGCAACTGATCTCTGAGGGTTGGACCATTACTTGTTAACTGCTCTGGTAACTAATTATATATACCTTTATTTACAGCATATCAGTTCTCAGCCCTAGGGTCCACAGAAAGAGGAACAGCAACAACGAAGTTTAACATGCGTTTGGTTGACAAAAAGATATAACACAATAGAGAGGGACCACAGACTTGCTGAAATACAGTGACACTAGAGAATTCAAACTACCTTCAAATTTCATCCTTGTTTAAGCATTCAAGGCCAGGTTGGATGGGGCTTTGAGTAACCTGATGTAGTGGAAGGTGTTCCTGCCCATGGCAGGGGAGTTGTAACTAGATGATCTATAAGGTCCCTTCCAACACAAACCATTCTATGATTCTCATAAGGATATGTAACCAAGATGCAGAAAAATAATCTAGGAAAAGTTGTTGCCCATAATGCTAGCAAGCAAAACACTTCTGCAAGGGAGGGAACGAGGGAGGAAGGGAGGAAAGCAACAAAGAATCTCAAATCAGCCCTCCTGACCTCCACAGATAAGGATCAGACTGCGTAAAGAAGAACTTGCATTTTAACATCTGAGCTTGGAAACATTGCACATTTCTTACTGGTAACTCTTCTAGTGATATGCATGGATTAAAAAAATCTTAGGAAAAGTAGATTTATCTAGCACCAGAACCTTTTAATTTTTTCCCCTCCTGAGTCTTTTTTTTTTCACGTTTATTGGATTTTTAGCCCATCCTGTTTATATTCCTTATGAATCTTAACCTTTTGGATAACTCTGCCAGGTGTGAATTTCTTCCCAGACCGAACTGACCTGGATACACAACATGCACAACAGCACTGCTGAAACTCCGCATATGGCTGGAACGTCCAATGGGACTTTGTGCACACCGCCACCGATCTCCAAGTTTTCACTGGGTGTGCTGGTGCTGCTGGCTTTCCTCATGGTGTTGCTAGCTCTGGTCACCATCCTCGGAAACGCCCTGGTGATCGTTGCTTTCATCATGGACAGAAACCTCAGGCATCGGAGTAACTATTACTTTCTCAATCTTGCTATTTCTGACTTTGCAGTGGGTAAGTCGCAGTCGTGGAGGCGTGTACTGTTTGTTTCCTAGGAGTGTTGGGCGAAGGAACAGAGTTTATTTTCTAGGTGGTTTCTTCTAAGAGAAGTATTTCCCAACTGTGTGTCTAGGGGAAGAGTAAGGAAAGGTGGAAGCTGCACGAAGTGTTTTAGCAACCTGTTATTTTTCAGAAAGTAATGGATCCTTTGTCAGGTAAAACAGATGATGTTGAATGGTATTGCTTCAGGCAAAAATACTACTGTGCATGAATTTATTTGGAATAACGAAGAATGGAAGTTGTTTGTGAAGAGTCTTGACTAAAGTCTAGATAGTCAAATAGGACAGAGCATATATTATCTGGCAGATCTTGCATACATGGCTGATATCTTCTATTTCAACCTACTCTCACACAATGGGGATAATCACCTGAAGTATGCAACTAAATAGCGATGAATAGCATTCTTAAGCACTTTGCTGTACATGCTCTATCTAGAGTCATACCTTGGAAATATGTGTTTGTATAAGTAAATAAAAACAGATTAAACTGTTTATTAGAAGTTTGGTATTCTACATATATGTTTATACATAGGGGCACATTTTATTCTGAAACTTGTACTGAAAAATGGGCAATTAAAACTCTAGTGTGATGTGCAATTGGAGATTGATGTATTGCAATGGTCTGTGAAGTGTTGAGTGTCTCTGGTAAAAGTATTGATTAAATTATTGAGTATGCAGAAGTATGGTTTTAGATGGGTGTGGCTATTTCATGAAATCTATATTCTGACTCATCACATCACAACCAAATCTTTTAAAACTGTTTTTATTCTACTTTTTTTACTTGCACATTTAAAAGGGATACTGAAAGAACCGAAGGAACTAATTTTAAAATGTATTGCCAGTGTCAGAAATTCTGCTGGGGCCACGGCTGGTCCTTGTGACATCCAGATCTCCTTGTATAATGTTTTGATACCTTCCCCCATAAGCCTGATGTCTTCTTCCAGCTTATAACTGCCTTGTGCTGCACAGCTCTTGCTACCTGCTGTCTGGCTACAGTACAGAGGAAAAAACCACAGCAGTGAACAGAAAACCAGGGGGCGGAGTGGTGTTCTGTCATCTGGCTCACAGTCTGGCACCGTATTGAACAAATACCAGCATCTAGCTGAGAAGTACAAAGTAAATATGTCCTCTGTCAGAGAAGGAAATAGAGCTTACTTGGTACTACATAACTTCCATAAAATTTCCTTATTCTTCTAATATATTTAACCTATCTGATTTTGACTTTCAGGAACTTTTGCTTTATTGCTGCACTTCTGAACCTATAACTGGTTTTGTATAGAGATGTCTTGATGCTTAGTAGAGGGAAAATAACAGGACTTGGCAGATTTTTAGGGAAATGGAAACTATCAAGATACTCTTCAGTACCTGTTACAGGAGTACATACTATTATGAAGTAAATCTACAGCTGAAACAATATCCCTTTTTTCCCCACCTGTGAATGTCAAAATCCATACTATAATCTTTTGCTCAAAAGAGCAAGTGTTAGTTGCTCTGTAGATGCAGTGATTTCACTGTATTTCTGTGTCACAGCAAGCCACACCGTTAGCTCTTCAGCCTCGCGCTGCGTTGTGACTGTGTGTGTAGTGTGATCACCTAGAAGTTCATTAAAATGAGATCACATTGGCATTTTCACAGCATTTGATTTAACAGCCTGAATTTAGATAGCCATGGGTGTGGGTCACTCATGCACGTTGCCGCTGCTTGGTGTGTTCCCATAGATAACACTCTATCAGCTCATCACTGACAAGTGGTTATGATCAAGCATTATGATGAGAAGAAATGTTAGACTGAGTGTACTTAATTAACCGTGCAGTTTTTGTCAGACTTTTGATCATATAGTTTTAAAGATTAGTCTGAAATTCATATTGTATTTCTATAAAAGTTACTTCTGGAGCATTTTCAGACACCATATCATACTTCTAAGGGGATAGAAACATAGCAATTAGATAATTTATTGTAGAAAACAGTTAGTAAATTACCTTGAGGGGGGAAAGAAGTTTTTTGTTTGTTTGTTTCAATTCAGTAGTTAATACAGAGTAGTGTTTACTGCAGCAGGTAAAAATGTTAGCTGTTCCTTCCTTTAGCAGGTGATATAAGCAGGACAAGTAATAATGATACACAATAAACACGATACACCTTGATACACAATAAACATGATATACCTTTCAGAAAGGTATTAATTATAAGACTGTTTACTGTCGCCTAGTTAGTAGTGAAGTGTTCATTTGTTGCATGAGAATACCAAGCCTTCCACGTGGCGATTCCTGTCACTATCGTGCTTGTATCAGACACTGCAAAAGTGTTTCTGTGCTTTCTTGAGCACTGCCTGCAGTGCTGACTGATGTGTGTGTTTGGTTTATTTCCATAGGTGTCTTCTGCATGCCTCTCTACATCCCTTATGCTCTGATGGGGAAATGGCACTTGGGAAGAGGCGTCTGCAAACTCTGGCTAGTTATGGACTACCTCCTGTGCACAGCTTCAGTGTTTAGCATTGTCCTTATCAGCTATGACCGTTTCCTGTCAGTTACAAAAGCTGTAAGAAGAACATTTCTAATTATTGCTTTATATATATTGTAATTTCTATAGAAATCAGAATGTTCACTATTAACACTGGAAGCTAAATAGTCCTTCTTTATTGTACCAGTTTTTTCCTGGAGAAATGTTGATGCTTCAATGTTGCACTGGGATTTAGAGATAGGATGATGCCTTTCCTGTGATTTCAGTGTGTCCCTCCTGCTGCCTGAATTAGAAATTATTTAATTACATTACAGAGGAGATGGGAAGGTCCAGGTAGGAAAGAGGCAGAAGAAGTGTGGAGAACTTGGGCCTTGGTCATTAGAAGAATGGTAATGAAAACTAGGTTGAGTCAGGGATGTGCTTAGGCTTGGGATAAATTTTAAAAGGAGAAGAGGGTATGGAGAGACATGTGGGATGGACTGACTGAAGATCAGATGAGGATCTGCATTCCTGCAGGGGGTGATTGACATGTGCTGCCAACAAGCAGTTGGGTGGGAAGTAATCCCCTGCAGCAAAAAGAAGGATGCATCAAAATATGCAGAGAGGTAAGAGGCATTTCTTGAGTATTATCATTATTGTGCTTCAGAAGATACCTAGAGGAATCCAGTGGTAAATATTACCATTAAGATATCTGATTAATCCAGTGGTAAATATCATTCACCATTTCTAAGCTCTACCTGGTGTTTGGTCCAGATTGTTCGGGGAGTGGTGTTACAATGCCTAAACGCTTTCTGTTCTTCCCCAGTGTCGTGGTTTTAGAGTTGGTTGTTGCTGCTTTTTTTTTAAAAGCTGAACAATAAAGTATGAAAATCCCTGTATTTAAGACAGTAATATTGAAAAATATTAATGAAGTAGCAGAGCTCAGAATGTGAGAAATGTAAATTAAAAGGCCTCTACAATGCAGCTGAGCTCCATGTTCTTACGCACTGTTGATGGTCTTCATTTACACTATCATATTCTGTTTTTCTCCGTTAGGTGGTCGGGTGGAGTGAGTCCAGGAGTGTGTAACATAGGGCTGTTATCCAAAGGAAAAATATCATGCTTCCTCACGGACTTGGGATCCGCCTCTGCTGCAGACCTGACTTGTGGGCAGAGGCCAGTCATTTCAGACTTAACTTATTGTGAAGCTGTGCTGAGCTTCCTGTTTTCTGCCTACTAAATTGAGTTGGTTGTGGTCTTGCAAAGGGCTGCAAGTTCATTATTGCAGAACCGGAGCTGTGCTCCCAGCCGATATGATGCTTTAAGATGTAGAGGAGTCTGAATCTTCAGGCTACTGAAGTCTGAAATAAAGGGTGTAACACTACGCTATTACTCTGTTACTCACTGGTGAAATAGGGACAAAGCCCCTGGTGTTGTATGTGGCTGTGCCATTCATTAATATTTGTACGGTGTACAAGTGCTAGGCTAATGAACAGCATAAGAAGCTGGTGTGGAAGGTAGTAGTTCTAGGTCTGAGTAAAGCCTGGGATGACAAATGTGGAACAGTACAGAGGAAATAAAATTGTCCAGCTTCTTGTTAACTGATCATCTTGTGCTCTGAAAGACACAGAGCACCAAGAGCTAGAAGTATGTATTGTACATACTGACTGGGCTATCACAAGGATGGTTTTACCTCTCGTATTTCCTAACTTTGGATGACATAATTTTAATTCTTAATATTTTTTTCAAAGATAGGTGTTTATGGCTAGACAATGAAATTAATTAATGCAATCTGGATAGACATAAAATCTTCAAGATCTGCAGTAATGCAATGAGTTGTTTACAAGGTAAAGTGAGTGTTAAAACGGAGAGTTTCAATAAAGTAAGGGATGTTAAAGCCTGTTGGGGGAGGGGGGCAGGGTAGATTTTCCTGCCATGGCAAGAGGAAACAGTATTAAAAATTACAATGTCTAGTGATTGCAGTCTCACATGGCAACCTGTCTAATGCAGAAGGATTCTACTTTTGCCCATGCAGAAAGGAAGTCCCACAGTTGTTTTCACTCTCCTCTGAGCCTGGGCATTTAATGAATCATAAACTGATTCCTTATTGCTACCTTACTGTGGTGGTGATGATGAAAACAAGCGAAGTCCTTTCACAACTTGGAAGGCAAAGGGTAGTTTAGCCACCATAATTTCTGCTCTTCTCCAGGCCCACATATTAAAATCAATATCACAGAGCTACAGTGTTTGATGAACAAGACTAACAGTTTTTCAGGACCTTATGTAAGTAAAGATGTTCTAGGTATTTGGGGAATTACAGAACAAATGCTATATTTGACTTGTTTATTTTTTTTTTATATACTTTCTTCAAAATGATATCTGAATATGTGATGTGTTCTTTTCCTTCACAGGTATCTTACAGAGCCCAGCAGGGAATAATGTCCAACCCTGTCATCAAGATGGTGGCCATCTGGGTCTTCGCCTTCCTCCTCTACTGCCCAGCAATCCTCTTCTGGGAGTACATGGCTGGACACAGCAAGATAGCAGAAGATCAGTGCTGTGTTGAGTTCTCGCAAAACTGGTACTTCCTCCTGTGTGCGTCCACCCTGGAGTTCTTTGTGCCGCTGCTGTCAGTGACCTACTTCAACGTGCACATCTTCCACAACATCCAGAGGCGCCAGCGGCATGGCAGCACGCAGGACTGCGAGCCTCCGAGGAGCGGCAGCCTGTCCTGGAGATTTTGCCTTTTGCCGAGGCCAGGAGCATCTTCTCCTTCATCGGAAGCAGAGGACAGTGTTTCATCGTTAACAAGGCCATGGAGACCAGCAGTGATGGCTAACTGTCCTTCTCCAACACAAACCAGTCCCACAGGTCTCCAAAGGGAGTTTTCTGTTTCTGTCCATTCAAGGACTGGGTCAAAACTGCAGCAGGACAAGAAAATTGCGAAGTCGCTTGCGATTATTGTGTGTGTTTTTGCCATTTGCTGGGCCCCATACACTTTACTAATGATTATTCGTGGGGCTTGCAAAGGATCCTGTGTCCATGAGTCCTTGTACGAAGTAACCTTTTGGCTTTTGTGGATCAATTCCTCTTTGAATCCATTTCTTTACCCTCTCTGTCATATGAGGTTTCGAATGGCTTTCATGAAAATATTATGTCCCAAGAAGTTTGCAGCATTGAGATCACGTAGCACACCTGCTTATTAGAGAGTTAGAATAAATGACTTCCAGATGAGTTTCTTTTTTTATTTAGTGCTATTTTTCGTATGCTTCTTCAATAGAAACAGAAAAAAATTTTGTTTATTATGACGTTGGTTAAAAGTGTAGCAGAGGTATGTATTTACCCCGATTTTGCTAGTTTTCAGGATTTTGTTTTTATTTTTGCTGGTATGATGTCAGGTTAAATACCATGTAGTGTATTGAAAAGAATAACAAGTTTTGCGACATGTCATTCTTTGTTTGCGCATTTGTGGTACTTTTTTTTTTTCCTTTTTTTTTTTTGTTATATATAGAGCTGGTACTGTGAAATAACTCTTCTACAGATATCTCCATAGAGGTTCATCGGGGGAGATACCTGTTTGTGTATGTGTTGAGTTAAAATTTATGTCCTATTTGTGAGCCTAAAGTTATCAGTGAAGCAGCAGTTCTGCTACATTTTCGAAAGGTTGCATAAATGTGCTCACGGGAGCAGTATAATTTCGTTTTTAAAACTACTATGAAGACGGGATAGTGTCCTGTAGTCATTATGATTCCCACAGTGAGCAATATGCAAGTGAATGGACTGCCTAAGCTGGCATATCTGTCCTTTTCTAATTTTAATATAGTCCATACCTGGTGTTGCAGGACACAGTGCATGTAAGTTAGTAATTCTGGATGATTTTCAGAGAATGAAAGTTTCCATGGTAATAGAATTTTGAGATTGGTTATCAAAATTGTCGGAGGCACAATTGGTACTCTCTTTTCTCATGACAGTGGCTGCCTCTTTGGCCATGCTTAAATGAGAGATTTGTGTTTTATTTGATTACCTAAAAGATAGGCAGGGCTTAGGCACACGATCACATTCCTGTTGAATTAGCAGAGCAAGCAATACCAGGTTCGTGCTGGATTTATGATTTTGGCTGGCTATGCGAGCAGAGACAATACCCTCTCTGGTGTAAAGCTTTGCAAGTGCAAAGATACTCCATCAACACATCTGGGACAAATTTGAACCGACAGAGTGATTTTTATACTAGATTGGTTCTTTGTGTCCTGTTACTGTGACATTACATGGATTTTCTCTGTCACTGAACCAGTATCAAACTGGATTTTTCCTATTGCTGACCAAGGGCTGTATTCACTGCTTGTGAATGGGATTCGCAGAGGTCTGAAAGCTGATGCAGAGGTGTCTTAAGCAGCTGTTAATAAACAAAGCAGTTGAATAAGCAGTGCTGAAAGGAGCGGGTTAATGTGTCGGAGAAGGCAACGTAGCTTGATTATAAGCCATTCCATGTGCTAGACTTTCTTACCTTGTGCTGGGTGTTGCAACTCATCCAGAAGGCTTTCATGGATGGGTAAGTGAAAGTACTGGTTAATTTTTTTTTCTCTCTTTTTATATAATTTTCTTTCCGAAAACACGAAAAGAGAAATCTGACGTGCAGAACAATGAAGAGCGATAGTCAATTTAAATAGTATTTTTTATCTAATTTGAAAGTGGCTGTAGAAATGCTGCAAAAGCAGAGTACTCCTTTGCAAGCACAATTCAAATGCATGTAAGCAGCTTAATCATAGCACAAAAGTTCATGGCTTCGAGGAGCTAAAATGCCATTCTGATCAGGGGTTTGGGGCTGAAGACTTCTCTTGCCATTTTTCACAATGGTGGAAGATTATCTTTCACCATTCATTCTCATTATGCTTCCTTGCCTCACATGGATGGTGTTATGGATTGTCAGCCTGCTCCCAAGAGAGATGCAGCTTCAAGAGGAGGTCATTGATGCAGCACAGACGTTTACACTGTCATGAGCTAGAGTGCTGGCATAGATTCTGTGGTTTTTTTGTTTTTCTGTGAGGCTGAAAAAAACCAAACACATGCATTTAAAACATTTATAGAATAGCTGGTGTACTAAAAAAATCTGTTAAACAGAGAAACAGTAGACAGGCCCAAGATGGGAAATTATCTGAGTTGTCTGCTTTTCTATCTCTATGCTTTTTGTATAAAAATTGTTTGCATTTTGTGATTAAAGAATGTGTAGTTTACTTTGGAAAAATGGTCTACAAAATTATTGACTAGGTAAACTGTATCCACATTTTGCAGTACTGGAAAACTAGAGTTCGTCAGGGAGCACAAAGTGCAGCAAATTTGAAACCACAAAGTAGTGAAGCTACTAGAGATCAATGTTTTTGATGTTCTATATTACACACACAGTTTTCAAACGGTTTTGTCACACCCCTCCTGCATATTTGAAGAATTTGTTGTATTTTTCTAATTGTTGGAAGTTTTGCTTAGTTGTCCCAAGGTAAGTGAAGCACTTATTTGCTGTGCTCACAGCATTAAAGCTGTCTTGGTCAAGATGGCATCATAAGACCTCTGCTCCTTATTGGACATTTTGCAGGGTTATCATAAGATACTTATCGTACACTGGCACAAATGGACTTTGCTTGCCAAAGTGATTTCTAAGCCAGGTCTCTCTGTCCACTCACTTATCTGTTTCATCTTTTCATGTCCTTGAATTTTCTTCTGTCTTTGCAGATTTCCAATAGGTCTTGTAAATACATGGTGACAGTAGGCATATGGCTCTATGAAGTTCAACCCAAACCACAACAGTGTTTTTCGAACTTGACCTTTTCAGGTCTTAAAAAAACCCCAACAAATAAAACATACATGTTGGAAGAAATTTTGTTATCTTTTGTTTGTTTGTTTGCTTGTTTATTTCTGGGATGGGTATTTAACCCTAAAGATTCTCCTAATCCTAATGTCTGTCTGCTTTATGTTAGGCTATGGTTTTCCTCCACAGGAAGGAAGGAGAGACCACGTAGATTTCTCCCTCAGCACCACGAAGGACTATGAATAAAACTTCAATATTTGTTTTATTCCCTAATTTTCAAAAGCAAATGACTACTCTCCCCTTGCCCACTAATCTAGTCATTTTATCACAGGAGACAAACAAGTTGTTGAGGCATAATTTACCCTTGGTAAACTCATGCTGACTGTTCCCAGTCAACTTTTCCTCCCTGAGGTTCTCAGAAATGCCTTCCAAGAGGACTTGCTCCGTGATTTTCCAGGGACCAAAGAGAGGCTGATCTTTTGTCTTTGTGGCATCATTTGAAGATGTTTGCAACATTTGCCTTTCTTCAGTTGTTCTAAACCTCTCTTCATCTGCATGACCTTTCAAAGAGGATAGAATGTGCCCTTGCAAGGATGGTAGTTGGTTCTCTCGGCAGCCTTGGGTGCAGCCCATTGGGTCTAATAGACTCTTCTGGGTCAAGTCCTCTCAAGTAGTCCCTGCCTTATTCTCACCGGCTCCTGTCAGGTCTGCTCCTTGAGCTCATTCACTAAGTGTGGAGGAGAGGGAGACCTAGTTAGTGAAGAATGAAGCAAAGAAAGTATTGGGTACCTCAGCCTTACCCACATCTGCTGTCACTGGATCACTGTCCCCATTCAGCAATGCACCTGAATTTTTCTTATTCAGCATTTTACTGTTAGTGGGCTGGCTGAAGTTCTTTATGTTGTCCTTGATGTCCTTGACAAGCAGCAACTCTGGGTGAGCTTTGGTTTTCATAACTTTATTCTTATGTGGCCAGGCAACATTTCTAAATTCATCCTTTGTAGTCTGCCGCTGCTTCAAATTCCTCCACGCATTGTAGCTTCCCCGGTTAGTCAGTGGCTTGACGTGTCTGCTTGTTTTCTTGAGAATTGGGATGGGCTTTTTTTGTGGATGGACGCTGCCATCCTGAGAGGCCTGCAGGTTCCCTGGGCTCCTTTGAACTTCAGAGCTGCCTCCCATGGGATCCCATCTACCACTTTCCTGAATAAACTGGTCTGCTCACCAGAAGTCCATGTTCTGTACTATGCTACTCTCCTTTTCCACCCTTGTTAGGATCTTGGATTCCACTACCTCATAGTTACTACAGCCAAGGCTGCCGTTGACTACATGTCGCTAACCAGCGCCTCTTTACCAGTGAACAGCTGATCCAGCTGCGTATCACCTCCATTTGCCCATTCATTCAATATTGGTATCAGAACGTTCTCCCTGACACCCTCCAGGATTCTTGTTCACTGCTTGTACCTGCTGTGCTGCCTCTCCGGCAGATGTCATGAACATTGAAGTCCCACACAACAAACAGGGTCTGTGATCCAGAGGCTTCCTTGATTTGCTTAAAGACTTCATCACCTCCCTCACCCTAATTGGGTTGCTCTGCACCACGCTCCATGTCACCCATGTCACTGGCTTCATGACTGGTGGCTTTGTGACTGCACAGGGAGCTCTAGTTCCTCTGGTGCTCTTCACCAGTTGCATTTGTGTCCACGCACCCAAGGCAGGTGTCTGTTTGCCATGTTTTATCATTCCTGAGATCTTTTCTGTTCCAGTTGCCCTACGCCTTTTGCTTTAAGTACTCTTTAAAATGTATTTCGCTTTGTTCCCCAAGACAGGATCAGAGCACTGCATCTCTCCTCGCCACATCTTGTCCACCTTCTCTTCCCTGTTGCTTTCCTTACATCTTCTCAAGCACCCAGCATTACAGCTGCAGTCAGAACAGCCGATCTCAGGGTGTGCCATGGTGCAGCGGAGCCGGTGGCTGCAGGGATGAGTCACAGCCACGGCCTGTCAACTTCTGTGCACTCTCACCAAAACAAATGACATTTTGATGAGGAGGGGATATGCCTTCTCACTCCTACAAAGGGCTAAGAGTTTCGCACTTTGCTGAGTGGGAGATTACCTGGAAATACTTGGGAAGTGGAGAATTAGATGGGCCGTGCTTAAAAGGTCTTCCAAAGTCCAGGTATTTGGTTTGCTGAGCCCAGGGCTAGACTTGCTTCTGATTAAAATGAGATGAAAAGATATCGGTGATACTTCTGCTATGTATAACTGAATTTTAAATGCTCTGTAACCAGCATATATTAAGAATACACATCTCTCTTCTTAACTGTAAAATTTAGTAAGTCATATAGCAGCAAGTGCAACAGTGCTGACATTTTACCACAAGAGAAACAGGATTGTAATAATTTAAATCCTGTTGACCACTGGGGAAGTGAAAATGAGATCTGTTTTTAGCTTCAGCAGAATTCAATGTGTAAAAATGCTTACACAACGCTAATATGCAAACTGCTTGACTGTGAAAAGAGTTGTTTTCAGACTAACTTTCCTGACCTCAGTAGATAAGAATCAGCGTTCAGGAGAGAAAGAGATAATTTGTTTTAAAGCATGCACTTACTGCTGCTTATGAGGTGTCTTTTTTATAGATTTTGTTTTCAGGCCAATGGGTGCATTCAGACCAAGGAACATTAGAGACTTCGGGTCTTGACGTCTTGTGATCCTTTATTTTGACATTGTGATTTTTTTTTTGATGTGTCGGTATTCAGCCCATCCTGTTAATAGACTTGTTTCTACCTTTTTGGATAACTCTGCCAGGTGTGAATTTCTTCCCAGACCGAACTGACCTGGATACACAACATGCACAACAGCACTGCTGAAACTCCGCATATGGCTGGAATGTCCAATGAGACGTTGTCCACACTGCCACTGATCTCCAAGTTTTCACTGGGTGTGCTGGTGCTGCT
>Ga0181612_146297_pt1 | contig 12538 bp, 4 predicted proteins | sample HoacroProtozoa21_FD_119630 | JGI IMG/M metagenome (GOLD analysis project Ga0181612, IMG submission 119630) | Hoatzin crop microbial communities from Cojedes, Venezuel. Combined Assembly of Gp0051906, Gp0051904, Gp0051908 | reverse complement strand
TTCAGCAATGGTAGAGCACTATTTGACACTAGTCTACGACACAGAAGATCTTTATTTTATGAGCAATGGCTTGCTAGCATGTTATTCCTTTTTTTTTCCTTCTTGTGGTATAAAATTACTACTAGGGCTAAATAGATCTGTAACAGACAGGAACCCTACAGATTGTTCTTCTCAGTTAATTCACATTTTGCAACATCATGACAGGTATTTAGGAAAAGGTGAGAAATTATAATTAAATATGTTGGACAAATTCCTGTTCTTGTTTATATCTGTTCAACCCCATTAGTCCCATTAAGTTTGTCTGGGCATGAATAGAAAGCAGAATTAGATGAATATGGTTAATTTTAACTTGCTTTCTTTATAACAGTTGAACATCATGTGCTGAATTTTGCTGTCATGTATGACTGCTCAACTTCGTAAATCAGTTGGGTCATGTAATTAAAAATAAGAACTTATTATACCAGTAGGAATTAAAGACATATAATTAAACGTAAAATTTCTTGCCACATTTCTGCAAAATTTTGGATTAACTGTAAGAAATGGCTCTTTCAAAAAGCTTAAAAAACTTGATTTTCATAAAAACATTAAAATAACATTCTCAAATTCTGAAGTGACAGCTGATTGTATATGTAAGTCTAAATAAAAGCAAAGGGGGCTGGGGTTGTTCCTACCTACTTTTCTATTTTTGACCTAAAAAGATATATAATTTTTGCTCTGGACACAGGATACTCTAATTAGGAAGCAGAGTGAAGCACGGAAGAATCTCCCACCTCTTTGCCACTGTCCTAATTTTCTGCAACAGTGCTCTGTTCTAGCAAAAGATTGATGCAGACATAGGAATGGGTAACAGCAGAAGATACGTACAAGAGCTTTACTGTCAGATGGGGTAAAAGAAAAAAAGAGGTTGAGGAAATGCTGAGATTAGCTCTTACAGTATTTGCATGACATGTGGGAAAGCAAATGTAGTCAAGACAACAATCTAGAGAGCAAGTACTATAAGAAGCAGCTGAGGAAACTGGGTATTTGAAAAACATGTAGATGTTGTGCTTAGGGACATGGTTTAGCGGTGGACTTGGCAGTGTTAGGTTTATCGTTGAACTCAATGATCTTAAGGGTCTTTTCCAGCCTAAATGATTCTATGAAAATCTGAAACAAAGATTGCTGTTATAATTAATAGAAGCAAGAACAGGCACAGTCATCGTGATAAAGGAGAAAGCAGCAAAAGAGGCAGAGTAAAAGCATCAGTCTTGCTGAAAATGTCAGCAGTGAAAACAGCATCTTCTCTATTGTGTCTGTTAGTCCTTCTACCAACAACAGAACCAAGCAATAACTCAGAGGAAGTATGTAATCTAAATGTTAACTACAAGAAAGTGTGCTATCGTTAGCAACCACCTAGAGTGAATGCAAAAAGCCATCCTAACCCTTTCATCTTTGTGAGCGTTATCCAAAATCCTCTGAAATCAAACAGAATCCTTTTCACATATTGATTAAATGGATTTTGAAGCAGGAAATATCCAACCATAACAAAACCCTACAAGTCCAATGCTGCAATAGTCCTTTCCTATTGTAATCTTGGGTTAGATATCCCTCACTCTTACATCCAGAGGCTGCTGGAAAACTCCAACACTGGTGATGTTCAGAGGCAAGAGAAATAACTTTGAGTGTACACTGGATCCACCCTAGGTTGTTTTAAGCAAGATTTAGCAGCTGGAGAGAAGACAAGTTCTGATGCTTGCCTGGGACACTGGATGATCAGGGTGGATGAGGGATTGGGAAAAGATGCCTATTGTGATGACTAATATTGATCACGTTTGTGTGAGATGGGAACATACAAAGTTTCAAGGAATGAAATAGCAATTGTTTAATACTTTTTTTTCAAATGTCCTGTGTCTTAACCCCAGATGTGGGGAACAGTCTGAGCTCCATCTAAAATTCCGGTGAAGGGGTTAATACAGGCTGGATGAGTCCTTTGACACTGGGGATTACCCAGCTGAGAGTCTGGGATGGGAACACAACCCTAAAGAAGCAATTCAGCTAAGTATTCTGTAGCATCCATTTTCTTCATGAGGAGGTTCTCTAGAATGGCTAGTGTGCTGAAGTGCTCATTTATCATTGAAATGATGTACTATTTGAGGTTATCTATATGATAGAATTACAATTCTGCTGTGCATTGGGACTCTTTATTGGTCTTTCTGGTTAAAAGAGTAACTGTACGAAATATAAACTTTAATATTTGAGCTATAAAAACTGTGAAATGTCCTGTCCTCTCCTTGAGTTCATTAAGCCTCCAGAGAAACTTTCAAAGCTCATTAGTTTATTTCAGCTTGGGTTTCTCATCTCAATCTCAAACAGCAGGAAATGAGATTTAATGAGTTTAGAGGTCGTGACACCTTTGTCTCTTACAGTGTCTTGATTTGGTGACCTACTTCATTTACGACCTGAACTTTACTACTTGTTTATTCCCAAAACACTCAAAATTTAAGTATTCTCTTTCTCACTTTCAACCTTACAATTACTGCATTTTTGATTAACCATTATGAAATGAAGACATAAGCTATTTAAATAATTTCTTGAAATTCACAGTGTTAAAGACATGTTATACCATGCTATCTGGTTTATAGTTAAGAGCTATCTTTGTTTCGTTATAAAAGCTACACTCTGCTCACAGTCACTTCTGAAGTAAAAGTGCATCAAGCTAGTATACAATCTAACGGCCAGGTACCTGCATTAGAAAAGAAAGAAACCATAACGAAGTGTCTATTCTTTCAAGTACTTAAAAACAAACAGAAAAAAATTCTTCTAGAAACTCCTTGGTGAGGGAAGTCTATCAATGGGCAGTTTTTCTCAGTAATTAGTGCAAATACACTACGTAATTGCTCCCCTCTCCTTTTATTTGAATGTTGGTAAAGTGCACATGAGGAAAAGATTGGTGTTCAAAAGTGGTTATAATATTAACAAGAAAAGGTATTTTGTCTGTCTCTAGCTGTTTTGGAAAAAGCTGTATCTGGCAATGTCTGATGTCTCACAAAGGATCTACTTCAGCCCCACAGCTAATGAGAGCAAATAAATCCAGGTGTACTCTAATGACTACCCAGACTTCTGTGTACGTTGGATTCCCCCATGTGTGCTTGCCCCACGCTATGGTGTAGCATCTCTGGGGTGAATCCTACCTACAGCACCTTAGATCCTGATCATCAGAAGTAAGTCTTTGTGCACTCTCTGTGGTTAGAGTACTGGGTTGTAATGTACGTCATCTACACATTTTACCATTGAGTCAACAAGATCACAAAAAATTTAGGTGGAAAGGGTCCTCTGGAGGTCAGCTAGTCAGTCTCAAAAGGAAGATTAACATCACAGTTGCATGAGGCTGCTCATGGCTGTGTCCCATCAAGTTTTGGAGGTCTCTGTGGGTGGAGAAGCTACAACCTCTCTGGGCAACATCTACCTGTGCTTAACCACTTTTATTGTGCATTGGTTTTCCTTCAATACAGTCAGAATTTCCCCTGCTCTAAGCCGTGTCTGTTGCATCTGGTCCTTTTGCTGTGCAGTTCTGAAAAGAATCTAGCTCCATATTCTCTATAAGCCTCACCTGCCTCAACTTTGTGTAGGGGATAGCTGTATTTAGCTTGCTTTTGGCATTTTTCTTTCTTGGCCAGATAAGTCTGGTTCCCTTAACCTCTCCTCAAATGTCATCTGCCCAACTCCGTGAACCTTCAGTGGACTTATTCCAGTTTGTCTGCACTGAGAAGTCTAAAACTGGACACAAATATTCCAGAAGCAATCTTCTTAATGTCCAGTAGAAAGAAATAATTATTTCCCCTACCTGTACCAGCACACGGGCTTGTTCCATCCCAGGTCTGGAATTTCACTGTGATTTTGAACTTTACATGCTTCCTGTTTGCCCATTCCTCCTACTTACTGCAGTCCTACAGGTAAGTTGCTTTTATGTCCGGTGTTATCAAGACTTCCCCACTTCCACAATTTGGAATCAACTTCATGAGATCATGTTCATGTTAAGGCCATTAAGATGCTCAACATTTTGAAATGCTGAGCAAACATTGCTCACAAACAGCTGCCAGTTACGCTACTCTCTAGACTCAAAGGTTCAGACAATTTTTTGCTCACTTAGAACATTATATCTCTTTGAAAAGACTGTCATAATACTGTATTGAAACCCCTGGTAAAATCAAGGTAAACTACATTCTTTGCTCTTTGCTGTTTGATAAAGCTGTAGCAAATTGATCTTTAGAACTAGATTGATGGAGCACTATATATCCTTAGTAAAGTCAGCCCAGCTGTTTCTAGTTGCCTTCTTGTTTTGTGCTTGGAGATGACTTCTGTGAGGACGTATTTCCTGATTTTCCTAAGGACAACGGAGACTGAGTGGCCCTTGGTTTCCCAGATCCTTCTCTAACATTTGCCTTTTTCCACTCCTTTGGGATTTCTGCTGATCAAACATCTCTTAAAAAATGATAGAGAGTTGCCTTACAGTGAATTGGCCTGCTCTGTCAACATCACTGGATGCATCCTGCAAGTGCACCTATTTATAAACACAAACCTAAAAAAGCAAGAAAATGTACATTCTGTTTACTGTCCTCTGAAAGGCAAAAATGTGAGTTTCACTAATGTCAAAGCTTACCAAACTTAGCTATAGACAAGGAAGATTGTGTCTTCCAGTACAGCTTTCGCTATTATCTTCTGTCTGTGCAGGACAAACAAGCCAGCAACTTCCTTATTCATTGCAAACCACAGTTCTATTTGCATAATTCTTTATACATTCAAAGGGACAATTGCTGAAAAAATTCTAGTCTTGTAATTTCCTTGATTTATTGGTCCACTAATAATTGAAGTTTCAGCTTCTTGCTATTTTTTAACTTTGATTATTCATGGGAAGCTCTTGTGTTGTTATTAATTTATCCTACTTATTGTCAGTGAAGCAAGTCTCATAAGGCTGTGAAATTTGTCCATGTCCAATTATACGGGCTAGCGGCAGCCGCTGACACAGACTTGTGTGTTTTCAACCCTGGATTCCACAGGCTGAGCCACAGCTGGATTTTTTTTGTTTAGTGAGAAGAGCTGTTCAGGCTGTTCACACACTTTTGAACAAGAGAAAGAGAATAGTGTTTCAGATGACCAGGAATAACTTCTGAAGTCGAAAAAGTATAGCTGTCTGAGTTTATTGCAATTTGCTAGTTCCATTATAACCAAGATATTTTTTATTTACTTGAGCAGCAGTCACAACTCTGAAGAGAAAGCAAGGTTATAATAAGGACTACATTTTATTTTAAAGTAACCTAATTAATACAATAGCTTACTGGACTTTCCAATAGCTGGAAAATGACATTTTAAAAACAGAGTGATTCCTAAAAGGATGAAATGCTTATGAATAAAACTTTTTGGTAATATAGTTTTCCAGGGGGTTTATTAATATGTGGATAAACCTCCAGCTGGGTATTTAGTCTTTCAAAATTGACTGAAACCTAGCTTATTAAAGTATATAAGGTAGTGAAGGATACTGTTTTAAATAAGGTCCAGAAATTGTCAGAGTTTTTGGAATCTCACATTGAGCTTCAGGCTGAGATAAGTCTTATGATAAAGTGTCTTATAAATAGTTTTGTATTTCCATAATTGTCTGCTGTCTAATTCTTTTTTTTTTTTTTATGGAACACATTGAATTAATATTGCCCTTTGAACAGTATAAGCTGTCTGGATTTGAAATAGACAGTGTTCCTTTGTCTAGACCACTAGTATTAGTAGCTTCTACTGCATAACAATCTGTAGAGCAAGTCAAGACCCCCAGTTATTTCACGTAATGAGCTAGCTGCCTGCTACCTGTTTCAGATCCTCACTTTGCATGGCATTCAATATTTGAAAGTGGGTGCCAATTTGATAGTAACTGTGGATAAACACTATCTTTATTTTCCTAACAGATAATGAAACAACTTGCTTTGCTTCTGCTGACTTTATGGTCAGGCTTGCAACCACCCAGCAGCATCAGTTCTTAGGGTTAAAGCTTATTGTAGAAACACTGTGCTGTTATCACAGCTTGATTTCTTTTTCTTAAAAGGAACTTTCCATACTTTCCTATCAAAATATGAAGCTGGCATTTTCTAAAAAACAGCTCTACGTACCTTGATGCTGAGGCACATCAGAGTACTGGTGTTAGAATCGAAGATTTCTGAAGGCCATGATGGTGACAGCTAAGCAGTGTATTTCTTTAACAGTAAATCTAAGATAGCTACCTTAAATTAAAAAAATATGGTTTCGTAAATGATTGGGATTTGTCAGACTGCCAACATAATTCAGGATCTGTGGTCATGTCAAAGTTAGGTGAAAAACTTTGAAAAACACCCACTATCCTCAAATTTTAAAGTTAGTACCAGGAGCAATGGCTTTGTCTCGTATTATAAACTAATATAAATACTCAGAAAATACAATATGACCCATTTAAATGTTAATCTTTTTCCCTCCAACACTTGCATGTGAAAAATAGCATTTATTCTTTTGAGACTCGGATGAAATGGGATTAAATTCCGTATTTAAAAATCTGTTTTTGATGTGTCTATGAGAATGAAGTCCTCAAGCCTTCTGCTTCATCGGTGATGAGGATTTTTTTCACTGCTTTGCCCAGAAAACTTTAACAATTCTATCATTTGCATAAACATGCATGTCCATGAGCTTTTCAAATGTAGATTACAAGTAAGGGCGTGCCGTTCCATAATGTAACAGGGTTCCTGTGTATCAGCATCATGCCCAGCATTAAACATCCTATGAAATTAACACTGAGAAAAGTCACGAAGTGTACATAATCTCAGTAAGATCAGTAATTATTATGTTCTATCTCTCCATGTACTTCAGGCATATTCCTGAAGAATTTCCATATACATATATGCATATATTTCAGGAACACAGCGTCTCTGGAGAAAGCCACCACAACTCCTTGCCTCCTTACTTTTCTGCCTTATATTTCTTTTGTTTCAAAAGCCTAACGGCAACCAAAATTATTGTGTTTGGCTGCCAAGTGATTAGACCCATGGCCATGGTGCATGCAATGGAGCCCGACAGAACCTTTGGTCCTACCTTGACGTAAGTCCTTTTCTTTTGGCTGCTTTCTCCTATGTGGTTTCTATGATTCCTACCAAACCTCCTGTCATGCAGAGACCTGCAGCCCATGCAGGTACTCCGCAGGTGTACCTGCATGACTGTAGCCTTCTTGTCTGTTAAATAAATGTCTGTAGCACAGTGGAAGTGCATTTGCTGTCTGATGTTGCCCTGTTTGACACGGGATAATCATTACTTAGACCAAAGCTCCTCAAAGGTAGTTTGAGACTTTACCATTAGGCCACTGCAACAGTATGCTTAGAATTTCAGAAATCATTTTTTAACCGACTTGTAAATTCTCACAAACCGTATTTCAAACCAAACAAAATTTCATGGCTGTTATAATCCCCAGGCAAACAGGACTGATATAACTGTGTCAGCATGTCCTTTTCCCTTAACGGTAAGACCTCTTCATTAGTAGATAGTGGGATTTTTTTTTAATCCTTACCAGCCATTTCAGCTGTTTGATGTTTGATATATAAATTAGAGACAACTCTCAAAACGTATTCTTATTTTGCTGTATGCCTATTTCTTGGGAATAAAATACATATGTAAATAGCACTGAAGTACTTAAGGACTGGTTCATTCAGGCATTAAATGCTCTAAAAAGTAAGTGACCTTCAAAGGTTTTCATGTAGGAAAATTCCTCTTTGTGCACACATACCAAAAGAAAATGAGTTGCTAACGTGGACTTCTAGCATAATCATCCACATCAAATATCTGGTTATGCTTTTTGGGTGATAACTCTGCTACTTCCATTACTGAATGGCCAAATAATGTGACTTTTATTGAAAGAGACACAAAAGGACTGTCTCCTCAGCTACTGGAAATTGGTTTGGAGCCAGCGAAAAAGTGCACATGCACTCACATACTCCAATCAGAATGGGCCCCTAGTGACAAAGAAAGGAGGGAATAGTATGATTTCACAAATCCGTTTACTAAATCATATTTCCATACCTTTTGTCTGCTAGCAATATTCAAATGTATTATAATTGTTTTTCTTGACTCTTGGAAATATTTCTGCTGTGCAAATGTTGTACTTACAAAGGAGAAAATTATTTTTCACAAAGTTTGTATGTTGTACAGACGATGACCAAGTTAGCGAAAAAGTTCTTGCTTTCTATACATGTATATAAGCCAAACAGATTGCATGTATTTCTCCGACGAAATTAGAATTAAAATAATCAAAAGAGAGGATGCTAGTAGTGCTTCACATTTTTTGTAGATGCAGCCAGAGAATACCTGTGTGATGGCTGTGCCTACAGTGCTTTTATCTCTCTTTTGCTTTCCCTGCTTTCCTTTCATGGCTAGTACACTTCTTTGCAAAACCATACTGAAAGAGAGCAATGTGGGCCTGCTAGAAGGTCTGTTTAATCTTCAGTGTACCCAGATGCTTCTCGGAAGCATAGCAGGACAACAGCAGCTGTGTAACCAGAGCACTGAGGGATTTTTTCTCTTCTCTGTTTGTTGCTTCACATGCTGTAATAACCTGATCATGTTTCGTGCCAATGTCCAAAACATGATGACAGAGTTAGCTGTGTAAAGCAAGATTTGCATCCTTTTTTACTACTTACTGAAAGCTCTCAGAGGAGCAAGAAGCGCAAGAATGGCTTTCTACTTTACTAGATCAGCCAAGATTTACAAACCATATACGCAATGTTATAAACTTTACTGTTTAGTGAAGTCGCATTTCTGAAACGTGTCACATGAATGCGTACTTTGATATAGAGATGAAGAATCAGTTTATAAATTGAAATATGAACATGTTATTGAGTAGAACAAGTAATTGTGAAGAAGTGTTTGCAATTACATTTTGGTCAATTTATATTTTCTACTAAAATAGTTCAAACTAGTCACTTAGAAATATATATATATTTATATATATTTATATAATTATATATATTTTTACATGTATTTAAAAATCAAAATTAAGATAAGCCATATGTCAACTGTGTTCATGTCCAAGACAGGTTGTTATAGTAAATATGTAAGTCTTACTCTGGGCCTAACTCAGATGACATGGTTTCATCATGATGAACTATTTAAGATGAAGTAGTTACTTCACTCTTATCCCTATAATATCTTTGCTGGAAAATAAGATAAATTTTCAGAGGCACATAGGCACGCTCCTCCCCGCTTGCTGCAAAACCAAAACGAAAACCACCAAGAAAATCAAGATTACATACTTTTTCATGTGCTTTAACAACACAGAATATACTAGATATATACATAAGATAGACACTGAATTCCTGTAAGTTAAACCAAACAGAATTTTTACAATATACCAGATGTGTTACTAAAGAAAGTTGTTCTTCAGTTGTTCTCTCCCCATCCTCTGTGGTTGTAGCAATGTTGAGCTTCTTCAGAAATACTCTTCCTTTTATTAATTTTGATCATATGCACTTCAGTCTGTACTGCCCTAGTTAAAAATGGAATGAAATGCGATAAACAGAAAAACATTTTTCCCTCAGGTTTCCAGGAAGAAAAAATCAGAGGACAAATAAAGATTTCATAGGCAGTACAAGTTTATTTGATACTTGCAAGGAGCTCATAGGACACCAGCTGCTCAGGGTCTCATGCTGCAGACTGGGCAAACTGAAGACTTGGATACCACACAAAACTTCGAATAATGGACTGCTTATTGTGGATGAACAAATTATTGTGTCTTGGTGGATCCACAGAAATTGTCCATGTACCTACTCTAAGTTTTCAGTAAACACTAGATAATTCAAATTGCATGAAGTCTAAAGGTAAAGAACTGGGTTTTTATCTAATTCAGTTATTGATCTTGCTGGCTTTTGGGGCTCCGCTGGATGAGCTCTGGACAATCCCTTGCATTAAAATCAGAAAGCTGCCTGTTCCCTTATAAGGATGTCAGTGCACAGACAGCTTGGCAAATCATGGTACATTTTAGTAGAATGGGGCAGCAATTGCTGCAAACATCCAGTTTTGTTCCACAGCTTCTTGTGGCCAGAATTCAAAGACATTGGAAGCTGAGCAGGAATATTTGAGACATGACGTTTCAGTAAATTTTGAAGAGAGTGTGACACTTTTCAGCAGGACCAGAGAAGATAATATCTGAGATGTGCTTTAAACTCAGTAACTATTATTTTCAGCAGGTCAGAACACCATTATGTTGTCTTTCACTGAGACATGGTATGTGAATGCCATCAGTTGCCTATAGCACTCTCATGCAGCAGGAGACTCTGATTAGATTATTGGATTTTTGGATCATGTCTCCTTTAAGGCATTTCCATACAATTTCTTATGACTTCACAGCATAGAGGTACAGGGAGCCTGTGTACTGGGGAGTAAATGACATAGTAGATTCAAGTTTTTATGGACTCAGCTTGAAGGTCCACGTCCACACAAGGCAAAGGAACAGTTTTAGTCAGGGTTTGATGCTCATTTGCAAACCAGGATGTGTTTGCAAAGCCTCCTGACTGCCAGAGCCTGCCCTGCTGGGAGCTAATGACAAATTCTTGTGCTGCAATACAGCTGCAGCACACACTGTGAGGTAGCTCTACTTTTTCACATAATTTATTCCTTTTTCTGCCTCTCATTCATGGACACTTGAATCACTAGTTCCTCTTTGTCTGATTTAAATACTACAAAAAATTCTCCTTTGGTCAAACGGAAAGAAGGAGCATTTGAAGACTATAGTATCAGTGGCCAAAACTGGGATGCAGAAAAAAGAACCTCTCAAGAGACTTCGTTCTTCATCCTTTAGCAGGGTTTGGACTCCAGTAAGTGCAGTAAGTCCTTGTGGGCTTTGTCTTCTTTGGCTAGTCAGTGTAGAGTAGTAACGTGAATATGAAATATATTTCCTAATCTTTCAACCTACCATATATTGGTTTAGCACACACGGACTAGACTTCTTCCATGGGAAATTTTTTGAAGAGGGCTTAGCATCGCTGTGATTTTCCTATCTAAACAGTGGTGCTAAACCCTTTCTGCAAAATGAAGAGCTATTACTTTCTGTCTTACCTTTATCAAAGGAGTGCCAAACAGAAGAAAGTTGTGGTGAACGCAACAGCAGGTATGCACAGCCTGGAGATGATTAACAAAATAGTTGATATTAGACTTTAAAGGCAGTTAACCTGTAGCGTCTGTCGAAACATGTAGAAGATAGATGTCTGTGCTGGGAGAATGCAACCATAATCACTCATATGCCTTGACTTCAATAACTTTTACTTAAGCTGGGATGGTTCTAGATGGTAGTTACTGACACTATCTGCTGAATCTTATCTCACTTAAATGAGACACTCTGACCTTGTTTGACTTATGAAAGAAGAAGACCCATGGTGTGAAAATAGAGAATATATAAAGACTTTATTTCCTTTCCAAAGAGCAAATTAATAGGTCAGCATGGTAGCAGTTTAAAACGTAATCTCTTACATAATTCTTCTTGCCATAACAACATTGCTTTGCCCTAGAAAAGATGTCTAGGATATAGTCTATCTAAAGTTTAAAAGTGTTTTTGCTTATACCATGTCGACAGCACATACTAGAGCTAGAATTGCTTCAGGGCTTTTCAGAACTGCTAGGGAAACTATTTCACAGTATGAAAATTTCAGTGAAAAACTCCCTTCCAGTGCAGCAGGTCCACTGGCACAAAACAAATAGAGATATTCTGCACGCATGTATGGGGCATGCATGAACATTAGCAAATCTGTGCTTTCAGTTGTTATCAGCATCTTGACAACTGCTTGGAATAAAAGAGACATCATGCTATATGGTGATCTACTTTCCATTTCCACATTATAAAATTATCTGCTATCTTTTTTGCTTGTTAAAACATAAACTGTACAAGAGAGATATAGGATAAATTACCTGAAAAGAATTTGCAGGCAATACGTAAAGAGGTAACACACAAATGGTTACTGTATTGAAGGCAATGTACCAAATTTGCCTCATGGATTTAGCTCAAAATACACAAATTTTTTTGACATAGAAGACTTCTTTTTTAATTGAGGGTGAATCTCAAGAACCTGAATCAAAGACAAGGCAGAACTTAAATGGGAACTCCACTGAAATACATTTACTTTTTATTCTCTATGATAGATTATTAGAAAAGTTATTTTAGGTGCAATGTGAAGACAAGGAAAATACAGGGTGTATAGGAGATAATTTCTGCAGTAAACTGTTTGCTGAACTGCTTGGCTTTAAAGGAGAAAATATCTTTTAACTCACATACAGCTACCTACCTAGGTTTATCACTTTATATATGTTCTTTTGAGAACTTGCATATTCATATAAATCACCCAAAGCAGCATTATCATTTTTACAGAGAAAAATCAAATATTAATAACACAGCTGACAGGATACCTGTGCTCCCTTAGGAGTCTCACAGGATCCAGGGAAGGCTTGCAGGATCTAAATGAGTCACCATCCATGAAGATTCCCTGATGTAGAAGTATTTAAGTAATTACAAAAT
>Ga0181612_145774_pt1 | contig 12540 bp, 6 predicted proteins | sample HoacroProtozoa21_FD_119630 | JGI IMG/M metagenome (GOLD analysis project Ga0181612, IMG submission 119630) | Hoatzin crop microbial communities from Cojedes, Venezuel. Combined Assembly of Gp0051906, Gp0051904, Gp0051908 | reverse complement strand
TCTTCATCCTCTGTCACCAGGACACCTGCCTCATCCAGCAGCGGTCCCACATTGTCCCTAGCCTTTCTTTTGCTGCTGATGTAGTTGAAGAAGCCCTTCTTGTTGTTTTTGACATCCCTTGCCAGCTTCAATTCCAGGTGGGATGCCAGTCCACTGTTGCATTCCTGAGAAGCTGGGTAATATGACTAATACTTTTACAGCAGATTTTAATTCAAAATTGTCCTAAAACTACTCCTATGAACATAAAAAATGAGGACCCCTGGGGGAATTTCACCTTAGAAATTCAAGTGTTATGAATACCTTCTTGCATTTACCATTTTAACACCCCATGTTTGTATGGCTGTGGCGACAGTAACTGACAACTTACGATCTGCACTTGAGTTGGGACATTGAAGAGCTCAGCATTAAATAAATGTCCATGGGAACTGGGCATCTAGTCTTTGTAGACCTTTGAAAATCATTGCCCTATGATACAACACAAAATCCAGACGAAAAACTGTCATATCAGTGTTGCTAGAGTATTAATTAAAATTGCTGCATGGCTGTTAATATTCTTCCTTAGTTGCCTCTCTCATGCTTTTCTCCAGAACAGGTTTGAGCACTATGGAGCAATGCTGTTCCGTTTAACGAGTTCTACTATTTACATTCCTTCTAAATTACTTGAAGTACTTGAAATTTCTTGTATTAACTCTTAAGAATTTGTAATAGTCCAGTAACTGGGGTTTTTTTATATGGAAAGGCAGGTCAGAATGCCTGTTCTGTCAGTAGTTTAAGAATGTGTATCATAGGACCTGAAAATACCAGGGACTTCACTCTCCAAAGGAGCTGTGTGAACGTGAACAAGGGCAGTACCTATTATTTTTACCTTTCTGAAGCCTGATGTTGTTTGTGGCAGGGGAGGAAGGAGGAACTTGGCTTCTGAGATTTGATTATTCAGTATCAAAGAAATGTTGGAAATAGAGTGAGAAATTTATATGCTGTAATTTTTTACCAAGCAGTTATAAAGCTTTACATTCTTAAACAATACCAGAACAATAGATGCATGAAGTGAAATTTAAAATGCAACAAAAAAACCTACTTTTACATGACACAGGAGTCATGATACAGATTAGATCCTTATTGGTTTGAACTACCGTGGTATTTTGCTGATATTCAAGTCGCTTTACAAGCTTCACAGAGGTACTGCAGCTGTGATCAAGGGTGCCAACAACAGCTCCACACTGAGGCAGAACAGCTGCTTCCATTTGGATTAGTTGTTGGGGCAGGATCTGTAAATGTTAGAAATACTTATTTCAGCTGAAACTGTGGGATGCACTGCCAAGTGAATTATACCAGTGTTAAATGGTGTTAGTGAATATAGAGTAACGCAGGCATTTTGCTGAAAAGTGAGGCTTGTAGTAAAAAATTAAAGTCCTTAGAGCTACTAGTTTCTTTCTGCTAGCTGGTACATGAATTGAGAGTTTTGTTTTTCATACCTTAAGTGCAACTTACCTGAGAAATCATGCTGTCACATTTTTCAGAGGCAGATCTTTGGCCTTTCCCGTTCAGGCAAAATACAGCCTGTTGGCACATACAGATCTATTTGTGCTCAGAATTGAATTTTACTGAATGTGGACCCCTCTGCTGTCCCTGTCCTTCACTAAGACAGTATCTGCAGAAGAAATGCTAGTAGCATAAATTACAGCAATGCTTAGGCAGGCAGTGTAGGATTAGAAGTGTACATTGTTTTGTGTGATGTGACTGCGTAGGTCTTAGGTGCAACAAAATGTAGAAGCTCTTTAAGCCCAAACTTATTATTTGGAGTGTACAATTGTAAAGAAAAGTGTTATAATTGGAACACAAGGCTCTTGGGAATGTGGTTTTAGTAAATATGCTGTTTATAAAGCAGCATTTTTGCAAGCAGTGACTTTAATATTATTTCTAATTTTATCTCTTTGTTTTTAAATGAAGATATTTTACTGTTAATTTTAAGAGTTTAAGATGTTCTTAGCTACAGACATTAGAAAGTTAAAATACAACATATTCTGTTAATTGTGGTTGTAGGCATTCTTTTGAGAACTTTTATCATTTAATGCACTTTGGCTTTTATGTCACTGGAATAAAATTCTCCAATGTGCATCGTCATGCATATGATAGAGCTGACTGCAGCTAATCCTGTAATGCTGCCCTACACCTGGTGGTAGTGCAGTATGCATTTACCTTTTACATATTTTCATCACACAACCATTAGTTTCGGAATCACAGGTCACAAAAATCAAATTGTTCATTTACAACAAGAAAGAGAATATCCATCTGTTTATTAGTCATCAGCTCAGATGTGCAGTGGCATTTTCAGCAAGTTTCGCATGTTTGGAGCAAAAGTGACAAGTTGCTCCAACTCACCTGACAGATGATTTACTAAGTGGAGAGGATGTGTAGGCAGGCAGGAATGCCATACGTTATTATTGCCTGCTAAAGGGCTGTAGTCTTCAGATTGTTTATCATGAGAAAAAGCTCCATCTTTAAAAATGAATAAGTTATTGTTTGATACAAAATCTACTGTTTCTGAATTGTGCTCTCATTTTGAGTTCTCACCTCTTTTTTTTTTTTTTTTTACTTAAAAAACTTGCAGCATATGTGGTTTTTTTTTCCCATATCTTCCTGATGCTGCTAGGAGGACAAAAGGCGGTTGAAAGTATTGTTCTTAATATCACTGTCTTTCTTTCTGCTTCTCATCTTCCCCTACTGGCTTTCATTGTCACACAAAGTAATAAGCAGAAAAGAAGAATAAACAGAAAGAAACCAAGTTACTTTTTGATGCAAACACAGTGTGCATTCTGACCATGACTTGTGTGTAAGGTTGCTTCAGTTTCCTGTTGATTTGGTGGCATGATATTTAACATTCTCTTTTATAAGTTTGTTGTTTACAGCAGTTTTGTATTTATGCTTAGCCTGATGATTACAAGAGAGTCCACCCTGGAGAGTTCAGCCTCCGGTCTTAGAAGGTCTCATTTGAACATGTTTGCAGCTGTAAGGAATGGCTAGAGGCTGTGCTATTTAACACAGGAGAATAGGAGGAAAAACACCACCAACAACAAAAAACCCTCTTCTCCTCATTTTTGTTTGTCCTTATTCTGGATTCTTAATGGCTCTCAAAATACAGGTCAAAGATATGTGCTTATATAGTAAATAAAGGATGAGGTTTGGGGCACTTCTTACTAGAGGGGGATGAGGCATACTTTCTTCTAAGTACACTGTGTGTTTAACGCAACCTTTGTCCCTTTCTAACGCTCCTGTTCTTGTCCTGCTCACTCTCTGGCCTTCAGTGTGTTTTTAAGCTCCTGTTAGCCTGTATGGATCATTTCTTCTTCCACTCCAGCTTTTTGTTATCCCCTTTTCAAGGAGAAATAAAATGTGCAGCAGAAACACCTTTTACATCCGCCTTGGGTAGTTTGGCTCAGTAATTTCCATTCTGTGATGCTATTTGTCTTTCTGGATCCTTCAGTCCCGTTGTGTAGTCTTTTACTTGGAAAGAAAAATCCACATAATGGCAGGGGACGTGAGTTCAACTCACGGGGTAGAGAGATAGTTTACATATACCTTACTGATGCCAGTTCTCTGCGTTGGGTGCTGTGACCTGTACCGACTTGTGCGGTGCAATAGCACCTTCGGCTTCAAGTTGACTGAATGTTTGCATGCCCCTTGTGTCTTATGTGACATGTGCTGTTGGTCTCAACCTTGTTTCACAAAGCAAATTTATCTGCTTCAGGTGAGTTTCATAGTAGGTTTTCTAATACTTCATGTTACTTATTGCCCCCCCTCCCTTTTTCCCAGCAGTGCTGGCAGAGTCAGCAGTTGAATGAATGACAGTGCAAAATGATCTGTACTTTTGGGACTTCGCAAGCCATTTTGTTTGGGCTGATGCTCGTTTGTGGACTGGTACCATGACCTGCACTGCTGTTACCTGTGTTATACTCAGCTCTTGTTTGCTCTGGGGACAGATATCTTCCTGGCTATCGATTTGAAAGCCCTCACCATCATTAGATTAAAGCAAAAATAGTTCTTCTCTTCTGTAATCTAAATTGGAGTATTTTAAACCCATATCAAGGAATGATATTTTATCCTTCAGTTTACAGTGTCTAAAGTGAAGATGTCCTTCACTTTATATTTACAAGGGCTGTTTTCTCAAGTTTTAAGTTTCTCTGTGATTTGTACTCTGATATATTATCTTATCTATCTGTCTGTTTACTTATTTACACTTTTATCTGTGCTTTGCAGTATCACTGGAGGTTTAACAGAGATCAACTTATTGGAGACCTCTGTAGTTGGCATGCTGTGAGCTGCCATAATGATCTCTTGCTGAGGAACTTATTTGAGAAGTCAAAAACGTGGAAAGTACATTGATAGTCTTCTATTTTTAACACACAATATCATGGATGTGTTAAGCCAGATTTTCTTCAGGCATGTTACAATGATTCAGGAATTTTGTCATTTAGTGCTGATTTTCTTGTCGTGATTGTCATTATTTCCTTCCCACCCACTCCCCGTTCTTTCATTTTCTTTAGCATGGGAAAGCACCGGTTATAGACATTATTAATTTGGATATAGTGGAAGAACAGGCCAAGGGTAAGCAGCTGCAAGCCAACTTTTAAATGTAAAATATAGCATGGTACATGATCTTCATTGTATAAATCTCATAGCACTTATTAGGTTTGAGACACTAAAATACTGGGCAGAACACAATCTGTGTTGGGTATTCTCATTACCCATTGATCTGGATGTAAATATCTTCTTTATTGGAGTTGATTCCCCAGAACCTCAGGATAATGAGGAAAAAATTACCAGAGAACCACAGTCCTTGGTGCTGCTGTAATTTTTTCAGAGCATACTGACTTGGTAGAGGAAAAGTTCCAAACTGGACTTTCATCTGTCCCAGGGTTTTCTTGGAATCTCTGCCTTTCAGAATGGAATAAACCTTCAGAGTCTCACTCCTCAGTGCAGAATCATATCCTTACCTTTTTGACATAATTTAAGACTTCTTAAATAATAGTTTGTAATTTATCCACAGGAGGAGTTATATAAATAGATTTTAAATTATAATTCATGTAGAAATTTTGTAACTTAATATAGTAGTTATCATATGTGGTACACTTTCCAGCACATTACTAACTAGCATGTTACATCATTAGCTGATAACCTTACCTTCACTGTCTAGAAAAGGAAAATGAAATTTAAAAGGGAAACGAGGTTCCACAGGAAGCGAAGCTAGGAAAAAATACTTGATAAACTGCACATATGCAATATCTCCGTTTCAGCCAGCTCCTGGTGTGGCAAGTTCCACCGCCGTTACACAATGGGTCCCACTTACAACCAGTTGGAGCAGCTGCTTGGGGGACAAGGCACTGCCCTGGGGGAGTGAATGTGGCAGAAAATGCAGGCCCTGACAAAGAAATCTGTAGGGCAAGCAGGTGTTTGTTAACCACTTTTAGTTTTTTTTAAGCACTTAGTGTTACTAAGAAAATGAAGAGGATTTGATGCTTTCCTCACTATTTTGTGTGTTGTTCTTAACGTATTAAGTAGCTCTTACAGTAGCCAGCTTTATATATCTGTGGTACCCAGGACAACACTGATGATAATGGCAATAATACTTATCACTTAAATGACATTTTGCAAATTCAAAGTGTTGTGCAACAAACATTAATTAGCTTTCACAAGAGTCTTGCTGTGAAGTAGGTAAGTGTTGTTGTTCTCCGATTACACATGGGGAGTCTAAAGCAAAGAGGTAAATCATCCAGGGAATCAGTAGCACTCAGGCAAGAATTAAAGCTGGGGAGTTTCTGCTTCCCAACTTGTTCCGTAGAGTGCACTGCTTGCATCATAGTTAGCTAAAAATATGCTCCTAGATTCATAAAAAATAATTTACCATATCAGTTCTACCATGATTGCACCTTCAGGCGGAGCTCAGAGGGCTGTCTCTTACAGTGATTCACAGAAAAGCTACTCATTTGCCCCAGTCACAAACCCCAAAGTTTTACTATAAAACGTATCTTTGTATTTTTCTACTATGCTCATGCCCAAAGGCATGGTAGGCAGAATGCACAGAGAAAGCTGACATGCTGGTGTCATGGAAGTATACACATATAGATGATCACAGGTCAAAATGGACTTTTTTTTTACAGATGTATGATACCAGAACTTCAGAGCGATATACCAGCAATGTCTGAAGATAGCAATGGAAAGAAGAGCAAAATGCAGGGATCTTTCCTGCCTCTCCTTCTACATTTTCATGCAGACACTTCTAAAGACCTGTTTTAATTGCTATGTGCACCCCAATTGCTGCCTATGTTTCAAATGGACTATCGAAATACACTAATGCTCAGAAGTCCTTCACCTTCTAACTTCTTAGCTTGTAAGCTTCTCTCAGGAGGCATTACAACTTTTTTTTTTTTTTTTTTTCCCAAAAGAAGTTAGCACACCAATGGTGTTGTGATGGTGATGGTTGTGACCAGGGCCCCCGAGTACTGTTACAGCTATTCGTTTATTCTGATAACAGCTAGAAGCCAGAGAGAGCCTGGACTCCAGTGGGTGGTAGGCTCTCTATCCATTTATATAATGAGTTCCCCACCGTGGAAATTTTGCAGTCTGTAATGTAATCATGTTTAATAAGCCATTTCTAACTGTCTTTTATTGCTGTTGTATCTTAAAATAGTTTTTATAGATTAGCAAAGTGCTCTGATATAATATCTCTGTATCTTCCTGGGTGCAGTAAATGCCCCTTCTCTCTTTCAGTGACCCTGCAGATCAGATATTAACAGCTCAAGTTCTGTGCTTTCTGCAGGAAAACACATTTCTGAGCGGGATATTTGCACATCTGAAGTCCAGAGCCAGACAGAGAAATGAACTTCTGATCATGCAGAAAAACACCCTTTTCTAACCTGGCAGAGCAGGGCTACTACCCTGGCTGTCCTGTGGTCAGGTGCATGAGCTGTGGAGTGCTAAATTCAAATGTCTTTACAATTAATACTGAAATATGCTGTCTCCAGTTTAGGAAATGAGAGGAGAAAGTCAAAGGCTTTCCCTACAGCATGACGACTGATGTGTCTGGTTTGTAGCTTTCCTTATCCCATGCGCTCTTACTTCTCCCTGTCAAGTCTTGGCCACGGACATTTGGATGGTTGGGTTTGGATGTGCACCACAGTTCTACAGTGACAATCTCCAAATCACTTTTCCAAGACACTGGCCATATCTGCATTGAAGATATCGTGGATCAGGAGCAAAACTGATCTACACTGCCTTAAATGTTCCTCTAGCTCTCTCAGGTTCTGTGCAGTTACTCAGTTTTGTGCAGTGGATATTGTCAGCTACTTCAACTACTTTTTTGTTTTTCTGTCATTCACAGGTGTTTTTAAACTTTGATAGCTTGAAAATATATAGTAAATTTATTATCTTTTAATTCCATACTTCTTTCATTTTCCATCCATTCTCAGTTAACTGTTTCTGCAAAGCCAGAAAAGGAAACTCGGAACTTTAGACAGCTTTCTTGAATATAATGGCTATTGGAAACAATTTTGGGGATGAGGAAATGGATTAAAACTGAGTGCGTGTCTATGTGTGTGTGTATATATATATACATGAACAGTAGGAATTTTCCCACTGGACTAAGATATTTTTAAGGTAACATGTATTTTATGCATAAACAGCTTCTCCTTTTCATTGCGTACCATGATATAACATTTTTAGGATACTACCCACCTCAAGGTCAGTTGCAAATGTATTTGTCTGTATGAGTAGCCAAAAGATCATCAGGAAACACTATTGAATTAAAAAAGCTCTGAAAAAAGGTCACTCATGTTTTGTGTGTGAAGTCAATAATTGCAACGTACCATATTGTTCTGCAATTGTTGGCTCACAGTATTGTAATTACAAAGATGTCTGTGCAGTCCGCATTGTTGTAATTAGATTAAGGAGAAGGAGGAAGCTCAACACCAGCAAAGTATCATAAAAAACAAAAGCAGAATCTCTGTTCTGAATCTACTTCAGTGAATCTAGGCACTGTAGCACACATGACAAGTAAAAATCATGCAGTGTTTGAAGACCTCTGCAACCTACAATTTATTTGCTTTTCTTACTGTAAATCAAATCTTTTATGTTTGAATATATTTATGGCATTTAATTTCCTTTTCTTTTTTTCAGGGGGACTATAGGAAAAAGTGAACAATTTTGGTGCTTTGCCTTCACCTTTCTCTTAATTTTAGTGTGTGCTGTAGCAAATGTATAGAGGTGTATAAAGAAAATAATTTCATGTAATTTTTGATCTTTCATACACCCAACTTTTGCTCTTTCTTTTCCTTTTTCAGATATGTTCACACATCTTCATCCTCTTATTCCATCCTGTCTTCCTGTCTGTGTCTGAGTTACTCACTTTATTTAAATTTCTGCTACTTTTTTGCTATACCTCTCTACCCCCCCTTCACAGTCCTATATTCCTAGAGGTGAAAGACTGACACACTAAACCAAGGTGCCATTTCTTTCCTTATGAATCTCTTCATTTTGTGCTTTCAGTGCAGGTGCTGTTTTCTGATGAGGTGAAGAATTGGTATGTGAAAGTATAGTTAGCAGTGATTAATAACCAGTGAAAAATAAAAAGGGAGAGAGTTGAAAAATGCAAATAATGAGAGGGATCACAAAACCAGGGAATGAAGTGGTCCATTGATTTTAGTGTATCGTCCTTTTGTTTCAGAAATTCAGGTTTTAAATCCCAGTTCAGGTTGCAGGTAAAAGTGAATTTGATCTCCTCCTAGTCCTGTTAGTCCCTATATTGTGGCCATGCCACAGTCAGGTGTGGGTGATGATTTTTGTTCACAAGATTTCAAGAAACAGAGTAACATGGCAGTTAGAGGCTGGGATGTATAGATACGTCTTCTGCCACATACAGTGAAATCTTAGCTCACTGAATTGCATGAGAGTTTTGACTGCATTCCTCTCAGCTGTCTTACAGCTTTAGTTCCCAACTTCCATAGGCCTTACATTTCCTTCCCAATATTTTACAATGTTTAAATAAAATTAGTTACTTTCTGTTCTTGTATTAAACAGAATAAAGGATGCACAGCAATAATAATTACTGAGAAGTCAATAGAATGTTTATCTGTAGTAAAAGTGAGAGAGTCACCATTTCAGATAATATAAATTATGAGTAACATTTCTTTGTATGGAATTTGAAACATAGAAGCAATTCAGATTTGTCTAGCTCCTGAATTTCTTCAGTCATTTCAAAATAGGAACAAAACAGTGAAACAGTAAGTGGAGAAAGCATAGTAATAATAACTCCCCCCACCCCCAATATCTGTGTCATCTCAATCAGAATTTAAGCTGAATTTTGGAGAGGTAGTGTAAGTGAAAGTATAGCAGTGTTTCCAAAGACAAAAAAGCTGCAGACTAACTGCATTGCTTGCTTTTGTTACATCAAGAAGTTTCTAAAGATCCAAGTTTCTTGGCTCTACAATGTCACATTTTAAAATATTCAGGTTGGTTTTTTTGTTCGTTACATAAAAAAATAATGATCTTGAAAATATTACCATGTTTATTTTAAAGAAATTATTTTCTACATTTTAATTAGAAGTTATAATTCACCATCTTTTGGCCAAGTTATCTTAAATCTTGATCTTATTGGTAATGGGTATTGGGCCAGATTCAGAGAGAAATACAATCCTTACTTAATGCAAACAGTAAAAATATCAGCATTTCCAGAGATACGGTTCAGTTCAATTCATGTGCTGTGCCAACTCTGCCTTTTAATTAGAAATATTCTCCTACTTATGCAAGAATACTGGGGAAAAAAGGGCATTGTCTTCCTCATTATGTATTCCATGCAAATCACAAATGGACAAAATCAGGCATAATATGATGACTGTTTTGTTATTAAAGCACTTTAATAAGGTTAATGTATCCATATGAATAGTTTTCAAAATAAGTTTCTGTAGTTTTGAAGGTATGGTCTGGTCTAGTATAGTAATAAAGAATTTCCCTGTGGGGAAATAGTCAACCTTTTAATTTTGGCATGCAGAGTTCTCCTTTATTTTCCATTTATAAAAAGCCAACAAAAAGTACATTTCAAGATGCTTTATAAAAGTAATTCTCGTTACATTCTGGTTAAAATCTGTCTTATTGTGCTCTATCTGAGGAAAAACTGAGAAAATACTGACTTTACTTTTCAGTCATTCTTTTGCATATAAAAATAAAATATAGACCGTAAAGGGCAATTTATGCTTTGTTAAAATGTAGACCTGAGCAATTTTTTTTTCTACTGTGACTTTTCATAAAGGAGATCTGAAGCTGCACTGCAAGTAGCAAGGTATCTAGAAAAAGAAAGAAAATCTTACTGACTGCGTGCAAAACTGCAGCAAGTAGGACCTTATCTATATGCATTACTTTGATTTCAAATTATTTTTAGCATGGCTTTTATTGTACTCATTGTTACATACATAAATCTTTAAAGTATTACGTTTTGTAAGAAATGATCATAAAAATTTACAGCCAGTAACTTTCCCCCTGTCCCTTACAATGATATTCTACTAAAACCATTAAATGGTTCTCATTAATGCCCTTTAAATGATTGTGTAATGACCCACAATCGCTTGTAAGTGAACAACCATTAAAGAATTACCAGTTCTTAGCATGCTTTTAAGTACAGCTTAAATACATGGGAGGTAACGTATAATATATTAGAAAAAGTATTAAATTTGAAATTGTGGAAACACGATTGCTACAAAAAGACGAGTAGGTGCGAACCCTGCCCTGCACTGATCATAGCACTCGGAGAACACAGAGCAGTTAACAGTATTTCTTGTTGCACATAGCATTTTTTGCAGAGATATCTCTGTATATTTATTTGTTTTCTAGAATCACTTGGTTTTATGACCCTGATATTGACGTGATCTATAAGGAGTAAAATGACAACAAAAGGATGATTTCCATACAAAAGTGCTGAAATCAAAATCCTAGGTGTACCTGCTAATGACTGTTACTGGGAAGTGTCACCCACCTGATACTTTCAAAGAGCAGTTCTGCTCTAAGCCCAGAGACAAAACCAGAAGTCATTCCAGGTTTCTGAAATATTAGGAAGTGACATCCATGTGCACAGCTGACCTTGAGAAGTCTCAGGAATGTGCATATCTGGATGTGAAGAAATGTGATTGAAAAGAAATTTTTAACAAAAAGCATTATTTTAATTGGGAGTCACAGACGATTTGCTAGGTTTTGCTATCTGGATTGCAGTTTGACCCATTGCTAGGACCCTGGCTGTGGCACTTCATGGCACCAGGATGGGGAAGCTGCAGTGGCGGCTTTACAGGTTGAAAGGGGCATTTTAAGAATGTGTCATTCTCTGTAATTGTGGTGTATGCCAAAAGCTAAATTACCTTTCACATTTTGTAAATGCCCATTTAGGTTTGTAGACATATGTAGAAATTCCACATCCAATGTGAGTACTTATTTCAAGGTCTGGCCTTGCTGGTTGGATGGAAAGCAATATTTGGCAATATTTCACAGCTGTCCCATCCCCATCCTCCCCGCCACCAAGCTTTCTCTCTGAACTCCAGTTCTTGTGCTGCGGAGGTAGGACACGTGGCAGTACATCTAATGATACTAATACATTTCCTTCTTGTGAATTTGATTCTATTATGCCTACAAAAATGATGCTCTTTGTTCATCTTTGTAACCTTCAAATTGTATCTAAGCAAAATGAATTTCTGCTTGTCCTCATTACCTGATCTTTCAGTCGTTTTAGATCCTTTGTAAACCAGCCTTTGTTTGAAGTGCTCTGTACAGGTAGCTTTTGTAACCCAAGTGCTTTGCTTCTGGGCAAATTCTATTTGAATTCTCAAGGCTTCAGGGTTGCAATGAAGAGAGTCATACAATATCGAAAAGTAAGCATGTCTTCTTTTTTTTGTCTTTTTTTCTTTTTTTCCTTAATATCTGGAAATTAAATCTTTTTACTTTGTTCTTTGTTAGCAGCCTGGCTAGCCTGTTGGTGGCTTAAAGTGCAGTTGATTTAATTCCAGATCACTTGGTCCAACAGCAATTTGAATCTAGAGCACCAACATCCTGGTGTCCAAACCACCGGGATACGGGGTGTTTTTTCCATGACTGCTCTCTCTCTTCCAGTCTTTAAGAGAAATTCAGTGAAACCAGTGTGTGAAATATTTCAGTTCTGTGAAATTTCATCTAATCAAAATGTTCTAGCTGGTTATGCGCACTGCTGAGAATGTTTGACCACTAGGGCAGCAGGCAGCCTAAGATCACATTAGACTTTGCAGAATCCTTGGATACACAAATTTCAGTAGCAGCAACAAATGCTTTCTGTCATGTTATGTTTGCTAAGAACTGGATTCCTTCTTCTTACTGCTGTAATCTACGTATTTGTCATCTCCTTGTGTGCCTAACTGTACCAGATATAGTTGCCATACCAGACAGATACAAAATAAAAAAGATGCCACCTTAACATATGAGACAATAGTTTCTTAATATTGGTTTTATGCACACATTTTTCTCTTTTTTTTTTTT
>Ga0181612_163133_pt1 | contig 12541 bp, 10 predicted proteins | sample HoacroProtozoa21_FD_119630 | JGI IMG/M metagenome (GOLD analysis project Ga0181612, IMG submission 119630) | Hoatzin crop microbial communities from Cojedes, Venezuel. Combined Assembly of Gp0051906, Gp0051904, Gp0051908 | reverse complement strand
GTCTTGTCACTACATGCCCTTCTAAAAATTCCCTCTCCAGCTTTCTTGTAGGCCCGCTTCAAGGTACTGGAAGGCTGCTGTAAGGTCTCCCGAAGGCTCTGAGCTAAATGCAGCATGGTACCCCTTTTGTAACCAACAGGCTGCCCCGTCATCCCGCCCGCCTTTATGCCTTTGGCTGTAGGAGCAAGGGAGTGGCAGAGACACTGAACATGGGAAACTTCATGATGTATATTTTTAGTTTTAGTAGTAAGTATGTATTCATGTCTGCAACTTAATACAGTTTTTGTAGGTAGAGAGTGGCCTCGTGGGTGCTTGCCTGCGTATAGTTAGTCTTTGATGCCTTGTTGCACATGCATTTGTTTTGTTAAAACCCTTTATACAACTGTGGATCTCAGTTCTGTGACATGCAGAGCACCTGCAGCTGTGGGAGTTCAGCAGCAGCCAGGAGCATTTAGCAGTCAGGAGGTCAAGCCCTCTGGGGCTAGGTCTTCACTGATGAAGAAAGGTGCTCAAATATGTGAATGCAGCATGCGTATGATGTGTAAACTATTTAAGAGTTAGGTATTAGTCATATTGTGTATTAGTAATGTGAGTATGCATAGTTAATAGACATACTAATTTTGGAAACAGAGACACTGTAACTTCTTATAAAACTTAGTTTAGTTTTTGAGAAAAGGTAGGCACAAATCCAGTTTGTTAGGTAAATGTAAGCTTACAGAGAAAATAAGTGTGCTTTCAGGCAAGCACTAGTTACTAACGAAACAATTATCCACCACAAACAGCGACAATCCTGTGATGCCTTCTGGAAGCTGGTACAGAATATTCTCACGGAAAATAAATTCACTAGCCAGGGTGCACAGGCTCTTGCAAATGAATCACCATGGAGAGCATGTGTGTTCAACAGTAGCTACCCAAGCTGATGTTAATAGCAAACATCAAGGCCTTTAAGATTCTTAAATCCACTTCAGTGGATATTGATTTGGGTAATAAGAAATATTTCCATAGGGAAACACTTGATAAAAGAGCTTAAGGCAAGGGGAAGTGATTTTGCAGTGCAGTGAACGTGAAGAAAGAGAATATTAACCAAGCAGCAATCTCTGTGATCAGCTGTATTTCTAATTTTTTATGCTGCACCATCTGAAGTGTTTGAGTACTTCCCTCGGCGGCTGCAAGCACTGTGGTCATCAGGGTGGTTCTGCCCTTGGCAGGAGAAAGGCTGCTGCCGCTCAAGTGTGGCTGCAAATTCCGCTCCATGGGCAGAGCACGTTGTGTACGGACGCACGGCTGTAAGGGCTGTTCTCCAGAGAGGCTCTGCCTCTGAGCAGGGGCTGCCAGGGTGCCAACTCGCAGCGCGGCTCTACAAGAGAGTAACGTGCCCAGTGGCAGGAGCTGTGTGCCGGCTTCTTCCAGCGCTCCTGGACCTCCGAGTCTGAAGGGCCAGTCTGCTGCTGCTCTGAAGACGTGTGGCAAAAAACGAGAATCATTGCGGACAGATCTTGCCTCCAGTTTAGACTGCCTTCTTCAGCAGCCCAGCTTCTGCCACGTCAACCATCCGGATTAGGTTCCTTGCGTGCTGCATTTGTGCTGGGATACTGGGATGGCAAGCATGTTTCACAGGCATGATGAGGAGAGGGAGATTAGCAAGTGGAGGGGAAGAGAAGTGATCAGTGACAGGTTTTCTTATGAAGAAGAGCGACTTCTCCATTTATCATGCATGTGTATTTGGACTTGTATGTGAATTTGGTGCTAAGATACTTAAATTAGAGCTAAATAAAAATACAGCCTTTTCTGTCACCTCTCACCTTCTGTTGCAGCCTAGACCTGCTTGACATTCTTCAGATGCAAGATGAGCGCTGCCCCTGAGGCCTCTTCAGTCTGGTTTGTGCAGTTGGAACAAGGCAATGATGTATATGAGGAGGGTGAGGACAGCGTCACTGAAAGCAGAGACAGAGAAGCATTTCTTTTTCACCTCCTTTCAGTGTTGTTCATTGGCTGTTACTCAGTGGCCTGAACACAGGCTTTTTTTTTTCTTTCCGCCTTGGCTTTGCATTTCAAACCTATTGGTCTGCCAGATGTTGTGATGGCCCCTATTCAGATCAAGATGACTTAAAAGAGTCTGAGTATGTGGGATCTGAGGCTTGGTGGGAGCACTGACCGAGGGTGCAGCAGGGGAGACCTCATGGAGTTGTAACTGAAAGGGGTGAGTAAAATGTGAATGCAATAGAGTGTAAGAAGATTTCTGGAAGATGAGTTTTGGTACCCTTCTGGTGTAACTGCAGAGCCTTGAATGAATAGTTAAGGCTGGGAATGTTGTAAAAACACTTTGATAAGGGAGTTCAAGGGGTAAAGTGATATGGCAGCAGTGGCAGGGGAGATGATCCCTGTATGTGATTATTTTCATCATGTCAGCCAGATAGGAGAGAAGTGGAACAGGTGTAGAGATTGGAAAGGAGAAGGCAGATAGAGAGCAAGACACCAACAGAGGATTTAGGGGTGGAAAAATAGAAAAGGGATAGATTTTGTAATACCAGACCTTTTTCAGTTACCCTTAGAGTTGAAGAATAGAGGCAAAGTTTGTGGGATATTTATATCCTTCAGAATAAAATGTTTAATTTTTTTAAGATGTATGTGACATACAGATGTTTTTCGAGTAAAGTGAAATCCAGGCTTTGTATACAGCAAGTTTCAGTGTGCTGAATCTCTAAACTTCCAGGTTCCTGAATTTTTCAGGGGGAGGGAGGAGGAAAGGGGAAGATTGACCCTATGTTTAGAGTCAGTTAAATACTTTGATATGTTTTAAAAAGGAGAGAAAGAAGAAATGTCAACAAACTTCAAATAAGCATTAAGTATGAATAGTTTACAGGATGCATCTAGGGTAGTCATATATGCCAATCTTATTAGGGGAGCAGCTGCCTCATATCTCTGGCAACAGCATAACTGACGTTACCTAGAAGCACCTTGCTGAAAAGAACCTACCTTTTGCAATTCTTAGTTTGATATGGTAGGGGAAAAAATTTTCTCTGTTACAGGCTAGAGGAGTTAAGACCATCAGGAATGCATGGCTTTGAGTTTTCTGGAATCAATATTGAACCCTGAGCAAAAATTGTCCTATATCTTTTTATGTTGTAGTACCAAATACAATATTGAAGTGCATTTCAGTAAGTATAGAGGGCTGGATGCAGCTATGTTGCTGCCGGGAACAGGATGGGAGGGAAGGTGGTGTAGATCCATTTGCCAGCTACTGTATCCCACAACTCAGAATATACAAGAGGTGCTGATGGGAGAGGGAGAAGGAGAGGAGGTGTGAGTTTGGGGTAGTCCTTGCCTGCAGGATTGTATCCCCGACAAAGAGTGATCAGTGTCTCGTTCTTCCACTTCTGCAGGAGAGGAGGAAGACTTGGCTGCCTCGAGGAATTCTATGAGATGACACTTGATCCGCCTTTTCAAAGGCAGCTGTAGCTTGGAATGGGCGAGGCCTTTGAGGGTTTGTGAAACTGCTCTTTGAGGTCACAGAAGCAGATTGAGTTTGTGACCCTATAATGAAAAAAATCTGGTATGTACAATAGCTCTGTAATAGACTTTACAGAAAGAGATAGTCATGGAAGCAGAATTTAACAGATCCCAGGTAAAATAATATATAAAAAAATATATATAGTCAATAAGGAAAGATCGAGCCCAATCAATTGCATTTCTTCCATTCCTAAGGCAGGCACTGTTACCCATTCTTGTGTTTGTTGTGTCACAGCGGTCACTGGGTTTTTTGGGGGCTTTTTTGTTTTGATTTTTAAAACATCAGCAGCTGAAAACAGAAAAATAAGGTTTGAAAGTATGCTTGAAAATGACCTAGAGAACTTACATAATGGTAGTTGTAAACTGAATCCAGCGTTGTAGGGTAAGGAATGGAAAACCATTCCACAATAGCTTAATGATGTTTTGGAGCACTTGAAGTTGGCAATGTGGCATACATCTTTGTGTCATTATGTTGGTTCATGAAGATTTCTCTAACTTGAATTTAATTTCCATTTCTGCCATGGCCTTGCTAGGTGATGCTGGGGAAACAATTTCATGTGCAGAGTTTGGGTTGGGTTTTTTTCCGTCTGCAAAATGGCAGTAATGATACTTGCTTTGGAGTGCTTAATGGCCTACTGATGAGAAGCAGCGTAGGTGTGAGTGGGAAAACAGAAGGAGTATTGGTTTTGTTTTTTCCACAAGTGTAGAAGTAGCCTGCCTTGTATCCCTACTGGTATTGAAAAGTCCCTCTGCTTTTGGTAGAACACTGTGTAAATGCCCTGTACATTTGTAAGAGTGACTAAAGAGATCTGGATAACTTAGGCACCTATGTTAGGTGATGAGCTTCTTATCTGGATCTTTGTAAATATGTCATGCAATCTGCCTTTCCCTTCACGTTTGATCTGTATGCAGGGGGGATATGAATAACATAATGGTTGCTTCTAGTTGGCTACAAAGAGCATCTTCAAGCACAGTTCTGTGTGTCTTCCTTTCCCAGGCAAACAGTGGTAATAATGAGAATTTACAAGCAACATTACAATTAATAAAATACAAGAATTATAATGAGGAGTCCTTAAATTAACCAACATATTTCAGTCTGTATATGGCTCATATGCTTTTTCATGGATCAGTTAGACTTTCCTGCGATAGCAACGTTGCTTCTCTTTGTTTACAGTTTCACAAGATCTGTCTGTTCCTTGTTTGAGACCTTTTTGAGTTTTAGGGCCCTTTATCATTCATCTTGGGTTATCACCTGATTGTCCAGATATATCCTTTTTTGATGACAACTTTACAGGGTACTCTTGTCTGGCTTGTTTTCATAACTGCTGTGTCTTCTGCAGGTTGTGCTCAGTATTACTTACTTGACTTGGTGGCAGCTCATGGGACTCCAAATTCTAGTGATTCGCTTTTCTCTTGCTTGTCTCTTTTTGTCTTGAATGTTTGTAGAGCCCCAACGTGTTCCTCATAACACAGACGTTCTTATTTGCTGTTGAACAAAATGCCAGCAGCTCCCAGTGCAAGCATCGTTCCTGCTGTTCAGACCTGTACTGTGCTCAGTCAGAGGCTTCTTTTTCTGCTGACAGACCTCTAAGACTTGTTTCCTTTATTTGTTTATTCATTGCCCCTTCACTGTGTATACCATCTAGGTATGAACATGTTCTGATCCAGTAAGTCTAGAAGTGTTAAAAACAGTACTTGTTAACCTTTCCTATGTACTTGGGTGTTTTATCTCACTATTCTAGTGAGGGTTGGCTCACTAGTACAAACCCTATGAACACGTCATGTGACATCCCTTTTGTTGCTCATGTCGCTGTTTCTGATACTGCATTCATTGGGTGCTTATCTGACTTAAGCGTCCCAGTTGCTTTCAAGCTAAACTTGTGTTCATCTGCTGCTGCAGTTGTCCACAGTTCTCACTGAAATGTTCTTATTGACCTGTAGCTGCTATCACAGTTGTGTCTCGAAGATTGTCAGAAAATTCCAAGTGCATTGACACATGTGAGAAGAGTTCTTGTTCTTTGCTAGTGCTCTAATTACTAGAAATGTATTAAAAAAGCAACTTTTCTGCCACTTTGCTGCTCAGTTCTTTAATACAATGTGCCTTTTTCCAAAGCTTCTTACAGTGTTTAACAGCTAGAAAACATTGATGTCATCCAAAAACTGAATTTTATGTTCTTTGTGATACACTAATAAGTATATGAACTACCTCGTGTCTTTGCAACCATCCCGGTGTGCCTTGCTATTGAATTTGCTCAAGTTGAGGAAGTTGGCTGTTTATCTGTTTGGTTGCCGTTACTCTGCTACTTTCATCCCATACTGTGAGCTAATGAGAGGAGGCTTGACTGACTGACTTCTCCAGATAACACTTCTGTGAGGATCATATTCAAAAGCTTTCAGAAACTCCACATAAATTCTTCTCCATGTCACCTTTAGAAACATCACTCCTGTATATTTTGTTACAGGATCGATAACTCAGAAGCTGTTTATTCATTTCCTTACATTTATTTGGATTAGGGAACTATTTTATTTAGAAAATAATTTTGGCAGGATCAGGGAAGATTTTCTTTCAACTTTTCCTGAGAAATTCAACTTAAAGGATAAAACCCAGAACATTTTAAAAAAAGAAAAAATTTGCTCACCAAGTAAGTTGCTTACACACATTTATGTAAGGTTAATTGCCATATAAATAATGCTCTGTGACACTCCTGGCTTCCTCCAAAGGTCAGAATGAGGGACATAGTTTGTTGTCTTATATATATTTAAAGAGGTGTGCAAATGTATTTATTTCTGAGACTCGGCAAATTTGACAGGTGAGGCATCAATTTTCAGAAACACTCTGTGTAGATATTTTTGTACTATTTCTGAAGGTATTTGTGATGCTCTTCTAGAGAGGACTGACAGGTTGATGAGATAACTACGTGGCTGTTAAAAAGTGTGTGCATGCATGCTGTATCTAGTTGTGATGGGAATATCTGTATTGCATGACCATCTTTTTCTGTAATAGCTTTGGGTCTGCAGTCTTATTTTGCCACTATCATGATACGATCACGATGGCAAAGAGATGTTTCAGGGCTAATTACATTAAATTGATTTGGTCAGAATGTTTCAAGTCTCAATTATCTCTGTCCTTGATGGAAAGAAGATACTGAGCTAAAATCAATATTGTTTACTTTCTCAATTATCGTGAGTAAATTTGAGTTAAGTCTGAGCTTTTGCAATTTAACTACAACAATCCTTAGTGAGCCATTTGCCAGTCAGCCATTGAGGTAAGCTGATTCTTCTCACATACTTAGTTTTAGTTGAAGGGAAGTGAGAGACTGAACTTCATGTTTCTTCTAAATAGTGTCTACCTGAGAGCAGTTATGAATATACTGGAAGTGTTGCAACATCTTTAAGCAATGTGTACCTGTAAGTAGAAATGTATCTTCTCTATTTTCGCAGCCATCTTGCAGCTTAAATGATAGATTAAAAACTAAATGCAAAACAACAACCATATATTCCTGGAGGCTTGAGAGTATTTCCAGCTGAATAAAGATCACTGGTGGGATGGCAGACAGTCTAACTTATGGTTAGGGACTATAGAAATAAATTAGGTTAGAATGGGCAGTTCTTAGAAATATTCTTTACAATCTACATTTTTTTTGGTTGGGTGTTTTTTTTAATTGTATCTAATTTTCTGGAGAGATGTATGAATACATTTGCAATGCTGTGACCTGTCTCTGGTTGATCGTATGGAATGGGTCAGGCTTTTGTGGGCCAAACTTTATTTTTTTAAAAAGCTGTCTACAATGATTTTACAGGTAAGGTGAACCTGCAACACCTGCATATATCTTTACTAGGTGATGTATTTTCTGACTGCAGTATCCTCTTATGGCCTTTGTTTTTTTTTTTTTTTTGTTCTGGCTGATCAGATCTCATTGGAACCTCTCTGAAGCTGCTTGAGGAGACCGCCAGAACTCTTGGGGACCTCTTTATTTAACTGCAAGCCCCAGAGTAATAGTCCTGGAGTAATCTAGCTGCCAGCTACTGTGCAACTCTGTGGCTGAAATAGTATAAAAACCAGGAGATAATACCCCTTTTGCACTAAAGATAATTCTTTCATACACCACTGCCTGTCACTTTTTATTTAAGTGTCAATGTAATGCTGGCAAGAGATGTCCTCTTGATAGCACTGTGGAAGAAGATTAACTAGAAAAAGTGACTGTCATACATAAATGTGCAAGCATGCCTTTTGGGAGGGGGAAGTTTAAGGAGTTTCTTAGGAGCAGTAATTAGTTTAATCTCCATGGCCCATGTAGGTCTGGTCTCTTCCGTTTAGTCTGCTAATTACTGGAAAGTGCAATGGTGAGCTAGTTTTGAGACAGAGAAAATATATGCAGCAACATGCCACCACCTTGCCTAAATGGAAACAGAATTTAGTCCTGACCAGCACTAAAGCACAGACAGTTTGCTCTGAGGTGATCGGCTGTGCCCCTGGGACAAAACCAGTAACTTTTCAAAGAATATTGAAATTGTGTAGGTGAACACAAGAGGACAGGTTACTTGTGTAATCCTTACTAAAACATGGACCAGCTTGCATAGTCACAGCCCTTAGTTTTAGGAGAACATACCATTTTTTCCACAGTGTATCTGTCCTAGGCTTTTATCACTTGCTATAACTATGGTAAGAGATCAGGGTTTCTCTCTGGTGTTTGGGGTGTTTGTAGAGGATGTATCTCTAAACTTTGGCTCCAAGTTTAGGGAATCTGGTGACCAGTGTATTTTCAAACACTGTATCATAAACAGTAGCTTCGCTCCTGGCAAGGTGTCGAGTGGTGGCTAGAGCAGTGCCTACGTATACAGACTTGCAGTGTATGCAGGTCTGTAGGCTTGGCCTGTTTGTTCTGAAAGGAATGTGGCAAAAGCAATTAGATTTGAGTCTCATTTCTGTTTCCTGTATGCCTGGAGTGCCTTTAGGCAGCATCTCACTTGTATGAGTAGGAAAATCAGCGAGACACCATTGGAAAGGGAGATACAAGCCCTCATTCGTGTAAGCGCCATGAGCTGTGCAGAAGCCTTTATACGGGTCAGTAGTGTATCCTGGGTAAGAATATGTGGCTTCCTCCCGGGGCTGGAGGCAGTTATTTGGGGAGATAATTTCAACTATATTTCAAAAAACATTGTTTTCTTCCATCAAGCATTATGACTGCTGAACCCTGTAAACAAGCGCAAAGGAGGCCAGAACATCCAGGCTGAGGTCTTAATGGGGATTTTTCAGCTGAAAGTGGGGCACTCCAGCACATCGTTATTGTCATAACATTACCTTTTTAACAGGTCGTCTCTTGCTTCTCAGAGGCTGAACAGCATGTTGCGGTGACACGTTCTTCTCTGTGCTTTGTTTTCTTCTCTGAACCCCCATAAGAAGATATTTCTCACATATGGTTGGGCAAAAAGTTGAATTTGCATGGCTTGTGCTGCCTTACAAAGTCACGTATCATTGTCCTGGAGTGCAAGCAGCGAACTCCCAAGATTCGTTGCTATGACCCTGTGACTACTACAAGGAAGAGGAAGGTAATGATTTTCTAAATGTCTTTCCACCACTTATACGCACTTTCACAAAAAAACCCAAAACCGTACAGCCCATTTCATAACCTTTTCTAAATTCCAGATGTAGCCATGTTCTGTGTGCCAGGGAGATGCAGGGGGGTGGCGAGGAGAGGATAGAATAGACATCTAGCGAAGCAAATTTCCCTTCTAGATTTTTGCGTAGCAAATGCCATAGCTATGAGTAAAGAATCCAACAGGCTGGGCTCAAAGAAAACTGAATATCGGCTCTCTGTGGACTTGGATGGTTGTTAAGCAGTAGGAGCAATTTCTGGACTACAGCCACAAAGAGCAACACAGGCTGTGAGTGCCTGCAGCAACAAGGTAGTGAGAATGTTATGTACATTCTTATTTTGTTGGTTATGGAATGAAAACTTGGCCGAGTCTTTTTTTTTTTTTTGTGGGTGGGGTTTGTTTGTTTGTTTGTTTTCTAGAAACAAACACCAAACAAAACCCCTCATATTAGGGTTGCTCAGCTTGAGGAATTAATACCTTTTAACTGGCATGCACACACTTAGCTGCCAACCAATTTGTGTTCAGTGCGAGCATTTCTGCTGCAAAATGGAGAGCAACAGTGCTGTGAGGGGATGTACCGGCGATTTCTGCACCGGGGCACTGTTACCTTGCAATATCGTTTTCTGCTGAAGGAAAGATGAAAAATTATGAGTCATTGCTCTAGGAATATGAAGTGCCGCATTTGTGACCCTCTTTTACTCTCTCTGTGCAAGAACTGGGTGATGATCCTCAGCTGTGAGAGCTTCCTCTAGCAGCTCTTCAGTCTTCTCTGGAGGCTGCCTGATCTGAACAGAAACAGTATGTGAACGTAACCAGGCCTTGGATGGTCACCTACAGGCAGTAAACAGGACTGCATACAGCCATCTATACATGTGTAATTTCCTCGTTACCTTAATCTCCAGTAGTGTCTAATGACAGTCTGTGAGGTGTTTTCTGACTACCTCACTTTTATTCAAAATGGCTAATTAGTTAGGCTGGAGTTTTCCCATTCACAATTTCCTCCCTCCTACTTGGTGTTTTTCTGCTATTTGAATTTTGAATAGTTTAGTTGGGTTTTTTTATTAGGAAAACTTCCTCTGTGCTATGTGTAAATCCAGGTAAGAGTGAGATTTGAATTATTGCCATTTAATTCTCCTTGAAAGTGGTGTTCTCGAGTTGTATTTTGAGGTTGTCTCTTGATTAGACATAGGTGACTGAATCTGGTGGGCTCTAGGCATGAAGATGAATGTGACAGGGTGTCTTGTGCTGCTTTGGGGGGCAGGAAGGTGGAAGTGCTGAGGATCTCCTCAGCAGTTCGAAAGAGGGGGAAGGCTGGGGGCTGGCACCTGCTGGAGGTTGCAATGAGCTGCTGTTTTTAACCATGTCTTAACTGCTCCTAAACTTCAGCCCAATGTACCTGGTCTCTCACTAACAGTAGGCACTTTTCTGTTGGGCAGCTTAGGAAGGAGGAGGGAAAGTCATTCACTCTCTAATTCCATGATTTCTTTCTACTGTCCGTAATACAGACCCATTAAATGCTGGAAAGAATCACTGTACCAGATTACCTGGGAGCCGCTGTAGTAGAGGCATGAGTTTTAGGCATATGTAAGGCATGAGAATTAGGTCTGTGAGCAGATTATTGTTGTACTTGTATCCTGATTCTAATGCTTGCTCTTCGAAGAGTTGAGCCAATGCTGTTCAGTGCCTCAGTTTTGTCACTTTTAAAATAGGCGGGAGTTTATGGACATATTGAAGACTGTAATAGCGTCATACTCAGATGGTTGTTATGGCATGCTTGGTTCTCCTGCGTACACATCAAGAATGACATTGAAAAAATGGTGAAAGCATTGCAAAGCATGACTGGAAAACTGTAAGATACATCTTGCAGTGAAGGACTTCCAGAGCTCCATTTGTTTAACTTTATTGCACGGAGAGGTGACTAGATGAGTGAATTTCACAAGTACTTTTATGAGAAGAAAATGCTGGGTTCTTTAAAGGCCCTTTAATCTTGCAGAGAGAAGCATAACAAAAGCAAAGGCTGGAAGTTAAAGCCAGTCAAACTCCATTTGAGAGAGAAACAGCTGAGTTTGGGAAACTGCACATGTTTTTAATAGGGAGAGTGATTAACTATTGGGATAAATGGACAGGCTCTTGAAGGTTTTGAGAAAGAATGTGATGCCTTGTTGCAAGATACACCATAGCAAAATATAAGCTGTCAGGTTGAAGCAGGCTTGACAGCCTTTTATTGCATAGCAGCTTGAAGTAAATAATCTAGTAGTAATTTCTGGTTTTAAAACACAGAGCTCTATGCACATAACAGATCCCTTCATCTATATGTATCCACACAGTAATTTTAAAATAGTAAATATTGAACTATGTGAGTAGATTATACCTCCACAATAATTAATATTTTTCCAAAATACATAGTACAGAGCAGACACACGCAATTTTTATTAATTTAGTTTATGTAAGGAATAAAAAGAATTTGCTTTTGGGTATAAAGGTAATTGTCAAAATGGAAATGCGGTATTGCTCAAAACCACCTCTGTACTTGCTTTCATTGATATTTTTTCTGTAATTTTGCTTTCTTGTAACTTAGGTTTCTTGTGATAATGTAAGAAATGAAAAATAACAAAATCTTCCTCTGATTCACTTGTGCTTTTAATTGATGTAGCAGTGATTTTATTGTGTTGTCTTTTTTTAAAGAAATTGAGGGCTCAAGATGGGGCACTTGGAGTTTATTTGCATATTTTTGGTTTAAGCTAAGAAAATATGAAGATGAGAATTACAGTAACCATGGTTCTATTTTTGTTGTTAATAATATGTACTGATAGGAGTGCTTTTACCTGTTGCCTGAAGGTGTCTCAGTCAGAACTGTTCTGCAGACATTCACCACCTTCCCTCCAACAGCCAGTTCACCTGTCCCCCGCGTAGTGAATGCAGTATAAATACCCTGACTGCTGGAAGTGCATCTCCAGAGCTGCTCTGTTCTTCACCCTGTCTGTATTACAGGGCATACCCTGAGTGCTGGTACTTTGGAGGTCCTGAATGATGCAGACTGCCTCCATGGAGTAGGCTTTTTCAGTCTTTTTCACAAACACAGACAAGGTGCTTGCATGGAGGTTGTTGAGGATGTTTAGAATCTGAGGGAGGATTTTGTGAATATGTCATCCAAAAAGTGCTAGGTTGTGTGTATGATGAAAAATTTGGGAAGTGCCCTGGTTGCCAAGAAGGTCAATGGTATCCTGGGGTGCATTAAGAAGAATGTGGCCAGCAGGTCGAGGGAGGTTCTCCTCCCCCTCTACACTGCCCTAGTGAGGTCGCATCTGGAGTCCTGTGTCCAGTTCTGGGCTCCCCAGTTCAAGAAGGATGAAGAGCTACTGGAGAGAGTCCAGCGGAGGGCTACAAGGATGGTGAGGGGACTGGAGCATCTCCACTACGAGGAGAGGTTGAG
>Ga0181612_171809_pt1 | contig 12542 bp, 6 predicted proteins | sample HoacroProtozoa21_FD_119630 | JGI IMG/M metagenome (GOLD analysis project Ga0181612, IMG submission 119630) | Hoatzin crop microbial communities from Cojedes, Venezuel. Combined Assembly of Gp0051906, Gp0051904, Gp0051908 | reverse complement strand
GTAACTCTTTTGGGGAAAGAATTGTGAGGAGTCATTCTGGGAAGCAAATTAGGGGTGATAGTTTTTAATACAATTGAATGTATGCAAACACAGCTTATGACAGTAACATTGCATTCCTGTGTAAAACAAGTCATCCAGATTTATATATTGAAGTCTCTGTTAGTAGTTAATCTGCTGCTGGCCACCTGCAGAGGAGGAATGGAAAAGCTTCCTTTTGATCTCTTTTGTGAAACGACCTTTAAGGGTGAAAAAAATATAAAAGAAAATAAATGTGAATGAACCCTAAAAGGTTTGATACAGATATTCTGTTGGGAACTGTTTGGTCCTTTAAAAAGATGTCCATATAGGACATTAAATGTATGAAAGAGAGCAACATCTGTGCTTTAGGTCAAGGAGGCTCATCACCCACTAATGTAGCTCAGCTAACTTCTTACAAGTCACTGAGACATGGCCTTAGTCTGGTAGATTACTTTGTGAGCACTCTGTGTCTGAGCTGAGAAGGACAGCATTAAATACGGGAATGAATGGTTAGTGGGAAGAACAGCAATTTAAACTCTGCTATGTGATGCCTCTCCTCCTGACAAGGGTTATTATTCAGTTGCGGTGTTCCTGTACCCGCTATGTGGTATATGCGTCCCTGGGCCCGAACATTTGGTCTTTGTCTGACTGTTGGTTTGGGTCCATGTCACTGGTAGAAATATTGCCCTAACCATGGTTTATCCTCATTTCAGTGAAAGGAGCCAAAGCAAAGCTCCTTCACTCCTTCTTGAATCAGTAAATATTAAAGATTCTTCTCCATGCATGAAAATAAAACCGAGCGTTTGCACCTCACATTATCTTTGTGTATAAATGAGGCTAAAAGTCTGAAAATCATGCTCATGACCTCTGAGTGGGTAGAGATAATTCTGCTTATTATACCTCTCCATTTTCCTATGATGTTGAATTTCTCAAACTGTCTGTAAAACCCAGGTTCTCCTCTTACCCTTGCACATACCCAGACACCAGGAAGACATCTGTCTTAATGGATAATGGCTCCTTTGTGTGAATACTGTCAGTATCATATCAATGTGACATAAATATAGCAAATTAGCCATGTGTTACTTACATAAGAACTGCTTCAGCTCTTTGTGTGGAATGGAAAAGGTGCAAGTGAAAGCTCTCTGAAGCAGCATGAGTCTACCTTTTTTTTACAGCGCACCTGTGAGAAAATGCACCAAATTTTAGATTTGGTATTAATTCAAAGCTATTTTTTTCCCAAAGTAGGAAAGAACTAAGGTTTAAATGCACCGAAGAACTTGGAAATGGGTATTTTGGCAAAACTTTCCTTAAGGAATGCTGTTGCCCACCTCGGCCATTCACATGTGAAAATGAGACATTTCTCGTGCATATCACTTTGTGCTTCTGTCCCTGCCACTATTGGCCTTCCTCCAGGATTACAATTTTGCATCTTTCATGACTAAATGTAAAGGTTAGTTAAAAGAATTCTTTGTAAAAATTTTTAATTTTAGACACTCAAATTCATTGAGTTCATTCTTACTGTATCTTCACAGATTTCAAAAAATAGATGTATTTAGTCTTCTGAATCTCAAATTTTTAGTTGTGACTGTCTTTCTCTTCCAGACATTTGCTAGGTGGTAGAGCCATTGCTAAAGGATAGTACTGGTTTTCTTATTAAAAAAATATTGCCAAATGGTATTCTGAGACTTGCTAGAAATAACACTTTATTTTTACTGGATGCATTTCCCAGTTCTAGATAATTCATTTTTATTAATATCAGAACATACGAATAAGCAGAAGATATCCAATAACTTCTAAAATTAAAGGTTCTTTGGAATCTGTGCATTTTTACTGGGGTGTGGAGGTAACAAGTGTTATGAAATAAGCTCATAAGATTTTTAAAACTTACATCCCTCCATAGAGCTCAATTCCTGGAAACAAGGAATGTGCCAATATCTGGTTGTGTGTAATCGAAAATGACACAATACTGGAAATTAAATGTAGGCAATATTTTTCCAGAAAATATCAAATAACGAATACACTTGCTCTCTTACTTTGCAAACACTAGAATGTTCATTTCATAAGCTTGTGTTCTCTCCCTGCCCCCCTTTCCTGGGAACATCTTTAAACAATGGTTTTCAACCAGTTGCTTTTTTTTCAGTTTTTCAGCTGTAAGGTATCAAATTGCACTAGGCTGATTGCATGTGTGTTTTGCTATAACAAGTCAACATTGAATGCATGAACAAATTACTAAGGTGCATGTTTAAAATCTAAGGGATAAAAACAAAACATTGCAATAAAAATTTCTCCAATAGTGATCAGTAGTCTTATAATAATGCCTCTAAAATAGTAAACACACTTCTGTTTTCAGAGCAGCTCTGTTGTGATGATGTCATTTGTGTGAATTTTGCCAGAGGAGAACTTTGAACAAATATGTTGTAGATTAGTCCGGTGACTTTTTCAATATGTAAGACTACCCATGGAAGTGGTTTTGGGGAAGGGCAGAACTTCACAGAGCCATTCTGCCCTTCCAAAATACTAGAGATGTTACACAAACATTACATTGACAGGAGGCTTTGCTCTTGCTCATGTTGCATTATATCTTAACTCTTCAGTTGTCTCTGACTCAGAGCAGTGATTACATTTACTTTAGTAGTATGCTGATTCAAGATTCAAATTAATTAAAAGCATGTATTTGATGCATATTAGAGGCCTGCATTTCTTCTCTCTCTTGACTTCAGATTTGCAGGAATAGTGTGACACTGTGAAGAAACATAAATCTGGTTAGACAAAAGTATCTGCCTTCTTACCTCAGAAATTATGACAACCCAGATTTGTGTTCCTGTGTTGGACCAAGAACACCTGTATCTTCTTCCTAGCAGTGGATGCACAAAAGTCCTGGATATCCCTTGGTTCTCCTCCAGCTTCTCCACAGAAGTCAGCAAGAACCTTAGTATCTACCTGTAAATGCATGCAATGCAAACAGCACCAATCTGCAGAGAAAAAGAGGGTTTCCCCTCTGGTTTTACTGGTGTAAACCAGGTTTCCCTCCCACTTTGTCACCACTTCTACTGACTCCCACAACTCACAGGAAGACTCCTTGCTGCAGAAGCATGCAAAATGCTTTGAAGGGGCGCTGGGTTGCTGACTTCTCTGGTGTTGAGGAGCACTGGGAGTGATGCAGGCTGAATGAAAGAAAAGTGTTTCTCAGCTTTGTCTGAGAGCGCTTTGGCTTAGTCACATCTTTTGCTAAGTATAGTTGCAGATGGTTTAATTTTTAGGTGTCTTTAATGACTAGAATTATTCCCATATTAAAAAACTGTGCTTGTAGGTTATTCCTCTGGTGTCAAGTGTGCAGCCACCTGCCCAGCATAGCCCCTATTCTACCTAACCCCTTGTCTTACCTAGAAATGATACTGATGTCTCGGGAGCTTCTTGTTAGAAAACCACACTTCAAATGATAATCAAAATGATAGTAATAATGAGGACAATAATAAATTACCTGTACTCTGTGCAGAGATTATTTATTGAAATTTTGAAACTTGACTTATTTTATAGCTGAAGCAAAGCAAAGGTTAATTGATAGCTCATTTGTATTTTCCCTGCTCAAGCCCATGCTCAGCCAATTGTACTATTTCACTGTGGCTCAAGGGAAATCTTGCCACCACTTTAATGGAAACAGAATTGGTGACTTTGAACCTGATCCACTCTGGCATTACTCTGGCTGTATTCATTTGAAATCAGTGGCTTGAATACTGGTGTAAAACTGAGTAACACCCTGGTGAAACAGGTCCTTAATCCCCTGCATCCGTGCAAATTGTGTAGACCTCAGTGAAGTGAATATTCAGACTTTGTATTTATGCTCAGAAAGGGGAAAACACGCCCATAGTTTATTTGCATAATAAATGTGATGGGAAAATAATTCTATGGGGACAAACATTGTTTGGTTTGTCATGAGACATGCTTGACAATTACTGCTTTGTCCCTTTTGTGCGATTGCAACACAGTTATAAGATTGTGCCATAAATCTGAAAGACTGTTTTGCAAAGTTCGTATCTGCGTTTGCTACCTTTAATATTAATAGGAGAATATCTTTAAAGTGAGTAAATTGAGAAAGTGGCTGAAACTATAGTTTATAAAAGAAGATTAGTGGGTTTAATATGCACTGGAGAGTAAAAGAAAAATCTTATTACTGTATGGAGAAATTACCTCATAAAGAAGCTAATACAGCAGGCTAGGGAGTAATTTTTAACAAGGTTTTTATGATGCACAAGTGTAGGCAAGTTAATGAACTTATCTTTCTAGTTATTTTCAGATTGTAACAATGCATTTCTTTTCAGTTCCTGTGCTTTAAAAAGTAAAACACATTTAATCACTTACAATAAAACTAACTCATTAGTTTGATAAATCAAGTAAATCCTATACTGCTTCTGTTGTGGCAGGGCTGCTTAGAAACTAGATCAGGTGAAAACATTAAGTATAGAACAGAGCAAACTGCCAGGTTTATTCATTATAGGAATTAAACATTGTCACATTGACAGGGAATGTTAATTTTTTTTGGAAGATCTGCTCTGAGCTCACTAACAGAACTTAGGAAATAAAAACTAAAATAGGGACTCAGTCCAAGATTTTGTTTTAACAATTCCACTCTCTGCAAAATAGCCATGTGGTCTCTGACATTCATAAAACAGACATCTGAAGAATGTCACATCCAACAGCAAAGAAACCACAGGGGGGAGTTGGTAAATACAGAATGTCCATCTGTCAGCACCCCAGCATGGCATGTGTAGGTATTGTTTAGGAGGAGCATGTCCACATTTTTCTGCCCAAATGCAAAAGACAGACTCCTGAGTAAAACAGTTAAATCTTTATATTGATTTAAGAGATGTGCTTTCCTACCATACAACAACGACTGTACTTGAAATTAATTCAGCAGCACTCTAAAGGAAAGACTGAAGGTTGTCAGACACTCACTGCAGGTTTTAATACAGACGTCCTAGAACAGAAATAATGTGGACATATGACAACTATTTGACACTACAATAGGGCATTTCATCGAGAGTTTTTCAGACCCTCGTCTAGACCACAATCATATAAGCCACAACCATGCTGATTGTTAGCATTATTCACAGCTTCCTTGGTGTCAAAGGATGGGACAACCTTCCCAGAAGCACACTGAAGGGAAGAGAGGAGTGTGCTGAGAAAACAAGTTATTGCTGATTGACTGATTGACATAAACGGATGGGATGACTGGGCTTCTCTTTTGCTGATGAGAACATTCTCCTACACAGATGTGGAGGAACAGTCTGCAAAGAGCGGCAGCAGGAAACTTTCTGCTATTACAATACTCTGAGTGACAAGCAAGTTGCATACTGCTCAAGGTGTTCAAGTGTCTCCACACCCTTGTTAAAGGTCATAGTCCGCAATTTTTACTGCACTGAGACAATCAATATAAGAAAGCTTATGGGTGATGAGAAATGGGAGTTGTAATTACCACAGCATGTTTACCTTGGGGTGGAGAAGCATCGGTTTTCCCAAGTCACATTTCATGGTTTGCGTGCTGCTGATGTGCCAGTGAATACAGCTAAAATGGTTTATTTGCTATCTAGGGTTCACTGGTGTCTTTTTTTATTCAAAGTAAATAACCCCAAATAGTTCTTCTGAGTTGAGGTGCATCTATATGCCGTAACAAGCACTGATCTGAATCTGCCTAGAGATATACAGAGAGGTCTATCTGTCCACCTGTCTATAAAACCTTTGAAGGGCTTTTTGAAAGAATGTCTGACAGCAATTTTCCTGCTTCCCGCTTTTACAGTAGACTGTGCTTTTCTTTCTTTGGGGCCCAGGATAACACAAACTTCACTGAATCTTCCTTTGAATCTTATCTCTTCACAGGTAATTTTGGCTTTGAGGGAAAAAAGTTCTCTTTTCCTTTGCTTTTTTCCTCAAGAATATTTTCTAGCTCTGAGAAAATGCTGTGAACTGCTAAAATGTGATATCTAAAAATCTTTGCAGGATGAGGATCACTATTTCCATCTTTCTGATTCTAAGATTCAATTTCCTCTGTCCCTATCCAGCTTAAACTAAAATTCAAATTGCTCAAATTGCTCCTGAGTTCCACCGAATTCAGGCCAACTTAGTCATTAAGGTTGGTGTGACCTTGACTCTGCTGTTTGGAGCTGACCTCTCTAGGTGGTCAACACTGCAATTGCTGGATGCCCCTGAAGTGTGGGCTTATATCAGAATGATGTGATGCAGTCTAATCACTGACTTCTTGAGAAATAACTTCCTAAATCAGAAGTGACTGGAAACTGAAATACGCAGCTGAAGAAGGCAAATGGGAAGAAGACTGGTTTTTTTTGTTCACTGAGGTTTTAACTGTGTTGTCTGATCATAACACCCCAAGTTTATGTCCTTCTCAGTAACTCTGAACTGATCTTTCATTGAAAATTTTATATGAGAATGAGATACCACCACCACCTTTGTCTCTCTCTGCCCTTTATTTCAGCTGTGCGTCTGTGCCCTTTATTTCAGCTTGACAAAGACTGGCCTTCGAAACATTTTCTACTGAGTGAAAAAAGGAAATAAATCATTAGAGATTGTTTCCTTAAATTAAAAAAAAAACCAAAATCAGACACTGTGGTTGCTGCAGAGTCAGAGGCTGCTGATTAGCTAAAATGGAGTTACAAATATACAGCCTTGATCTCAAACAGCTTCTACATGAATTCTTGTTCTTTGGGTTTGATTACAAAAATAAATTGGTATTTTCCAGAAAGTATATGCAAAATAAATTTTCTCAGTTTACAAGAGGAAATCATCTGTATGAATGTACTGTTTACTATATTTATTATATTTGTTGTTATATGACTTTATTCTACTCTTTATAAAATAGCACAAAGAGTAGCACTGAGAACATAGCAGATATTGATTATCTATGATTAGAGAAACCCTCTCCATCAGATGAGGATTTGTTTGTTACTTGTTTGTAACACTGAAACTTCAATGAAAGATTTCAGCTGGTTTTCTATATATGTCATTGGAAACCAATAAAAAGGCTACACGGCTGCAGTTGGAAAGAAAATGTGCATGAAGAGAATGGGCCAGCTTCTGCTCTCAGTAACCGTCTATAAATGTAATTACGGTGGAGACCAAGAAGTTCCTCTAGATTTATGTGACTCCTTCCTCTTTAAATCAGAACAGCATTTGGGGAAGATGCAATAATTCTAGCACAGCATTTGCCCAGGAATAAATATTTTGACAGACAAAAACTTCACTGTGCCTTTTTTTCCCACACTAGCTATTAAAGAAATAGATCTTTCTTTAGACTGTATAGATTAACTAATCAAGACACAGTTCTGAGAGAAACTTTAACAGCTCAGTCCCAAGACCAGCCACACTTTTCAACAAAGAAAAGTTGCATAATAAGATCAGGTACAAATGGTACTTGAAGCATCACAAGAACATGCTTTTACTTTCAAGTTTAATGGATTGAACCTGGACAGAAATATTGAAAATGAACCTTTTTTTGGTTTATCTCAATAATTCTGCTCCAGAAACAGGAATGTGCAAATAACTTCCCAATAAAATGAACATAACATCCAAACAAGTATAGCATAAAAGCTTTGCCTTGTTTTTTTGAACCTGCAAAAAACAAGTTCAATTTGAGAGGTGGGCAAAGCCTCTTCTCATCCTTATTTTGACCTGAACTTTTGCCTGTCCATGTTCAGAAGCAGATATTGGTTTCCCACGCACAAATTGTCAGGCATCATGGGAAAAATGGCAAATATTTTTCCACCAAAGTTCGCTCTTGTTCTGAGGAGTGATTACATCTGCTGGGCTTGCCTTCTTTTTGCATATGTTTTGCACGAATAACAGCTTCACTGCCTGAAACCTTCTCAGGAAATGAAATTCAAAGAGTTGTGTTAAAAGCTGTCATCAAAAATGTCAGGTCTCAATCTGCAACAGGGGTGTGTTGACTTGCCCATGTTCCCAGTGCACATGCTGGGAGGCCAGGGGGAAGTTGTTTATGACATAGATGGATGGTATGTAGACTTACTTGATGCAAGGAAGGAGCTGATGCCAGGCAACTTCATTGACCACTCATCTCTAAATGGCATTGTTTAACCTGAAATATTAATGACCAAGTCACAGCAAGAAAAAACACGAAATGCTGTGATTTAATTTATTGTGTGCCCCATCTAAACTTGCAGTCACTCCCACTTCGGTGATCGAAGCTTTCTGGTGTTGGAGGGGGGGTTACTAACAAGGCTCGTCCAGGGAACAGTTGGAGGCACCACTCGTACTTCCCAATTAGCCATCTGTCACTCTGACTGATCACTTTGCAATAATGATATAGCAGTGGTCAATTTTGTGATATTTCTGTTAGGGGAACCTGCTTGGGCTTTACCTTATCAGCTAAAGAGAGAAACAGCAACACTTCTTGGGCGAATGCCATGGAAATTGTGTTTTGTGTTGCACAATGTACAGCTGGAGTGCATTGTGTAGCAGGAAGAGCTGAGCTCTCAAAGTCAGATGGCAAGCTCTAGATCTAATGTTATCAGAAAAATGACTGCCAGTGGAAGGAATTTATCGTGTCAACACAGTGCCTAGGATAAGGCTGTCAGAAACCAAATGTGGAGCAAGTATAAGAAAACTTCTAACATGGAGTGCTATATAAGAATAGACACAAGCCAGGGAATAAAAGTATGTACCCAGAAGAGGAACACAGGGCAAAGTCTAACTCAATCATTGTTAAAATGTAAGAGAACCTTCAGTATTGACTAAATCTATCATGAGAGTAGGAGAAAGAAAAGTGTGGATTGCAGAAAGTCAGAAACGAAATTATAACAGCCCTTCACAGCTCTGAAATCTCACTTCACGGACAGCAAAGTGAGACCTGCAAAGGACAGGTGGCCATGAGAAAATAGAAGCCCTTTCATGAAAATTGTGCATCCATAGTAATGCAACATAAGGCACAAATCATATTGTTCAGAGCGGGAGTAAGCATCACATGGCCCAGCACATCTTCTCCCTGGGTATCTGGAGCCCTCCTAGGGTGGTGGTTCTTTAGCCAGCAGGCTCTGACAGATGCTGCCGGGGAATGGGGGAGCCGCTTTAGTGAAATCTGATTCTTCATCTTGCTCTCCAGCTTTTCCTGATAAAACTAGTTTGGATGCAAGGGACAGCTGAGTGCTCTTGCCCCTGCCAGTAGGACCATGGCCAGGGCTCATCTCACTGTGGGATGACCATCTGCTGCCACTTAACAGCACAGGAAACCACCACTGAACAAAAAGCATCCACTCCTGCAGCATCCCACCTCCTGCAACAAAATGGAGGGGTAAAGGAAATGCTACCATATCAAATATAATCTATAATGAAGAGAGGGCAGTAAACACTGCAGGTGAGGTTATCGCATAGGTTTCCCCCTGGATGCCACCAACATGTACAAGGACAGTATTCTGAGGCTTAATACAGCCCAGCAGAATGAAGGGGAGCAAACAGAAACCAGGGCGGTGGAAGGATGGAGGGAGGGAGTGTGGCCTCCCCCATCTTCAGAGAAACCCCTCTGCTGTGATTAGATTTGATTCTGAGAGAGGCTAAGCCTAGTGTAAGAGCAGACAGGACGATGCCTTTCAACAGTGTCACTCCTCAACACTGCAGAATTTCCTGGTGATCCTCTGCATGTCCAGCATATTTTGGTGTTTCTGTCAGTCCATGTACAGGTTCACATACCATATTGCATTGCCACCTGAACAAGAGACGGTGAACACATGCTGTGACCTTCACTCATCCAGAGACTCAAGTGATTATATAGCTATCCACCATGAATTTGCTTTCTGTGGGCTTTTTTTTGTTTTTTTTCAAAAGGAAATTTGAAATCTTTATTTTGAATCAATGCCATGACAAAATTGTCACTTTTTGTACAAAATTTGAAGTGAATAAAAAGGTATAACATCTGGTTTACTAAAAACCCCCTACTTAAATATGAATTGTCTTTTTTAAAGAAATGCTAAAAATTTTGAAGTGGTCAAAACTGATCTAAGACATATGCCAGCACAGAAATACATGGATATGAAGCTGCCAGCAATACAACCATACCCTTTTATTGCATTGTGACTTCACAATCAAGCAGAGAGAAAAACAAAGGCTTTATTGTGGAAAAATATTAAAGCATACAGAACTTCCAAAGAAAGGGGCAGAAGGACGCAGATACACACCCTGAAAGCAGGGTAACACTCAATTGCTGTTCCTACCTTTAGTGCTTGCTCACATCATGTTCACTCAGAAAACATAAATCCTTCTCAAGGATGGCCAGAGAATCTGAAACTTCTGGGAAGCAGGCTGGTCTGCCAGGGGTGCGTGAGATGTTCCTGCGGAGACCTATCTAGAAACGAGTTCTTCTGAGTGGCAACACTTAATCAAGTGATCTGGGTGAACACAGGCTTTTCAGAAGCATCTAATGGGTATTCTGGAGTGCCGTTTAGGTCAGGTTTTTATTTATGATTTTCTTCTGGTATAATTTTCTTTGTCTCCTCTAAAAGTAATGTTGTGATGATGCTAAGGCATAATGTGCCCTCAAATGCTGTATAGGTATTCTACTGCCTGTACAGCAAAAGTCTTGGGACAAGGGCTTGAAAGTACTGGACAGAAGAGAGAACACCTGAAGTGACTGGCTTACTTTTGGCTGTCTTCGAGAAAGGGCATATTAGGAAGCCAACATCTTCGGTTACCAGGTGTTTATTACCTGTGAAGCCACTGAGTCAGTTCTGTGTTTTTTGATTGCGATTTCTTAGTTTTACTGAACTGTAAGGGCAGAAGCACCCCATTCAACAGCAGAAAAAATGTTCTGGGATAGAAATGCTGACAGAAGAACTCTTGGAACACTAAAGATTTCTTGACCTGCACTTTATATTTTGCTGTTATGTTTTCAACTATTGCTGAAGACTGTCCTCCCCACCCCCTTCGCCCCTTCAGAAACGGATATGAGTTTGAAGCATAAACCGGCTGTGCATTTGCCATTCAGACCAGGGTGGGAACTCCACCTGCTCACAGCCTTGCTCTGTTAAAAGCTACTAATCCTCATAAAACTGACCTTTCTGCTTTTTTTTTTCCATCTCTAATTTCCTGCATTCCTTACACTCTATTCTCTCTTTGTCTGGAAACTCATCTTGTTCTCTTTTGAACATACTGATTCATAAACATATGTTCTAAGTTACCTCTCTTGTCTGTGGTAACGTATTCCACATGCTTACATGCCATTTTATGAAATAGTTTTCTTTAACCTTTTTATTAGACTCGATTTCCTAACGTTTAAAATATATTCTTTTCTTTCATGTTTTTTTTTCTTCATAAATATATTGTACAGCTAAACAATGATGATTTTAATCAAAACCAAAACCATGGAAGGCGTAATCTTTCTTTGACACGTGAGGTTAAACTCTGTCCTTAGTTACATTTGTGTAACACCAAAGAAGTAGAAAAAGCTCTCCATTTTCACAGGATTTCAGTTTTGGCAAATCACTTTATTTTACCGCTGAATCTTGACTTACAAAGTATCCAGGGGAAGCCAAGAGATATATTAAAAGTAATTTAGAAATTTATTTCTAGAATGACAAATTTAAAAATTATATTCTGATATAATCTAGCGGGTATGTCTTCATCTGTGCGTGCAAATGTGCATGTGTGTGTGAACATGTGTTATACCTAAGGATAGCTGTACAAGTAGAATATCCCAAACACAAAGTACCCTGCAGCTGAATTCTTGTCTTTTTTCATTAGTAAGTTATTCAACTTTAACAATAAATGCACTTGGAATTGCAACAGGCAGAAAATTACACAATATAGAATTTCATAAAAGCTTCATTAAAGAATAAATAAAAAGCAGCAGCAAATAACCCAAATAAAATCAATTCCATTTTAAAAATCCCTGCACAGATATGCTGCAGAGTGAGGGACATGCAAAGGGGGAAGAGCAAAAGGCCCCTCCTCATTCTAAGTATCAACAGCAGACGATGGAGTTGTATGAGCGTCACAGAAGGTGGAATCCAATGTGTTTTTCTCCTGGTGAAACAGGAGTTAAAGGATGCAGTTGACACTGCAAAGAGAGACTCTACAACTCCAAGGGCTATGCGTTTTCATTTAGAAGACTCAAGGACCAAGATATGATTAAATAGGTTTATTAAGATTCAGTTAGCCTGTTTTGATTAACTTTGCTGAGGTAGGTAGTCCAGTGCCTTTATAGCCTACTGTCTGCATACTCCAGTAACAGGGACACTAGTACTCTAAACTAGACCTGTTGCCAAAAGCGACACTCAAACAGATAAATTGCACAGCAGTAATTGTGTATTAAGTGGGAACTGAAGTAACTCATATGAATTTCTGCTAAGGAGCACATAGGTTGCAACCTATGCTTCCATTTATCCAAATCCTATGTGAAACCAGTCTGAAATCCAATTAAATGAATATCTGATAAGAGAATGAAGCTATTAAATGCATAAAAATCTGCCAAAATGCAATGATTGCTTTACCAGTGATAAAAAATGTGC
>Ga0181612_167527_pt1 | contig 12543 bp, 6 predicted proteins | sample HoacroProtozoa21_FD_119630 | JGI IMG/M metagenome (GOLD analysis project Ga0181612, IMG submission 119630) | Hoatzin crop microbial communities from Cojedes, Venezuel. Combined Assembly of Gp0051906, Gp0051904, Gp0051908 | reverse complement strand
CCCACCGGTACCCAGCATGATGGCACATGGTATGGAATACCCTGCTCTGTTTGGTCAGGTTGGGTCAGCCTGCCCGGCTGTGCCCCTTCCTGGATTCCAGTGAAAATTAACCCTGTCCTTGCCAAACCCAGGACAATCTATAACTGAGAAATCTCTTGCTCTCAGTGACTCTGATTGCTATTATAATTGGAATAATTTACATTTATATGAAGATACCATTCTGTCTTCAGGCATACATAACAGTGCTTGATGTTTTGAAGATCATTTGGAAAGACACACAGAAATTATTTGCTTTTAGTAGAATGGCTCTTAACTTGCAAGCAAAACCATATTATGTGGGGCTAAAAAAAGGGGTCATAAGTATCTGAAGAAGGATCCTTTGGTAAACAATATTTCCAGAAATTTACTCCTCCTCAGATGCTTGCAAAGACACTTTACAAGACCTTCTCTTGCAGACAAACTGAGAAAGACTCTTGCAATCTTATCAAGCAATAAAATTACCATTAGGGTTAGAACCTTCTATAACAGGACGTCACTCCATCTCTCTGTTCTCCCTGTAAATGCCTATTTTAGAACTTGTTGACTTTTTCACTTTGGGAGCCTGAGGCTCTGACTAGTGGTCTAAGGCTGGTTCACACACATGCTTAGTCTCTGGCATACTAGAATCAATGAATAAGTGGTACCACATTGTGACTCCCATTCTCTATTGTCAAGAAACCTGCTTTTTAAGAAAGCAGACTGAAACCATACAGCTGAGGCTCTGGTACTCTTTTACCTCACTAAATTCACAATGAACAATATTTTGTTTTGCGCTTAGACTATGTTGAAATGGGAGTGATTAAAATTGGGGGTAGTTTTATCTTGGTGATTAAATGCTCAAATATGATTTGCCTTTATTCTGCAATCATATGTACACATGCAGAGGGATTGCATATGTAAATGAAAATTACACATCCCTGACTAACATTCAGTGGAGCTTAAAGGCAAACATTATTTACAGAGTTTTTCAGTTTCATAAAGAAGAGAATTTACCACCTCAAAGCCTGTGGAACACCAGAGTCAAAACAACCAACGTAGGTCAGCTGGCACTTATCTAGAATCTTTCAAGCTAGCATTAGAGACCTAAAAATGCCCAGAAATGCGGGAGATTCTCTCCCAGGTGAGATCTGTAACTTCTGCTACTTCAACCATCAGTTGATGACAGATTCAAAAATATTTATTCTGATGAAATATTTTTTTGTGCGTAATCCTAGTAATGCAGTTGTGCCCCTTTCTCTGTACTGAGGAAAGAAGCTGAGACCTCAGCCATCTAGAAAGAGCTCCACTTCTAGTACTGACTCAGGTCTTTCTAAATGAAACATCTGTGTTGCAAGCAAATCTCTTAATCATATCGCTTTGAACAAGGTAACTTGTGAATTAAGTATATAGATTACAGAGAATTAAACTGCAGTGTCCAGATGCTGATTGCTGATGTCTTTATCCCATTAAATTTCTTTGCCACACATGATCACATTGATTTCAGTTGGACTAGTTAGGCGGCATGATACTACTCAGTGAAGCAGATTGGGACTGGATTCAGAGTCATTTAGCAAAGGCCACAGGTGTTTCCAACACTGGTATGTGAATATCTAGTATGTACTCTTTCTATATAGGTTTTATTATGAAATTCTGCTGTATAGTTTCTATTACGTACCTGCTTATTTGTACTATAGTTTTGTATTAAATCTCTAGATGACCTGAAAAAATTGCATTAAAATGCATAATTGGAGATACATTTAACATTCAACACAAGAATCTGTATCTAGCATTTATAATAGTGAATTTCAAGAGTGAAAATATCAGAAAATCTCTGTTAGTTTAGATAAAGTGTATATTCAATGTAAACTTTTAAAAAGTTGCACTTATATTTCCAAGTCTGTCATTTTTACCTGTTTCAGCTTGGAGTATTGTTAATGACAACACCAGTTTGCAGGAAATAATTGATCTGGACTTTAAAACATTTTCTACTTGTGTTTGTTTCTCATGTTATCTTGTTTGGGAGCCTGTAATATACACATTGCTGAATAGTAATCTCCTCTAAAACTCTGATTTTTATGCTGAAAATGTACCAGTTACAGACCTGGATGTCTCAGCTTAGCCTGCTAAAGTCAGGTGCTTACATTGGAGAGTCCACTCACTTTTAAGCCTTGGCTGCATCAGACTTACAAAACCAACTTGCATAACTGAATCAGCAATATTCATTATCTTTAGCTCTCTGTCCTGAGTTCAGCTGGGATAGAGTTAATTTTAATAAGAAGCTGGTTGGGCTGACCCAAACCAGCCAGTCAAATGGGATATTCTATACCATGTGATGTCATGCTACTGGGGAGGTGAAAGGAGAGAGCAACTGCATGGTTCTTTGTTGCAGGCCAAACCATATAACTCTCTTACAGAGACACTCCAAATCATGATTAATCAAAATACATGTAAGAATTTAAGGTACAAAGCACTTTCAGCCTTAAAGGCCCTAGGACATCTAACTTCTGAGCAACTATAATCAAGTGCATTGGTTCATCTGTAGTGGGGAATTCTTCAAGCATGTAGTAGACTAAATGACACATTATTTTTTTCTGCTAATTTTATTACAGCATTGTTCTTCATGCTCTGCATAATTAAAGGTCTGTCATCATCTCCATTATGAACCTCTATTTTTGCTGGTTTATAACTTTGGCCATAATTTACTCTGAAAGGGAAGCTGTAATATGGGATCTTGTCACAATCATGGGTTCTTCTTGCACTGACTAAAAATAAAAGCTGAGTTTTTCAGATGTGATTAATCAACTATACCCTTCTGGTTTAATCTGGTAGAAGGGTTATGAGTTTCAAAGGCTGTGTGGAAGAATCTGTCTTTTCTGCAAAACAAGATTCATTGGGCATCCATTTCAAAATTTTTGCTCTTCTCTAGTGACCAGTGCAAATTTGTTCCTTTTTTTGAAACAAAGGAGTCACCAGAAATATGGCATTTGGTGTCAGATGCTTGGTGAAATGTTCTGATACAAAGAAGCCTTCTCTTTCCAAATATAATTTGCCATCATTGGTTTCTTGTCTTCTGGTATTTAAAATCAAGCAAAATTTCTGAGGGAAAATATATAACAGGATTGGCATAGTAGAGAATTTTAGTACAAAATACTAGTATTTCATACTTATTCTGCATATATAGATATACAGATTAAAGACTTCCTAAATGAATACTGACACAAACTGCTAGAAATGTTATGAAGGTGCAGTCTGGCTATTTTATGATTGTTTCTTGCACAGCTACTGATTTTGTAATGGCATGTTGTGAAGCTTTATAATGATTTGATAGAATTTCAACTGGTCCTTCTAGGCCTGGTTTTGACATTCTTCTTTGGCAGTAAAATCTGAAATTATGATGCAAAGGACACAATCTACTGTCTCTTATGATCAGGACAAAGATATGAAATGACCATTCTTTTGTAGACCATGACATTTTAAAATGCTTCTGATTTTACTAGCTTTTATCTGTTGCCATGTTTATCCTCCCATATCTCAGTAACACTACAAATGGTGCCATTGTTTTATATCACAGCTCCAAGTCATCCCTTTTCTTATGGGAATTGAATCGGATCCAAGATAAAGGCATTCCTCTTCTTCAGAGAGATTGACAGAGACAGTTCAACTTTACGCTTCTTTGTAAACACATTCAGTTCCTTTTCTATGCTTTGGAGTCGAATCAGAAGTTTTCCTAAAATATCTGGGCCACAGTGGATCACAGATGATAACAACTATGGCCATAACTATTTTCTGTGAAGGCAACAGAGAGGAAAACAGTATTGTGAGGAAAAGACAGGGAAATAGGATGAAGAGGAAGGGAACCTCTACCATTCTCTAGTCCTGTACCATTCTCTAGACCTTTTATATTTGAATTGAAGAAAATCATGTCTCTTTGGGTGATCTGCCTAGTCTTGACATAAGCAGCTCTGCTGCATAGTATGAAGTGTTGCAAGAGGGATAGATACACCAGGCAAGAGGGATAGATACAAGTACCGTTTAAGGAAAGTCCATATTTAGAACAGAACTTTATGATGTTAATTCAACTAAGCACTTGAGGATGTGTCTGGGTCACCCAGTTCTGAGAGGTAGGTACTTATGTGTTCAACATTTGGCACACATTTTCCTGAATATGTGGAGCATTTTTATGAAGATCTTGACCATTTATGGCTTGAGACCTGCTTAAATGCTTTTTTGAGTTGGTGTTGAAATAAGAAAGCAATTACAGAGAACAGGTGAATTAAAATACCTGCCTTGTTCACAGGGAATCAGTGGGTTCTCAGTCCTATGCTGAACTTGGATGTGCACTGTCCATCATCTCTTTACACCTGGACTCTGATTGCAGAGGAAGGGCTCACAGAGAGATCATCTGAATAAGGGACACTTTGAGAGCAGCAGGTCACTGTTCTGTGTGCCTGGCAGAAGACACCAGGGTGGCTGGTTGAGAGAGATTGTGAAGCACCTGCAAACAGTTTTAGGTCAGGTACATTTGGTCACCTACCAGTGACTGCCACTCCATATGGATCCTAAGCATTACTGGCGTTGATTAAAGTCTATAACGGTTGCAGATGGAAAAGTATCAGGCACATTTTTAGCAGAATCACAAAAAATGCTGACATCTTCTTTTCTTTCGTAACAGCTCCATATATTATGTTGCTAATAGACGCCTCTCTTGAATTTCAGACAGGAAAAATAATTACCATAATTTCTCTTTTTCCTCTCCCCCTTCCCTTCTGATGGCTTCTGAGACTCTTTAAATGGAGGCTTGGCTGTAGAACTAGCCCTGCATAAACCGTATCAGCCCCTATGTCTGTGTATGGAATAGCAGTACATGCAGGTCTCCTATGCACAAACGAAAGGATTAAGAACAGACTAAGCACATTGATTCTGTTGTTTCCCCAGTGTGTGCTTCATCTAAGTATTCCACTGTATGCTTGGCACATTTGTGAGTAAAGTCTATGTAATACATTAATATATTGTAAGAAGATAAAAAGAAAGCAGCTATTAAAATTAGTTTGAATTACTTCTCTTGCTTGCAAAAAAGCCCCCCCTCCAAACCAGAAGACCTTTTGTCATGAATTCTAGAAGCAATCAGTAGTATTTATAAGTATCATGCCTTCCCAAACAAGGACTTTGAAGGAAAAATAAGAAAGACCCCTATAAGAAGCTCAAAGTCTTCAGAACAAGGAAGAGAACTAATTCCATCTGGGACTTAAAACTCTGTTTTGGTGATCATGGTCAGGCTTTCCAATGTGTTTCTTCTTTAAGATTTTCAGTTTATGGGAGTTGAGGGAGGTCAGCATTTCACATTATGTTCTGTTAAATTGTCAGGATTAGCCTTCTGGGTCTCGATGCATGATTGTATTTCCTTTGATTGAAAGAAGATGATCTAGAATTACGGAGTTTGAATTTTGTTGGTAGCCCTACATTGAACTGACAATACTAACATTGTCTTCTTTGTATGTACCTCACCAGCTTCAAAATTTGTCCATGGACAGTGAGCTAGCCTAAATTCCAGATCTTAACTGTACTACAGATAATGGTAAAATAAAACTTGCATTTTAGTGATTATCCTCCAACATTATCCTAACATCATCAGCAGCATCCCTTTCTGGCAATGAAGCTTAACTGCATACTTGTCTCTATTTATAAGAATGTAGCTAGGTGGTGAAGCAGGTACTTATTCCCCTCTATTCAGCACTTAGGGACCTGCATCTGACACAATGCCCAGTTTGGGGCTTCCAAACCCAAGAAGTATGTTAACAAAATGGAATGAGTCCAGGGAGAGCCACGAAGTGACTAGAAGAATGGAGTATATAATGTATAAGCGAAGTCTGAAAAGACTGGTCTTGTTCAGTTTGAAGAAGTCATCTGACTTCAGGTACCTAATGGGTGGTTGCAGAGAAGCTGGAGCCAGAGTGTTCTTAGAGAACAGTGAAAGGACAGGAAAGAGAAGTCACAAGCTGCAATAAGGGAATTTCTTATGCAACAGTGAAATAGGTCTCCTAGAGAGGCAGTGCAATCCCTGTCCCAGGAGAACTTCACATCTCAATGGTTCAAGACTGTTAATAGCCTTACTTCATTTTAACTTGAGTCAAACTTTGAAGTTTCCTTTGTTCTGAATGGAGTGGTTAGTCCAGATAACCTCCAAAGATCCCTTCCAACCCAGATTATTTTACTATCTACCTGCGTACAAAGCTTTTGTTCTCAATTACACTGTCAGTGAGCCAAAATTGTGGCCCTTTAATTATGAAATATTAAAGGTAAAAAAATTTCATACTACTGTCTTGGTTTTTTCCAGTTATTTTTCTCCCTTTTCTCCTACCCCAACCCTGATTTCATAGTCTGTCCACAAAGTGTCTAAAAACACAAGGAGGGCTAATCAACTAAATATGTCAGAAGTGTTGTGTTAATGGTAGAATAAGCTTGTGGGGTTTTTCAGGCAAAAGTTACTGATTGTTTAAGTATTTTTAATTGACTTATTAGTGTTTATATTTAAGGTCATGGGATCTTTATTTGATTTTCTGCCAAATATTATTTGCTGACATTAAAGAATAGTACTAGGAAAATTACATTTCCATCATTTCATTTGTCTGATACCTCTTCAGCCCCACTGCCAAAGTTTTGCCACATGTTCTAGCTATTAAATGCTCTTGCGAAGGGTTTGTAAATTTTATTGCTGTCTGTGGAAACCCCTTTTTGCACAAGTATGCTATATAAGTACTACAGGAATTTATTTCTCAGTGCAAAGTACTGAAAACTGTAAGTGGTTTTACTACTTTGACATTCCTGTATTTGGAGTTGTTACTACCCAGCAAAAAACTGCAACACAGATTAAAAATGGAGATATGTAGTACAAATTAAACTCTAAACCTAATCAGATGGGATATTTGGGAGGAAACCGTTTAAAATCCCCCTTCCGCTGTTGTTTTAAGACCTTAATGGATGGGGGAAGCTAGGTAAAGTAACTGGCAGATGTGTCACTATTAGAGAAAATATCCACATCCTCCTCTATTATGTCAGTCCTAAGGAATTAGCAATGATAATTCAGCTTTTAATAGTGATACCTGGAAGCCTGTAGCAAAACACTTTAGTGAGTGCTGTGGATATGAAAAATGTAAGAAAAATATGATGAAGAATGGTGTAAGCACTATGCACATCGCATAAGCATTAGTTACCTACCAAGAAATCAGGACAACAGCAGTGAATTTGAACAACTACATTTAAATCTCTCTTTCTCATTTTTTTCTACAGATAAGAAAGTTCTAGGGTTAAATAAAAACTTGGCTTGTCTCCCCAAAGTCAGAATAACAACAACAAAAAGCCCACATGAATTCCTTAGGAAGGAAGCTGAGTAAAATTTCCTGACAAAATAGACAGGCTTCTCCTCATATCTTTCTAATACATTCCATTAACAGTTGCTACTAAAAGGCAATAGGTTCAGGCTTATCCAAACATGCGTTTTCAATCCTTATCCTCCTATTCTCATATGTCTTAGTGTTCCCTTTTATATTGCCTCCTCACTGTGTTCTTGTTCATATAAACAAAGTACTAAAAAGCGAAGGCATCCACTTTCTAGAGGAATAGCTTTAGTGTGCCAAACAAACGATGATCTTTCTTCCTGAAAAACATTTATACTCTACTTGTGTTGACTTTTGGCTTTCTCCACCTTAGCTCATGAAATGTGTGCATTTGGTTAATAGGGCCTTTGATGATGCGACTACAGCAGGAGAGCAGCGAGGAGGATGACTAGAAGGAATTAGCAGGAATGCATCTAAGGCAGCCCTTCCTGCAGCTTCTTTCATATTTTACTCTACTAAGAAAATGCTCAATCCCTGTATTAAAATTAATATATGAACCACAGTCACTAAAATTGTTGTGGTACTTTGAATTTTGACTTGATTAATATGACTGTAATTTGCTTCAAAGCAAAGACTATCATTGACAGTTAAAGCTTCCTTGGAGAGAAAGTTCTAGAAGATGCTTTGGGACATATTTTCTTGTTACCCTTTTAGTCCTTCTGAAAAGAAACTTCTGGTCACCCCCAAATTACAGGCTTCAGAGAACAAACTTGCTTAATTTCTTGATAGCTAATCTCTGTCCTGGGCTTTCAAACCATAATAAGGCTTTTCTTGTAAATTACCACATTTTTTACGTATGGTAAGAGCAGAGAGCACCTTGTGTCCTTATGTGGACTCTGCAGTACACTCAATCCAGACACTGTTTGCATGCCCTTTCTTAAATAAAATCTTAACTTGCAGTTCTAATTTAAAGGAGAAACTCTTAAAAAGCACTAAAGGAAACTTTCAAATCAAGCTGATTAAAGTAAAAAACTTGCTTATTACCTTCTTTTGATAATATTTCTTTTTATTTAAACTATACTGCAAGGCAGTACCTCATGGGGAGCAGGCAGGATGTTTGCTGACTGAAGACAGACATTGCAACATAGGATTATAATATGCTAACAGCTGAACTGCCTCCACAGCAGTACAGAAAAGAAATTGTGACTCAGATGTATCTCCTTCCTTGCTCCTCTTAGCTTGGGGAAGAGTACAAATTCGCTCCTCCTATTGTCCTTCATGGAGATGATTTTTGACTGTGTTTTGGTAAGCAGTTTGGGATGGCAGACTTTATTGCTACCATAGACAAGTGTTTCTTAGCTGATAGAACAACCTCCTCCACTGAAAACAAAGTAAGGCTGTGTTTAATGTAAGTTCCAATGACGAGTAATTTTTAAAAAGGACTCTTATTTCCCTTGTCTGTGTTACTAATAATACCATTTGATCCGGCAAAAAGAAACTTTAAAATTTTTAATCGAAACAGAAGAAACCTTCCTTGTATTTAATAACTGTTCCATGTATTTAATAACTGTTCTGCCCCTTTAAGATGTCATTTAGTGTCATTTCCAGTCTGTTGCTCAAATCCCCTGGAAATAGTAAAGCAGTGGTTAGATATTTACGTTTCACGGGTTTTAAATAAGGCCTTGTTTAATCCCTAAGTAAAAGACTTGGCCTTCTCCTCTAGGAAAAGGAGCTGATAATAACTGAGAATGTGTAACTTCTGTGTCCCTGAAAAAAGATCTTCACTCCTCGTCTAGCCAACTTTTCTATTTCTCTTGCTCTAAGAGTGTGAGGGATGTGGAAAAACATTTGCCAGTCAGCCAAACTACTACATGATTTGACTGTAGGTGGTCTAAAAAAAATATTTGATTTCCTTGGCTGACTACTAAACAGATATCAACTTCCATAAACTGGAAACTCTTCTGATGTGTGCATGTTTTGAGCTAAGTCTTGCACACTGGGAAGATCAGAACGCATTCAGTGGCCCAGACCAATTAGGCACGTTTTATCTGGAAGAGGTGTCACTGTGTGTCTCCTTTACCAGCATAACAGAACAGTCAGCAACCTGTCCAGTGACATAAAGAGATCTTTTGAAACCCATACACCTACATAAACTCTTAACATCTTTGACTTAGAGGAATCATGTTACAAAAGAGAATAGGGTGCATGTGATTTCATAACCTTTTCCCTCTGATTCCTGTCACTCCAGAACAATCCTGTCAATAAATAAATTTTGATAACTTACACATTTTCATGTTATCTCAAGCAGAGGGGATGTGGCATTCTTTAGGACCAGATGTTGTTGGTGCTTACATTCCTGATGAAGTGCTCGTTGGAACTCCAGCCAACACATTCCACTCTTTCGCAGCCTAAAGTCATCAAACTTTAACACAGAGGCACATTTCCCAGAAACAATATTATGTCCAAATATCTAATTTAAACTAAAAATAAAAGAGCTGGATTCAAAAATTTGTGTTAAAGAAACCTCAGCATGAAGTGATAGTCAATAAGAAAAGTAATTTGCTAAAACTAGCTAATACCTTGTATGCATTTACGTTCAGCAGCTGATTCTGCAACTGACAAAGTGCTCACAGAAAAGGAACCTGAAGTACAATGCGAAACAACTGTGTCTCTCAGAGACTGAGTAAAAGCAGGAAGATTTTTATGTGTGAAACCATCTTTCAAGGACAGCTCCAGCTGACTTAAAAATGTTTCACCTCCAAGTAGTGAAAGTCATGCCTGTATTTTTATGTTATATATTTTTGTGTAGCTGTGTCTTGGAGGGCTCTATAGAGTGGCTGTAAATAGTAAATTGATAGAGTTCAAAAATGAATATTAGTGGGAAAAAGAGAATTAAGAGCTGTAGACAAGTGAGAAGGCAAGGGTATGTTTAGAAATGAGTTAGTGAGGTGGAAAGAAAAAGGAAGGCTACTTTCAGCTAGTACATGTTGAGAAGGAGCAAACTATCATCACTGAGAGATCTTCTGTGACAATGCAGACAAAATGGTGCAGAAAACAGAATAAATGGGAGGATATAGATGGAGGTAGGCCCTCAGAGAAGCAAAAGAAACACCTTGGAGGATTTTGGAAACAAAAGGGTAGAACTGAGTGGGGATCAGTACTTCTCTGAAGCTTTCTCTTGAAAGAACTACTTTTAGGAAGCACCTGCTTTAAATAAAGCAAGGCCACATTCTGATCTAATTTTTGCTTCTTCTCATGTGTAATTTCAACTGAAACTCATGGAATTCTATGCTTGCAAAATATATAAATTGATCTGAAGTCTGTATGAAGCCACTGGAAGTATTTTGAATTTTTACTAATAAAATCGAGACTGCAATAATCTATTCATTTGTTGCTCATGAAAAAGAAAACAAAACATCTAAAATCTTTATTAATATTCTAATGAAAACAAGTACAAAAACCAAAAGTAAAGCAAGCTCTGTTAAGTAAGCCTTTCATTGCCTTGTATTCATTCCTGCATCCTCCATATTCTGTAAATTGAGATTATTTTTGTAAACATTTCTATATGCATTTCTATATGCATATAATGTCAAGTAGAAACCCCAATGTCTGTATTATTAAGGGCGAAGGTAAAAGTGAGCTCTTCCCAAATTTGTCTTTCAAGTGCCTTGGGTTTGCACTCTTAGGATGGGAGGATGAAGTCCAAATGTCTGGAGGAAGTCAGTTGATGAGCGATGTCATTGTTCTGTCTTTCACATACTTGCCAGGAACATGTCATGTCAGTTCAGGGTTTGCAACAGTGTGCTTGCCTCATAGAAAAATATGTATCTTGATAACCTACCCAGGTTCTCCCATCAGTACAAATATGACCTTTAAACACACATATTAAGTGTATGGCAACATGCTTTACAATTTTCTTCTAAGTAGTGTAATTAACAAAGATGCAGTACTTGTTTAATCTGACATAACTCATTCAGCAAAGTCTAACAATGTAGGCACATCTGTATATTTGCATACTAAAAAAAGTCTAAAAATACTTGTGTAAAAGACAAAAGGTGGCTTTTGAATACATGGCTCCAATTATATGTTTCAACATAGAGTATTATGATCTTGGTTTCAGTTAGGTGTGTGTGACTAACTAATTACAAAGCAAAGCTTTTAAAAAAACGGCTTGTTTCTAGCATTCACAATGGGGTAAATTAGGATTACTACTGTTAAACAGAATGGAACAGAGCTGGTGCAAAAGATTTTTGAAATAATTTTTCTCAAAGTTTGTCTTGTCTGTTTCTCTGTATCTAGAAGAAAAAGTTGTTAAAATCCAGGGTGGCAACTTGAGGTTGGCTTTTGAGATTTACACCATTAATATACTGGTTAAAATATGATTCTTGACTGCAAGGAAAAAATGCTCACACCGTAGTTAGGCCTTTCAGTCTGTTACATGAAATGAGAGCACCTAAGTCAATGTCTAAATTGTGTCTGTTCCTGTATACCTAGTTTCTCTGAAGTGAAATTTGTTCTAAAAAGGGAGCAGAAACAAATCTTGCATTATAATTAGTGTACTACACTTCTCAATACACTAGGAACTACTAGGAAATACTGCATACAAATAAATGCACTTGTAACTCATGTAGGGTTCGTAGAACACAGAGGAGAAATTGCCATCGGTAGAAACCAGGAACCCATGCAAGAGAGTAGAATTTGGCCCATGCTGCAATTTCAGTCACTATTTTAGCATATTTCAGAAGATACTGTTTTTATTCTATTCATCTTTGGCTCAAAACTGATTTTTTCTCAGTGCAAAACTTCTGTTTGCATTTCTGGAAAGATTTAATGTGAGACAGGCCCCTTCTTTAACAAGATCATTTGCTTCATTCTGTCAGATGTCCACAAGCCTAACCAACTATGTTTATCACTGGACATGTAATTAGTGCTTGCCTTACTGTTGGGGTTGATGTAGCTTGAGAGTTAGCATGACTAGGCCGCTTAAGCAAAACAGTTAGCATAACTGAATAGGCCGCTGGAAAGACCAGCTAAGAATAGCCATTGAGAAAGTACTGACAGTGCACATGACGTGGGTTAGCAAAAACAAGATGTGTTCAAGGACATGGAGGCAGCCTGTTGCCATTAGCGTTAGTGCATAGTTACCAATCATAAGGGAATATGGGGTGCATGAACACCGTGTGATTTATGT
>Ga0181612_165717_pt1 | contig 12543 bp, 7 predicted proteins | sample HoacroProtozoa21_FD_119630 | JGI IMG/M metagenome (GOLD analysis project Ga0181612, IMG submission 119630) | Hoatzin crop microbial communities from Cojedes, Venezuel. Combined Assembly of Gp0051906, Gp0051904, Gp0051908 | reverse complement strand
TGCAGCAAAGATGCAGAAGGCTTATATTCTGGTTATAATGTAAGCTTGAAATGACTGGATGACATTTTAAAAAAGGATAAAAGGCTGCAGACCTCTGTGAATAACTCAAACTCCTGTGGCTCCAAAATCCTATCTTTAAAAAATAAAAAATCCACCATTAATGTAGCAGGTCAATTATTCTCACTTCCTTGCTAGATACCCTTGCGGTCGTGTATAGCTGCTCAGAGCAGACGGTCTGGAGGTGTGCCACTCTACAGCAAACTTGTGACAAGTCCGTACGATTCCTGATCTGACTGCATCTTCTTTTTCTTGGCCAGAAAGTGGAACTTCATAGGTCACTAATTTTTGACTAATTTTCCCTAATACTTGCATAGATCAGATTTTAGTTAGACTGGACTGCAGTGAAGCGATGGAGTTGGTGCTTCACCAGTTATATCTATGAATATTCTATTGGAGCACAAACGCTGTGTTAAGATTAAAAGCTGTGAACAATAAAACTTTGAGACAGGTTTGGGGGTTTTTTTGGTTCAGAAATACATCCATCAAAAATTTATTATTTTTCTTAGCCAGAAAGTAGTCAGAATATTTTATGAGACCAAATATACTTTTTAATTTTTAGGCACTCTCTTCCTGAAGATGCAGGGAGCTATTTTAATGAAGAGACAAGAGTTCTGGAAGTTCCACTGACGATACTGATCATGGATAAAGTTAGTGATTTTTATTACGCTGGTTATCAGGCTGACAATAGATGGAAATTATTTTAGTGAATGTTGGTTTAATGATACCTAATCTTAGATTAGTTATTTACTAGTTGAAGTCCTATAATAATAGTAAAAGGTGCTTAAAGTGGTAATACAGATTTAATAGTTTCTTCTTGTCAGCATGTTTACAATACAGAAAGTTAAATCCTCTCTAGTTAGTGCGCAGCTGTTCCCTGGTAGTTGTTTTGTACCAGAGACTTACCAGATAGCATGGCACAAGCTTTTTATTCTGATCTGCACTGCAGATGTAGCATATTCTTAGAGTTTACATTTCCTGGAGATGCAGGTGTGATTCCATTCTAGCGTATGGAATTTGAGATATGGATATTTTTTTAAATTTTGCTTATCAAAGAGACATTTCCTAAAGCTTATTTTTGGAGAACAATGAGGCTGAAGTTCAAGATAGATATGTTACATTTACATATGTTAGTGTCAAGGAACAGTGCAGAAAAACTTTTTGCAGTTGTATTTTTGGATGACATTTCACTTAAATCCTGTCCTTACAATGCTACAGATGGAGGCTTTTATCCTGTATTCTTCCATTTGTTTCAGGCTAAAAAAGTTAATCTTACTGTCCATGCAATTGTTACTACTTCGGATTTGGAAATCAGTCCAGCACAAATCCATTTTGGATACTGCACAATCTACGAAGCTGTGCAGGCAAATGTCACGCTGACAAACAAATCCATCTTGCCACAAGAGTTTGGATTTGTGGGACTCCCAGAGGTACGTAGTTATCCCACACACACCTCATCTTGTATCAAAATATATTTAATTGTTATGAAAACATATTGCAATGTGAGTGTAAATAAATCCTGACGGTTTCTTGCAAACCCATGGACGCACTGCTGCCTGCAGCACTGTGCAAACACACAGATGAGTTCTGGTACTGGTGTCGGTGAATTTCACCTTGTTATACCCTAAGCATTTTCCAGGCAGTATAAACACCTTGGAGAAGGTTTTACTATTCTCACCTGCGTAACATCAATAGAATAAAGTTAGCCTAATAAAATACCTTTTTTTTTCTTTTTTTTTTTTTTTACACCAAGAAATCTACTAACAGAATACCTGGTACACTTTTCTTTCAGGCTCACATGTCACTTCTGCTACTAAACAAAACAGGCTTAGGGATGTTGCTTTGGCTTTGAGGCTGGGGAATCTCGTGCAGTTTGGATCCAAATGCCTAAACCCTTTGTCTTTAAAGCAGGACGGCCGTGTCCAGACTGCTTATTGGGAATCATCCCCTGAACCATGCCTAGGTATTTTCTGACTGGCTGCAAGCTGACTGGAAGCTAAATTAATCACAGGAGCTGCCAGTTCCGTGTGGGCTAGGTCTGCTGAGGGTTTGGTGGGGGTTTTTTTGCAAAAAGTTAGCTGTTCAAGCTTCAGAATAGCATGATGATCAGAGTGTGAAATGGTTTGGCATATTCCAATTGGAGCTAGAGGAACCTGACATTTAATTAGGCATTTTCCCTTTCTCTGCTGTTTTAGGGATTAAAATCAAGGAGTTAGCTAAAAGAAATTGGAATCTTCAGCTTTTGTTTTTTTGAGCTGGTACTTGCGCCTGTGGTATCTGCCCATCATACAGGGATCAACTCTTCAAAGATACAGGAGGAACTCTTAAGATTGTTATCAAATTTCATACAATTGTCTATGAAGAGTAAATAAACATTATTAGAGAAAGGTGATAACCGTAGTTGCTAAGAAGCTGGGGAATAAATTCTACTGAAGTCTGCGTTAATGGATTTAATGCCTTTCAAGTTACTCTGAGATGAGAAAAATGCATGTCAGTCAGACTCTAGTCACCAACTCCCATGAAGGCTTCTCACTAGATTTCTGTTTTCCTGACACTTGTACATTTAGTAACAAAATTTTCTTATCTTGCCAGTAATGTCTTATTTTATTTATTTAATAAGTTGATAACTAATATTTTATTATTTTAATAACAATAATTTCTTATCCTGACATTTTGAAGTTTGTTGAAATTCAGCCCAATGATGGACTTGGAATTCTTCTTCCCCTTGAAAGCCTGACATTGGACATAATCTTTAAAGCTAACAAGGCGAAAGAATACAGCTTTGAACTAACCTGCAAGTCAGAGATTAATAGGTATGTTATGAAACTGATGGAGTAGTAGGTAATCTAGAAGTCTAACTCACGCCGGATTTCCACTGTTAAGCTAGTTCAGAAATTAAATCCCTCCCTACTTTGAAGAGGTAAGGCCAGGATAAAAATGGGAGGCAGGTGGGAATTCTCCAGTTGACAAGAGTGGCTCAGTTCCCGTTAGTTTTGTCCTTTGTTTACGTGTCTGTCTCTACTGAGATGACATTTACTATCCCACCTGAAACTTATCCTTGTCACATATCCAAGCTGCAAGTTTCCCTCAGGTCCTCTTAACCTGCAATGTTATGCTTGCTTTTTCGGCAGAATTACTGAAGGTTTGTTTTTTGGTTTTTTTTTTTTGTAAAAATGCTTCATACATTAAGCTAATGCTACTAAAATAATGATGGCATAAACTTTGATTTGACTGGATGTATTTCCAGAAGTTCGCAGAGGAAGAATTCAAGTAGGGATTCTAGCCAACTGTGTATTAAAAATAGATAGTATTATTGTTCATCTTTAGGCAAAATTCCCATTGCAAGCTTGAAATTCTGCTTAAATAGGGACTACAGGATTAGTTCCCTGTTTTCCAGGCTGATTAAGAGACTATTTTATGCTGAGACAATTTATCATGTGTTTATTTTTAGACAATTCAAGCTGTCATGCAAAGCAGTTGGAGTCCACCCACCTCTTGAATTGTCTCATTCCTTAGTTCAGTTTGCTGCCACAGCTTTAAACGGTGTGTCTACAGCAACACTGTACGTGATGAATGCCCACGTGAGCGCCAGCCGCTTTACTCATGCTGTCCCAAGAATTGGCAATGGGGAAGCTGCCCTTGTTGGACCCACTTCGTTTGAATTCCGTGTGCCCAAAGACTGTCCAGTGACAATCACACCTTCTGTGGGAGCTGTGCTGCCTGGGAAGGTAATGTCACTTTAAATGCCAAGTGTTCTGCCAAATCTTTTGATCGTGTACCTCCCTACAAATGCTGTCACTTGTAAACGCAGCTCAAAACATAAATTATTATTAGAATAGCTGGAATATTTCCCCAGTGTTGTCCATGATGATCTATTTGAAGAATGTTTAAATATCAAAGCTATTGGTCATGTAAAACCAGCCCACTGTAACATAGTGGACTTGCCAAAAGGCTGCAAGTGACCCTAGCCTTTGGATCATCTTATTCACTTGGAAAAAAACCTGTATTTTATTTGTTAATTTTTGGTGTCATGTATATGCTCTTATTGAGCTTTGGAGGTATAGCACACACATGAGAGCTGAATTTTGCCTGTCTTTGTTGTGTGTGCTTTCTCCCTCCCAGAAAAGCTTGATTCAAGTGTCCTTCAGACCAACACTGCCAGATCAGCTAATCAGAGAAGAGGCAGTTCGGAGGCTTTGCAGAGCAGCTGCGACAGGGGCAGAAGTACAAGTAAGGAATGCTAAGAATGAGCACATGCAGTTGGTCTGTTACTTCCAGATATTTGTTTCTCTGGATGGTATTTTTATCATAAAATTATTTGCATATTAATGAAGCCCAAACTCATGTAAGGCCTGCCTATAAACAGCAAGAGTATGACTGTACTGTTGCACTTAATGTGCAGTCTGTTCACTGAGCAGTAATTCTGTTTCATGCTAACAATTTCAAAAGCATCCCTAAAGGATTTTCTTGCAAATGCTAACTGCAAGTACTCTTAAATAAATAAAAAAAAAGTTCCTACACTTCTTGCAGATTCACAGCATACACGGACTTTCTATGCAATGCTGTGGGTCAGTTAGTTTATGTAAGCACCTATGGTTGTCTTTATTTATGAGGTAAATAGGTAAAATTCCCATGAGAGATAGTCTTTTACTCATCTGCTCCAATAGGGGAACTCTTTTTTTTTTTTATGGGGTAAAATATGTCCATTTCAACTTAATTTACATTATTAGAAATATGTGTAATAACTGGTGTGCCTATGGCTTGTTACCATAGCCCTACTGCTGTTTCCTTGTTTCATGCACTCTTTCACCTCTTAGGTTCTGTATCCTTGGGCCGGGCACTGGGTATTTGTAAAGTGATGTCATGATTGGATTCCCAGTGATCACCCTCAGTGTATAATGTCTCTGTGTATTTGCAGAAGAGGAAGAAAGATGAAAGGAGAGAGGGAAAGAAATCAAGCATTTCCGTTACCAGACAGCAGTCTTCCAGCCAGCTTGTAAGGGATGGAGGCAGTAAATACCTGACTTCTCTGTATAGTTCTGAACAACAAAAATCCACGGAGTTACAACCTGAGTAAGTCAGCAAAAGCATCTTGTGCTGCATAGACAACATTCTCTTTACAAGCAGTTTAATAAATCTACTACAAGCTATAGGTAGACAAGAAAGCAGTCTGTGGAGAAGAAACAGCTTTAGCGATGTTGCAAAGGCTGTTTCCAAAATTAGTGCTGCTTTTAAGCCACACAGCTGTACCCTCTCATGTAAGGCAAAGAATCCCGTTATGCATCAGAGTGCTTGAAGACTTCAAAGAATGTGTCAGAAAGTGTGAGATGTGGCTGTACGGGCAAATTTGGCTGAACCGACAAGGGTAGTATTTTAAAGGGCAACTAGAAAGCTGAACTTAGTTGCCAGCAGAAACTGCTACTAATGTCCCTTTTCTGAATAGGTCTAATGGAGCTGAATACATTCAACCCAGATGGAAACCCTCTGATAGCTCATACCCATGAGTCTGGGTTAATTTTTTTTTTTGAGGGCTTGCATAGTCCATCATATTAGTGATGGTCATCTTCAGTCCTGGAAAATGAGTGATGCTGTAAAATGTGCATTTTAAATAGTCGTGTTACAGTATGTGTACCTCAGTGCGAATTACCATTAATAGCATGTGCTATCTAGAAATCTGGATACTCAGATGCAAAATCTGATACTTGAGGTCCCTTGTTTAGCATAAATTCAACTTTTTAGAACCACACTTCTGCCTAATCTGAGGAATTTAGAAGTGATTGGAAGTTAAATACATGCTTAAACACCAGGCATATTTGGCTGTATTGGAGGTTAGAAATTTTTGAATAAAATTCCATGTTCATTATGAGCTATTATATATTTAAAATACTTTCAGTACAGGTCATAAAAATAAATTTTATACTTGAAAATTCCCATTGTGAAGTATTGGTTGGCATATTGCGTTATAGAAATGTGATCATGGGTGTTTACATAGCATTAAAATAATGCAGAAGTACTGGAATACTTGATGTACTCAACATAAGGAAATGGCATTGAGGATTTTGCAGTCTTTAGTATAACATCTGTTATCTGGGTTTATAATTTTTATTCTCTTTTGGCAAGAAAAGCAAACCACTTAGTAGGGTGGGTCCATTACTGTGCATCAAGGCAGTTGCTTAGTTTCACTGTTGTGTTCAATTTTGACTGTATGACTAAGGAACAGTAAGCACAAATAGCTCAGTAGATATCCATTTGATTTTTTTTTTTCTTGCTTTCTCACTTACTAAGATGATTCTTATTCCTGGATTTTCTAGTTCTGATGCTTATATGGCAGCCCAGGCTTTCCTGATGAGGAATTTCAGTGGGAGGTTTGAAAAATATATCATACCGTGCTTTGTTGCAAGTGGACATATTGATGAAAAGAAAGGCTCTGAAAACCTAAGCTGCAGGTATTCACAACCAGATATGTGCAATTAATGATCGTTCAGAAATTTGAGGGGAAAATGGTGGGCAGGTTAATTTCTTCATTTGGGAAGGGAATTAGTTTTCTGACCTTAAGTACTTGATAGGTCAGTAGTGGAAACTCATGGTTACAACCCATTAGTTGGTTAAGAATCAAACAGATTGATATCAAAGCAGCTTAAAGAATAATTGGATGAAAAATTTAAGGCAGAGGTAGTTCATGTTTCTGCTTAGGCATACACAAAAAGTCAGCTGCCAAAAATTATGTATTGTTTTGTAATACCAATTGAATGATATCTTGTCATATGAACTGAATAAGAAGAGATTTCTGACAATAGTTTTTATGTCTGTATGATCCAAGAGCGAATACCTTCTCCCTGTCTCTAGCCCTCACAACACCTTGTATCTGGAGTTGCACTGTCCAGCTGTAGCACCGTCTGTTGTGGTCACTTCAGATAATGGAAGAAGCACAGTAAATTTTGGTGATGTTGCAGTAGGTATGAAATTTGAATTCAGGTTTTGAATTTTTTTCTGTCTGATGTTAATTTCTTCTGAGCATGGATTTGCATTTTCTTTTACACGGTTTAGTTAATTTTCAAAAGGCAATAAGGAAATTAGCCCTCTATTAGGTACGTACTTAGGTAAAAAATTAGGAGCCTGGCTGGCTGGCTGAGGCATGTAAAAAGCTGACATGAGCCTGAAACATGGAACAGGGAGCTTTACAAGTGACTGTCCAAATCTGGAAGTGTTTTGGTGAGCTTTGACTAATGTGTCAGCCATAGCAGTGGAATGACTGTTTGGCCCAGGTAGAAGCAGGAGTGAAAAGGAGGAAGGATAATGCATGAGTGAGCTTCACTACTTTTTGAAATGTGTTCATTTCCGTCAGGCCACAGGATGATGAAGCGAATTGCAATACAAAATATCTCCCCAGAGAAGCTGGAAGTATCCTTGTTTGGAACGCGTAGTTAATCTGCCGTTCAGCTTCTGTTTAATTTGCCTCTTTGTCTGTAGGAGGAACTGTTTGACACTAAAGCAAGTAGGAGGTAGCAGATTTCAGACTCAATACACATCTTTCAGAGCGAGACAGGAGGTGATGTGAAGAAGGTACTAGATGAGCCTAGGTGACCTACTGGAAAGCTAATGCCATTCTACCCCGTTAAATGGAAATAATGCTGCATAGAGCCAAGCTTGAGAAGCACTTAAACACTTCCTAAAGAGTACGAGGCACTGATGACACAGCTAGTTTCAATACAGTCTGACGTACGTGTGAAACAGAACCAACAACTCAGTTTCTGCAGAGTGCTTCCCTGGATTTCTGAATACCTTCTAAAAACAGGCTGCTACACTGGCCTGTCTGAGTTAAGCTGTGTGCAGTAATATAGGAGAAGGCATGGCCCAGCTCTTCAGGTGTTAATGACCCATTCCAGGCAAAATCTGAGAATGGAGTTACTTTGAGATCTTAGTAACTGGAAAAGGATCTTGCAGCTATTTGAATTCCATGGGTAAGAAAAGTAATTGGATTAGTTCTTCTTTTCTCTGAGTTAAATATTGATCTCTGAAAAAGCTTATAGGTGGTTAGTTTATACACTGTTCTTACCTTTCTCTCCCCAGTCCTTGTTTATAAACTGTTTTCCTTGAGTTGCACTGTTTTAGCTAGGATTCTCTGTTCTGAATCCCAACGGTCCCTTCCTGTTGGTGAGACCAGTTGGAATGCTTGAGCCAGGTGAAAATAAAACCCTCGTCGTCTCTTTTTGTCCAAATGAAAGTAAATGGGTGAGTAAGAGATACAACAGCAATGGGGGAAAAGAGGAGAGACGGAGGGATGTAACAGGCTGTGCAATATGCACATATTACTGACTGGGATGAGACCGTATAATAGCAAATACTTCGTTGCCTGTGCGTAGCCCCTCCCAGCATTTGGATATTTCTCTGCGCGCTAAATCCAGAGGTTCCCTAGTAATGGCCCGTTTGTGGGAGGGGGTCAGTTGGGAGGGGTGGGGGGTGTCTTCCTTCGGCAAATGGCCTAACACAGACATCCTCTTGGCAGTTTTTTGATATGCTGGACATCCGGACGGCAAAAAACAGTCTGACCCTAAGTCTGACTGGTCATGGGGTGATACCATCAATTGTTTGCTCTGTGGGAGAAGCACTCGATATGGGATATGTCATCACCGGAGAGAAGGGGACTTCCACTTTCAAGGTAAATCCCCCTATGCTGAACCAGGAAGCACACCAGCAGTTTTTGTAGGGAGGAAGAAGGGTTCTATAGTTTCTAGTCTGGCAGAACGTAAGGCTGAATGGCAAACTGTAGACAAAAGAATGTAGCTTTAAAAGCACGTCTGGCAGAGCGATTTGGCGCTGAGACAGTTTCAGGCCAAAGGTAACAAAGCTGTGCAGGAGGATCTTGTTATCTGCTTCTGTCCTGCCTGCAGCCTATACAGCAGAGATCCAGTACCTGTTAGAAAAGAAAAGACCTGTGTGATCTGCTCCGTACAGCCAGCCAGTCTGCAGAGGGATGTGAAGTAGTAGTAGTAGTGTGGTAATGCAGCAAAATAAATTCAGCCAGTTCACTAAATATGGATCCTACAGGCTTGAGAATCAATTTTCCTAATGAAAATGCTGTTGTGTGAATTAATGTCATCAGATACAGAACACTTCCACCCTGACCCTGCGGTACTCCATACGACTAGATTCGCTTTCACCAACAAGGGACAGAGACCAGCAGAGAATTCCATGCTTTCTTACATCGTCTTTGCAAAGAACAGAGTTTGTTGGTAAGCTGGTTCTTTTTCTTTTTTCTTTTGTTAGAGACTCATGAAGTATAAAGCAGCATCACTTCATCTTGTTAGATCTACACGACTGTCAAAACCTGGGCATCACATCACTGCAATTAAAGACACAGTTTTGTTTCCCCAGTAGGAGCTGTACTAATTCTTTCAGTGTGGGTAGCTGTAAATTTATGCAGCCTGAGCAAATATCCACAAGTAAGGAGATCCCTGTGTTTGACTCTGAATAAACCCGCACAGCTATGCGTGTTAAAGACTGTATTTAGGGATGCCCATCTCTATAAAAACATGTTAGAATATAGGAAGGGTTTGATGATGCTTCTTCAGTTCCTCTAGAGATGAACGTGTTAAACTGATAGTTGGAGTTATCTGGTATTTCTAACACTCTGGTTTGCTGCAAAACCATGCATCAGGTCTTACTTATTTGCTGTTCCAACAAAAAGTAAATGGGTTTAAGATATATGAAGCAGTAAAATGGAGCTGTCCTCCTTTCTTATTTGTACCCTCATTTTTATTTACCAGGAACACAGAATTATAATGGCTTAAGTGTGTTCAGCATCTTTCCAACAGAAGGAGAAATTGTTGCTGGGAAGAGTCAGGATTTTGTTGTTACTTTCAGTCCTGATCATGAAAGTCTGTACTATTCTGACCGTCTCGAGGTTGTGCTCTTTGGGAAGGTAAGACGATCAAGATGCCTGGATTATGAAATCAAATTCTAAACAGGACCTACAGTGATTTTTCTCAGCATGTGTCTTGATACAATTATTTGAAACTCCTATTTAGTGGACAGCATTTGTAGGTGGAAATGGTATCTTTATCAGATGAAGTGACGTAGGTAGGAAATGGCAGGTTTGGGGCCCACAGACTTTTTTTTCAGGTTTTAAATATTCAGTTATTAATTCATGACAATAGTGACTTGGGATTCGGTCCTGTCTTCTGCCTGGCTGTCAGCACTGGGTAAACCAGAGCTGATGGGAGCGAGGTTGCTGCCGCGCCGCTGAGTGCAGCTCTGAGTGGGATCTCTGCAAGCAGCATTCGGTGGTGGTGGAGAGAGGAGCTCTGCCTGCGCAGTGCGAGTGACAGATGCCCTGAGTACCAGGAAGCTGCTTCTGCAGCCGCTCAGCGTGAGGAAGGGGGTTTCCATCTGCAGAGCCGCAGTTGAGCTCAGATGGAGCTCGAGGCAGGATATACAGGCTGGCAGCATAGCAGGGGGCTTTATGCCGCCTTCCAAGAGAGACTGACCAAAAGTTAATGAAGAGTGCCAGCTAAGGACCATCGGCAGGCACTGCAGACACGGAGCAGAAACTGGTAGTGAACAAGTAAGCACTGTTTCTCTGCTTTCAAGTTTTTTGTATCTCCATATTACCTTTGCAGTTGTGGTACAGAATGCAAATCGGGGTAAGCTGAAGGTGCATGGAGACTAACTCTAGTTCACAAACTTCAGCCAAGTTTGGTGGCAAGATAAGTTTTGCCTCTTCGGTATAAATAGGTTACCCAGTTCCCTCCTGAGGCACATTGCCCAGGAACGAAAGGCTGTTTGAAACGGGAGTGCCTGAGTGGACAAGACAAGGGGAAGATGCAGGATTCTTGCGTCAGAGTCCAGGGCCTCTTGGCTTTTACGTAGGCAGATGATGTAATGATGTCTCTGCAGCTGATGCTGTTTGTCAGTATTCCAGATACATTGGTCCTTAAGCTGTAACCTGTGTTTGAAGTGTTCTTGTCTTATCTAGAAAACAGCCCATGTGATCCACCTGAAGGGCGCAGCAAGGGATCATCCCATGTTTGTGGAAGGGGGGGTTCCACTAGACGTGCCCGTCGAGTCCTTGGCTGTAACACGACCTCTGTCATCCCAGCAGGCACTGAAAGGAGGTAATGTGCTAACACTGACACCTTATTGCAAAACAGTGAGGGATAAGACATGGGCGTGTTCCTCATTCTTTAACTAAAAATAATTCAAGATAACTTTTCCAGAATCAGAACAAATAAGCATTATGGTATAGCCTATATTTGTAACACACACACACAAAAAAATATGCAGGAAACCTTCTCTTAAGGAAAGGTTTTCTCTTAATTTTAATGTAGTTTTAATGAAGATCATCTATCTTTGTAACTTACCTTGCAAAAAATGATTATAATCTAATGCTACTATAAAGTATTTGCTTTCTGCTGCTTCTCTGACTTGTGTTAAATGTTTATGAAATTATGTCATATACAGTACTATATCCTGGACACTCCCAATTGTACCGTTATGAAACAGACACGCTTTCAGGGCTTTGAATTTATCCTTCCCTAATTTCTTTGGAAACAGTATATAAGCAGCTCCTAGCACCTAAGCTGTAAATAAATCCAGGCACGCAGCATACACCAATAGGAATATTGTATGTGCTACGGGGCTAGAAAATGAGCATGAACCTTGAGAAACAATTAAAAATTACAGTTTGCAATTGAAAATTTATGTAAAACGTCCTTTTGCTTAATTCTTCACTAGCTCTGTAAGAAGGGTCTCCTTGTCTATGCCAGCTCATGCATTTGCCACAACATCGCTTTGTTTTGAACCATCCTGGTGTAATTTCCACTTGCTTCAAACTGATAATCGCTCAATTTTGACTGTCTCAAAGTTTACTTCATTCATATTTGTTTAGAGCTACAAGTACCAGTGAAGTCCCTGCTCCTCATCCTGGAGTACACCGAGGGAGAGAGTTCTCCAGCGACGGCAGAACTGAAAGTTGGAGCTATACAGACAGCTCAGTTTGCGTTGAAGAAGGTGAAGGAAATAAATGTGTCATAAATAATATGACATAATGTATAACACAGATTATGTCAGACGCTGTAACGAATACTGACAGTGTACAAATGGCTACTAGTTCTTTCAGTCAAAAATTCAGGCTATAAATTAAAAAATACAGCTTTCAGGGGTTCTGATAAACTAGGCATTATAAAAGCATCAGTATTTGAAAAGAAAATATTATTTTTCAGGGGCTAGTATGAGGAGTTAGCGCTATCGTATTAAGTCAGCGACAAAATTAATTGAGCAGTTTGCTTCCCCAATTCTGAAATGCCAAGGTCTGAGCACAGAACTGAATTACAGGTCTGATCCTGTTGTTTTAGTGTAGTATTTTGTGACAACTTGACGCAGTGAAGACGACAGACCCTGGCAGTTTCGCAGGGCAGAAGCAATTTGGTGCACGGCAGGCCCGCACACAGCACCCGGGCCGCGCAGCCTTGAGCCAGCAGCCTGGCG
>Ga0181612_116551_pt1 | contig 12543 bp, 11 predicted proteins | sample HoacroProtozoa21_FD_119630 | JGI IMG/M metagenome (GOLD analysis project Ga0181612, IMG submission 119630) | Hoatzin crop microbial communities from Cojedes, Venezuel. Combined Assembly of Gp0051906, Gp0051904, Gp0051908 | reverse complement strand
TCTGACGGCAACATAGAGGCAAAGCGCGAGCATCAGTTCCCACAACACCCTTCCCAGCGGAAACGGCACGACGGCAAAGGGAGCCACGATGAGGCTGAATAAGGGTCCGTAGTGATTAAGGTCGAAATATTCGGCTGGATAATGTATGTAGAGCGGCGTTTGGTTCCATACGTGCCAGAACACTCCTCTGAAGATTTTGAAGTTGTTGGCCTCCGACTTTATTATTCCGGCTATCAGTGCCAGCAGCAGCCAAAGCCCGAGCAGAGTGCGATAGTCGCTCCAGAAAGGCCGCTGGAAGAACGTTTTTATTTTTGTCCACATATATTTTGTTATGGCAGTTGTTGTTCTTTTTTATTATTTTTCTTGCCGTCGCCATGCTTGAAAACAAATCTGACGAGCAAGAAATTCACCGGCACTGCTATGCAGTAAACGGGCAGCGGTGCCCACTGCTGCGGTATGCCCATCCACACAAAGAAGTTGAGCAGCACCATGTGGTTGAGATAGTTTGTCAGATGGGCGCCTCCGAAGCCCAGACCGCGCTTCACTGTGGCCTGCCTCTTGAAGGTGAAGTGCGACGTGAGGTAGAAGTTGCAGCAGAAGCTGGTGAAGTAGCCTATCGTGTAGGCCACGTTCATGTTTATCCAGTGTTGCAGCACCCAGTAGATGCCGTAGTGCAGCAGTGTGGCAAACACTCCCACCATGCCGAAGCGTATCAGTTCGTAGAATGCCGATTTGTCGAGCTTCATTGCTTGCCCACTATTTCCTTGATGTGATAGAGCGGCCGGTTTTTCACCTCTTTATATATCTTGCCGATATAGACTCCCACTATTCCTATGGCCAAGAGGATAAATCCTCCCACGAGCCAGATGCTGAGCACGAGCGTGATCCATCCCGGCTGAGTCTCGCCGACGATCATCGCTCTTATGGCGTCGGCAGCCACGATGAAGGCTATGATGAGAAAGACAATTCCGAGATAGAATATGGCGTTAAGCGGCTTTATAGAGAACGAGGTTATTCCGTCGGCGGCGAGTCCAAGCATCTTGGCAGGGCTGTATTTCGACTTTCCGGCGGTGCGCTCGCTGATGGTGTCGGCGACGGTGGTGGAGTTCAGCCCTATCATGGGGATAATTCCCCGCAGATAGAGGTTTTTCTCGTTATATTCCGAAAGCATGTCGAGAGCGCGCCGCGTCAGCAGACGAAAGTCGGCATGGTTATATACGGTCTCTACGCCCATCGACGACAGCAGTTTGTAGAAAGCCTCTGCCGACAGACGCTTCATCACCGGGTCGGCAGTGCGCGACACCTTCACGCCATACACAATGTCGTTTCCATTATTGGCGGCATCCACCATCTGCTCGATGGCATTCAGGTCGTCTTGCAAGTCGGCGTCAATCGAGACCACGGCGTCGGCCCATTCTCTGGCGGTCATCATGCCGGCCATCAGCGCGTTCTGATGACCCACGTTGTGGGCCAGGCTGATGCCTCTCACCCTCTTGTTCTCCTCCGCCAGCTGCCGGATTATTTGCCAAGTGCTGTCGGTGCTTCCGTCATCGACGAACACGATGAGGCTCTGCTCCGAAATCTTCCCCTTCTGCTCAAGGTCGTCGAACAGACTGTTGAGCCTTTGGCACGACTGCCGCAGCACTTCCTCCTCGTTGTAGCAGGGCGAGACGGTGCAAAGGCGCATCATTGCCTGCCCCCTTTCTCCTGCCGCGCCACAAACTCGCTGAAGGTGATGAACTCCTCGCCGTCGGATTTCAGCGAGCCAATCAGCCGGTGGAGCCTTCCTTCGAGCGTGGTGCCGCTGTTGTGGCGCACTATCCAGAGCGTCTTCCACTCCGGATGCTCTTTCAGCGCATAAAACTCCCAAGGGTGGAAATAGGTTACGAAATATCCGTCGTGGCGCAGCACTCTCCTTATCATCCACAGATAGAGCGGCATGGGCAGCAGGTGCATGGCCAGCCAAAAGAGCGGAAAGCGCACCAGCGGAGTTACCGAAGCAGGAATCTGCATCACGCCCTCCTTCCAGAACCACGTGCGCGGTTCGGTCAGATGCATGTATTTTCCAGGAATAAAGGCGGGGTTGAGCGACGAGTTGTATCGATAGCCGGCCTTTGCGATGTCGCTGTCGCTTACGGGAAACATTCGCGGCTGGCGATAGCCGCAGGCCTTCACTCCGGCCACTCTCTCGATGATGGCCTTCGACTGCTCCACGTCGGAAGGCTTGGGCTGCCAGTGGTCAACGCCATGACAAGCCACCTCGTGGCCTTCGGCCTTTATGCGCTCTATCACTTCGGGAGCGTGCTCGGCAAAGACGCCGGTGCAGAAAAACGTGGCTCTCACGCCTTCAGCCTTCAGACAGTCGAGTATTTTTGTGGTGCCGCTGACCGACACCTTCATGCTCTCGTCAATCGAAATGTCGTAGCCTTTCTCCTTAGGAACGTCAAATTCCTCTGTGTCGAAACTCAATAGAACCATCAGGTTGTTTTTTATTTATTGTCGGCAAAGGTAAGAATAAAAAGTCAGAAAACCACAACAACAGCCGATTTTTTCGCCCTTGTACGCTTTTTGCTTTTCAAATACATCCGGCATCCATCTTTTAATTCTGAAGCAAAACAGCCGATTTTGCTTGCAGTTGGTGGAAAATAGCATACAAGATAAAGCAAAGTGTCATCAATTTACAAATCTGATTATCTTTTTGAAATAAAAAAGTTGCAGTTAGATGTCTTTTTGCTACCTTTGCAGCCGAAACAATGACAATTAGCGAACAAAAAGAACAAATATGTGCGGAATAGTAGCAATATTCAATGTGAAGGAGCAGACACAGGAGTTGCGCCAGAAAGCCTTGCGCATGAGCCAAAAAATACGCCATCGCGGTCCCGACTGGAGCGGCATCTACTGCGGCGGCACAGCCATCCTGGCCCACGAGAGGCTCTCAATAGTCGATCCTGAGTCGGGGCAGCAGCCGCTCTTCTCGCCCGACCGGAAGCAGGTGCTTGCCGTCAACGGCGAGATATACAACCATCAGGACATACGCCGACAGTTTGCCGCCGACTATCAGTTTCAGACGGGCAGCGACTGCGAGGTGATTCTTGCCCTCTACCGCAAGCATGGCATCGACTTTCTCGAACAGCTCAGCGGCATCTTCGCCTTCGCACTCTACGACGAGCAGAGCGATGAGTTTCTCATAGCCCGCGACCCCATCGGAGTGATACCGCTGTATATAGGCTACGACGACGACGGAACCGTATATGTGGCATCAGAGCTGAAGGCTCTTGAAGGGCAGTGCCAGCGCTACGAGCCGTTTCTGCCAGGCCACTACTACTGGAGCCGCGAGGCAGTGATGAAGCGCTACTACCGCCGCGAATGGTTCGATTATGAGAATGTTAAGGATAACAAAGCCAGTGCCCCGCTTCTGCGCGAGGCACTCGACGACGCCGTGCGCCGCCAGCTGATGAGCGACGTGCCCTACGGAGTGCTCCTCAGCGGCGGGCTCGACTCAAGCGTAATCTCGGCACTTGCGCAACGCTATGCCAGCCGGCGCATCGAGGCACAAGGCACTCAGCCTGCCTACTGGCCGAGACTTCACTCCTTCGCCGTAGGACTGAAGGGAGCCCCCGACCTGGCGAAGGCCCGACTCGTGGCAGACCACATCGGAACCGTCCACCACGAAATAAACTACACGCTGCAAGAGGGTCTCGACGCCCTGCGCGACGTAATCTATTTCATCGAGACCTACGACGTTACCACAGTGCGTGCCTCCACGCCAATGTACCTTCTGGCTCGCGTAATCAAGTCGATGGGAATAAAAATGGTACTATCGGGCGAAGGAGCTGACGAAATATTCGGAGGCTATCTCTACTTCCACAAAGCGCCGTCGGCGCGGGCATTCCACGAGGAGACAGTGAGAAAACTCTCCAAACTGCATCTCTACGACTGTCTGCGCGCCAACAAGTCGCTCTCGGCATGGGGAGTGGAGGGACGCGTGCCTTTCCTCGACAAAGAATTCCTCGACGTGGCAATGCGCACCAATCCTGAGGCAAAGATGTGCGCAGGGCAGACCATTGAGAAGCGCATAGTGCGCGAGGCCTTCAGCGACCTGCTGCCCGAAGAGATAGTGTGGCGGCAGAAAGAACAGTTCAGCGACGGCGTGGGCTATTCGTGGATCGACACGCTGAAGCGCATCACCGACGAGCAAGTGAGCGACGAGCAGATGGCTCGCGCTGCCGAGCGATTCCCCATCAACCCTCCGCAGAACAAGGAGGAATACTTCTATCGCAGCATCTTCGCCGAGCATTTCCCCAGCGACAGTGCTGCCCGCAGTGTGCCGAGTGTGCCGAGCGTGGCCTGCTCGACGGCCGAAGCCCTCGCGTGGGATGCCTCGTTCAAGAACGTCAACGACCCCAGCGGCCGCGCCGTCAGCGGAGTCCACGAGCAGGCGTATTGAATTGACAATCGGCAATTTAATCTCCTCCAATCCCGATGCTTCCTCGCAAGAATCCCGACGCTTCTCAGCAAGAATCCCGACGCTCTAAAACTCCCACCCCGATGCTTTGTCAGTAAATCAATTTGATTTACCGAGCAAATCAATTTGATTTACCGACTAAATCAATTTGATTTACTGAGCAAATCAATTTGATTTACTGAGAAGCGTCGGGACACGTGTTTTCATCCATCACGAAAACGCTCTGTTCCGACGGTGTATTCTTGAATATTCACTTTTTTCAAGACTTTCTTGCTTATTTCGCGATTTTTTACTATCTTTGCAAGCGTAAAGCCTTATTTGAATAAATGGAAGAAAGAAAAAGAGACAATATTGTGCTCAAGATGCTTGAGATAAAGCGAGCCATTAAGGATTGCGTACAGAATGGAGGCGAGCTGTCCGACGTTGAGAAGAAATATGGCATCCGATTCGTCAAGCCATTTTGAGTTTAAGGAGGAAAAGCCGTTTGACTTCACCTTCATTAGCAGGGATGGAATAAAGTATCATGCCACGTTCTATCCCTTATTCGATTTGTATCCGCAGTTTCCAAACACCTATTCTTTCAGCATTGAACCTGAAGAAGAAACCGCCCATCCGATAGATCTTGGCATATCGCAGACCATAGCAGAGATTTTGAGACGTTTCTTCAGCGTACATGAAAATGCGATGATAATGGTGTGCGACAGTATGGACGGCAAGGAAGAAAAGAGGAAGAAACTGTTTGACCATTGGTTCGACAAGTTTGCTGATGAAACAATTTTAAAATACGATGCGGCAGCTCCATTGGACGAATATCGGCTATACCTTTCTATTTATTTCAGGAAAGACAATCCTAATAGGCAGATTCTCTTGGAAGAGTTTTATAATCTTTTGAAAAACGATTTATACGGATTGGCTTTATAATATGTACACCTAAAGCACAGGAATGGACGAAGAGACAAGAGACAACGAAGAGCAGCGGCAGGAAGAGCAGGCGAGGCCGAAAAACCGGTTCGACGCTTCGGCGGTGAAGCATCTCGGCGGGATGTATCAGAACTGGTTTTTGGACTATGCGAGCTACGTGATCCTGGAGCGTGCCGTGCCGCATATCGAGGACGGACTGAAGCCCGTCCAGCGGCGCATACTGCACTCGATGAAGCGCATGGACGACGGGCGATACAACAAAGTGGCAAACATCGTGGGTCACACCATGCAGTTTCACCCCCACGGCGATGCCTCCATCGGCGATGCTCTGGTGCAGCTTGGGCAGAAAGGGCTGCTGATAGACACTCAGGGCAACTGGGGAAACATTCTGACGGGCGACGAGGCTGCTGCCCCGCGATATATTGAGGCAAGACTTTCGAAGTTTGCCCTCGACACCGTCTTCAACCCCAAGACCACCGAATGGCAGCTCTCCTACGATGCCCGCCACAAAGAACCCATCACGCTGCCGGTGAAATTCCCGCTGCTGCTGGCTCAGGGCGCTGAGGGCATTGCCGTCGGTCTGTCGTCGAAGATATTGCCCCACAACTTCAACGAGCTGTGCGATGCCGCCATCAGCTACTTGCGCGGCGAGCCGTTCATGCTCTATCCCGACTTCCCTACCGGCGGCAGCATCGACGTGAGCAAATACAACGACGGGCAGCGCGGCGGGCAGGTGAAGGTGAGGGCAAAGATTGAAAAGCTCGACCAGAAGACGCTCGTGATACGCGAGCTGCCCTACGGCAAGACGGCCGACACGCTGAAGGAGTCGATTCTGAAGGCGGTGGAGAAGGGAAAGATAAAGGTGAGACGAGTGGACGACATGACTTCGGCCGAAGTGGAGATACAGGTGCATCTTGCTCCGGGCGTGTCGAGCGACAAGACCATCGACGCTCTCTATGCCTTCTCCGACTGTGAGATAAGCATATCGCCCAACTGCTGCGTCATAATGGACGACAAACCGCAGTTTCTCACCGTCAGCGACGTGCTGCGCCATTCTACCGACCACACCAAGGCTCTGCTCCGCCAAGAGCTGGAAATAAGGAAGGGCGAACTGCTTGAGCAGTTGCACTACGCTTCGCTCGAGCGGATATTCATCGAGGAGCGCATATACAAAGGAAAGCCGTTTGAGGAGGCCAAGACGAAAGACGCCGCTTGCGAATATATCGACGAGAGGCTGACGCCATTCTATCCGCAGCTGATACGCGAGGTGACAAAAGACGACATTCTCCGTTTGCTGGAAATCAAGATGGAGCGCATCCTGAGGTACAGCAAGGACAAGGCCGACGACTTCATAGCCCGTACGAAGGCAGAGATAGAGGAGGTGGAGTTTAAGCTGGCCCACATGACTCAGGTGACCATCGAGTGGTTCACGATGATAAAGGAGAAGTACGGCAAGGAGCATCCGCGTCTGACCGAGCTCCGCAGCTTCGACACCATAGAGGCCGCAAAGGTGGTGGAGGCAAACCAGAAACTCTACATCAACCGCAACGACGGCTTCATCGGCACAGGGCTGAAAAAGGATGAATACGTGTGCAACTGCTCCGACATCGACGACATCATCATCTTCTACAAAGACGGAAAATACAAGGTGGTGCGCGTGGCCGACAAGATATTTGTGGGCAAGAACGTGCTTTGGTTAGGAGTATATAAGAAGAACGACAAGCGCACCATCTACAACGTGGTCTATCGCGACGGCAAGAAGGGCTACTGCTACATAAAGCGCTTCAACGTTACGGCCATGACGCGCGACAAGGAGTATGACCTGACGCAGGGCACTCCAGGCTCGAAAGTGATGTATTTCACTGCCAACCCCAACGGCGAGGCCGAAGTGATAAAGATAACGCTCGACCCGTCGGCAAAGCGCAAAAAGATATTCTACGACAAGGATTTCTCGGAAATAATAATCAAGGGACGCACGAGCAAGGGCAACCTGCTGACGAAGTTCCCCGTGCATCGCATAGGTCTGAAGAGCCACGGCCACTCCACGCTCGGCGGACGGAAGGTGTGGTTCGACCCCGACGTCAACCGCATCAACTACGACGAGCACGGACATCTGCTCGGAGAGTTTTTCGATGAAGACCAGATACTCGTGGTGCTGAAGAACGGCGACTACTATCTGAGCAATTTCGACGTGAACAACCACTACGAGGACAACATTGAGCGCATAGAGAAATACGACGCCGACAAGGTGTGGACGGCCGTGCTGCTCGATGCCGACAACGAGGGCTATCCCTACATAAAGCGTTTCCAGATGGACGCCACGAAGAAGAAGCAGAACTATCTGGGCGACAATGCCAACAGCCAGCGTCTGCTGCTCACCGACACGCCCTATCCGCGTCTGCTCGTGCACTTCTGCGGTCCCGACACCGGCAAGCCTGACATGGAGATAGACGCCGAGCAGTTCATCGCCGTGAAGGGCTACAAGGCGAAGGGCAAGCGCGTGGAGAAAGCCCACGTTGAGCAGGTGGACGAGCTTGAGCCGCTCAGACAGCCAGAGGTTGAGGACGAGGAGGATGAAACAGAACCGATTGAGCAGGAGCAGGACGACAACGCTGAAAGCGACTTCACCTCCACCGCCGACGAGACAGGACAACTAAGCCTTTTCACCGATGAAGAATAGCTGGAGAATCTCCCTGCTTGCCGCATCCTTGACTGTGGCTGTGGCGATGCCCGCACAAGAGGCCGACAGCACGCTCAGCCGCCACGTGGTCAGTTCGACCACCGCCATCGGCATAGGGCCAGCGAAGGTGCTCGACACATATATTTCGCAGGAGAAATTTCGCGGCGTGGGACTCACCTTCCTCTCGCAGACCGAATGGGCAAAGGAAGGGAAGAAGTGGCGCACGGTGGCATGGCATCAGGGCGACCTGGCAACGGTGAAAGACCGCGGGAAGAGTGCCCACGAATTGGCCGGCACCTACCAGCTCTATCTCGGCAAACTGCGCTGGTGGAACGTTGCCGACGGGCTGAGGCTGGGCTACGCGCGGTCGCTCTACGGCCTGCTGGGATTCCTATACAACACATCCAACACCAACAATCCGGCGCAGGCAAGGCTGATGGCGAGAAACATCAATTCGGGACTCGCCGAATGGGACTTCTCGCTCTGGAACAAGCCGTTCAGGCTGCGCTATCAGCTCGACTTCCACATGTTCGGACTGATGTTCTCGCCAAACTACGGACAGTCGTACTACGAGATTTTCAATCGCGGCAACTACGACCACAACATCTGCATCGTCTCCTTCTGGCGGATGCCATCGATGCGCCACCAGCTGATGCTCGACATACCCATCAGCAGGCGGCTCGACCTCACCGTAGGCTATCTCGGCGACTACCAGCAGACGAAGGCAAACAATCTGAAAACCAATCATTTCAACCATCGCTTCATGATAGGCATCAGAAAGCGATTCCGACTTATCAACTACCGCCCATGAGACGACTCCTGCTGCTGCTGACAATGATACCACTCCTCACCGCGTGCATCACCGAAGAGGAGTTTGACAACACGCCACAAGGCAACTTCGAGGCGCTGTGGAAAATCATGGACCAACACTACTGCTTCTTCCAGCAAAAAGGCGTTGACTGGGACAGCATCCACCAAGTCTATAAGGTGCGCGTGAACGAGAAAATGAGCGACGACCAGCTCTTTGAGGTTATGGCCAACATGCTCGGCGAACTGAAAGACGGACACGTCAACCTCTACTATTCAGGCGACGTGGCCAGAAACTGGTCGTGGAAAGAGAAATACGCCACCAACTTCTCCGACTCGCTCTTCCGCCGCTACATGGGCACCGACTACAAGATAAGCGGCTCGCTGCAATACCGAGTGCTCGACGACAACATTGGCTACATCTACTGCGGCTCCTTCTCCAGCAATTTCGGCAGCGGCAATCTCGACGACGTGATCTATTCGCTCTCCTTCTGCAGAGGGCTCATCCTCGACGTGCGCGGCAATCCCGGCGGAATGCTGACATCGGCCAACACGCTTGCAGCACGGTTCTTCAACGAGGAGACACTCGTGGGATACATGCAGCACAAGACAGGTCCGGGCCACAACGACTTCTCGAAGATGGACGAGCAACGGCTGAAACCGTCGAGCGGAATGCGATGGCAGAAGAAGGTGGTGGTGCTGACAAACAGAAGCGTCTATAGCGCCGCCAACGAGTTTGTGAAATACATGAAGCTAGCGCCCAACGCCGTCATCGTGGGCGACCGCACAGGCGGCGGGGCCGGAATGCCATACAGCAACGCGCTGCCCAACGGGTGGAACGTGCGCTTCTCGGCATGTCCGATGTACGACGTCAACCAGCAGACCACCGAGTTCGGCATCGACCCCGACCACAAGGTTGGCTTGACGCGCGCCGACTTCGACAAAGGCATCGACACCATAATAGAATACGCCCGCAAACTGATCAGTCAATAGTCAGCAAACCGCTTTTAGGCGTATTTTATCCTCATTTCGGGCAGAAACAACCATTTTCAGTCCGTCATTTATGATTCATTAACAGAAAAAAAAAAAATGCCTTTTTTTCTTCTTTTTATTTGCATAATCGAAATAAGTTGACTACCTTTGCAAAGACCTATGTATATAAGCGGTGTCCGAGCGAGCCACAGACAGGCAAAGGTCTTTGGCATAAAGCGGACAAACAGACGGTCGGGCGGAAGACGGAGCCACCAGAGCCACGTTTTCCTGCAGGCACTTAAAGCACCGGCACCAGAAAACAGCCAACACGCTGAAATGACGGGTAGATGGTGAAAGAGCGCCAAAAGGGCAACACCGGAGGTCACGCTTGTTTCTTCGTGTTCTTCCGAGCCAAACGGCTCGCGGATGAGTAGAGCGCTAGCCACTGGACCATGCACTGAGAAAGCTGAAAGTCAGGAAATTGAGGCCTCAGTGCTTATCCCCATTGCAAAAAATGCAGACGGTGGGGTGTCGGTAGAATATATGCCCGATGAAAACAAGCGGTGGTTCGTCTTCAGAGCATCCTACGGACGCGAGCTGAAGGCCCGCGAATATCTGCTCAGTGAAGGCACCTATTGCTACATACCCCAGCAGTACGTATGGAAAATAGTGAAGGGAAAGCGCGTAAGAACACTGCAAAACCTCACACCCAACCTCATTTTCGTCTATACCACGCCGCAGCAGGCTGAGGCCTACGTGAAAACGACGCCCCGCCTGGCCTATCTCTCCTACTATTACAACCACTTCAAGCAGGAAAACGGCAAGAATCCGCCTCTGGTCATTCCAAACGACCAGATGCACAACTTCATTCTCACCACCGTCAGCAAGCACGAGGACGTGATGTTCCTCAACGGCCGCCAGGCCAGCTTCAGCATCGGCAACGAGGTGCGCGTGGTGGCAGGCCCGTTCCGCGGCGTAGAAGGAAAGGTGACCATGCTCTCCGGCCAGCAGCGAGTGGTCATCTCCATCGACGGTTTCGGCCTGATAGCCACCGCCCAAGTGCCCACCGACTGTCTGGAGGAGAAGAAATAAACTTTAGGCATAAGCAAATAAGGTGAACGACCAACAGGAAGTAGCGATACATTTTCTGAGATACTGCTTGACAAAGTCGGCTGAAGACATGCCCGACCTGACGACAATCGACTGGCAGGCAATCTACGACTTTGGCAAGAAGCAGTCGATAGTGGCGGTGTTGTACGATGGGGTTGAAAAGTTGCGCAATGAAGGAAAACTTACAGTAGTTTCCCGTCCTGATGATGCCGTAGCCTCTGGTACAGTTGCGATTTCCAACATCCTTCTGCTGAAGTGGATAGGACTGGCCCGCAACATCAAGGATGCCAACGAGACGAGCTTCCGCTTGGCTGGTGTTGCCAGTAAGTCGATAGAGAGAAGAGGTAAACGAACCTGCATTCTGAAAGGACAAGGCAACGCCATGCTCTATCCAGACCCCTATAAACGCTCTCCTGGCGACATAGACATTTGGATTGACGCGCAGCCGCAGGAGATGATTGATATGGTGAGAAAGAGCTATCCCAATGCACGCGCCATCTATCACCATATAGATTGTGGTGAGCTGGATGGCATAGAGGTTGAGGCTCACTATCGTCCCACATGGCTCAGCAATCCTTTCAACAACCGCCGTTTGCAGAAATGGTTTGATGCTCAGAAGGATTGTTTTGTCCAGCCTACAAACCAGTGGAACTTCCGCACTCCTAAAAAGTGCTTCAACATCGTGCATCAGCTGTGTCATATCACTCATCATTTGCTCCACGAAGGCGTGGGTTTCCGCCATGTGATAGACTTCTACTATCTGTTGAAAAGCGATGAGCATATAGACAATGCAGAGATGTCACGCACCATTGTCCGTCTGGGGCTGCGGCCTACGGCCCAAGCCGTGATGTGGGTGCTTGTCCACGAATTAGGGATGCCCTCCAGCCTTGCCATAGTAAAGCCCAGCGAGCGTCTTGGCCGTCTTATGCTTCAAGAGATGCTTTCTGGCGGAAACATGGGCATGTACGACGATAGGGCACTATCGAAGACAAAAGACAATTCCTTTCTTAGAAATGTGAGACAGATGCACAAAAACATCAAAATGGCATTCTTTTTTCCGTCCGAGTGCCTTTGGGAACCATACTTCCGCATGTACCATTTTTTCTGGCGTTGCCGCCACAATCGTGGTATTGAGCAGAAAAATGTAAAACAATCATAGAGTTTGTAAGTGGAAACGAGAAAATCGTTTGATAACTTGACTTGAAAGGATTTATGCCGACAACACAAGAGAACAACAAACGGATAGCCAAGAACACCCTGTTCTTGTATGCGAGAATGTTGATAATGATGGCAATCTCGTTGTACACGTCGAGGGTGATCTTGAACACGTTAGGAGTCGTTGACTATGGCATCAACAACGTTGTTGGCGGCATCGTCTCGATGTTTACTTTCCTGAACGGAGCGATGTCAACCTCAATACAACGGTATCTCACATTCGAGTTAGGACGTGGAAATATGGCAGAGCTAAAACGTATTTTCACAACGAGTATTCAGATAAGTTTGATAATAGGTATTCTAATAGTCATCCTTTCCGAAACAATAGGGCTTTGGTTTTTCTACAGCAAGATGGTAATACCGGAGGAAAGGA
>Ga0181612_154322_pt1 | contig 12544 bp, 12 predicted proteins | sample HoacroProtozoa21_FD_119630 | JGI IMG/M metagenome (GOLD analysis project Ga0181612, IMG submission 119630) | Hoatzin crop microbial communities from Cojedes, Venezuel. Combined Assembly of Gp0051906, Gp0051904, Gp0051908 | reverse complement strand
CTGTGCAGCCTGCTGTAGGTGACCCTGCTTTGGCTGGGGGGTTGGACTAGATGACCCACAGAGGTCCCTTCCAACCCCTACCATTCTGTGATTCTGTGAGTCTTTATGCTACTGCACATTGAACTCCTTAGCGCTGCACTGAGATTCGTTCAAGCGGAGATGGTCATCATTCTCTGTCTTAGAAGTGCCTGCAGTTTAGCAGTGGGGTATATACAGCACTTGCACTCTGGTGCAATAAATGCTCATGCAATTGACTTTTTAAGTACAAGCAGTCCTGCTGACTTGAAGTTACGCTTAAGGTTATCCCTGTCTGCAAGGTTTTATGCGATCCAGGCTGAAATCCTCTTCGTCCACAGAGTGGAACTCCCTGAGGTGCAGCGTGTGGCCGGGGCGTGGGGTGGGCGTGCTGGGTGCTGTGGAGGTGTGCGCAGGGACGGCGTTTGTTACTGCTTCTGGTTGTTTTAGCGTTCGGGGTTTCGGCTCCGCCGCTGACTGGCTGCAGCTCTCCTCGCTGGTGAGGACTGCAGAGTCCCTGCGACGGCTCAGTGGAAGACCCCCAGGTGGTGGGGAGTAGCTTCTGGTACTCCGTGTTCGAAGGGTGAAATGGGAGTCGGGCACATCCCTTACCACCACCCCCGGTTTGCCCAAAGCAGCCAGACTTGTTGCAGATGTAACTCCAGTGATATGCCAGGGCTGGGTTTGACCCTCTGGTTTAATAGCCTCACGTGTCTGTGAGTAACTGAAAATAGCTAGTAGTGTAAAGCAAAGGAGTGTGCTCGTGTAATTAAATTGTGATGGTCTTTATGTTGCCCTGCTGTGATACCACGCTAACATCTCTCGCAGTGTTTCATGCTTTTGTTTAAGATGGAGTTAGGTGACTGTGTGTAAAACCCACCTTCTTGTGACAGAGCAGGGCTCTTTCTAACTTCTGCAGCTGCTGGAAAAAGGTCATGAAAATGTTGCTTCTCCCTCTGCAACTCAAAACAGAGGTAGAAAGTTTCTTTTTTAAAAAGTGACATGCGCTTTCAAGCCAGCCATGTGGCTGACTTTTGACTTTTTAAGTGCCTGGGGCTGGCAATAAAAGGATTAGGTGATGCAGCAGCCATCTGGCTCTCAGAGCAGGAGGTGCTCCCTTGCAAATTGAGAGACTGCCGTATGAGAGAGACATCTGTGGTATCACCAACATTTTGCCTGGCTTTGGTGTATCCCCGCTCCCATCCATGCGTCTGCTTCCCGGCCTCACTGCCCCGAAAATACTTTTTGTTTGCAAGTCTTGTGAAGATCGTCACCTTTTGAGCCATCGAGTATGGGTAGGGTAAAAGGACTGAGAGCGTGTATAGTGTCAGAGAAAAAAAGATGTATTGACCAGTGTCCATTTGTGGCACGAATCAGCCGTGGGTTATGCGAGGCAAAAAGTGAAAATGTTTTTTTCCCCTAATACTGCCGTAGGGTGGGCACGTATGGAAAACGCTGCTGGCGATACCGGTCATGAGTATCGATACCTTTATTGTAAGTGTTCATACTCTCTGCTCAGTACAACAAAAAGGTTTTGCTCGAGGTGTATTTTACCAGCGGTGGCAAAATCCAGATTGAGCATGCTGTTGAGAAGGAAGAGCTTGTTCGTCAGGGTTTTTATGGGTGCAGAGACGGGGATAAACGGTTAAATCACGTTTGTATCAGAGCGATCAGCGTGGCAGCGGCCGCAGCGGTGCGGAGCTGGTGCGGCTCCTGAGCTCCCTGCGGTGCAAGGCACCCGTCTCGGAGGCTGCTGCGGGTGGCGGAGTTTCCCTGTTCCTCCGTCCGCCTGCTGGGGCCGGACCAGGTCCTGCCAGCCCATCTCCCCGGGCAGGGCAGGGCTCGCCGTGGTGACCGGCCGCTTTTTGAAACACAAATTGTTTTCATTTTTGTTCAGTGCTGTGGACTGTGGAGGAAGGGCCGGGCTGTGGTCTTTTTCCGTGTGAATTTTAGCCCAGATACCAAAGGAAGGGGTTGGAAGGTCTTCTGCTGTCGGAGGAACGGTGAGTGCCGGGGAAGCGTTGGCCTGGGCAGCTCCACGACAGCTCGGTGCAGGGGGGCTCCCAACTCTGCTTGGGAAAGGGAATTAATGAAAGGAAGAGTGGCAACGTTTCAGTTAAAGATTTTGCATGTTAAAGGAGGGAGGTAGAAGCTAATCTATCAATATTTTTGAAGCTACCTAATTAACGAATCTGAGTTATGACTGGCACATAGTGTTTTGCTTTACACAGCTGATGGAAAAGTTTAGACTAGGTATTTTTAATTATCTTTTGAGTCTGTGCTTTCCTGAAATTACTTTTGAGAAGTTAAAATTCTGAGGAGTCATTTATTTGCTAGGTTGAAGAAGAGGCATGATTAAAGCCAGTTAACAAATACCAAGAGAGTCCTCTGATTTGCAGTTGCTCAGGGCTTGGTCTTGCTGTCATTTCTACCAGCTGAGGAACTCCAGGTCTTACATAAACCATTGACTCTATCTATGAGATCCCACCTTCTGAACTTCTTGCAGGGTACTAAGCCCTGTACTCCAGCCCTGCAGATGACAGTGCAGGAGAGTCAGCTGGTGGGTTAAAGTGGATTTTGGAGCTGATGAAGGAAACGGCGTATTTACATGTGGTGGCGTTTCGGTATCAGGGTTGCTGGCGTTTTCCCGGGTAGGGATTAGCACTATCTTGAATGTTTCCAGGGATGGGGCATCTACAGCTTTGCTGTCAACTGTCTTGAGTAGCTTTGTGTGGCCGTGGCTGGTTTACCTCAAAGCGTGGTGACAGGACAGGTGACTTTGGGGACCCTGCGATGGGACAAGGGGGCTCCCGGGGGCAGGAAGATACTGATCAGTACGCACAGGTTTTTGTGGCTGAGTGGCTAGGGTTACCTGTTTTCTAAATGAAAAATTATGCCGAAAGAACTGCGTGCAAACTAAGAGAGACTTATTTCAGATAAGCAAATTATTTTTTTCTCTGTTTATAGATGAAAATATTTCTGCTGTTCAGAATAGCAGCAAAAAGAAACTCTTTGAAATACAGCTTATTTAAGATTTGAGGTTCCGCTGGCAAACTTCCATCCTTGTCCATAGTAGATGAATTGTCACTACACTAAAAATTAAATCTTTTCTGCCCTTCTGGTTTTGTGTTTTTTCCTAAAACTGTATCACACCACTGTATTTGTGTATTTTCAACATTTGGGATCATCTACAGAAACTGTCAATTCAGTTGCTAAAGAAACAAAATATCCAAGCTGGTGGCTGTTGACCTGTCGGCTTCTTTCCGTCGCTTCTTCCTGCACAGCAATGGCCTGCGAATACACGAGACATGGAAGGAGAGAGCTGATGGGATTAAATGGCTGTAAATGTTGTGTTTATGGAAATTATATTGTGTAATTACCCCTTTATTTCCATCCTGTAGATACATTTTTATATGTTCTGAACTGCTGGTGTCCTTTAAGACATTGTGTAGCTAGTTTTTAGCATTTATGCATTGCAGATCCATATAATTTGCCCTTTGTTTATTTCCCCCGACTTCTCTCACCACTGCTATTAAAGTCCTTGTTTTGAACCTGCTCGTTTTAGATGCCAGACCAGTTTGATCAGACAGTGGTGCTTAACCAGCTGCGCTATTCTGGGATGCTGGAGACAGTCAGGATTCGGAGGGCTGGCTTCCCGGTCCGGAGGCCCTTTCAAGACTTTTATATAAGGTAAACACACCGACTTGTGCACTTCAGATGCGAGTCCTGGATACCAAATCAATGTTCCTGTATTGAGGGATAAAGTGAAAATCTAGTAAGAAAAAAATCGTATGGCAAAAATAGAACTTGTCTCTTAAATGAAGTAATAAATGCTTTTTGGTTGCCAGGTATAAAGTCCTCATGAGAAACTTAACTCTGCCCGAAGATTTAAATGAGAAATGCGCCGTCCTTCTTCGTCTGTATGACAACACAAGCACCGAATGGCAGCTTGGAAAAAATAAGGTAAAATAATCTGACTGTGCATGTTGTGGGACTGGTGCTTGTACAAAGCTGAGGGGACAGGATTTAGACTGCACAGCTGCAGAGGGGCAGTTGTAATGGTAATTACTTCTGGCCTGAAAAGAAGCTGCGCATGCCTACTGGTGAAAGCCTTGTAGCAACAATTAATGGTTGTGCTGAGGAATTTGCTGTCTAAGGCACTTAGACACTGGACTGGTGATTTCACTCATGGAGAAAAGAGTCCACTTCAGTTTTCTGCCACTGCTCACAAGCGATAGCGCTGGTGAGGAATCAGAGCTTAAAGCATGGTAGCTGGATTTTATCATTTTTAGAAGTATTGAGCATGTGAGGTAGCGCTTTTTTTCTGCAGGGAGCTCCACTCACACTAGTAAATCCACCCGCGTGATACCCGCTCACTGGCCGAAATCAGGGGGAGGAATTTTAGCCAATGTTCGTGTGGCAGAGTTGAGCTCTGAGTGTGCTTGCTATCCTAGTCTGAGAGTCTTTTTCAGAGGTACACTAGACCTCAATATGTGTCCTACACACACGTTGTCCTACTGGACAACCTGAACTTTGCCCGAAACTTTTTTTTCTTCCAAAAAAAATTCAAGTGATTTCAATTAAAAGAATGGATTTACAATTTGAGAAAGAAAACAATCCAGGTGCTTTTGCATGCTCGTTGTGCAAGTTTGATTCTGGACAACAGCTGCGTGCAGAGCTTCCCTCCTTGCAAACCTGTGCTCTTGGTCGTAACAAACGGTGTGAAAGCACTGCGTACTCAGGAGAAGATTCCCCGCTGCCGGATCTGAGATTTCCTAAATCTTAAAAATGCCTGGTGCAAAGGACTAGAGAGTGGATTGCGAATATCAGGCCATCTCTGTCAAGCATCATCCCCCAGGCCTCTGCGGACGGCTTTCTCCTTGTTTTTTTCTCTAGTAACTCCTGTTTGCACTCCCAGGGCTTCCGTAGCGGAGAATGAAAAACAGATCCAGAAGTAAAGTTTGCTGAATTACGTCTTACACTTGCAGTTTTCCTGTCAGTTGGTAGAACTGTGAAAAAAGCTTTCTCATTACCATAAGGTAGCAAAAATATTTTGTAAAGTCTGATTGATTTTTGTGTGAAAAGCCCTTCCTTCTCCCCCCCTTCTCCCCACAACTGCATGGTTTTGAAGGGTTTCCTCCGTTCCCCTGAACACTTACAGAGTCTCAGAGATGCTATTGGGAAAGTTGATTTAATCATATTACAGTTATTTTAAGAGATAGAATCTGAAATATTCTGATGGCAGTTGAAGTCATCTTTCATCCCGTTTTTGTAGATGATGGCTTACAAATAATACGGTGATAATGTTCGGCCGCAGAGCTGGGCTGTGCTTCCCATTATACTTTCAGACGTCGTATATTAACAGTATTTATGCACAGACCCCGGACAGTGCTTCGGCATCTTAGGGATGTATGTTTGTGAGAACCCGAATTTTTTTTAACCAGCTGCTCATCCAGACCTCAGCAGGAGCCAGAGCTCTGCTGTAATTTCCCTTGCTGGGGCCTGGGCTCACCCCCCCAGGAGCTGCCCGCACATTTGTAAGAGTCTTCATCAACAGCTTATTGTGGAGGAGAACAAGAGGGCATTGGTTTTAGACTGAACCCAGGACGGGGCACAATCCTGCCCATGTTGCTTAAGAGGGGTAACAACAACTTTGCGATGATTTAGCTTCAGCGTGAATTTTTCTGGTCGTTTACATCTCAAGCTGCCATGCGCCCGCTCGGGAAAAGGCGTGAGCCCGGGCTGAACGTGGGCTGAACATCCATTTTTGTTTGGCAGGGAGCTGGGTGCCTTTCTGAAGCAGAATTCTGTTGTGTTTTTAAAGCCAGTGTGTGTAGAGCAAAGAAGGATTGCCCACTGAGTCAGAGAAAAGGCTTTTTCCATGAGTAAAAATTTTATACAGAAAGAGCTGCCCAGCGCAGCTCGGTGCGGCACTTTGGGACTTTCTGTGGGACTTTCCACGTTCCTTAGTGTTGAGTGATTTGCAGTAAAACGTGGTCCCTTTCTAGTGACAATCAAAACTCAGAACTGTGCCTCTCCGTGGGAGTGCTGCTGCTTTTGCTTTGATGATGGGCTTTTTTCTCCACGAAACAGAGAGGGAGAAACTACCTTTTTTCCTGCTTGAACAGCCCATCAGGCTCTTCCCACTGTAATCCAGAGTTACAGGATCATCTGCAGGTATTTTCTTTTAAGAGGAATACGTTTCAGTTTTTTCTTTTCTGTTGAGGAAATGATATGTTTGTCTCTGAATCCCAGGCTGAGGCTTGCTGCTCGGACTGACATTGGCAGCACCCTGGCTGTCCTTCATATATGATATATATGATGCTGTCCGCAAGTTGGTTAAGCCAGAAATTTTCTTCTGTAGGTGTTTCTCCGCGAGTCCTTGGAACACAAGTTGGAGAAGCAGCGAGAGGTGGAAGTCACCAAGGCAGCAATGATTATCCGAGCGCACATCTTAGGTTATGCAGCCCGGTGAGTGAGTAGACCAGAACATTAACAATTAAACTTTTGAAGAAGTGGGTGGGGTGTCATGGAATTAAATCCTTCTGGCACAATTCTTAACTTTTTGTAGGGACCAGGCATCCAAATCTTGGATCTGGTATCTTTGCCAGATCCATGAATAAAAAAAAAATGGAGTTTGAATTGTTTTAATATAATGAATAGGACAGTATGGAAGATTGGAGGTCAGCCAATATAATCGTATCATGGCATTAGATCCACGGTAGAAAATCTAGCTGGATGGCACCTAGTGGGGCTGCCCCAAGTTACCAGCTGAGATTCAGCTTTGTCTTTGCTTGTCATGGCAAGAAAAGAGAAGGCAAATAAAACTAATTGGTTCTTAAAGAATCATGACATTAGGTAACTGATTAATGTTTCACTTCTTTACCTGGCTTCATGCATTATGTATTAAGTGGAGTTGTTCATCCCATCTGTTTGTTTCTCTGCTTTTTCTACGAATCAGTTGAGGACAGCTTAAGGAAACTTGTTTGCATAATGAGGTAATTTCTCTTCATGTGTATATTAGTCCTGTCCTTATGTTCTCACCAGTCACTCAAAAACTGTATTTCTTTTATAATGACAGAGCTATCCTGCTGTTCATGATCTTTCTTTTCCAAGATGTGGGGTGACTACCTATGTATATTCTTTCTCCACATGTGTGCACACACACAGAGCTGCCCTTTTAGCATCTGTTTGTCAGGGGCAGAAGAACGTGTAAGACAAGTAATGTGCATTTCCTTAATGAAGACACAGACAGCGCTGTCATAGAAAGGAGAGAACCTCTTTCCTCTCCTAGGGAGGAGAATGTGAACGAGAACGGGGAAACTGTCACAAAGCTAGAAATAATAAATTATTTTACTACCATGGGCTCGTTATTGCAGGTCACCATGGCAAGACCTCTCGCGACTGCTCGTTAGTTCCTTGTTTTCTTAGAAATTTGCCTTCTATTTTTTATCTCCCAGAAAGCGGTATAGAAAGGTTCTCCACCATGTGGTTGTGATACAGAAGAACTACAGAGCATACTGTGGTAGGAAAAAGTTCCTGTGCCTGAAGAAAGCAGCCATAATCCTCCAGAAGCAGCGGCGAGGCCAGCTTGCTCGACGTGTTTACAGGGAGCGACTAGAGGAGAAGCGGAGACAAGAGGAGGAAAGAAGAAAAGAGGAGGAAGAAAGGTGCAGTATGCTGCCTTACAGCACTCTCCTGTCTGTGCCATATTAGGTTTTGGTCTGAGTAACCTACATTTCAGGCTATCTTTGATCAAGTGATTTTGCAAATCTTCGCTTCTTTTGCTAAAGGACACATATACCTATCAGTCATGGTTGTTTCTTATTCACAAACATATCCTTGGTGACCTCGCTTCTGGCTGTTTTCCATGTGGCAGATGATGTCTGTAAGTTGAGCTATTGCCCCAGCAAAGGTATGTGATGAGCTTATGTTGAGCTTGATTTACTAACTTTTCTTCCCTCACTTTTAGAGAAAGACAAAGGCAAGAAGCAGAGCGTCTTGCCCAGCAGGTAAATGATATTCTTAATGCTTTCAGCCATCCTGGTTATTTCAGTATCACAACCCAGCCATTAAAAAAATAGAAGGCATCTGTGGCATTTAAAGTAAACTTATTACAGGAGCTGGCAGATAAAGCCAAAGGAAACTTGATACAGTTGTTTGCATGGAAATTTCTTTCACCTCATGCTTCATTTAATTTTTGGCAAAGATTGAACTTTCTGCACATACTTGAGCTTTCCAGTATCTGTGAGCAAATGTAATCATGTTTTCGTTTTTCTTTTTCTTTTTTTCCTGATGTAGGGATAAGGGTCCTTTTCAATGAACAGCATGATGGGAGCACAGTGGTTTAGAAATAAATAAATTTTGAGAAGGAATCTTGGATTGGGGGGCTTTATTTGATTTTAGTTATTTATTTTATATTATTTTGAATGCAGGCTGAAGAAGAGAGACAGAAGCAGGAACTGGCTGCCATACAGAAAGCCCAGAAGGAGGCAGAGCTGAAGCAAGAGGTGGAGAAGCAGAAAGAAAGCAGGCAGGTGGAAGAAATCCTGCGTCTGGAAAAAGAAATTGAAGACCTGCAGCGTGTGAAGAAGCAGCAGGAGCTGTCCTTGACAGAGGCTTCATTACAGAGGTTGCAGCAGCTTCGAGACGAGGAACTCCGGCGGCTCGAGGATGAAGCGTGTCGAGCAGCCCAGGAGTTCCTGGAATCTCTGAACTTTGATGAGATTGATGAATGTGTCCGAAACATTGAGAGGTCTCTCTCTGTGGGCAACGGGTATCCTGCTGAGCTGACTGAACAGACTGGAAACGCCTGCAGTGAAAAACCCAATTTTAACTTCAGCCAGCCATATCCTGAGGAGGAGGTAGATGAGGGCTTTGAAGCTGACGATGATGCATTTAAGGATTCACCCAACCCGAGTGAGCATGGCCATTCTGATCAAAGGACCAGTGGCATCAGAACAAGCGATGATTCCTCAGAAGAGGATCCCTACATGAATGATACTGTGGTGCCAACAATTCCTGCTGCTAGCAACACCATGCTTATACCTCCTACCCACAACACGGTCAGTCTCCACAACTCTTCCAGTGGTGAATCCACATACTGCATGCCTGAAAACGTTTCATGCAGACCCCCAGATTCTGTGGAACTTATTTCTCCCGATGGAGACTATGATTACGACCAAGATGATTACGAAGACGGTGCTATTACTTCTGGTAGCAGCGTGACCTTCTCTAATTCGCACAGTAGCCAGTGGTCACCGGACTACCGATGCTCAGTGGGGACGTACAATAGCTCTGGAGCATACAGATTTAGCTCTGAAGGAGCTCAATCTTCTGTAAGTATCGTTGGTTTTATTATCTAATAGTTGATATGTGCTTTCTGATCTTTTTTTCACTCTGCAGCCGTAGTTACTGTAGCTGTTCTTGCAGATGTCTGTGTGGTATAGTTTGATTTCTCAGATGGCGTATGGACGTAGCTGTCTGTTGCCACCTAGGTGCCACTGGGGTGAGTGCATTAGAGGCGCCTCAGAAGCTGCCGGCAGTCCTAGGCTTATGCCAGGATACGGTTCCGTCTGGTGTAGTGCAGAACTGCACGTTACTTGGTGAGGAGCTCAGTGCGTGGCCTGGGATCCCATTCATACGCGTAATTCTTCTGTCCGTGTGTGTTCTGTCCGTGTGGTGGGGAATTGATTTCAGAAAAAACAGATGCAGTTATGCGTGCAAGTTGCAACAGTGTTGAATAAACTTCTTGCAGAAGTCTCTGAAATGCCAGGTGTATTTTGAGAAGACTTGGACAGTAAATTTCACAAAGTGCCTAAAATTACCGAGGCAGATACTCAGACTGAGGAGCTCTTTTTCAGTGCTGTTTACTGAATAGGCTGTGGGCTTTACTCCTGCAAATACTTTGGGAAGAATATGATTCCCTCTACCACTCAGAATACTTCTGTGAGACTGTGTGACTGGGAGAATGAAAAAGTATTTCAGCAACGCTGGCTTCTTCATAAGGAAATTTTTAACACTAAAATATCTGTTGCAGTTGGGGTTGTGAAAGCTGGTCGAAGAGCCAGCATGGTCATTGGGAGAAGCTGATAGTTCTTGCCTAAAAGACTTTTAGCTGTCTCTGTTGAGGAGTCCTTCCTGTTGCACGAGACTGGGTGCGTGTCAGATTCAGAACAGAAATTCTGATTATTCTGAGGAAGGAGGAAAGCCATTACCACAGCTTGTGGAATATGTTCCTTTTTCAAGGCTTTTCTAAACTGTTACCCCAGCACTTCAGTGACGGAGGGAAGAAGCGCAAGGCAGCATACACTGGCCATGTTGCAAAGGGATAACTTTCCTGGGCAGCTACAAGGCTGTTTCATGGATTTGTTGCATGACAGTAGAGCCAGGGTGTAATCAAACAGGGCCAGCTGCAGCTTGCTGCGGTGTGCCCTTTCCTTTGTGACCCCGATGAAAACCATCGAGGAATCGTGTCCTTCTAACACAACATAAAATGCTTACTTCTAAACCAATTTCGTCTAAACTCTTTTCTGAGAGATCATTTCACCTTTCCTCTTTTCTTCCGTAGTTTGAAGACAGTGAAGAAGATTTTGACTCCAGGTTTGACACAGATGATGAACTTTCCTACCGGAGGGATTCAGTCTATAGCTGTGTCAGCCTGCCCTACTTTCACAGCTTTCTGTACATGAAAGGTACTGAGTGAATCAAAATTTGCTAAATGCACAAAGTAACCAGAAATGTTTACTACACCTTTATTGCACTCCAATTCTTGTAGAGTTAAAATTATTTTTGAATTTTTGAAAGGGTAATAGAGAAGTCTGGAGGGAGCTGCTCTCCAATTAAGTTACTTGCATTGGCTTACATCTGGCAGCATTTTTCCCATCTCCAGAGGAGCATCAGCATTTTGGGCTGCCTCTGTTTCATTTGACATCTTTGCTGGGTCATAAACAATGGAATATCCAGTATAAATATAGCAAAATAAGTCACAAAGTCAAATTGTACCAAATTTTGAGGAAAGCTGATTGCCTCTCCCAAAACCTCGTAACAGTCAGCATTCTGCGTTGCGGAGCAGTTTCACTGACCTCAGTCGACTTTCATTTTGGATCCAAAAGACACAAAGAAGGATGTGTGTAGCGAAGGGGCATGAGAGACTCCAAGAGAAAATACACAGGAGTTCTCTGGTTAGGATTCTTGGGTTTATCTTCTGATGACTGATAGTAAATTATAATCTAGGTGAATCCTTGTATGATACCCATCGCTGCAGCATAACTTACTTTCCTGGAACAGGAACAGTGATGTACAGCTACGTTTGTGTGAAAAATACTCTACGCAGTCATCGCTAGCGTGGCTTTCACCTCCTGATGCAGTTAGCAGTAGGTTTTTGTGGAACGACAGGAGTGTGTTGGTCTGGTTAAGGTTTTTATGACTGTGGTGTAACTACAGTGCAAGGTGTATTGTCTGCCGTAACAAAACTCGCAAGAAGTTTAGACAGTGTTGCCACACTTCGGTGTGACTGAGCTCACACTAGTGTATTTCTCACTGTAAGTATAGCTGTTCCAGGTTTTGTGGTTTTGAGTTCAACATTGTTACCTCCTAATAACCAAAAGTAACAGTATTGAAGGTCTGATTCTCATATACAATAAGACTTTTTAATCATTTATTATTTATTATATATATGTTATGTATAAGTGTATATAATTATATATCGGTTACATATCACAGAATCACAGAATGGTAGGGGTTGGAAGGGACCTCTGTAGGTCATCTAGTCCAACCCTCCTGCCATATATGGTTTTGTTATGTAGAGATTTATTATAATTTATAGTTTAAGGGTCTTTGGATTGCCAGCAATATTGGTGGCCTTAAGGATGTGCAAAAATGAGATCTTTGGCTTCGTGGCTTACAGCAGAGGCTCAGTTTAAGTACAGCGCTGTTGGTCAGCATCTTCCAGCGTTGGTTTGGTCACAGCTTCTGTTTTATAATATAATTGTTTGTCTTAACTACGTCTAAACCCACATCTGTCTCTCTTGCCAGGTGGCTTAATAAACACATGGAAGCGACGCTGGTGTGTCCTGAAGGATGAGACCTTCCTGTGGTTTCGTTCCAAGCAGGAAGCACTTAAGCAGGGCTGGCTTCACAAAAAGGGGGGTGGATCATCTACGCTTTCCAGAAGGAACTGGAAGAAACGATGGTTTGTTCTTAGGCAGTCCAGGTTGATGTACTTTGAAAATGACAGTGAAGAAAAGCTAAAGGGTGCCATTGATGTCCGAACAGCCAAGTAGGTTTATATGTATTTGTGTTAGCCATAGTTCCTCCTAAATACTTCTTGGGGCTTAATCTGCAAAGATGTGGAGTGCCCTGCCTTCAAATTGTGTGAATGCAAGCATGAGGGTGTGTGTGATGAAGTTATTGAAAGCAAGTGTTGTCCTTACTCGGCTCTCTCTTAAGTCTACGGAGCGCTCCAGAGTGAAGCCCGTGCCAAATACTTCAGAAAACTGCTGCTATAATGAACCCATCTATGCTTTCT
>Ga0181612_179604_pt1 | contig 12545 bp, 8 predicted proteins | sample HoacroProtozoa21_FD_119630 | JGI IMG/M metagenome (GOLD analysis project Ga0181612, IMG submission 119630) | Hoatzin crop microbial communities from Cojedes, Venezuel. Combined Assembly of Gp0051906, Gp0051904, Gp0051908 | reverse complement strand
GTCTTATCGACATAGTAATAGTTTTCCGTCATGGTTCGGCGGAAATCTGAGATGCCATATGGCAGCTGTTTCACCTGGTTCTCATCCATCGTCACGGTCGTTTGATTTCGGTTTCAACCTGCAAATTTATAGCGATTTTCTCGATTTTGCAACTATCAACTCACAAAACATCACGAAAATCCTGTGCCTCGATATTTAATTTAAAAAAACAGTGAGGGCAGCCACTGCCTGTGTGACAATGGTTGCCCTCGTGCTGATGGTGGGGTGCCCTTGTGACAATTAACTGTTGAGAATGATGTCGATGACGGCATTGACATCGGCGATAGTCACTTCACCGTCGCCATTCACATCGGCTCGTGCCATCGTGGCATCATCAACCTCAGAACCCAAGATGATGTCAATGATGGCATTGACATCGGCAATGGTAATCTCGCCATCGGCATTCACGTCGCCAGTGGCAAAGGTGCTCTCACTGTCACTAAAGTACATGTAATCCAGATTGCTCAGTGCCAGCGACCCGTTGCCTTCGTTGTTCTTGATGTTGGCGGTGTTGTTGCTGAACGTGATTTTTAGCCCGTCGGTCGAGTAGGAAACTTCGGTGCCGTCCTTGCAGGAGAAAGTCAGGCTCTCATAGGTGGTGTCTGCCATGGCCGTGAGTGTTGCCAGAGCAGCGATGAGCATCATGATGATTGTCTTTTTCATTGTTATAGTCCTCCTTTCTTGTTCTTAACGGCGGCCGCCGCCGCCGATGGGTGAGTAAGGTGTTGCCAGCGAGGACACGGTGCCCACGCTGCTGCCCGTGCTGCTCACGGTGGGGTTCAAGTACAGGCTGTGCCAGTTGTCACCGCTGACGCTGGCACCACTGTACAGCGTGTAGCTGCTGCCCTTGGTCAGGCTGGGTGAGGTGATGACTACCAGCGCACTGCTGCTGCCACCACCGCCGCCAGGTCCCCAGCCGCCGCCTCCGCCACCACTGCCACTGATGCTGTTGGTGACTGTCCATGCCAGGATGTCGGTGCTGCCGCTGCGCAGCAGGTAGGTGGTGCCATTGCTCTGCGTGCCAGTGTAGGCTATGGCGGGTTGCACATTGGTGGTGCTAGTGGGGGCTGACCAGTTGCTGCCGCCGATGCCCACGCAAGTGCCACCGGTGATGTACAGGTTGTACTGCTCGGCGGCATCCAGGGCGCACTCGGGGTCTCCCGAGCCATAAACCATGTACACACCGCCAGTGAGATAGATATTGCCGTTGGCATCGATGCCGTCATTGTTGGTCGAGTGAACATAGGTGTAGCCACCGTTGAGGTAGGTGTGGCTGCTGCTGTTGGTGCAGTCATCGTAGGCTTCAATCTCAATCTGGCCGTCGTTGATGGTCAGCACCGACTTGCTCTCGATGGCCTCGGCGCCTTCACCGCCAGTGGTGCTCAGGTCAAACGTGCCACCATTGATGGTGATGTTGCCGTCGGCCTTGATGCCCTTGGGCGAGCTGCGATAGGAACTGCCACTGCGACTACTGCTGCTGCCGTAGGTGTAACGAGCACCAGTGGTGACGATGGTGAAGTCACCGTCATTGATGACGAGTGCGCCATCCACGCTGATGCCCTTGCCACCAGCGCCAGTCGATGTGAAGTCAAATGTGCCGCCGCTGATGTTCATGTCGCCGTTGCACTTGATGTTGGCACATGCGCTGGTTTCTTTGGCGGTGTTGTCCCATTCGCCGCCACCGCTGGTGGTGCCAGTGAACGTGCCGCCGCTGATGTCCATGTTGCCATTGCACTTGACCCCCTTGGCAGCGGTGCCCGTGATGGTGAAGTTGAGGATGCCGTCGGTGACTGTGGCGTTGCCGTCACACTTGATGCCGTGGTCATAGGTGTTGCAAGTGACAGTGCCGCCACCCACAGTGACAGTGCCATCGGTAGTCAGGCCCTGGCCTGTGGCCTGCTGGGTGGTGACGGTGGTGGTGCCACCATTCACGACGATGCTCTGGTCGGCCTTGATGCAGCGCACCTTGGCGGTGTCGGTGCTGCCGTAGGCATATTGTGTGCCGCTGGCTGTGATGTTGAGGGTGCCATCGCTCATGGTGAATGTGGTGTCACAGCTGATGCCCTTGGCACCGCTGCCTGTGGCTATCAAGGTCACTGCTGCGTCACTGCCGTTGATGGTCACATTGCCGTCACTCTTGAGGCACGCGGGTGACTTGAGCTCATTGTCGTCGCTGTCCCATGCTGCCGCGCCGCTGTGGTTGACGGTGACGGTGCCACCGCCGATGGTGATGTCCCCGTCGGCCTTGATGCCCTTGGTGGTCGCCTCATTCACGTTGATGGTGAGTGTTCCGCCCTTGATGAGCACGTGTCCGTCGGCATCGGGGTTGGTGGCGTCGTCGGCATCACACTGTATGCCGTCATCGCCAGCACTCTCCACGATGACGGTTCCGCCGTTCATCTGGAAGTACTCAACCACGTTAAAGGCATCGGCCACACTGCTGGTGACAGTGATGGTGCCCACGGTTTTCTTGATTTCGCAATACTCGTTGCTGGCAAAGGCGTGTTTCTTGTTGCCGGTGATGGTGAGTGAACCGCCCTTGCTGAACTCGGCATGTCCCTTGACCAGGAAGCAAGCTTTCTTGCCGTTGTCACTGCTGTCGGTCAAGTAGTTGTCGGTGCCTGCCGCCAGTTGCACAGCGATGCGCTTGCCATTCTGGATGTTGATGGCAGGGCCGCTGCTGTTGGTGATGTCCACGCCATTGAGTTCCAGCGTGATCTTGTAGCTGCCCTCGTGGTAGAACATACCGTTGTCGGTGTCCCCTGATAGGGAATAGGTAATCTCGCTCGCGACATTATCGTCCTGGATAACGCTCACTTGCGCTTCATCCACTGTGGCGGTGATGTTGTTGGCGATATTGCCAGCCACGATCACGTCGGCGCTGGTGCCGTTATAGGTGACTAGCACCATGTTGTCGTCCACCTGCTGGGTGTCCACGGTGATGCTGTCGATATCGCTGATGGCAAAATCCTTTTCCAGCACCGTGAGGGTGGTCTCGTCCAGATAGAGCATGTTGCCCACCGTGTCGGTGTTGTAGGCCCAGTGCACCTGACCAGTGTGGACCCACATCGTCTGTTGTGCGGTGGCAGCGATGCACACCCCAGCAAGCAAGATGCTCATGATGAAATGTTTAACCATAATCTTGATAAAATGTGTATTGAAGTTGAAAAATGATGATTTGCGTTCCTGATGCGGGCAAAGATAGGCATTTGCACCGCAACTGGCAAATTTTTTCAACCAATGGCGGTTCTGGGGGGCATATTTTGACCCAAATTCAGGTATAACAAGACAGTTGCGGGGGCTCCACCCATTGTGGAACCCCCGCAATCTGATAACTATTCTAGTATTGTGCGCTCATGGCACACAATGCCAGCTTGATGCAATTAATTCTCACTGCTGTTGCCTGCCAGCACCAGGTCGATGAGCGCTGTCACGTCGTTGATGGCAATGTCGCCATCGCCGTCAACGTCAGCGCAGATATCGCAGCAGTTGTCACCGATTGACTCATTAGCCAGCACACGGTCGATGAGAATGGTCACGTCGGTGATGGTGTAGTCGCCGCTGTGGTCAACATCGCCTGGCTCGTAGCCGTGGCCGCTGTCGCTGTTGCCATTGTTGCTAAAGTACATCTCGGACACGATGGTCAAGGGAATTGTAGCGGTGCCGTCTGCATTGTTGACATAGACGTTGGTATCATCATAGGTCACGATAATGTCATTAACCGAGTAGGCCACCTCGGTAGCGTCGGTAAAGACAAAACGCAGGTAGCTATAGGTCTGAGCACTGACGGTGATTGCTACAAGAGCCAGCAACATCATTATAATCGTCTTTTTCATAATTGTCATTATCTATATTTAGATGTTAAACATATAACTACTCGCTTATTACCAGCGGCTGCTGCCGATGGATGAATAAGGTGTTGCCAGTGAACTTACCGAGCCAACACTGCTGCCAGTGCTGCTGGTGGTGGGATTGATGTACAGGCTGTGCCAATCCTCGTCATAGCCAGTCACGGTTGCGCCGCTATACAAGGTGTAGCTGCTGCCCTTGGTCAGGCTGGGTGCCGACATGACAACCAGAGCGCTGCCACCACTGGAGCTGCCGCCAGGTCCCCAGCCGCCGCCACCGCCGCCACCACTGCTGATGCTGTTGGTGACAGTCCAAGCCAGGATGTTGGTGCTGCCACTGCGCAGCAGGTAGGTGGTGTTAACAGTCTGCGTGCCGCTGTAAGAGATACAGGGCTGCACGTTGGTGCACGTGGTGGGAGCCGACCAGTTGCTGCCGCCGATGCCCACAAAGGTGCCGCCGGTAACATAGAGGTTATACTCCTCGGCTGCGTCAAATGCGCACTCGGGGTCACCTGCGCCATAGACCATCAGGATACCGTCGTTGATGTACATATCGCCGTTGCTGTCCAGACCGTCGTTGTTGGTGGCGTGAGTATAGATGTGGCCACCGTTGATGTACATGTGGCTGCTCGAGTTCATGGCATCGTCATAGGCCTCAATCTCAAGGTAGCCGCCGTTGATGGTCATCACGGCCTTGCTCTCGATGGCCTCGCTGCCCTCGCCACCAGTGGTGCTGAGCACCAGGTTGCCGTCGTTGATGGTGATGTCGCCCTCGGCACGGATGCCCTTGGCGCTCGAGCTCTTGTCGGTGTCGTCGCTGTCCGGGTCGTCGCCAGGACCCCAGCCGCCCCAGCCGCCAGAGCCGCTGCTGTTGTCGCCGTAGCGTGCGCCAGTGGTGGTCACGTTGAAGTCACCGCCGTTGATGGTGATGGTGCCATCGCAGTTGATGCCCTTGTCACCAGCGCCTGTGGCCTTGAGCACAAATGTGCCGCCGTCGATGGTGATGTTGCCGCTGCACTTGATGCCAGCGCTGGCAGCCACCGTCTCGTCGTCGGCAGTCTCACCACCGCCGCTCACGGTGCCGCTGATGGTGCCACCGCTCACATACAAGTTAGCCTCAGGCTTGATGGCCTTGCTGGCAGGACCAGTAACGGTGTAGTTGATGGTACCGTCGGTCATGGTCATGTCGCCCTCGCTCTTGAGACCGTGGTCGTAGGTGATGAGGTTGATCACGCCGCCACTGACCGTGGTTGTGCCATCGCTGTGGAAGCCCTCGGCCTCGTCCTGCGTAGCGTTGACGGTGATCTCGCCACCGGTGAACACTGCTATGCTATCGCGTACGCACTTCACGCTAGCGGTGTCGCCGTTCTCGATGTAATCACCACCCGTGCAGGTGATGGTAGCGGTGCCAGCAGCCATGGTGAACGTGGTGTCGCACTTCATGCCGCGTGCGCCATTGCCACTCATAGTGATGTCCACAACAGCGTCGTCACCGTTGATGATGATGTTGCGGTCGGTCTTGATACCATAAGCGCTCTTCACCTCGGCATCGTCGGTGTCGTACACGCCCGTGCCGCTGTTGTTCAGAGTGACGGTGCCACCCGTGATGTTCACGTCGCCCTCGGCCTTGATGCACTTGGTGCCAGCCACGCTGTTGTTGATGGTGAGCGTGCCGCCCTTGATGGACACGTGTCCATCTACGTCGGCACCAGTTCCATCAGCATCGCACTGGATGCCGTCGTCACCACAGCTCTCAACGGTGACAGTGCCGCCATTCATCTGGAAGTATTCAACCACGTTGAAGGCGTCGCTCACAGCACTCTTGACAGTGATGGAGCCCACACTCTTCTTGATCTCGCAATACTCGTTGGTAGCAATGGCGTGTTTCTTGTTGCCCGTGACGGTCAGGTTACCACCACCCTTGAACTCGGCATGACCCTTGATGAAGAAGCAGGCCTTCTTGCCATTGGTGCTAGCGTCGGTCAGGTAGTTGTCGGTGCCCTCGGCTATCTCGACATTGATGCGCTTGCCATTGTTAATCCAGATAGCTGGGAGGGTAGATGTGGCGGTGATGTTAACCCCGTTGAGCACGATGGTGCTCTTCAAGCTACCCGTCTGCTTGAAGTAACCACTGCTGGTTTCACCTTGCAGGGTGTACGTGATTTCATCGGTCACATTGGCGTCTTGAGTGACGTTTACGTTGGCACCACTCACTGTGGCGGTGATGTTAGCGGCAATGTTACCAGCCACATACACGTCGGCGGTTGTGCCGTCATACTGTACCAGGACATTGTTATCTTCAAAGTCCTCGGTCTTTACTGTGATGCTGTCGATGTCCGACAAGGCATACCCCTTCTCAAGCACCGTCAACAGGCTGGCATCACTATAAGTCATAGTACCCAGTGTGTCAACGGTGTAGGTCTTGTAAACATAGTGCACTTGCCCCGTGTGTACCCACATGGTCTGCTGCGCCTGGCCGCATACCCATGCCAGCATCACAAGCATGGCACTCAAAAATAGTTTTTTTGACATAAGATAAGTAAAATATTGGTTAAAAAATGCTTGAAAAAATTTCAAAAGTGGGGCAAAACTACAAAAATGCTTGTCAATTTCCAAATTTTTTCAACTAATCGTGAAAATATGTATACAGACCCCCATTATTGAGCGGTTTCGGTCAACAAACACACCTTGTATTATTATGGATGACAAGCCAGCCTTCCCTGAAAACAGTCAAGGGAAGCCACTGTGTGGGGCTTCCCCTGTACTGATGTTGGTGTGCAATGATTAGCTGTTGGACAGAATGATGTCGATGACGGCGTTGACGTCGGCAATCGTTACCTCACCGTCCTCGTTCACGTCACCCAGCTTGTTGTAGGAGCCGCTCAAGATCAGGTCGATGACAGCGTTGACATCGGCAATCGTCACCTCACCGTCCTCGTTCACGTCACCGCGCAGGCCGCTGGTGCCGCCATGCTCAACAACCGAGATGGGATACAACTCGATGATGCTCTTGTAAACGGTAACAAAGGCGCGGACATCATAGGTCTTGCTAGCGTCGATTTCGGGAATCTCAACAGTCTTGTTGAACTTGTTGTACATGATCATCTCGCCAGTCTCGTCAATCACGCGGTAGTAGTTGGTGGAATCCATAACAACCTGAACACCATCCCAACCCACATAGGTGTGAATCATGTCTTGAGAAATCTCCTCAACGGGCATCATCTCGGGCTCTACCTCGGCACCATGGCCGTCAACGGTGAACGTGCTGTCAACAGGAATCAGCTCGGTGATGCTGTTGTAGGTTGTCCAGCTGGCCACAGCGTCGTTAATGATGTCACCATTCACAAAGCTGTTGCTCAACTTGCCGTAAACCAGGGCATACTCGCCCTCAACCTTCACGTACATGTTGTTGCCGTTCTGATAAATGGCGGTCATCGGTACGGTGAAGTGGGCGTTGGTGCCACTGTTGAGGTTGTACAGGTCACTCAGGCTGGCCACATCAGGAACACTGACTGCACCGCCGCCTTCCTCGGTAATGTTGATGGGAAGAACCTGATAAACGGTGTTGGTCTTGCCATAGCTGCCAACGATGCCATAAACGTCATAACGCTTGGTCAGGTCGGTGGGCAGGCTGGCCTTGAACGTGTTGTTGTAGAAAGCGCAAGTGTTGCCGCTGGCATCGGTCAGCGTGTTGTCAGACGTGTTGATGAGAACGCTCCTCAACACAACATAGTGGCCAAACGTGGCGTGTGCAACTGCCGTGGTAGCAATCTCCTCGGGAGTAACGGTCACGCTGCTGGTCGAGGCCTGGAAACCAGTGGGGCTGGTCAGCTCGGGCTCACCGTTATAGGTGGTCTTGGTGCCGCCAAATCCCTTGGGAATAACATTACCCATGCTGTAGGTCTGATCCACGTCGCCATACACGAGCATGTAGCCACTGTCGTCCTTGACAAACAGATAGCGACCGCTCTGATACAGTGTGGTCACATCGTTCTTGAATGTGCAAGTGGAGTTGTCTGACAGAGCCTGGAAACCAGCGATGTTCACGCCGTCCTCGGTGTCACCGCCATTCACGTCGGTGGCCTTGACGGGAAGCACCTGATAGATGGTGTTGTCGCTGCCATAGCTGCCGATGACGGCAGTCACGTTGTAGGTCTTGCTGGCATCGATGCTGCTGCTGGCAACACCCATGTTGAAGTAGATGGCTGCCGTGCCGCTGGCATCGGTGATGGTCTTGTTGTCAGCATCGATGGTTGCATTCTCAATGTAAACATAGTGGGCAAACAGGTCACTCGACACCTGACTGCAAGTGATGGTCGTCGGGTCGATGGGGCTGTTGCTGCTGGCGCTCTCAAAGCCGCTGGTAGTGGTCACGCTCAGCTCGGGCTCGCCGCCGTAGGTGGTCTTGGTGCCAGTGAAACCAGCGGGAATCACATCACCGTTCTTGTAGGTCTTGCCAGTGCTGCCATAGAACAGGGCATAGCCCGTGTCATCCATGACATACATGTATTTGCCGTTCTGGGCAAGAACGTTGACGGGGTTGGTGAATTGAACCACCGTGTTATCGTCAACAGCCTGATAGGCGGCAATGTTGGCAACCTGAACGGCAGAACCAATCTCGTAGGTCGCGCTTACCACCTCGCTGCTCTCGCCGTCTTTCACTGAGATGGCCTTGACGGTCGTGTTGCTGGTGACAGTGAAGCCGCCAGTGTACAAGGTGCTGCTGCTCGTCGGGGTGCTGCCATCGGTGGTGTAGTAGATGCTGGCACCGCTGGTGCTGCACGTGATGGTCACGTCAACCGCATTGTAGTAGGTGCCACCGGCGGGGCTGATGGTCGGAGCCGACAGCGTGCCGTCGTCAACAGTCACAACAATCGAGGTGACACGCACCTGATTGGTCGAGGCGGTGAACACGATGTTCGAGGCATTGCCGTCCCATGTGCCCACAGCACCGCTGTAGCTGTAATTGCCAGTGCTGGCAGTGAAGCAGCCAGGGCCATACTTGGCATCACCTTCGGCAGTGCAAGTGAACACCACCTGGGTGACATTGCCCGCCGTGGAGCTCACGGTCAGGGTCTGGCCCTTGTAGATGCGATAGTGCTTGCCATTGGCCATACCATTGGAAACGGCGATGGTCACACCGTTCTTTTCAATCGTGTAGGCCGAAGCAGTAGAACTACCGGTGCCAACGTCAACAGTGGCATCAAAGGTGACGTCGGTAGCCCATGCAGCGCTAGCCAACACACACATCATGAGTAGCGTAAAAATCTTCTTCATTGTTTTAAAATATATTAGGTTACTGGTTAATAAAATAACTCTCTCGAACGGTTGGTGTCTGCCTAAAATTGTACAAAGGTAGTGCTTTTTTTCAAATAACCAACTTTTTAACCTCTAATTTTTTTCAATCCGCCATTTGTGACAACTTTGTTATCACAAAATCTTGCTTTTATTTCATGGTGTGTTGGTTTTTGGGTATTTTTGCGGTTAGATTTTATTATGAAACGACGATATCACATTGACATTGAGCGGCGGGTGTTCCATTTCAAGGAACCTGCGGGTACGTCGCGGGGTGTGTATCGCACTCGCACCAGCTGGTTGCTGCATCTCACCGATGATGCTCGTCCTGGCATCGTTGGGCTGGGCGAATGTGCTCCACTACCCCAACTGAGTTGTGACGATGTGCCCGACTATGAGGCGGTGTTGCGTCGGCATTGTTCCGCAGTGTGTGACACGGGTGAACTTGATGTGGCAGCATTGTGTGACTATCCGTCCATGCTGTTTGGCCTGGAAACGGCCATGGCACAACTGGAGGCTAACGGAAGTCTTGCCTTGTGGGACACAACAGCATTTGCCCGTGGTGAGGAGGGAATACCCATTAATGGTCTGGTGTGGATGGGAACATTTGACGAGATGGCGCAACGGCTGGAACAGAAACTGCAACAAGGCTTTCGCTGTGTGAAACTCAAGATTGGCGCCATCGCCTTTGATGAGGAGATGGAGTTGATGCGTCGCTTGCGCGGCCGCTTTGACCGCAGTTGTGTGGAATTGCGTGTGGATGCCAATGGTGCCTTCTCGCCCGCCCAGGCGTTGGCGCAACTGGAGGCATTGGCACGATTTGACATTCACAGCATCGAGCAACCCATTGCTGCTGGACAGTGGCAGCAACTGACAGAACTATGTCGCTTGTCACCGCTGCCCATCGCCCTTGACGAGGAGCTCATCGGCGTGAACAAGTTGGACGATAAATGCCGTCTTCTGGACATTGTGCGTCCTCAGTACATCATTCTCAAGCCGTCGTTGCACGGTGGGGTAGCGGGATGCCGTGAGTGGGTGGCGCTGGCACAGGAGCGTGGCATTGGTTCATGGATGACTAGCGCCCTCGAGAGCAACATCGGGCTCAACGCTGTTGCCCACCTTGCAGCCATGCTCTATGGCCCTGGCATCTCCCTGCCTCAAGGATTGGGCACTGGTCAATTGTTTACTGACAACATCAATATGCCCATCTGCATCGAGGGCGACAAACTGTGGTTCAAACAATAATGACGCTGGAGCAGTTTCTTGAACAATGGAATAATAGCGATGCCACCATCGAGGTGCGTACGAGCGGTTCGACGGGTGCGCCCAAGGTGATGCGTGTGGAAAAACAGCGCATGCGTGCCAGTGCTCGAGCAACGTGCAACTTTCTGGGACTCAATGCAGGTGACACTGCGCTGCTGTGCATGTCGGTGGACTACATTGCTGGCAAGATGATGGTGGTTCGTGCACTGGAGCATGGGTTGCACCTGCTGGAAGTTGAACCTAGCGGACATCCGCTTGCAACGGTTAATGAGGTTGTGGATTTTGCCGCAATGGTGCCATTGCAGGTCTATAACTCGTTGCAAGTGCCACAAGAGGCCGACCACTTGCGCCACATTGGGAATCTTATCATCGGTGGCGGTCCTCTGGATGCTGAATTAGAACGGCAGTTGGCAACATTTGACAATGCTGTGTGGCACAGTTATGCCATGACCGAGACCCTTTCCCACATCGCATTGCGCCGCGTGAGCGGAGCGCATGCCACTCCCTGGTTCACCCCCATGCATGGGGTTGCACTAGACACGTCTGCCGACAGTTGTTTGATTATTGATGCGCCTCACCTGTGCCCACAGCCACTGACGACCCACGATGTGGTGAACCTAGAGCAAATGGACGATGGTAGCCAACGCTTCATGGTGCTTGGGCGCATTGACAATGTTATCATCACTGGTGGTGTGAAAGTGCACATCGAGCAGGTCGAGATGATGCTGAAGCCCTATCTGACTGTTCCATTTGTCGTTACAAGCGTGCCAGACAATCGGTTAGGGGAAGCGGTGACGTTGTTGCTGCAAGGCGGTGTTGCCACAGATGTCGAGGACTTGTGTAGGCAGGTGTTGCCGCGCTACTGGATGCCGCATCACATCATTGTTGTCGATGTTATCCCCATGACCGCCAACGGCAAGCCTGCCCGTGCCGATATCGCTCGTCTGGCCGTTCAATGCATCGCATCCAAGTCATAGGCACCTGCTAGCACAGCCATGCGTTGTGTCAGCGAGGGACTGGTGGAACGTGCCAAGTATTCGGTCAGTAGTCCCATGTTCAATTGCTGTCTCAATTGTTGGCCGTTTAGGCTCAATTGCAGCATGTCGTCACGGGTGCGGCATGTTGGATTGAAGTGTAACAAGTCCAGAAGGGCTTTCTCAGGGGTCGCCATCAGCATGGTTTCACCCTGGGCTGTGGTGACAGTGTTGTATCCATAGTAGAAGTGTGGCTGCACCGTCTGGTAACTGTAAATTCCTGCATCGTTATAAAAATGTGCTGTCTTGAGTGTTGTTACACTATTCAGCTGCGATGTGTACTCAGTCGTTAGGCCGTGATAGTGCAGTGCCGTTTGTAGACTGATGTAGGATGGTGAGTAGATGTATTGTGCCAGTCGCAGGGGAGTGTATGGTGGCTCTACTAGTTCAGGGAAAGTGTATAGTCCGCGTCGCAGACGCACAATATAGCCACGGTGAATCCAGTGGGTGAGCGTTGTGGCGATGTGTTCCCCTGCCATTTGCTGTGCTTGAAGGTTTGTAAACACTGTCAAGCCTTGCAATTGTTGCTTGAAGTCGTTGAAATTGACCCGCATATCGTGGAGATATTCGTGTGAAAATAGGTAAATGATTTTGTGTCACCATAAGAAGCCGCTTATAGGCTTTGTACTTCTGAGACTGATAGGCCAATCATGTCAGCGATTGTCTCAATATCAAATCCTTTAGCTTTCATGCGTCTAGCTAACTCCTGTTTTTCCTCGGTACGACCCTTAGCTTCACCTTCGGTTAACCCTTCAGCACGACCTTCAGCACGCCCCTTGGCTTCACCCTCAGCACGACCCTTGGCTAGTCCCTCGGCCAAGCCTTCGGCACGGCCTTTCTCCTCTCCTTTCTTCTCGGCGGTGTCGTTGGCGTTGATGATGTCGCGGTAGGCCATGATGCTCTGCTCGTAGCTGCGGGCCTCGTCCTCGGTGAAGCGCGCGATCTCGGCCTGCTCAAACAGGCGGGTGAACACGCGTTCCTGCAATGCCGCCGGGCGCTCCATCAGGCGCGACAGGTTCTTCAAGGCGTACATCCACTTGTCGAACAAGGTCTCCAGCTCGCCCTC
>Ga0181612_165728_pt1 | contig 12545 bp, 4 predicted proteins | sample HoacroProtozoa21_FD_119630 | JGI IMG/M metagenome (GOLD analysis project Ga0181612, IMG submission 119630) | Hoatzin crop microbial communities from Cojedes, Venezuel. Combined Assembly of Gp0051906, Gp0051904, Gp0051908 | reverse complement strand
TTCCAATTTTGTGTTTGTAACACAGATACTAATGTCTTTCACCCCCTATTGTATTATTATTATTATTATTTAAATTTAATAGGCAAGGCTGGAAAGAAGATTTTTTTGTTTGTTTGTTTGGTTGGTTTGGTTTTTTTAAGATTTGAAAAGGAGATGTAGATTCAGTGAAGGCAAAATATATAGGAATGCTGTTTTGGATGGTTGTAGTAGCAGCGGAGGTGGCTTTGGCAGTAACAGTTACTAGATTGTGTGGTGAGGCAAAGAGAAGTCTGTTTTAGACAAGCAGGAAGGGGGCGGGGAAGTAGAAAAAGAATGTCTGAAAAAGAGTCTGAAGCAAGTTTGAGGAGAGTTTGAAGAAAAAGAAAGCTCTAGTACTCAGAAAGGGAGCTTGTGCTGGGGATGCAGGGGAGAGCACAGTATTTTTCACCAGGGTGGTTTGCTCAGTGTCATGACTCTTGGAATCCCTGGGCAGAATGTGTAGAACTGAAAAAATTGCCCTACATAGTATCTCCCACACAAGGGAAAATCAATACTAGTCAAACTGTGCTGTTTCTTGCTCTAATTTCAGTGGTCCCCAATTTCTCTTTTAATTCCTTTTTTTTATTTTAACAAAACTGCAGATGCTTTTATGTTGTTTTAGAGGGTTTTTGTTGCTTTCTGTACTGTCCTTTGCTATTTCCACATACACTTTTTATATTTATTGCGTTTGCATCCAGATAATTTAAACATGCTGCCCTCTGTTTTGTTGTTGTGGTAATAAAAGCAGTAGAAGTATCTGTCATATGTATTCTATTTTTTCTGACAGAGATAAATTAGAACCGAGAGAAATGTTTAAAAATGTACACAAATCATTGTACAGTCTTGGTGTTAGCTGATAGATTTTGATATATAGTTTTTGGTGTTGAAAAAAAACCTGCACAGTGTTTACTTTACTTTTTCAGTCACTGCAAAAGTATCTGTGGCCAGCAATATAAAACTGCATACTTGATACATGTTTCTCATTGCTTTTTAAACAGCATAAATTTTATCATTATTTCAAAATCTGATGTTTAACAAATGTTAGTGGGCCAGGCAAAATTCAGGAGCTTTCAGACTGATCTTTCCTAGATGGCAGAAAAACAGTAGGGCCTTAGTTCCTGACATTGCTTTTTTGGGTTTTTTTTTCCTTCCTGTTGGTTTTCTAATTGTGGTTCTTTCCTTTTTCTATGTATGTCAAGTGGAACATGATCTCGATCAGATCGACTATATTGATAGCTGTGCCACAGAAGAGGAGGAGGAAGAGGTGAGGCAACCCAAGTGCAAGGACTCAGACAGCCTCAGCTCACAATTCATGGCATATATTGACCAGCGGCGAATCTCTAATGAGGTGGTGCTTTTACTTAAATTAGATAAATTCATATACCAGAGGAAAGCCTTTGTGATGGTAGTAATGCTACTTGTGCTCAGAGGTTTAATTTGTTGGCTTTTTTTTATTATTAAAAAAAAAATAAAAAAGGTCTGATCTGGAGGAGGAGCATAGTGTTAGTGCTTTGGGGAGGGTCAGAGCCGGAGTGTTAAGCTGCTCCCAAGTGCCCTTTGGGATATGTGGAATAAGTCTGAAGCAGCCTCACTGTTTTCCTGTCACATGGGTTCTTGGAAGCTTGTGCTTTAGGCATATGTGAAGTAAATGGTTTTTCCAAAGGAGTGCTGTCTTCAAAAAACGTTAAAGTTGATGCTTCCAACTAGTAATTGGTGATATCTAGAAAATTTACTTGGTAGTGCTGAATATATACTAGCTTTCTCAAGGGAAAAATAATGATTGTTATCAGTGTAAAGATTTAGTGCAGACATTTTGCAACTCCATTAATTTGGACGTTCATGTTGGTTATAAGTTATTTCCCAGTAAACTTAATGTCTTGAGTATGCATTTTAAGTTAGACAACCTTAAATAGTCAGGCTTTTCAGAAACACTACTATTGCAGAGAGTGATTTCCTTCTCTTACTGTTGAGCAAGGCTCTGAACCCACAGGCGCAGACTTGATATGTGTGTAGTCACCTTTCTGAACAAAATCCACCATCTGTAGTTTCAGATAAACCTAGCATGAAACTGTTCTCAGTTGGTAGCAGTACAGAGTTACATGAACAGTAAGTAAAATTATTGCTAAACAGGTTAGAAAGTTCTCCAGACAGCTTTTTACAATGTGTAGAAACAGTTGTGAGTAGCTCTGGACATTGTCCGGTTTTCTCTCATAGAAAAAAGATTTTAAAAAAAGGGCAAACTAGCATCTCTTCTTCTGTCTAAACAGTATCTTTCTCTTTTTTGTCCTCTAGTATCTTTGTTTGAGCTGGTATGTAATTCTTGCACTAGAATGCTGCGTTTTAGAAATCTCAAGAACAGTAACTGCAGTGTAACTCCTGAGACTCCAGATATGTGCACCCGTTTCCTTGCAGCATATGGAAGAAGTTTGTTTTCACATTTTTTGACAGCAATCACAACATACTGTGCTAATAATAGCTGCTCTTATTGATTGCTTACTGTATCCATATGATATCCTGCTGCAGACAAGGACAATGATTCCCATGAATTTACTGTCACTTTTCTTTAGCTCATGTCATTTCATTGCATTCTAGCTGTGTAAGGATTAGTGTGCATTTGAATAAAATTCACTGGAGTTGCTTTGAAACTGTACGAATTGCCAAAACTGGACGATGCCTTTGTTCCAGCTGTAGCAGCCACTGCTGTGAACACATGGAGAAAACTGATCCCTCTTAAGTCATTTAGATGGTAGACTTCGGACAGTGTCCTCAGAAGCCGACCCTATAGAAAGAGATTTTCAGCCACATAATGTTTCCTTTAGTGGTGTCAGTCTTAATACCTGTGTACACAGTTACACAGTTTGGTGGCTCACTGTACATGCTACATGAATAAACTGTCTGAGAAAATCTTTGTGGTTGACATGCTTAAACGGTACCTATTGTGCTGCAATTCAAATGTGTCCTTTCAAGGTTTTTTTTTGTGTTTTGAAGCAGAAAAGTATTTGCTTTTTGAGGTGGGGGAAAAAAAAACAAACCACCACCAAAACCATGGATCTTTAGTATTGAAGTAGGAGCTTGGTCCCTATTTTGTCCACTTTAAATTACTGTTTACTGTGTTTAAAATCAGTGACAGATGTGAGAGGTGCATTCATTTCACAAATCTCATAAATTCAATATCAAATCACAAAGGCCGATGCCACTGGAAGCATAGGCACAAGAGCAACACTCAGAAAAGGCATCTATTGGCAATACAACCCAAGGACTCTGCTGTAGATAGCGAAAAAGCATTGATCAACATCAAAAAAGCATTCATAGGGATCTATCTATTCGTAAAAATTAAACTGCTTTTAACTAAAGCAATAGTTTCTCTAAAAAGACAATCCAAAATTGCTGCTTAGGAAGGCTAACTGTATGCAATATAGCAACATACATACAGGCATGAGTGAAAATTGGCAAATTAATCTTGAAAACTTTCCATTTTCCTACATTAATGGGTATCAGTAAAAGTTTTAAAATAACGCCATGGGCGATATGTCTCTGTTCCCAATGGCATAAATTATTACATAGCTCAAATTAAGCCTAAAGTGTTCTCATTCATCCCATGTTTTGCATTCTTTTTCCCTCTGTGACCTGTCTTTAGGCAACAAAAGACAGCATTAGCTATTGTATCCTGTATTTCTGATAGTCTAGACTACATTGCTGTACACTTGTGTGTACATTCTTTGGAGCTTAACTTGACATTTCTTTTAAGTGACGTTAATTATTTCTTACCAACATTTACTTCTCTACATCATTCTTAGTAGTGGAGGGTTTTAAACTCTTAATTTATCCATAGGCATATTTAATCTTAAAACTAAAGTTTCCTTAAATCGCAGGAAAAAATAAGTGAGCTTGCTTAGTTGGAAGTGAACATCCTGAGTTGCATTTTGTGGTTCTTTTGTGAGGTATTTTGAATACCAGTAGCTACAAATGTTGCTCTGGAAAGAGATTCTTTGACATTAATGTGCGGTATTCTGATCAAGTTGGTGACAGTCTTCTGTGTTATTTTGCTTAGGGCTCACCAGTAAAGCCTGTGTCCATCAGAGAATTTCAGAGAACAGAGGAAACAAAGCGATATTTACATCAAAACAGGTAAGAATGTGTGGTAACAGTAAGTTTCTCCAACCTGTCACGATTAATGCAGATCACATATTTGCTGAATGTGTTTAGAAAATGATACTGTTTTCTGTTGCTTCACTAGAGGTGTGCATGGCATTTTATAAATAAAATTATTGCTCCGGATTGGGAATTTGTAGTCTAATAATGGCAGCGACCAAAAGGCTTGGCTGTTCTAGGCCAATGCTCAGCTTTAAAGTGGCTGGTTAAAGAAATCTGCCAAACTAAAGCGTATACTTTTAAACTGGTTTAATACCTGCTTTTTATGATTTAATTTGTGCTTTGATTAAATAGTTGACGTAAGCTATATTGCAGAAAGGACAGAAGGGATAAATGTACTGCAGGTTTAGGGGAAGCATGAAGAGAGTTACTGTGGAGTATGTGATGTGCTAGGAGGTGACGTTCTTGGTGGACTCTTGGTACCTGTAGTACTGTAGGGATTTAGTTTAATTTAAAATGTGGTTTTCTGTGCCATAACCATGGTCTTGCACCAGGGGAAGAAGGGATGGAATGGGAGTCAGTGCTGAAAACAGGTCATTTAGTTAACTGAAGTAGACTTTTAAAATTATGTTCAAACTCTTTAATGATTACTTGGCGTATTGGAGGGAATGTTTATCCATAAAATATGGACAGGATATAAATGAGGTGGTTAGGTTTGAGAAGAGACTTTTGGGTGTCTAATTAAAAGAAAAGAAGATAAATAAATGTATAGCTTTTTGCTAATGGAACTAAAATCAAAATTGACGGAGCCTTTAATATGCCTTTGAAGCATTTAAGTGGGGTTTAAGTGAATGTGCAAGGACTCAGCAGAAAACCAACACAATTGTACTAGGAATGTTAAAAAAAAAAAAAAGACAACTGCTAGCCATAAGTATGTCATTACTTACGCTGTCAGTAGAAATTAATTTTTAATGGCATTTTAAAATGATACGGAAAGAGAAAATGAAATCAAGAATAGCGTGTAATTTTTTTCCAGAGTTATGGCAACATTTTAGTAGGCGTTTAGAAATGTGCAGATGCAGTAGCTGTACTGATATAAAGGAAGGTAATTCCTTCAGCATAAATCAGGATTCGTTATCCTGTAGTGTCTACAGGTAAGGCATAAAATAGTACAGCAGTCTGCTGTGTTCCTTACAAACAAAGTGTGTGCTCTTGGTATGAAAGACTGAGGTTTTGTTTGTTTGTTTATTTTTCTATTTGAACGTTTGTAGTCAACCTGGAAATAATAAGGTTTTACAAACACTGGGTTCCATGACACACCTGAAGGAAATAAGCAAAGGCTGGTTAGCCAGGAGAAAGCTGCTGTTTACATGGACAAATTTTAATGATGAAGGAAATCGTAGTTCACTAGGGTATCAAGTGTTTTCAAAATTTAGCTTAAGGATGGCAGCAGATCTTCATATGGAAGTAGTTAGTCAACGATCTAAATGAATTGTAGCTTATTCATATTACGCTGCAGCAAAGAGAGATTCTTAATGAGCCACTAAAAACAAGCCATATTGCTGTTGCCTTCAGAATTGTGTAAAAACAGCCATATGACAGTGAGTAATTTTTTATACTTTAAGCTTGAATTAGTCAAATATTTCATTTGTGGCAACCACAAGCTGTAAACTGCTCCCACAGTAATTCTGTGCAAATGCTTTGGCAGGCAGCCTTGTCTTTTTTTTTTTTCTTTTTTTAGCATGCTGGAGCCATTAAAACGTTTTAGAGTTGGATGTAATGCAGACTTCATCTCAAGAGTACTTACTTACATTAGTTGATTCAATTCAGTAAATACAGTTTGTGCCTCTGGACAGACTGTGCTGCATTCCTGATGCAGCAAAGTTGTGTGTACTCTGGTCTGAATACGCTTCTTGGCACTCAGTTGAACCCGGTCATGTCCGTTCAGAACAACACTGTAATGGATTTGTCATGTGCATCAGTGCTAATTTAAGTAACAGAGGAGACCTGTAGCATATGGGTCTTCCATATCTCTTAAACTTCTCCATGCAGAGTGGGTAATAAGTCTACACACAGCTAGCGTGACTGGCGTTTTTTGGAAGTGCATTGGAAAGTGTTTCTCTATTCCATAGTTGTCCCAGGAGTGAAGGTTGCAGAGTCTAGGCTGTCATGAGTAAGCTACTTGGTTTTCCATCTACTTTCTTTCTAGGAAGCAACATGACAGAGAACATGCTGTAGACTGTGAACCTGGGGAATTGTTTCAGTGCTAGCAGCTGCTGTCTAGCAAAGAACTGACTGCAAAATTTCTCTTTTATTGTTGATATGACGGACAAGAGACAGATCAGTTATTATGTACTTTGTAACTTTGATGGCTTGTATCACTTACAGTTAGAAAGTCATCACTCAATTGAAGTGAGCAGATTTGTTCTGAAAATATCAGAGGGTGCTAGTGTTTAAAAATAATTCTCTTCTTTCCAGAGCAGAGTAAGGGCCACAATAACCAGAACATAGTCCTAAGAGAGAGGTTGCATCTTTGTGTATTTTGAAATCATTGTTAATCAAGCAAGTTATATTTATTTGATTATGAACTGCAGTAGTTGTGATCTGACTTGGCATCGCAACATGATTGCTTTAGTCATCCTAAATTTCACCTTTGTGGTTATCTGAAGCTGATTGTCTAGGCAATTACTCTTAGCAAACCAGCTGTAATCTAGAGAATAATTCATCTAACAGTAGTTTATATGCCCCAGTGGCCAAGCCTCCTTCCACCTGGTGTTTACCCACAGGAATACTGATGAATTACGAAGACCTGAAACTCTGAATTTGATGCAGGACAGAGAGCATCACCAAGTACTAAGGAGTAATATGGACAGGACAGAGAGGTAGGGAATAGAAATATATTGTTTCTACTGATCAATTTTATTTCATTTTGGCCCCCCCCAAAAAAACATAGTAACCAGATCCTCTGCATGACAATCATCTGAGAAGTTCCTGGATTGATTACTTAACCAGCTTTTAGAGAATGGGTATAAAGTATTGGGTATCTCCGTGTAATAGGCAAAACATACAGTCCCATTGATACATCTTGAGCTGCAGATATCACAATTTAGGAGAAGAGATAGAAATGACTGCACAAAATCTGTCGTCCACAGTGAGTGAAGTCATTATTGCAGCAGTTGATTTAACAGCTTAGCTTACTAAACAGTTACTTTTCTAGATTTGATGAGATACTTGTGTGTTGCTGACAACTCATGCATGAAAAACTGTTTGTACTTAAGATATAAAGTGTACTGTTTTTCCATTTGTCAGGCCCCTGGCTGATTCACCTTACTTTCTCTCTCTATCAAGTCACCACAGTCAGGTAACACATTGAACTCTACTATTTTATTCTTTTCATAGTTTTGTAGAATCATTTAGTTTGGAAAAGACCTTCAAGATCATGAAGTCCAACTGTTAACCTAGCACTGCCAGGTGCATCGCTAAACCATGTCCCTAAATGCCACATCTACATGTCTTTCAAATAACCCCAGGGAGGGTGACTCCACCACTTCCCTGGGCAGCCTGTTCCAGTGCTTGATAACACAGTCATTGAAGAAATATTTCCCAATATCCAATATAAACCGCCCCTCATGCAACTTGAGGCAGTTTTCTCTCAACCTATCACGTGTTTCTTGGGAGAAGAGACCAAAACCTGCCTCACTACAACCTCCTTTCAGGTAGTTGTAGAGAGTGATAAGATCTCCCCTGAGCCTCCTTTTCTCCAGGCTAAACAACCCCGGTTCCCTCAGCTGCTCTTGATAAGAGTTGTAAGTCCTCATAGACTGGTGGAGTCCAAAACCTGGCAGGAACCTCTAAGCGATGCTGTAACAAATTTTATAGAACCAACAGTGCAGATTTCTATATATCGTGTATGAGCTCAATTTAAAAGAGAAAAGATGAACCAGAGACATTTCAGGGGAAAATCGATCAGTGGCACAGAGCCTGAGTATACCCGCACCGCAAGCAGCATTGGTTACGCCAACAAGCCCACCCCAGAACAAAGGCAGTCACATGCAGGAAGGAGAGTCCTTCTTCCAGGAACATGAGGCAGTGCAGGATATCAAGTCCTAGCAAAACACTGTGTTCCCCCAAATCAGTTCCACGTGTAGGAAATGAAGCGGAGGGAAGAGTATTTGCCACAGCTTCTTTCCAAGGATTATGTAAGAGAAACAGTAATAAAGATGTCAAAGAACGAACACTTGTTCCCACACTGCAAACAACAACAAAAACATCCAAACTCAGGCAGCCAGGTGTGGCCACACCATTTGACAAATCAGCCACAGAAGTATAGAGGGAGCCACTGGCCACATTAAGGAATATAATTCACCTTCCTTGAGAGCAATTGTAATGATTTTTTTTTCTGAAAAGGAAAACATGCAAACGAAAACCAAACTGAAAAATATGATAGAAATTACTGCTGAATCTGAAGATACCACTGTACATCTTCCTAATCCCTCACTTGGTGCTTGATTTGCCTATGTAAGCAAAGCACCATGCAAATGTGTCAGGGAAAAGTGAGCTGTTACATGAGTGGTTATATATATGTCTGCATCAATGCAAACTCTGTTCTGATTACTACCTGTTCACTACTGTGTGTGTAAAGAGGTTCAGCCAAGGTTGGGACACCAGATTAGTTCTGGTATTTGGTGAAGTTGCCTGTGTGCTATTGCTGATGCGGTTGTTTAAAGTGTGACCGGCAAGCAGACTGCTGGGGAAGGGTGAGCAAAAGACAAAAGGCTTAGTAGTGCACGTGGGCAAAGGGGCATTTCAGGGTACACATGTCTGGTCAGCCAGGATCTCCAGGGAGAAGCCAAACTACTTCTGTTGCAGGAGAAATCCCTGATGGGGAGAAACCATCTTCTTATCTTTCTTTGGCCCTGTTTTGAACATTGGTCCAACATTCCTATGCAAAGCAAAGTAAGTACCTACCACTTGCCATTGTGGAAGGCAAGACCCACCCTACCCCTGCTCTGCTGCAGAGATCAACTGAAACAGGGTCCAGCCAAACCTGCCATAACTGCTGTGTGAACCACATAGGAGAAGAAAGAACGGAGCTTATCAGCTAGCCTGGGGCAGGATGTACTCCTACTTGTACCTACTCCTGCCATCACAAGACAGACTTTGTCTTGGTGATAATGACCACCAGCTCATCAGCTGAGATACTTATGATGACAGATTGCCAAGGGACAATCTTCTCAATATTCTTTCACTGAGAATATCCCATGCTTTCATCTTAAAAATGCAGAACATTTTATAAACAGAAGTTGGTTTTCAAAACACCCCTAAATGCAATCAAGTAGTATTAACTCAATTTCCAAAGCCCTTATTCCTGTCAATTGAGCAATTTTTCATATATTTGATCACATCAGTTATGCTTCATTAGTGAGTCTCTGAATATCCACTGCAAAAACAGTAGAGAAAATGGATTTGATTCTGTTACTGTCTTTGAAGAGTCTGTGTCATCCATTACTGTGTTATGGGTAGAAATCTTTCTCTAACACTACTCTCATGTGATTTGAAGCCAGCGTTTTTATTTTCATTCTGAATCATCAATCTCATGAGACATTTTTCAGTTTGTAACTAAAGATTATACTAAACTAGAGGTAAAATGAAACATTCCTCCTATATCTGAACCAAGGTACATTTTACTCATTCATGCACACACAAAGGGTTGAAACAACTGTGCAGGCATGGGGAGTTGGGAGCTCCCACCACCAAGATCAAGGCAGAAAGTACTGGTGCATGTGCCTCTTCTAGGCTCAGTAGGGTCTTCATGGTATGGCTGAAACAATGGATTGGGATATATGAAATTCAGAATTCAACAGACATTCATCCAGAGACTGAACTAGGTCTCCTGCATGAAACAAAACTATGTAAATTATCTTAAGTTTCCTGAATGAAGCAAATAACCTGAAACAAAAATTTTTAAATCATCTCCAAATGAGTGCAAGAAGCGGGGCAAGTGGGGGCAAAGGAAGACTGAGGGGTTTAGCAAAACAACAGTAGAAAAGGTTGTTTGAACAAAATGTCTTCTTTGACCCAAAAATAAGTGGCTTCACTGTAGCTCTTAAACAAAAATCAATCTAGGCCCATGTCTAAAGAAAATACTGCTTCAACATGAAAAGTTGTAAGTGTTCTGCCTTAAAAATGCCTGAATGGGCTTTTTCAATTTTTCCAAGAGATTTTTTTTCTCCCTTTAAAATGGCTAAAGGCTTTGATGTGAATTTCTGACTGGTATCAGTCCACTCCAAAAGGCTTTTTGTGTAAAAAAGTAAAAATAATTATTCCAGTTTGACTTTTTTCCCCCATCCTGCTCCAAAATGTCCTAATAAAGCTGCTACAATCCTGCAGCAGAAGTTTTCCCACTACATCGTAACAGCAGGAATGTTATCATACCCATTTTCTACACTTACTGTCTGCCTTACACATCTGGGCAGGGTCCATACAGTACCTAACAGTAGGACACCTTATTCTTCTTTTCCTTTAGGCATTATAATACTTAGCAAGATTAACATTTTTTAGCATGATTAGCATGCTTAAAAAAGGGCAGTTGTTATTGTAGCATTCATAAGGGTACAAATAAATTTGTCTATTGAGTAGATCCAAATACAGCCACTGGAAAGAAAACCCTTTTCAGATAGTCTTCTTTCTTTTTCTCTACCTGTTTACTGAGAGGTACATAAATACAACAAAACATGAATTCTGATCCTTTTGCTTCCCTGCTATGCTTTCCGTTATTGTTCTTCTGCCTAATTAACAGCTTCTAGTTATACACAAAAACCATGACATTGCTGGTAATTATGGGCATTGTATTGCCAGGATAAAATAAGAATTGTGAAAAAACAAAAAGGTTAAAGACCAGCCCTGCTTGCTTCAGACACCTCAATGCCATTCACGTATGGTGGTTTACATTGAAGAGTACCAGATTTTGTCAATACTCTTGAAAGGAGTCATACAGAAAATATTCTGCAAGCTGCAAGTTCACATAATGGCATTCACCCTTAGGGTTTGAAGTAGTGTTCAGAAACAAAAGGAGAATACAGTCACAGCAGACCAGCTAAGCTGTGTCCCCGCACAGGCCAAGCCCTTCAGCCAGGGAGCTGCAGCCCAAGACTTAAACAAGTGCGTAATTTTACAGTCACAGTCACTATGTGACAGTTTTGAGGGATGCCCCAAGCTCAGATACTGGCTTTGGAGACAACAGACCTGGAAAAATCTCCTGAGGCTGACCTTGAAGCAAGAGTCGACACGTGTGAGCACACAGCAGTCAGCTTAGCACCCCACTACCACACCTGCCCGCAGTTTGGATGCTCTGGGGGTATTTCTGCAGCTCTCAGGACAGGAGATGGGTAGGCCTGGCACTCGCTGCTCTGAGGATCGCAGAGGTGAGATGGCCAAAGTTAACCACTTTGGGCAGTGCTCAGGACTCAGCCCTTAGACCAAGTCGACACTTTCCCTCACCTCCATGCCACGCTCTCCCTTGACCAAGCTGCAAAGCCCATTGCTCAAGACTGTGTGAAAAGCATAGCACAAACCTGCTGTCCAGTTTCTCCTGATCTGATTCTCAAACGAGGAGGTACTACTCCCATTTTCCTTCCCAGCAAATACTGTTTTATAAGAATAACAATCCATCCCTAAGTCAGAAGAATAATGTTTCCTTGAGTCACTGTAATTAAAATGTTAACATCTGTATGCTGCAGCTCCACCATGTATCTCATACAAGTAGCCCTCACTGGTATTACATGGTGAATTCCACATAAATATGCTGGGAATTTTGCTAAACACTGTCAGTCATGCTTGAAGTTGCCAAATACTTCTTGACTCATTTCTATCTCTTGATAATACTACTGTGCACATGACAGCCACAACCAGGTAATTATTATTTTTGTGATGGTGTGACGTTTACTGCTTACTGGGGTGGAATGAAACAGCAGTTGCTTGGTTCATTTTCAGTATATAGCATGTTTAAATCTGAATTTCATACGTTCTGCACCATTATGTCCTCCTAGGGCTTGGCAACATCTGGAATCCAACAAAATGCTGAACTAACATAACATTGCCCAGGACTCCCAGCTGGCTGATGCTATCAGCACTCCTCAGAGAGTCTTTAAAGTGAGAAGTTTTGCAGCAGCAAATAGTCCCAAGTAGCGACTCCCCTCCAAAACCACAGTCTGGGATGCCCAATCCTTCAGCTCACCTCTAAGCAATGTGTTAAAAAGCTTCTGCAGTTGTTTGGTTTTTTTTTAATTGGAGTTCAAACTAAATATTTTGTTTTGGAAGGAGGGGAGCTAAATTAAAACAGAAGCACATTTTTAAATAAAAGTACTTTTAACTTCAATGGAAATGGAAAATTTCATTTTGTTAACATGAAATGCTACTTTGGTTTTGTTGTTTCC
>Ga0181612_151083_pt1 | contig 12545 bp, 6 predicted proteins | sample HoacroProtozoa21_FD_119630 | JGI IMG/M metagenome (GOLD analysis project Ga0181612, IMG submission 119630) | Hoatzin crop microbial communities from Cojedes, Venezuel. Combined Assembly of Gp0051906, Gp0051904, Gp0051908 | reverse complement strand
TGCTTACTCTTGGAACTTGAATTATTCAACTAAATGAAGCTACCACAAGTACAGGATTTCCACCGTTATCACAGCTTTCTCAACGTCTGACATGTTGATGGATCCCTCTACACATACCCAAACTATCACATCTACACAAAACCTGGACGTATTTACAGTCCGTCTGCAGATAAATTCCAGAATTCCTTTAATGTAACTTCTTTTATCACTGCGTCTACCTGACGGGCACAGAAATATCTAACAAGTTGTTTCTGTATCATGAAGCAGAGCGTGGTGTAGATGTCTGAACTGGCACAAACCCAGCACAGTAGCACTGACCCAAGCGGGAAGTGTTGAACACATCTACCACGGATGCTCTGTACAGCTTCTTCGTGCACCCGGAGGGAGTCTAACACTTCCAAGCAGCTACTCAGCTGACTTTCACTTCTGCAGAAAGTACAACACATGCACAAGTTCCAGAATTACTTGGCGTGTGCAGAACCACCACATTCGCACACCACAGGCCATTTATATGTATTTTTGTCTCAGAAATTCCAGACTAAAATGGGTTGTACACAACACAAGTTTGACGTGTGCCCGCAGTCATAACATCTTCTGATACAAAACAGGTATATGGACTTATATCACTGAAAGGTTTTTGGACGCTTGAACATCAAATCCTACGTGGGCTCAGAAGCATAGCTCAGAAATACAGAAACATCTGAGCTATGTTTGAGCCGTTCTCTTATCAAGGCAAAAAAACCCCCTCACAATGCCACAGTAGCATTCCGCTTTGATTCTTAAGCATGTATCACTGCAGGTACAGGGACTGCCTTGTTCAGATCTAGCTCAGTCATTTCTGCATGGCACCACACTGACATAGCTTTACATCCTTATGTTATGGAACATTCAAAGACTGATTTCCTAACGGTGTAATACAAGCCAATTATGTTTTCTTTTGCTGTACTTTCAATACAGAGACAATCATTTTCTTCTTTTGAGTTACTATTTCCACCGCCGAGGTATCAATTTAGATTGGCTCTATCCTGTGCCACGTCATGTTGTGCAGACTTCTAATACCATCAGCGAACTCTACGCCCATCAGTTAATTTATCAACAGGACAAGTGCTCTTGGATGAATTGTACAGTCAAGGATCAAGGCAGTAGCTGCTCTAAACCTGACGTGATAACTGGCTTTTCAAGAAAAAAAACAAAAGTAAAGCATTTGAATCCTACACTAATTCGTTTGTACCTCTGCTAAGCTGTGCTTCAATACCACTGAAAGCCAAAATGAAAATTAATTGGTAACGCGCCATCACGAATGCCTCCAGGTGTGGAAGCAGTACTAGCATAATGTCATTCCCAAGGTACTTCAGGAGAATAACACCACAGCTAGTAGTCAGTAGAGCCAAACCTCCACAGTATTTAAAAACACTTCATATTTAGATTTGGCGAACAGCTTCTTGGATAGGAAAACACCAACTGTACCAGCAGCTTGTACCTGAATGTTTGTGAATCTATCCAGCCCACCTATAATGAACAAAAATGTCCATCAATATATTTGTATGTTAGTTTTTGTAAAGCAAAACAGAGAAGAAAATTGGATGCAAGACAGTATTACGTTTATGAATGCAATTATCAAAGAACATCTACATGCAGAAGACGCACCGTGCATCAACACGTAGCACTGACAGATATGAATTTGCACACATGGTACAACATGATATAGAAATGAGTAGACACATTCAAACATGTATGCAGAAAGTAAAACAAATGCAGTAAAACAGAAACACAAAGCCTCTGCATCTGAGTAAACCAAAACAAGGCGCATGTCTACATGACTTGAGGAAAAACGCCTGGTAGCTTGCTTTTCGTCTGTTCTCCTCACCACTTCTACCTTCTTCTCCAAGGCAAGTTACAGTTGCCCAGGTCACCAAATCCTGCTCTATCCTGCTCTAATCCTGGAAAAGTTCTTCTTTTGGAAGAAGTACTTTTTGTATTTATTTTTCAAAAGAATGGAGAAATTAGTTCATCATCGCCAAGAAATATGAAAGAAAGAAAACTAGTTTGTAGAGGAAAGCCTTGTAACACAACAAACCATGAGTACTGTTGTAATTAATCGCTGCATGTAAAACTGAGAAATCAAATATTATATTCTCAGTTAGGTTTTTATTGGGAGAAATGCTGAAATTTTCTCATTCATTTTAGAAAAAGAAGCGCACTGAAGTTTTAATACTTGAAATGTGCATTCCAATAGTCCTGTGTTCACAATCATGCACGTATTTTAGACACCAGATTCAGTGCAACGGATCGTTACGGCCGCTGCCACCTTCGCCAGACAACGCGCTTCCAGCAGGATGAGCAGGAGGGACAAATCCCACTGTTTTTTTCCATTTTTTTGAACATGTATGACACACTTTACAGAAGCCAAAAGGATCCTGCCTTCTGGGCTTCCATGTCCCAGATGCCTCTTCCTTCTTTGGATTTAAGACAACTCTTAAGGCTTTCCACTGCATACAGGGAAAAAACTCATTCTTTCACATCCTTCACTTTTCTTTCTTGCCATAACACCTCTACCCAGCGAGTAGTTATAGATAATGTGGGTTAGCAGATAAAGTTTATATGTGTCGAAATTATACTCTCCTAAGGCCATACTTCAATGTACTGTTCATTTGTACTGCTCCTAGATCACAAATACATGCATCAGGATAGGTTTTTGGTTGCTACCTGACTCCAGCTGTTAGAAATACCAATTAAAAAGAAATTAGCGAGTGGTTATAAATAATGCGGGTTAGCAGATAAGGTTTACACATATCAAAAATACACTCTCCTAAGGCCATACTTCAACATACTGTTCATTTGTACTGTTCCCTAGACCACAAATAAATGCATCAGGATAGGTTTCGGTTGCCACCTGACTCCACCTGTTAGAAATACTAATTAAAAAGAAATACGCTACAGGATAAGTTTAGTTACAAGCCAAGTCTTTGAAGGACAGGTTGAGCACTTTCCTACTTACAGAATTCGACTTATTGGATTACCACCTCCTGTGATATTACTGAAGAAAGAACATATAAAATTGTCTTACAAATTTATACAAATTTTTGTAGTGGCTCTGGCCATTATTGACATTCTTCAATTATCATTGACCTTTATGTTCTAGGACAAATACTATTCCCTGGAGTAGCCACTTAGAAGAAAATCTAATGTGCTGTTCCTGAACATATCATTTTTATGCTACTTTAAAAAAGAAATGCTGCTTAACCAGCTAATTGCAGAAATTGTATGGCATCTAATGATAGCTCTTCTCTCTAGGAAACCTACAGTAAATTAGCACTGCAAATGGGACGGGGCAATTCCACTGTTTTCTGGTAGACTGTAAATGAATGATAGATGTTCCTGGCATCTAGAAACATTTTTACTTTGTTTCCCAAAAGCCATAAACTCATTAGCATCTCATCACATTCTTGAATGCAAAACCCTGCAGCATGCACTGGACATCTGGGAAAAGCTGTAAAAGCAGATTAATCACTGCCTTTTTGTGATATGGTGGAAACACAGGAAGGATCTCTTTACTCCTGGCATCTATATTTTTTGTTCTGTCCTTCTTAATCTTTAATCCCTTTCTCTATTCAAAGTAATGTTAACAAGATGCCTGTTTCTCATGCAGGACACCTTCCTGGAAGAAGTGAATTCAGCAACAGATGTTGCAAAACTGAGGTGGTGAGTTTTCTCTTTGTCACCACTGTATCTACAGGGAGTTTTTGCTAGACGCAAGCAGTCAGATAAGGGCCTTCTTTTGGCACAACTAGCTGGGGTACGTGTAATCTTTCTTCAAGCAACACCCCGTGTCTTTATTGTTGAGCACAGGGAATTCGCTCGCCTTAACCAGAACCAAGTTCCCGATGGGCCGCCTTCCATTCCAAACGACACATGTATCAGTGGATTTATTAATGAAGGCAGAACCAATGTCGAGGTGTTAAGAGAAAATAACAGCTAATAAAACTGTCTTTTTAAATACACTTTCGAGTCTGTTGAATGATATAGCTGCTAGTAGTTACAGTTTTTTAAGTGACTTGATACCATCAGCTACCAATGAAAAAAATGTTAGAAATTGCAGGCAGGAAGAAACTTTATCTACTAAATCCCGTCCACTGAGCTTTGGGATCATTTCTGTATCACGTGCACACTGAGTTTCTTATCAGAGGACCATATCCTCTATTCCAATTCTCAGACTATGCACTGCAAGTTGATGCCACATGTTAGTGTCCTTCATCTAAATACAAATTTTTAATTTTCAAATTATGCTCTAGATTGTCTTAAGAAACACAAACTGGTTTCTGTTACGAAAAGTCACAATACTTTAAAATGTTACTGGTGGGAACTGTGCACAAGAAGCAAAACCTGGGTTGCAAGTTCTTTCAAGCTCTACCCTATATCTTAAAATGTCAGATAATACTTGCAAATATACCTTTAAAGTGTATTTATCCAATTGTGGACACAACCCACCCATACATACTCTAAAGCTCTGGGCTGTGCCAAGTCAGGCCTCTGGGATAGGTTTCAGAAGAGAAGTCAGAAAATGGTATCAGTTGGTATACACAACTGGGACCACAGTGAATTCAAATGTAATGGGATCATATGGATATGTACTTTGAGGAGCAAAGGCCTGAAATCTTTAAGCTTTATTAAAATTTCTGTAGAAACATTAAACAAGACAGAGTACCAAATATTATTTCCCTAGTTCTTGATTCCAAATGGTAATTACATAATTACTAAAGATGCAAGGAAAGCCTGGTGGATGAATAAGAATACGAAATGAACTGTAGTTTTGGAGGAAACAACAGACAGCCAATAGCCCTATTTAATTTCTGCTAAATAAGATTTTATCAATTTGTTGTTTCCTTACAGTCAAAACAGTTCACAAAAGTATCTCTTGGAGAAAGAAGAGACCTCTCATTTTTTGACATGTTTATCTTTAAGACTTCAGCTTTAAATTCAGGAGACTTTAATTAAGTGCCTAGAATTAGACTGAGCAGAACTTATGGCCCAGTTCCTCCCCCACACTACTCCTACACATTAATCACCAGGCTCGCTCAGCATCCGATTCTCTTCCCCTAAAGCAAACCTTCTGAAGGTATTCCGTTGTTATAACTTAAGCCGTACAGCCAGAGCAAACGAGAAGCAAATCTCTAAACCTCAGAAGTTGACACTATTGAGGATCATCCTGGTATCATCTGCTTTAGATTCCAGAATTATCACATTATTATCTGCACTAGCTTTACTCTCCAAAACACCTGAAAGAAAAAGCTAAGATGACTCTTTGATGCTTGGGACTTGTGTGAACATAATACATAAGCTTCTCTTTGTTTTAAAAAGGAAAGGAAGACATCCCAGATGTGCTGAGGCTGTTTTTCCACCGTAGAAAGAAATAACAGAAGACATCTTCCCTCTCCTGAAAACTTGCAGTCACTGCTCATCGGTTACCGCCAGACAGACATCCATTTATTTACCCAAACGGTGGCCTGTTTCCAGCTTCCACTGATTAAATAATAGCAGTGTTCATAGGCTGCGTTTGTTAATGTAAGTGGAGCGTTCTTGGCTTCTTTTTTCTGCAGTGAAACTAATGCTACGCTTCCAACACATTGCTGACCCCCCGCCATTAGATCTCCCATGGCTGCCCCAATTATTTAAATCAGTCTCGTGAGGTGACGTCAGAGTTTTCTATGCACGTACCAACTACAGAGAGAGAAAACGATCCAGATCTGCATCTGACGTACATCGAGCTACACCGATTTACACCCAATGAGTATCTGACCTCAGAACACATTAGATCCCCAACTCCTGTTGACATGTTATAGAAAAATTACACAAATTAGTCAGTGTGGTTATGTCCAGCAGATTCTTTAAAAATAACAAGTTCTTCAGCAGATAATTTCAAAGAAAAAAGGCCAGTGATTAAAGAGATTTTCTTTCAGTTTTACCTACGCCTCTCCTTTCACACATGCAAATACTAATACAAAATCAACAAATGAACACGACAGTGTCTAATTTTCAAATTACTGGAGAGCAATTTCGTATCATAAAATAATTTTCAGAGATATCCTGATGAATAATTACTGTCATATTTCTACAATGCAATTCAAATCAATAATATTACTGGAACTAGAAGCCAACATACTGCCCTTTGGTCACACTAAATGCAAGTTACTTTCCAAACTGATGAAGTCAGAAGAACAAAGTTACTCCTTTATTAAAAGAGCCTATTTTTACTAAACAGTGAATATAACAGCACCTGATTCTCATGTGTGTGTTTTTGAAGTAGAGAACTCTGATCTTCCAACAAAGTAAGGGAGGCAGGCACTGTAATCATCAATTACATCATTAGAGAGAGCAAATTACATATTAGCAACCAAACCCAAATAAGCTGAGAAAACTGACACAAAAAAGGAAACTGCTCCCCTCACTTCCTCTGCTGCAGAGATAAAACAGGAATTGATCTTTCATAATTTAAATTAAAAGTAGGAAGGAGGAAAAAAGCTAACATTCTGGGAACCTTCTCCTTTGACTTGGATTATGCAAAGGATTTTACTCCCACATAAAATAGAGGTCACTGTATATGGTGGTAATATTTAAAATGTGTTCAACACTTCATAAGCATAAAGAAAGAGAAGGTTTAGGGAAGATTTAAATAAAATATAAATTCACACAAAAAACAGAGAAAATAAATATAATATATACTTGCAGGGGAAATACTCTGTTGCCTTTACAGTATATATTTTTTCATTCCACAGGCAGCCCCATTTAGCTGCAAAAAATTAGGTATTGCTTAGATTGAATAAATGATTTCAAGAGATCAGTGTCATCACCAGCCCATGTTTTACTTGCTTTCATATTTAGAACACAGCTCTCGGAAACAAAGGTGTTAGGATCAATGAAATCAGTGTGGATTTCCACAGACTTTCTAGCAAGGTAGTTACACTAAGCAGGTCAGAAGAAGGATGCTGGACTCCAGATGCACCACAACACAACTTTTGATGTAAAATTCCAGTATTACTGAAGTCTGAAACATAAAAATTGTCCTTTCCCCGGCCCAAATCATCCTGGACTTTTCCTGTATAGTGCATAGTGCAAATATTAGATTATATGTAAGGGCCATTATTTATGCTACATCTTTAACTAATTAATCCTAAACTCTTGGCAGAAGAACCAGAACTTATATTTTATCACGCACTAAACCTGTCCAAATGGCAAGTAACACTTCAGTGTTGCAATGGATGTTGCATCTCCTTTCTGTATCTCTGTAAATCAGTAAATGCTGACAAATCTTCAAGATGGCATTTCAAAAATACACTAATATATACACGGTATTTTAAAATAACAAGCTCTTAGAAAGAAAAAAAAGTGATAAGCCTACTCTTTACTAGAACATGGATTAATTTGGTGAGAAACCATGTTGTTTGCAAGCAGCTTTCCTCCTTGCATGTGAAAAACGGAGTGGCACTTGCTATCTGCCCACAGGAGTTCCCTGGAAGCAAAGCCTGATGTGTACAGAAGATGTTCCTGGCACTGCCTGAGCTCTGCCTACCTTCCTGGCATTTTATCTGAAACCTGGGAGAACATGGAAAATAAGGACTTAGACTTGAATGTTGAGTCTCACAGGCCCAGAAAGCTCACGTTCTGCCCTGAGCTGAAGCTTGAAGACACGCTAAGATGAGAGGTTGGACAGAATCAGCCCTTTAAAGAGTTCAAGCTGCCGCACGCTCACAGCTACCGACCAGCTCTGTCACCCAGCGCAGGCTGCACCTCAGTCATGCTCACAGTACCAGCTGGCTACCCTGCCAATATGAAACTCACTGGGAAAAACCCATTCCTTTTGCCAGACGCAAGCCAAAAGCATAAACTGTGAGTATCCACAACACTCACCCCGGTACACAGAGTCAGCTTCCCCAGCGTTACTTATCATCCTGCTTGGAGCAGCTTACAAAGCTCATTCCTTACGGTAAGACTTTTTCGTAATGGGCAGCATTTTGCCAGACTTGTGCTGTTACCTAATATTTTCCCTGGCCTTATGTCAAAGCAAGGTTCTTAAGGCTTATGTTAAGAAATGATGTTTAGAAGGCTGCTAGGCCAGGCCCTGAGCTGTTCTTAATCCTTCAGATGTCTGTCGACTCCCACAGAGCTATGCTAATTCTTACCAGCTGAGCCGCTGTGCTACTCGAATAATGTTTTATCCCTTAATCTGGTAAAGGAGTTCTGCACCTAAAGCCACGCAGAGTCAGGCAGGCCTCCGTAGGAAAAGGGAAAGTTTGATCTAAGACCAGGAACCGAACTTTTTTTCTTCACTGTGGTGCCCACCTGCCACAGCCAGCCGTTACTGAAGTCCCACGGACACTTTCAGTTTGACAACATGAAGAAAATCAGCACTTCTCTCAGTATCAGAATAACACATTTAACAGGTGCTTCTCAAATATTTGACGTCAGCATAACGTCAAGTACTCCAGGCCCATGAAGCCCCAAAGTCTGTGTCCAAAGGGAAGTCTCACGGCCATCCAGCTCACCTTGTCAGGCGAGCGAGCCACGTGCACGTACAAGCCAGCGTAACACCTACTATCGTCACTGATGATCTTGAAGCCTAGCTGAGACCTTGGCTTGCTCGTATGGTGAAGGCCCTACTCTAGATGCCTGTGATAAATAAAGTGCAAAAAACTGAAAAAAGAAATAACAGAATTTACATTTCAAAGGTTTGCAGCACTTACTAGAAGCCGTGGGATTCAAAAACCTTTAATCCTTCCTTTCTAGGCTAAATATGAAGAAATTCTTGTCGTGAGCCCTGGCAGGGCGAAGTCAGTGGAAGGTTCTAATTGACTTCAGCTGTGGAATACATAAGGGATGACGAAGACACTCAAATGCTACAAAGAAAACTGATGAACTCTTTTACAGATTGCTTAACAAAAGGGCTTTGTGAAAAATCATCTCACATCACTCTATAAAAAAAGAGAAGAGCTCAGAAAATATTCCTTCTTTTGGTAGCAGCTGAATACTTGCACCAGTAAGGAAACAGAGCAGAAGCCATCTTCTTTCTGATGCATTAAATCTGTTTGACCTTGGACACACATTGCTTCCTCCGTATCGGTCCATGAAAGCCAAACCTATTTCTGTGGCATGCTTGAGAATGGAGGGGTCTAAGAACTCTGAGATTCCCGCATGAAAGCCACTCTGAATGACACTCGATACTCTCAGCGTTTTATTGATTAGCTATTGAGGGGAAGGTTCCAGGCTTTAGGCAGCAGAAACTCACCGGACCATGCACAGCCATACGCCGAGGGAAAAGCCATGCAAACGTACATGTCTATTGGTATTTCTCCTCTCTTAGCTCCTTGGTAGAGAGAATTGGTTTAGGAATTTAAAGGTACATTATAAACCTTATCTTCCCAGCTGCAAAACCAAGTCCATTTCCCATAATTCAAAGAAGTAACAAAGATATTACTTAAGTCTTGTCTTTCTGCAACTGAACTTGCTGGATAGGGCTTGAAATGTAGGTGCGTAGCTCCATATACAGAAATATATATATAATATGCAGATACATATACAGAAATATTGGGAAGGATTAGTCAACACCTCAAGAATCCTGACAGCTGGGACAGGGGAAACCCCATCTTTCCATATGTCTTACACTGAATATATTGATGAAAGTTTTGCTGTAGCTTATGATGTATGATAATGTTTATTTACTCAAATTATGATGCCCTTTGACAATCTCTACTATTACATTTAAAACATTTCAAATCAAATAAATATTTTCTTTTAAAATTCAAGAATATTTTTTCCTGACCATTTTGGGGTTTTTCTCTCTTATAAACTTAAGATGCCTTATATTAATAACATCTATCAAAATAATAATAGAACTTTTTGACACATTCATTGTGATCGAATGTAAGGCAGTTTCTCAAGAAAAAAAAAATCAGGCTTTTCACAAATAAATACTAGATCAGAAATGGTTCTCATACGGCAATGCTTTCCGCCTATAGAAAAAAGGAAATATCAGCTCCCAAAAGACGTCTTCACTTTTGATAACCGCAATCATTTAGACGTAAAGCAGCTGACCAGGGAGCTCCTTTCTGTGTGTGCGTACATCGCTGCCGTTGTTTTTAAGCACTCAAACCCACAGATGATTTGAGCCAATATTGACCTTTAAATATCAGTTACACCACTCTGAGATAAATGAGTGTTGCTACTTGAGAGCTGTGTGAGGCCCACAGCGACGTGGGGAGTGAGTGGCTGAGTTGGTAGCACAATCAGTAGTAGCTCTGATTAATGAATAAATATTGGTGGGACAAATGAGAAATAATTGAGCTTTTTTTTTTAAATGTCGCAGTCTACAAAACACAGAGGGGACAAACAGTGACATTTTTAGCCTCTTTTCCATTACCAGGAATCACCGAACAGCGGGCTCAGCTTGTCTAGTATTCAGCGCAGCAGTAAAGCCATAATGAAGGTGATGAAGACGAATTTTCCTACCGTTCTTTTCTCTACCGCATTCCGTCATGGACATTTTAGCTCTGGACACTGACCAGGCTTGCTCGTTGCCTCTGCCGACCACCTCCTAGCCTTTCTGGGACTGGCCCCCACTCAGCAGGAAACATAACTGGAGCTCCTGGAAGAACTGAGTTGCCGCTCAGTGCTTGTGGCAGTCTTCTTGCCACAAACCTAGAGGCTGTGTTCCTTTAGAACACGTCTCAGGAACACGCAAATTAAATAAACTATAGATTATTTCACGCTTACTCAAAGTATATGAGGTCTTGGATTTTCAATGTGACTCTCTTCTGCACTTCTATTGCCCACAAACTCTACTCACCCTAATTTCATTACTCCCTGCCTCCGAATTACCTTTCTGGACAAATTGCTGAGGCATTTCATTTAGTCTCTTATATCTAATAAAGACACCACAAAACTAAAAGGGAATGTATTTTAAAGATGAGAAGAGGTCTTTGGTTTATATTTTACACAATTAAGCACTGGAATTGTTTCCACTACTAGAGCTCAGCAACACTAAAAAACAAACACAGCACGACAACCAAAAACAAAAATATCTGGAGTTCCCATAGCAAGGAGTTTTTCAAGAACATTTTTTTCTCCAATAAAATGTTTTTAAATGAAGCATACGGTTATACAAGATATCATCAGTCAGCAACATATTTGAGGAAGAAATTTACCTTCTAGGTAATAGATGCCATTATCATTCACTTAAGAATTGCTTGAAGTTTGCTTTAAAATCTCTGGTACCGGTTACTACCAAATGGAATACTAGATTAGGTTGATTCCTCAGCTGATCCGGCACAGAAATTCATTTACAGTTTATACCTGCATATTGCAGTGAAATATGGTAAAGTACAAAGGTGATTCCAGGAATGCAATTAGGAAATAAAATCTTCCAAAAAAAAAAAAGTTAATTGTATTTGTGAGTAGGAAGTATTGTATGTAAAGCACTCCTACTGCCATTCACACTTTAGTTTTAATATAGTTTAAGGTCAAATCATCTTTACTGTGATGTGACGTGTGGGTAGCATGCAAATTCTCTAATGCAATGTTACAAGAATACACATAAATATTTCAAAACTAAGTGGAAAGACAAACACAATTCATCTTGTCTAAACACGCATTCTGTTTTCCCTGCATCATCCTCAATAGTTAAAGACTATGATCTACTGTAGACATTTCCAAGGGTATAAATCTTGCAGTAGTTGCTAATGATTCTCTGGCAACAACAGAAAAAAATTAAAAATCTAGCTTTCAGAAAGAATTCTACAAATGAAATGCAAATTCTGTTTTCTGAAGAATCAAGAAAGTTCTTCAGAGATATGCCTGGAAGAAACCACTAATAGCCCAGCATGGAAGTAATAATAGTGGAAATGTTTTATTACTCATACAGCATTAATTACTACTATTTAAATGGATACTTATAACAGGTTGTGTAACAGTTCATATATCAAAACTATTAAAATAAATCCTTCCTCTACCACTTGTATCCTACTCTCCAGGACCACATACAAGAGAAGAGCATATGCTGACATCTCTCGTAAGAGGCGGTTGTCAGAGTTTTCATGATCATTAAAAAGACAATATTTACACACTGAAGTATTTAAAATTCTATGGAAATCACTAAAAGACACAGGCATATTTCCTAATAGTTACGCTGGGGATAAAATGGAAGCTCTGGAGAAGTAATGGGCTTCGCACTGCACGCATTGCAAAATGCTCTTGGCCCACGATACGTAGCAGGATGGAGGAAGGACAACAAACTCCTCCGGATACGAGTGTGTACCACTGGTAGTTTACAGATCTCTATTTTCTTTCAGAGTTTTCAGGTAGATGAGGATAGCGCGTTGAACTGAGTAGGCACAAGTACATTATGTTAATATCACAGACTACTTGCACATATTTCCCACGCAAACTCATTAGCTGTGAAAACACAATAAATAGTATTTAGCAGATTTCCACCTACTGCAGATCTTGTACTTTCCTATACCATTCCTTCAAAGACAGGACACCCTCCCCCCCCCCCC
>Ga0181612_169927_pt1 | contig 12546 bp, 7 predicted proteins | sample HoacroProtozoa21_FD_119630 | JGI IMG/M metagenome (GOLD analysis project Ga0181612, IMG submission 119630) | Hoatzin crop microbial communities from Cojedes, Venezuel. Combined Assembly of Gp0051906, Gp0051904, Gp0051908 | reverse complement strand
TGATATAGATTAGATAGAAGAACGAAATTTTTTACCATGAGGGTGGTGAAACACTGGAACAGGTTGCCCAGAGAGGTAGTGGAGGCCCCATCCCTGGTAACATTCAAGGTCAGGTTGGACAGGACTCCGAGCAACCTAATCTAGTTGAAGATGTCCCTGCTCACTGTAGGGGGTTGGGCTAGATGATCTTTAAATGTCCCTTCCAACCCTAAGCATTCTATAATTATATGATTCCATGTCCAGAACACAGACTAACTTAGGACCATCTCTGCTTCAGAAGAGAGTTAAAAAATCCACAGCCCGCTGTTTTTCCTTTCACAGAATCACAGCCCACTGTTTTTCCTTTTATAGCTCTATGACCATTCTCCCGTCTTGAAGAACAAATGAGGGAATGGTAGACTTTCAGAATGTATAAACAAGTTGATTTTTACCAAGTGGTGATACATACCACTTGTATGAACAAGTATCTAGTTGTTTCTCATAAACAAAATATTTTCATAGAAGGTTTTATTTATTTATTTGTTTTTATCTTTGCATGTTCTCTCTATTTCCTTGATTGTGTATGATAAAACCTACCATAGTTATAAAAGAGATGAAAAACTCAGAAATCATAAGATACGTGATCTTGACTAACTCAAACTGGAGACTGCTGAAATAACATGCGTTTTCTCATGATGTATCAAACTCCTCTACCAGACTTAGAGCTCTGCTTTCTTTAATGTCAGCAGTGGAATATCAAGGCACTAAGAGAGATAAGGGCCTAAAAACCTTCAATTAGGCTGTGAATGACTCTTTTGTGCTTATCAGAACTGAACCGAACATCTCAACAGTTACAGGTACATTCACTTTTAACATGGAAGAAATAAAGCCAAATGAATGATCAAAGGAAATATCTGGCATCTTTGCAAGTAATATAGCAATATTTTATGTTATGTTATTTTAATACTTGTCCTGTAATAACACTGCACAAGAAAAAATCAATGAAACTCATTGTTCACCTTGCACTGATTTATAAATAAGAATGAATTTGTATTTAAACTTCATTTGTAGCGTGAAATGGTGTTCATTCATTTCACTGTACTTGGGTGTTAGGCAAAAGCTAGAGTGCTCCCTTCTCCTGTCTGATATTTTCCTTTTAAACATGCATTGCTTTTCCATTAGTATCTTATGTAAGATAATTGTTTGTGCATTAAATGGCTTAGAAATTTATAAATAACTGACAGCGACCAGGAGGGGTTATTTTCAGTAGGCTTACACAGACTGTATCTGCACATATAAATGTTGATTGCTATTGCTTTTACTTACATTAATTAAAATAATGGATGCAATCATAGAAATGTTTTGTTTTCATTGAAATGGACAGAGATGACAGCTACAAAGCTGAAACTTAACTATTCAGGCTACGTATTTCCTTGTTAGCTCTGTGGGATGTTTTATTTTATCTTACAAACAACTTTGAGGAAGGTTTCCCCTGATCTTCCTGTTACAGATCTTCAGTTACTCCTCAATCTGGTTTTAGACATATTCACTAAAGCTCACTGCCATTTATGTTAATAGTATTAAGGCATACTTGAGAAATAGATGGGCCTTGCTTGTGTTGTAACACTTGCAGTACTTGATGCTGAAAGAACTGGCATCTTTCTGTAATGATGAATAATCAATCAGGTTTATAGCTCTGGAACTATACAGATTTGAACTTTGAAAGCAGATACTTTGAGGATTGTTTGCTTGCTGTCTTAGTTAAAATACACCCTTTCAGTTTGCAAGCATGTTTTATATCTCCAAGGATGTTAAGTCCTGAAACAAATGTAGCAGGCTACAGCACTTTGGGTGAGTAATTGCACATTAGATATTTGATATTGCTCTGACAGTTCGCAAGAGTAGAGGGAAGGCCTATGGTATTAGTCAGAACATGCCTGTGAACAAAATAACAACAATAAGTCATAGTCTTATTTGGGTGTTTCTTAACGTGCTATCAGAAAGGAATAAATGCAGCAAAATTGTTAAATCTACTTTTAACTATACTTACAATTTATTATTCAACTGGTTTCTTTACCCTATATGCTGGATTTTTAGAGAAATACATAGAATTTGGTTTTACCTCTCTGCTGATATCAAGGCTCTCCTTTTTTAATGCTTTATTATTTGAAGGTTTGGGATAATTTTTTATCCTGCTATATGGCAGAACAGCATTCTGAAGTTTTATTGGGCAGTTTAATAGAAGATTCTGGGGTTTAGGAAACAATAATCTGGTAAAGCCTCATTTACAAGCAACAAAGAAATAAATGAGTTTTCTTTGCATTTGAAATAAACTCAAATTATTTAAGAATTCTGAAACTACAAAGCAATCTTAGACCAGTCACATCTGAAAATTGTTTCTATCAAATGATTAATTACACATTACAAGACAGAAAAACGTGAACTTACAGGAAAAATTTGATGACCTTTCTAACATAGTAATGGACATCATACTCTAAAACTATTATTCAACATTATTAATGTTGCAAAGGCAACTCAAGAAATGCCATCATTGAGGTTGGTTGTGCTTATTTCTTTATTTTGTGTGTGTTACGAGTTAGTTTTAATCATCTGGTGTTTTTTTCAGGTTTCTCCTTTACTGAATGAAAGCTGGCCTGCACATTGTAACTATTTTCATTATCCAATGGGTGGCCACACATTTCATTTGCTCTATTCTGCTCAGAGGGGGCTATTAAGCACTGTGGTTTTTTCTGGCATTCCTATGGTGCTCACCACTATAGAAGACAAGTGTTTTTCAATTAGTTTAGTCAGAAAAATCCTCACGGCCTAAAAGGTATAATTATCTGTATTCTACAAATAAGAAGCTGAGGAATAGCTACTAAAGTAATAAACACCTTCTAGCTGAGATGAATAGCTCTGAATTCTTCGTCTTAAGGACTGGTTTTGCATACCAGGAACATTTTTCTGCAAGTTTGGAGCCTAGAAATTCAAAACTATATAGGTTATGATTACCATTACTTATTTTGTTTTAAGACTCTGTAGTAGAAATAGAAATAGAAAACTGCTTCCCTGGGAAAAGCACAGTTTTTGTTGGAATATTTGTATCGCAAAATGCCAATCTCTGTATCAAATGAGGCAAATCTCTACACAGAATAGTCATTATTCCATAGCCTTTAGCTATTCCTAAAACAAGTCTAGCCAGTGCATAACTGAGGAAAATAGAGCAATAAGAACTCAGATAGCAGAGAATGTAGGATTTAATTTATTACTTGGAGTATATGGAAATCTGCATTAAGGAAGAAGATTTTTTCCTCTCTCAACAGTGCTCTAGTATGGAAGCAAGCCAGACTGAACCCTTAGCTACAAAAGTCTGTTTTTTCACAAGAACTGTTTTTCAGATGACATAATTAAAGACCAGAAGACAACCTTCATGCCTTTCTTTTTTTCTGTCTTCCAGCCTCATTTATACCAAGCTGCTCAGGTCTCTGTTTTGAGATGATGATACAGCAAGGTTTATGTATCTTTTGCATAATTGTGCATAGCAGTTGTCTCTGTTGGGAGTGTCATCTAGAAAGGTTACTGTGACATTTCCAAAACTGGCTCGTGTTAATACGAATGAAATATTTTTGTTTCCCATGTAATGCATATATATTGCATACATGTTTATGTGTGTTTATCTAGAACACACATACATATGGATACATATATATGGGTTATTGATGTTAGAAATAATATTTTCTTTACATTCTATTCTGCCTTGAATACACCAATAAAGAGTATCAAGCAAAACAATACTTCTCAAACATTAATAGTTTGAAGGAGAGAGAGAAGATAAACAACAGTTTCTTTCCAATAATACAGTTTCCATCAGCCTCTGAGTTATGAACAAGTTTCACCAACTGCTGTTACTAAATAAAGTGTTGCTTATGGCAGCTAAATTAACTACTATATCCTTTACTGCATCCGACGGACTTCTATACACAGTGAAATATTTTAAGTGGCAATTTAAATATAGTTATATTAAACCTAATGATTGTTAGCTGTTATGCCAGTAATGTCTTCAAAACATAGCCACAAAATTTTCTTCAAATCAAATTGTATTTTGGGCCCACTTCTATGAAAGTGCAACTGTAGTGAAGGCAAGGTGAGTTTAGCTGAATACAGGTAAAATAAATATTTTCTATCAATACCATCTACCATTTTCCTGGTCTACTTCTCTTGTGGATACTGTTAAAACATTTTCTGGAAAATTATCCCATGATGATACAGCAGCAGTTGCAGATATAAAGAAAGAATATCAAGGATCACTGATCTATTTGTATTCAGAATTATAGGGTGGAATTTATTTTGGGGGGCGTGGGAATGTCATAAAAATAAGAACATATGAATGATTGTCCCAGAAATCTGAAGGTCTATAGAGCTTGTCTTTGATGGTGGCCAGCTGTGGATGATTGGGAAGAGTAAAAGTATAAAGTAAGTATACAGTGATATTTCCACACAGAAGTTACTTCTATGCTTGCTGGCAATGTAAAATTCCAGGGCTTCTTGAAATAATGTAACTTGCATTGAGGAGCTTTTGAAGTATTTCGTGTAACAGTTTTGTATCCAGTTTAGCAATCAGCATCTACAAAATCTTAACAGCAAGCAACTCCACAGATTTAGGTGTGGTTTGTGTCTGAAAAATAACCTCTTTCTTTTTTTTGAACCTGATATTTATTGGTTTTATTAGATGATTCCTGTTTCTTTTATTGAAAAACACATTGAATAGTAGATCCTCCATATCATTCATTTTTTCATTGACATCTGTCATATCTCCTGTCAGCTGAAGAATCCTAACCTGCCTCATTGTCCCTCACAAAGAAACCACTTTCTGGCTTTGATCATCCATTAACCTCTTCATCTTTTTAGGTTTAGAATAACTTGTCTCAGGGAGAACATGATAATAACTGTAATAAACCTTCAATATAAGGACATGATACACAGTAGCATAACAATTTTTTTGTTCTTTTCCTCATAATTCTTAACATTTTATTTAATTTCCTTGATTTACTTAATATTGAGCTAAGAATTTCCCACAATTATCTACTACAAGATCTCATTTGTGAATAACCATGTCTCATCACTGTATTGCTTCTCATTAACTTACAGTGAATTTATCTGCTAATTTATTATCCAGTCATTTACACCGGCAATTTGTCCCTTCATTTCCTATGGCTGGCACTTTTATTTACTGGTCTTGAACTTAGTAACAATCACAAATAAGCTCTCTAACCCCATTATTCATCTCCTTTTCCTGATCAAAAGATCAGATTATGAAAGATTCCACTTTTGGCCTTCCTCTGCTAAGGTTATTGAATATTTACTCCTGTCACTGATTTTCTGTCTTATGCCTAGGTGAGGACTTTCCATTTATTCTATGGCAGCCTAATTTCTTTAGGAGCTTTGATGAAAGACCTTGTCAAACACCTTTTGGATATCTATGCAGACTATGAAATCTGGAGTTCCCTTTTCCACATGTAAAAATTGTGACTGTCTTGATTCCTAGCAAGTAAATGAAGTTCCTGAAGATGATAAAAACTTCTGAATTTCTGTCCTTGTGAAGAAGCAGATTGCCACACTATCTGGAAACCAGACGAAATTACAAATGCTCATTGCTTCTGTAATTCTTTATAATGATGAAATTCATGAGGGGAGATGCGTACTAGAGATATGCATTATGATGGAGACATTCTTTATGCACCATTATTAAATATACCAAAGTTCCTCTGTACATTAAAGTTTGTCAACACTGTTGTGACTTCCAAAACTTTCCAGAAGTTACTAATTTATTGGATTTGCTGTAATTTTTATGATTGTACAGCTGCAAGTCACACTACTTTGTCATCCTATAACTTGTCAGAGACATAAAAGATACTTTCTAGATTTAACAGTTGGCTTTCCTCTTGCACTTTAATGTATATTGTACTATTGGAATTAGTTCTGTTTCCCTCAAAAGAACAGACGTGAGAGGCTTGCTGAAAGCTTCCATACACCATACCTAAACGTGGCACGAGTATATACAGAAAATGTTTTCCTTCCAATGCTTAATCAATAATCAAAATATTGTTTAGCAAACATTAATGGGAATGTTCAGCAGTATTTTACCAAGTAGATACTCAAAATACATCTGATGTCTGGTTTGTAGTCAAAAATAAAAGAAAGAGTATTTGTCATATTTCTTTTCAAATACTTTTTTATTTTTCATTTTTACTGAGGTTGACATAAATTTAATGAAGTTTTCTCAAAAGTTAAATGTTTGAAGTTTTTTTTTTAAGAAGGATAAACTCTCATTCCGAAAACAACTTAGTTTAAAAACTTGTCATTTTGATTTCATAATTGACTGTATTCCTTCAAAATGAAAACAAAAATAGCCGTAAAGAAGGGAAAACAAAATATTTTAAAAATTAGTTCTATCTGATTTATAGTATTGATTCCCATGTAGTTATTACTGTATTTTACATCTTCAGTTATGTGGAAAGTGACTTTTCAGCCAATTCAACCATATTAGAACAGAGTTTGAATAAGCCTCTGAAAAACTGGAGAGACAATAGAGAAGCCCATGAGATTTTGTTGGGAAAAAAAATTGTATTCACACATCTCCTTACATTTGCTGTTCTCTCTTTATATTTACTATATATATAATGTTTGTTGACATAAGAGATAACACTGTTATGAATAAGTGAAATTGTTTTAGCTTGAACATCTATCTGCCCGTCTTGCTGTGAACAGATTACTGTTGCATGATTTCTGTGTTGTTCAAGTGAGTCTGATAACAGGAATACAGTGCTTGAAGGCTTCTGGTAACTTTTCTACTCAGTTTTCTAGTTCAGTCATTTCACAAGAAGTAAGGAAGCATAAACTCTTTTGTTGATATGCCTGTATCAGATATACATTACTAACTAGCTTCCTAGAAATTTCATCTATTTTTCTTTTGAGTAGTTAGTGATGGGTCAAAAGAAAGCATTTTTTCCCAAATGTCGAATAAACTTACAGCAACACTGTAAAATAATTTTGACTTCTGTTAGAATAAAGGCAAACCAGCCTGAAACAACCTGGAGCAATGATTGGATTTGCTTGTCTCCATCATTCATGATCAGCATAGTGAGCAGCTCTATAGCCCTTAACAGATATTTTTGTAGTTATTCCAGTAGGAGCAAATTAAAAGAAGAGGTTTGAAGGAGAATAATGTAGCACATTTCATTCTTTTTCTTCCAACTTTGTGTAGTAGGTAGCATAAGAAATATTTTTAAAAGATTACAGAAAAACCTGATTCAAGGGCAATACATTCAAGGGCAATACAGTGGACAGTGAGTGAGAGGAATAAAAGGGTAGACTCTTGACAGACAGTAATGTAATTGATAAATAGTTTTGCCTGGGAATATTATTGCACAAGGTGGAAGCACAAATGGTGGAAATGTGACACCTTGTAACAGTGAATGAGTGAAAAACATCTGTATATACAGGGCTAACAGCTGGTGGATATTGACCTGATGATGTGCAATGTGAGGATTTTGTTGATTTAGGTGCTTGTTTTATTCCCTGGTTTTTTTCAGTTTGCTTTGACATTTCTTATCATCAACCTTTTTGTTGAAGGCCCTATGAAATATTACTACTTTCGTTGTTGTTTTTAATACAAGATCTTCTACACCCCTCCTTTCACAAAATCCTCTTTAAAAAAAAATAAAAAAAAATCGATTTCTTGCAACAGACTCTAAGAACCCGCTGTTTCCTGGGGGTCCAGTGGCTGCAATAGTTTGATATGTTTCTGAATTTTTAAACATTCATAAGGTCTGTTTTGTAAACCATTTGTAGGTTCCACCTGAAATGCAATGTTCATGTCTTTTCTCTTTGTTTTGTGTGGTCCTGTGATGTTTTTGTCATAATAAAGTATAGAAAACTCCTTCAGACTAAACAATACCAGGGTCTTGTTTACTACATGTTGTTACATTTTGTTAAGTTCAATACAATTTCATGTGGCTAGGCTTAGCAGGTATTCTTTGCAAAGCAGGTATTCTGTTTTACGTTTTCACCATTTTGAATTGTCTGAGAGTTTCATTTTCCAATTCTTCACTGTTGTAGGGGTGTAAGACAGACATTGGGACAGTACCGTTGATTCCTTCCTCTCCCTTTCCATGACGTCTTATACTCATGGCTTTTTTTACTGTACAGTCTTACGTTTGACTAAGCTTTTATGACTAATCTGTGGTATGCAAGAGCATGGTGAACATTGGTTTTGGACTAACCTGTGACTCTGCGTATCACACTAAGGACCCGACTCAGTTGCTTAAATGATCCAGTTCCTAAAATAAATTAGATATGACAATGAATTATGACCTCCTGAATGCTTTTTTATGATTTGTCTGTGCAGGTGACTGCATGTTCCTATGCCTACTTTCACTAGGCTGAGGTATTTGTACAGTAAAATGGTGTATCTATGTACAGGGTAATGCTGTTTGCACAGTAACATCTATAGTGTTGAAATGGACTTTTTTTTCCTTTTCCTAAAATGTACAGGGAAATAAGACTCCAAGGATATGGCAAGGGATAAAACAAATTTTCATTTATATAATAATTTTAGTAGTGTATTTATATATTATATAGTTCCACAAAGTATACTACTATTTTATTTAATAATGCATACAGGACTAAATTTTAAACTTTAGGTTCAGATTCTGCTGAACAATTACAAAATAACCTTCTTAAACATAGTGACAAATATTTCCACACAGTTATTATTCAGAAATAAGTACCGTAATGCAAATCAAAATTATAGAGTCTTATTTGACATTTGCTGAAGAGTTTAAGGAGTAAGAGAGCTATGTGTGTTTGTTTCTCCGTTCTGGAAACAAAACAGAATTATGTGTAAAAGTGTAGGTTGGACCTTTTTAACCAAAAACTTGTTTTTAACAAAAGAGGTAAAACCCAGCTGTATTACAGCCTATTTTATCTTCTGTCCTAATACATATTCAGTTAAATGGAGGGTGTCACTGAGTTCAGTATTGCTGCAGATAGAGAACAGTATTGGCAGAGTGCCTCTCAGCTATTTATGTATTTAATGGGTGAATTTTCTTTGTTTCTTCTTATTCCATGCTGTTGAAGGACAAATGGAGATTAAGAAGGAAGAAAACATTAGGTCCCTTTCACTAGGTAATCACACAGAAGATCAATTGTTTGTACGGCCTGTGAAATTTCTACCTGATTGTCTAGGATGTTTCTTAATATTCTCAGAATTATTCTCTATTAAGGAATATAAAAATTCCTTAGTTAATGAAAGCATTATTGAGTGAAATGAAGAAAAATCCATAATCTTCACAGTTTCTTAATAGATCAAATAGTTTAACTTGATATCAAGTCAATAAAATTTGGTCTCCATTGCACTGAAATAGCTTGCATAATGACACTGTATTCAGCTTTCAACTTCATTGGGTCTAATCACTCCATTAAGCAAAAGAAATATCTCATCAAATAAGAATGCAGCATTGCACTTTTTGAAGGGCTAATATATTTTAAATATCTGTTGATCTTATGCCAGTAAGAAGTTGACAGACAGAGGAGGGATTCATTTAGAAACACATTCAGATATGTTTCTTCCATAATAAATAAGTAAACACATACCTTATGACATCCTGCTTTTGCTCTGAAATTATTTCCTCTCAGCAATGGTTCAAAATCACAGTGCTTGTTTACTAAAAGCTAAAGACTGAAAAAATAGACATCTTAAAATGTCTTGGGATACCTAGTTTGCTTTGTGATAGCTAAAGTATGATTTCTGTTACAAATGGCTAGTTGCTTAGGTTTCTTTTTATTAGACTTTTCCAAGCTATCACAAAACTCAGTAAATTTGGTGGCAAGGTATGCTAGTTCTACTGACACCTTGTTAGCCTTCAGCCTGACAGCTTTAAAGGAGATTAGATTACCCTCAGGTGGTTGCAATACAACACCAATTGCTTTACCATCAAATGATTGTTCTTGGGGAAAGGGTGGTGTTTAAAAACGACTATTGAAACAACTTTTTACACCCTATCCATTGCAGTTACAGATTATGCCTGATGATGCAACTGTGATTCAAAATGGAGAACTATAGAACAAACAGACTCAGTTTTTGAAACTAATTCTTTGCATTTGCATGGGTTAGTTGTACTGGCATGTTTTCAGAATAAGGTAATTCAAGTTGAGATAAAACAGTAGTTCATCTTTCAAGAACAGAATATCATTAGTTCAGCTCAAACATAAAACAAAATTTCTCTTAAACATGACAACTGCAGGAAGTAGCACTTTTGAGCAAGCAAATAGGTCTATAACTTCATCCTCTCCCTGTGATCTCCCAATAGCATTTCAGACTGTGTTAAATGTATGGAGAATACTGCAGCATCAAAGCACTAGCAGTTGGCTGTGCTGTCATTGGAGAAAGTTCATGTTCTCTTCAAGCCTGGAACTGATGGCCAGAACAGGCAGGCAAGCATCAACATAGTTGTAAAAACTGGTTTATTTCTTAAAAATAAATACAAAAATATAAATATAAAACATTGGCAGATAAAATTTGATGAAATGAAGTTGCACAAACTTTTTTTTAAACCAGCTGCATATTACACATATTAACACCACGTGTACATTTTGTTTTAGTGTACAGAAGAGGACATACTGGATTTTTTCTTCTTTGCCATCTTAAAAGCTTCACTTGCAAGGAGAGGACATGTACCTAACAAAAGCGATTTGTACATGAGGTTGCTTAGGGGATTATCAGCCTGTTCAAATTTCTGAAGGTAAGATAATTTTTATTTTACTTAATAAAATGGACAACACTGAATTTCCACAGCTTTGGCTCTTGGAAGGTGATTAAATAAAATGCTGTACATATTCCAAGTGGCATCCTACTAGAAAGAATGAATGACATTAATGGACAAATTTCAAACAAATTTTAGAAGGAAACCATTGTGCTGTGTGGCAGGAAATTTTTCCTGAATGTTAAATACTGTTGAGTGCAGAAGGTGTCTGTAAAATTACTTTCACTCAAAGGAAACAAAAATGTAGCCTATTGTAGGTTAAGAAGTGTCTTTGTCACTTTCTCCTCCACCGTACATTTCAGCTAACTTATTAAACCGAGGCCCCCATTCTCGGAGGTATTCATAGTTTTGGTCTCCTTCGGTAGTACCCGACTCTAAAGAGCTCAAGGATTCAGCTATTGAATCATTTCCTTCATAGGCATAGGTTGCAAGCGAGTCATACGGCGGTGCAGAAGGATCAGTATCGTGCTCTTTTAGCCTTTGGTTAATGAAATCTCGGACATCTGTGTTATCTGGTGCTGAAGGAGTCCTCCGTGGTACAAATAATGTTTCAGGGATAATGTCTCGTCGAAGCTTCTTATCTTCGATAGCTGCAGGATTCCTCAATGTGCCAATATCAAAGGCTTGGGTGTCTTCCTCTCCACCGCCTTCATCGTTATAACTCACAATGTTGTCTCTGATGTCCTCTTTAGAGAGGATCAAAGGCTCCTTCTTTCGTTGCCGCTTCAGAGCAGCAAACAGCACCACTATAACTTAGAGAAACAAAGAACGGGTAAGGATCTCTAACAATTTCTTAGTGGCAAATCCACCAGGTACAAGAGCTTTATTTCAGCTACAATTCAACAATTCATTTCTGTCTGATAAATGGATAAACTTCTCTATCTGTATTACAGTAGCACAGTAAGGTCTATATCAAAATGTGCTATTTTGCACATGCATTGTGTGCTCTGCTTTACAGAAACATGAGCTTGTCTACATGCTTCTTCTGTAACTTTAGTAAGTTTTAAAATAGCCTGGTCTGTTCTAAAGATCTTTTCCCTTTTTTTAAGCTCAAAGCATACTGTTAAAGCTGGTTTTGAGGGGGAATCATAGGTCATTAAATGAGATTCTGAAAAATGCAAAATGGAGGTTGTACAAAGTTAACTTTTTTTTAATTACAGAACAGAAACCTCTATATAGACAATGCTTTAACATAGTTAAAATACTATTTACTGGCATATTCTGTGTGAAACTTCTACCGCATGTTGACTTTCGATAGTTATTTAAACAAAAAAGAGACATTCCTTCAAAGAAAATTTAAAATTAAAGACATGAAAGTGATTTTTGATTATGCTACTCCTTCTCCCTCATCTTTTTTGGACAACTTAACAAAGAACAAAAATGACCTTCTGCTTGCACGCTGATAGTTTTAACAGTCTGGGACTTGAATTCTCATTTACGATGTCCAACTCCGAGACAAACGGGTTTTGCCTTCTTTTTTGTTTTTGTTTTAAATTGCAGTGAAATTCTTCTCACATAATCCATGATCATTAATCTTACCAAGCTACATAGTTTTGTAAAATGAGTCAGGCCTGAAGCGCTGGTTCAAGGCGGGGAAAGACGCGTTTCTTTTTCTTACCTAGCAGAATAATGATGCAGAGGAGAATGGCAACCAGTGCCCCTGTGCTAAGGCCAGCAGGGAGGAGCAGGGCCTCAGCACTGCAGGACTGCATGTTCCCCCTGCTGTCGCAGGCACACACTCGGA